>ERZ856578.1609-NODE-1609-length-41520-cov-4.137369_pt1 | contig 41520 bp, 33 predicted proteins | sample MGYA00514384_ERZ856578 | MGnify/ENA primary metagenome ERZ856578 (study PRJEB29103, sample SAMN06111958) | human gut metagenome | biome: human gut; feature: ankylosing spondylitis patient; material: healthy_person | host: Homo sapiens | place: China:Hangzhou...
CAAGTCCCACCGTGCCAATCGATTTGTGAGTAAGGCAGTTATGGAAAAATGTAGCCGCTAATTCTGAAGCTTCATATAGTTTTTTTCGTCGTTCATCTCGAGCTCGTTGTTCTGGTGAAAGTTTCGCCTCCGGCAAGGGAATATTAGCACGATTAGCAAGCCGCTCTAGAACCTCTACAAAGCTTAAATGCTCTAGTTCCATGAGGAATTTAATGACATTCCCCGATGCATGACAGCCAAAACAATAATAAAAGCCCTTTTCAGGGGCAACACTAAAGGATGGCGTCTTTTCATTATGAAATGGACAACAACCCCAATAGTTCTTGCCCCGTTTCTTTAAAGCTACATGCTCGGATATTACAGATACAATATCATTTGCATCTTTGATTTGTTCAATCAATTCATTTTCAAAATATCTGCTCATAGCCAACGCCTCCTTCCCTTATATATATTAATTCGATATACAAATAAAAAATCCTCTATTTGTAAAGTAATTTAATCAATTATCGAGTCAATAGGTTTAATAACCGATACGAATCATAGGAATCCTTATCTATTAAAGATCAATACATAAGGATTCCTATACTCCGTATCTTTAAATTATATGCAAATGAAATTTGATAATAATAGGCTGCAATGAAATCATTGCAGCCTATACTTATCACTTATAGCATATTATTTTGCGTAATCCACAACGCGAGTTTCACGAATAATTACAACCTTAATTTGGCCTGGATATTCGAGTTCAGACTCGATGCGTTTTACGATATTCCGAACAAGTAATGTAGACTCAGCTTCATCAATCTTATCCGGTTTTACTACAACGCGAATCTCACGACCTGCTTGAATAGCAAAGCATTTTTCAACGCCTTCGAAGGATTCAGCGATTTCTTCCAATTTAGATAAACGTTTTAAGTAGTTTTCTAATGTTTCTCGACGTGCTCCTGGACGAGCCGCAGAGATAGCATCAGCAGCTGCTACTAATACAGCTTCTACAGATTGGAACTCTTCATCACCATGATGAGCGCCAATGCAGTTAATCACTGCTGCGCTTTCACGATATTTACGAGCCACATCAACACCGATTTGAACATGAGAACCTTCAAGTTCACGGTCTAATGCTTTACCAATATCATGGATCAAACCACCTCGTTTAGCCAATGTTACATCACAGCCTAGTTCAGCTGCCATTAAACCTGCTAAATGAGATACTTCAATAGAATGTTTCAAAACGTTTTGACCGTAACTAGTACGATATTTCAAACGACCTAAAATTTTAACAATTTCAGGATGTAAGCCATGAACATCTGCTTCAAATGTTGCTTGTTCACCAGCTTCTTTAATAGTTTGGTCAACCTCTTTACGAGCTTTACCAACCATTTCTTCAATACGAGCTGGATGGATACGACCATCTACAATCAATTTTTCTAAAGCAATACGAGCCACTTCACGACGAATTGGATCGAAGCCAGAAAGAATAACTGCTTCTGGTGTGTCATCGATAATCAAGTCAATACCTGTTAATGTTTCGAGTGCGCGAATATTACGGCCCTCACGACCAATAATGCGGCCTTTCATTTCATCATTAGGCAATGCCACTACGGATACGGTAGTCTCCGCCACATGGTCAGCTGCGCAACGTTGGATTGCAGAGGAGATAATTTCTTTTGCTTTTTTCTCCGCATCATCCTTAGCTTGCTGCTCCATTTCCTTAACCATAATTGCCGTTTCATGACGAATTTCTTGTTCTACATTTGTTAACAAGATATTCTTAGCTTCTTCAAATGTCATGCCAGAAATACGTTCTAACTCTGCCATTTGTTTTTCATACAAAGCTTCAATTTTTTCACGGCTTTGGGCTAAGTCAGCTTCTTTGCGATGTAAAGCTTCCTCTTTGTGTTCAATATTGTCTAATTTTTTATCCAAAGATTCTTCTTTTTGAAGAATACGACGTTCCATACGTTGAAGTTCAGAACGGCGATCTTTATTTTCTCGTTCTACATCAGAACGGAGCTTATGAATTTCTTCTTTCGCTTCTAATAAAGCTTCTTTCTTTTTAGACTCAGCTGTGCGCTCACCATTTGCGATGATGCGTGCAGCCTCTTGTTCAGCTTGATTCAGTTTTCCTTCAGCAATATTTTTTCGTAAAAAATAGCCTACCCCTAGTCCAATCAGTACCATTACCACTGCAATTAGACTATACTCTAAAATCAGTCTCACCTCCTCTTAAATTCTCAAAATTGAGCTTTCATGCTCCTTTTATGCCCTTCATGCATTAAATTATCATTTAGCCATATCATCATATAAATAAATAAGGCTATTATTAATTTTAGACTTGAAAGCCCTTTCTGTCAAGATTTTACAAGCCTGGTAAGGCCTCAGAAAAAGTACTATCTATTCATAAAAATCATTGCACACAACTTGGATAGTACTCGTTGAAAACCCTCTATATTTGAGAAAATTAAAGACTTTTACACGAGGAGTGCAGTCCTCATTGAGAATGGAACCAAATTTTTTCTCCACTACACGATAAGCGGCTTTCACTTCATCATAATCAGAGATTTTCGGAGGCACCGTAAGACCTCTAAGTTTCATCTTTTGCTTAATCATGTAGGCGCCGTATTTTTGTTCTTTCATCAAATAGTCTAATACTTGTTCAGACAGGCGCTCATCATTAATATAATCATAGTCTCTAAGACGTTCGAGGACCCGCTCAATGATTGGGTCCTCGATTTGTTTACGTCTCATTTTTTGTGTCAGTTCATAGGAACTAAGAAATCGTTGAGCTAGGAAGCGATACGCTTGATCCATAGCAGCTTGCATCGTTTCTTCACTCATGATTATACTTCTTCAGCTACTTCTTCACCGATTACATCGATTTCTTCTGTACCAACCGCTAATGTATCGCGAATAATACGATCAATCTCATCAGCGATTTGTGGATTGTCGAGTAAGTATTGTTTTGCCGCCTCTTTACCTTGGCCCATACGTTCCCCATTGTAGGAATACCATGCACCAGATTTATTGATGATTTCCATATTTGTACCGATATCGATAAGAGTACCTGCTTTAGAAATACCTTCACCATACATCAAGTCAAATTCTGCTGTTTTGAATGGAGGTGCTACTTTGTTTTTAACTACTTTAACTTTAGTGCGAGCACCAACGTTTTCATTGTTAGCTTTAATAAGTTCACCCTTACGAACATCAAGGCGTACAGAAGAATAGAATTTCAATGCACGACCACCTGTTGTAGTTTCAGGGTTACCAAACATTACGCCTACTTTTTCACGCAATTGGTTGATAAAGATAACAACAGTTTTAGACTTGCTGATAATACCAGTTAATTTACGCAATGCTTTACTCATCAAACGAGCTTGTAAGCCTACGTGAGCATCACCCATTTCGCCTTCGATTTCAGCTTTAGGAACTAAAGCGGCAACGGAGTCAACTACGACGATATCTACAGCGCCACTGCGAACAAGAGCTTCCGTAATTTCAAGAGCTTGCTCACCATTATCTGGTTGAGAAATCAATAAGTTATTAATATCTACGCCCAAGTTACGAGCATATACTGGATCCATCGCATGTTCCGCATCAATAAAAGCCGCAATGCCACCTTGTTTTTGTGCTTCTGCTACAGCGTGAAGTGCTACTGTTGTTTTACCAGAGGATTCTGGGCCGTAGATTTCAATAACACGACCACGAGGGAAACCACCTACGCCAACAGCGATATCGATAGCAAGAGAACCGGAGGAGATAACCTCTACGTTCATGCGATCAGCTGCTTCACCAAGACGCATAATAGCGCCTTTACCAAAGTCTTTTTCAATTTGTTTTAACGCGTTATCCAACGCTGCTTGTCTGCCATCTACAGCCATTATTTTATTTCCCCTTTTCTGTTATATAAGTATACACATAATATAGTGCTAGCTCTGCTGCACTTTGACGAATATCTTCACGATTACCAATTAAATTAGCCTTGTGAGCTACTGTCCCATGAGGTCCAGTTACACCGAACCAAACAAGACCAACCGGCTTCTCAGGACTACCACCACCAGGACCACCTATGCCCGTCGTAGAAACGGCATAGGTCGTTTGGCCAATAGATTTTGCCCCTTCCGCCATAGCCTTAGCAACTTGTTCACTTACGGCACCATACGTATCTAACATATCTTGAGGTACACCTAGTACACGATGTTTTATATCGTTGCTATACGAAATAACGCCACCCATGTAGTACTCACTACTGCCACTCACATTAGTTAGTAATTTACCAACTAAGCCAGACGTACAAGATTCAGCAGTACTAATCGTACTGTGCTCCTCGATGAGAGCACGACCTAGGGTTTCCTCCATAGAAACAGTCAAATCACGGCCTACACGAGAGCCTAATCGTTCTCGAATAATAGCGTCCCAAGGATTGAGAAGTCCTTGTGCCACCTCTAAAGTATCTGCCTTAGCAGTAATACGAACCTCTATGTACCCCTTTTTAATGAGTAACGCAATGGTTGGATTCGATTGGTTCTTAATGAGATCCATTAAGGTATTTTCTAAATCAATTTCGCGAATATCATATACACCATAGCGATAGGAGGTAACAACACCTTGCGAACCAAATCGATTCATTAAATAAGGCACTACACTATCGTGGAACATACCCTTCATCTCACCAGGAGGTCCTGGCAAAAGTATGTATGTAGTATCGCCATCTTCTACGACAACACCTGGTGCTACACCTACAGGATTATGTAATACGTTTGCACCTTCAGGCAACTCAGCTTCTCGACGACTTGCATCTGGCACGGTACGTTTTACACGGTCAAAGAATTTTTTAACCTCATCCATAGCCTCTTGATTAAATACAATAGGTCTACCTATAGAGTCAGCTAATACATTTCGTGTAATATCTCCTTGCGTTGGTCCTAATCCGCCAGTACTAATAACGATGTCCGCTCTAGAGCTAGCTAATTGAAAGACCTCTGCCATGCGCTTAGGATTATCCCCCACTACAGATTGATGAGCAATAGTATAGCCTAATTTATTTAATTCTTGTGCTAGCCAAGATACATTCGTATTCACTGTATCGCCTAGCAATAATTCTGAACCTGTAGAAATAAGTTCTACAATCATCAGATCACCTCCACAATCGAAAGAATCGAGCTGTGTTTTATTCTACAACCGTAGCTACTACATCGTAAGCAAAGCCTTGTTCTACCTGTACCTTAAGAATATCGCCAGGTTGAACCTCTTCACCGCAGTCCTCAATGTACATATTTCCGTCTACATCAGGTGCTTGAGATTTCAAGCGTATTTTAGCTAGTAAGCTACCATTCTCGTCGTCCTCGATTTCTTACACCATTGCATAGACCACAGTACCTTCGAGATCGCGATTATTCTCTTCAGAAATAGCTGCTTGAATGGACATGAGAATATGATAACGTTCTTCTTTCACCTCTTCTGGCACTTGATCTTCACGGGCACCAGCTGGTGTACCTTCCTCTTGAGAGTAAGTAAATACGCCCATATTATCGAATTTTATTTCTTTTACAAAGTCACAAAGTTCCTCAAATTGCTCGTCTGTTTCACCAGGGAAACCAACGATAATAGATGTACGCAATGTAATATGGGTCGGTGCATTTCTAATCTTCTTAAGCAAACGCTCAATATCACTACGATCATCGCGACGATTCATTTGCTTCAAAATATCGTTATTAACATGCTGCAACGGAATATCTACATATTTGCAAAGTTTTGGCTCATTAACGATAATATCTAACAATTCATCAGAGAAGAATGTTGGATATAAGTAAAGCATACGAATCCATTCGATGCCTTCTACGGTAGTTAATTCTTTTAATAACGTAGTCAACAATGGTTTACCATCGTTGAGGTCAATACCATAGCTAGTCGTATCTTGAGCAATAAGAACAACCTCTTTAACACCGGATGCAGCCAATCGTTCTACTTCGGCCTTAATAGACTCGATAGTACGGCTACGGAATGCACCACGCACCTTTGGAATAATACAGAAGGTACAACCATTGTTACAGCCTTCAGCAATTTTTACATATGCACTGTACCGAGGCGTTGTTTGAATACGCGGCATACGCTCATCATAAATATTTGTAATATTTTCCATGATACAACTGCGATTGCCATGCTCAATAGCATCAACGGCTACCATAATCTGGTCCCATGCACCTGTACCGATTAAAGCATCAATTTCAGGAATTTCTTGGAATAATTCATCTTGATATTGTTGGCTTAAGCAACCTGCTACAATAAGGCCTTTACATTTACCATCCTCTTTATATTGAGCCACCTCAAGAATAGTATTAATAGACTCGGCTTTTGCTTTCTCAATAAAGGTACAGGTATTTACAACGATAAGATCTGCTTCGCTTAGGTCCTCTGTAATCGTATAGCCATTATCTTTCAATAAGCCTAACATTACCTCTGTATCTACTAAGTTTTTAGCACAACCTAGGCTAACATACCCTAATTTCTTACCCATTCTATATCCTTTCATAACTAGTTTATTTCTCAATTTACTTCCTGTAATAGGATCTATATAACTGAGTTACTCCTTGCGGAAACGCACTTGGCTAACCCAGTGATTTAACAATAACTTTTTACCATCTATAGTGTAACCACCATTAACAGGCCATAAAATTAACTCGTGCCCCAATGAGTCTTTTGGCTCATCCATTTCTGGATTCGTAAATATATAGGTGAAATTATTTTCAACCATATATTTTGCAGTCTTTGTAGATAACAACCAATTAATAAATTCAACGCTATCTGCTTTATGCTTTGAATTTTTTAATACAGCAGCGCCAGTTACATAATAAGATGTTCCATCTGTTGGGTATATAACCTTAATCGGATATCCATGACGAGTATATTGGGCTGCATCAGACAAATTACCAATGCCGATATTAGACTCTCCTAATGCAGTTAAGCGAACTGGAGTAGACAAGAACTTGGCATGTTGTATTATATGTGGCTTTAAGCTATATAAATAGTTCAGTGCCTCAGGCTCGCCTCTATATTCCACCATGTTATATAACAAATTAGCTGCATTTTGGGATGCTACAAAATCGGTCATCACAATAGACCAATCGCCTTGTTTTCCCAATGTATCCCAAGTAGTAATATATTTACCTATCCCATTGTAGAAGGTGTCATTTTGAACAAATACAATAGGATCATACCAAAGACCTACCCAATACCCATTTATATCTTTTAGATTATCACGTACTTCGTCAATTCTCTCATTAACGATAGGTGCATATTTCCCTACATTTGCCCCTACAACGAGATTATCTTCAGAGGTAAGTACCAGATCACCAGATGTATCAGCTACATTTGAAGCCGACCGTTGGGTCATTTGCTCTTCTGTAAGAGGCATAACTGTAACTTTTACATTTTTCTCCTCTTCATATCGATCGGCAAGCAATGTAGTTATATTGTTCGGCAAGTCTGTATAAACTGTAATCTCACCACGAACAGGTTCTTTTGCATGTTCTAACTGTTCTTGATGGTAAAAGTTTACACCATAGGTTAACATTCCTATAACAAATAGGGCTAAAACGCCCGGAGCAATCCACCGTTTCATATATGCCTCCTATAAGACATAAAGTATTCCCAAACCAGAATAGACAAAGCTATTCTCCATTATTAACGACTACCACGTCCTCGATTACTATTAGATGGACGACTTTTGGTCATGCCATTACGAGAGGGTCTACCCTTATTACTTCTCTCACTAGACTGACGTCCGTTGCGACGATCATTATTCTTCCCACTATTACGAGAACCATTAGATTGACTAGGACGATTAGTCCGACCAATTGGGCGTGGTGGAATCAAACATTCAGGTCCAAACCCTATTAAGTCACGTCGATTAGCCTCAATGAGCGCCTCTTTTACAAGGTCATAATTTTCAATATTTTTATATTGCATTAAAGCCCGCTGCTTAGCTTTATCTCTACCTTTTTTTGCAACATATACAGGCTTTCCATCCAGTGGATTAATGCCCGTATAGTACATACATGTCGATAAGCTCCCCGGCGTAGGAATAAAGTCTTGCACTTGTTCTGGATACATATGTTGATCACGTAAGAACTCGGCTAATTCAATAGCATCTTCCAAGGCACAACCTGGATGAGAGCTCATAAAATATGGTACTAAATATTGCTTTTTACCAAGCTTTTTATTGGCCTCCTCAAACCAAGATTTGAAGGTGAGGAACTCTTCCTTACCAGCTTTGCCCATCATATTGGTAACGCGTTTAGAAACATGTTCTGGCGCTACTTTTAGTTGTCCACTTACATGAAATTCACAAAGCTCGCGGACAAAATCTTTATTGTTATCCGCTAGAACATAGTCATAACGCAAGCCAGAACGAACAAATACTTTTTTTACGCCTTTTAGCTTACGTAATTTACGGAGTAAAGCAATATAGTCATCATGGTTTGTATTTAGATTTTCACAAGGCTCTGGAGCCGCACAAGTACGACCTTTACAAGCACCATATACAGCTTGTTTGTCACAAGCTAAATGACGGAAGTTCGCCGTAGGTCCCCCAACATCATGGATATAGCCTTTAAAATTATCCATATTAATCATAGTTTGAGCTTCATCAAGTAAAGACTCATGACTACGATTTTGGATGATACGACCTTGATGATTTGTTATTGCACAGAATGAACAGCTACCAAAGCAGCCACGTTGACTTACAAGGCTAAACTGTACTTCGCTTAATGCTGGTACGCCACCCTTATCATCATATTTAGGATGCCACTTGCGAGTATACGGCAAATTATATACGCCATCCATTTCCTCCTGCGTAAGTGGCAATGCAGGTGTGTTTTGAACAAGATATCTATCTCCATGTTTTTGTACTACTATACGACCATAGAAAGGATCTTGTTCATCATACTGCATACGGAATGCATCGGCAAAAGCCATCTTATCCGCTTTAATGTCCTCAAAAGATGGACACTCAACATAGTCTATGGTAGGGATTTCCTTGGCCATATAACAAATACCACGAATAGATGGCAAGGACTCTTTAAATCTACCTTGATCTAATGCATCAGCTAATTCTACAATTTGAAGTTCACCCATACCATAAATGAGTACATCCGCCTTTGAATCAACTAAAATAGAACGACGCACAGTATCTGACCAATAATCATAATGACCAAATCGGCGTAAGGACGCCTCTATGCCACCGATAATAAGAGGCACATCACTGTAAGCCTCCTTCATACGATTCGCATATACCAAGGTAGCTCGATCTGGGCGATGGCCCGCTTCTCCACCTGGAGAATAGTCATCTTGTCGACGAATTTTCTTTGCCGCCGTAAATTTATTGAGCATTGAATCTAGATTCCCTGCCGTAACAAGGGATGCTAGACGTGGTTTACCAAGTTTTTTGAAAGCCTCTACATCATTCCAATCTGGTTGATCTATAATACCTACACGATACCCTTTGGATTCTAAGTATCTGCCGATAACTGCAGGTGCAAAGGAAGGATGGTCTACATAGGCATCCCCACTAATGAGGACAAAATCTAATTCGGCCCAACCACGTTTCTTCATATCCGAAGGTTCTGTTACTAAAAATCTATCCATTGATTGAGTAAATGCCTTTCTATCATTCCTAATCAACTATTAGAAAAGGAATAACCATAGTAAAAATAATGCCATACAGAATAAAATAATCCCTAAAATAATGCGTTCTTGTACGATAGAACGTTGACGTTTACGTTGACGCGTTTCTAAGGACATACGCTTTTTGGATGTTTGGTATTCAACGAATTCACTTTGCACCAAATTTGGCGCAGCTTGTGCCTTCTGACGCGTCACAGAACGCAAAGAAAACGTATCTATATCACCTACTTGACTTTGGTAGGCTTTTACCAAGCGATCACCATCAAGATCTAAATAATTACCGTAATTACGAATAAAGCCTTTTACGTAGACCTGACCAGGAATGATGTCATACTTACCATCTTCGATAGCTTCCAAATAGGTTGTTTTAATGTGCAGTACTTGCTCCACATCTTTAAAGGTTAAATTACGTCTTACTCGTTCACGTCGTAATTCTTCGCCTAATTCAGCCATTTTCGTTCCTCTCTTAATCTACATAATACTCATATCGTAATCATTTAATTATTGCTCATCATTGGAGTCTGAGAAATATCGCGCCTTAGCTTGTTCAGGGCTCATCAAAATTTCTCGAGCCTTACTGCCCATACTAGGACCAACAATTTTAAGATCTTCCATCGTATCAACAAGGCGAGCCGCACGAGTATACCCAATGCGGAATCGACGCTGTAACATAGACACAGAAGCTTGACCAGATTCCATAACGAGATTAACAGCACGTTCTAATAATTCATCGCGGTAGATATCATTTTCTTCTGATGATTCTTTTTCGGTTTCCTTTTCAGCCTCTTGTGTAACAGTATCGTCATATTCTGGTTCACGTTGAGCTTTTACAAATTCCACAAGATGTTCTACCTCATCATCAGAGATAAACGCACCTTGTACACGAATTGGTTTATTAGCACCAATTGGAGCAAATAACATATCCCCTTTACCAAGCAGTTTCTCAGCACCCGCCATATCGAGAATAGTACGGGAGTCAATTTGAGAACCTACTGCAAAGGAAATACGACTAGGTACATTAGCCTTAATAGAGCCTGTAATAACGTTGACAGAAGGACGTTGCGTAGCAAGTACCATGTGAATCCCTGCAGCACGCGCCATTTGTGCTAAGCGACTAATAGATTCTTCAATATCATCAGGAGCAGTCATCATAAGGTCAGCTAACTCATCGATAATTAATACAATCAAAGGCATAGCCGCCTTAGGGTGCGCTTCGTTATAGCTCTTAATATCGCGTTTGCCAGATGCTGCAAAAGCTTTATAACGAGCCTCCATCTCACGAACAGCCCAACGCAATACAGCGGCTGCTTTTTTCATATCTGTTACAACTGGCGCCATCAAATGAGGAATACCATTGTAGATAGACAATTCAACCATCTTAGGGTCGATTAATAAAAGCTTAACCTCTTCTGGTTTACGACTAAATAGAATACTTGAAATCAAAGTATTTACACATACAGATTTACCTGAACCAGTAGTACCTGCTACAAGCAAGTGAGGCATCTTCGCAAGGTCAGTAATAACAGGCTTACCTGCAATATCCTTGCCAAGACCTACCGGAATACCCCCACGAGCGTCCTTGAAGTCACTACAATCAAGAACATCACGTAAATGAACGGCCTCTGTTGTCTTATTAGGAACCTCGATACCGATGGCGGATTTACCAGGGATTGGAGCCTCCATCCGAATATGTTGAGCCGCTAAGTTTAAGGCAATATCATCAGTTAAATTGACGATACGGCTAACCTTTACACCAGGCGCAGGTTCAATTTCGTAGCGTGTAACAGTTGGACCTTGTGTAGCATTAACCACCTTAGCAGTAATACCAAAGTTACTCAATACATTTTCAAGCATCATTGCATTTTGCGCTACTTCTTCACCATTGCTTTGACTCCCCTTCCCTTTCGCCAAAATATCAAGGCTTGGGAAATGATAAGGTCTATCATAGGTACGATGAATTTGACCATCTTTAGATACTGCTACTTGTGCTGTATCTTCTGTAGTACTAATAGTAGATGGTACTTGTAAACTCATACCAGACATACCGGCACCAGCACTTACAGAACTTGCTGCAGCACCTGTACCAGGTACAGCAGAAGCTATGGCAGCGTGATTAGTTTCCAATGGACCAATCGTTGTATTTTGATATGTAAACTCTGGTTGTTCCTCATGGTTATTCTCTACTGATTCAGATTCATCTGTATATCCTTCGTCTGGAGTATATGTATAATCCTCATCTGGAGTATATACATAGTCATCACCTGTAGATCTACTAGCATCAGAGAATTGATCAAAATCATCTGCATCATAAGACTTCGCATCACCAGCATCTTCAGAAATATTCGCCAATTGTTCTGCTGCACGGTTGCGCGCTTCTATTTCAGCTAATTCTTTCCAAGATGTAGGAGCCTTTGGAGATTCTACAGTCGTTACTGTATCCACCATAGGTTCATTATCTACAACCGCACTCGTTTCAAAGTTATCTCGATCGGTAGTGATACCTCGTTTTTCAAGTGTATCTAACGCTTGGTCTGCAGCATCAGCAAAGCGTGTATCCTTTTCCCTGTTATACGCTTTACGTTGTTCTGCAGCTTCTTTACGTTGTTCATTCCAATCTTCAAAGACCTCTTTAGCTACAGCCACCTTCTCAGCAGCCACTTCTTTAGCTACATCTAAGCCTACTTGTGTTTTATCTGCTGCCTTTTGCAAGCCACTACGCAAAGATAAACGCGTAATTAGAATACCAAAGGCTAATAATAAGAACACATCTAAAATGATGGCCCCTAGCTCACCTAACAATGTACGAAGGAATGTAGCGATAGCTCCACCTACAACACCGCCTTGATTAGCCAATTGTGTGGTGATTAGTTCCTGCCCCTCAGGAACGCGCCACAATGGAACAAGGGCTAGCAAGAACAGGAAGAACAAAGTCATTACAATGCCCCGTTTAGTAAGGGAAATAAATGTTCCTTTATACAATAATCGCCAGCCAATCCAGAACACACCAAGGCAAGGAATAATACCGCCTAGGCCAAAACCATAACGGAATATACCTGTTAAAATCTGTCCTACAAGACCGAGTTCAAACCCAAAGAATCCGAGCAAGGAAATAACTGCAAAGGCAATTACAATTAAGCCTTTAACTTCGCTGCGCAAGGAAAACCCTTGAGACTTAGTTTGCTGTTTTGTACTTGCTCGCTTTCGTCGTGTATTGCGTTTTTTGGTGGAAGTTTTTTCTTCTGCCATAAATCTATACAAACCCCTTACTTATATAACACTACTGTAAATTAACTTATCATTATATTATAGCATATATCGAAGTATTTAGTTAGCTTTTACGCCGTTTCTCCCAGTCACAAAGTAACTGTTCTTCCTTGCCTCTTTTAATACCATTGTAGTACGAAGCATCCATAAGAGGTGTTGGTAGATACTGCTGTTTTACATAGCCATTTGGATAGTTGTGGGCATACTTATAGGTGTTCCCATGACCTAGCTTGCTAGCCCCACTATAATGACTATCTTTTAAATGATCTGGCACCTGTCCACAATCCTTGTGGCGCACATCGGCAATTGCTGCATCGATAGCCAAATAAGCAGAATTACTTTTCGGTGCTAATGCTACATAACAAGCCGCCTCAGACAATATGATGCGAGCCTCTGGAAATCCTACCATATGAGCTGCTTGAGCCGCTGCATTGGCTAGAATCAAAGCTTGCGGATCTGCAAGGCCTACATCCTCAGCTGCACATATTACGATACGACGAGCAATAAAATTAGGATCCTCTCCCGCTTCAATCATACGTGCCAAATAATGCACCGTCGCTTGTACATCAGAGCCACGCATACTTTTAATAAAAGCAGAGATTGTATCGTAGTGGCTGTCCCCTTTTTTATCATATGTGTAAATTCGACGTCCCACAACTTTTTCAAGAACCTCTATGGTTATAGTTCCTTCATCCTGTACCATAGCTGCAGCCTGTTCTAAAATATTCAAAGCCATACGACCGTCGCCATTAACGAAAATTCCTACATCCTCTAGCACTTCATCGGTTACTTGTAAACGGCGTTTACCAAGACCTACCTCTTCATCTGTAATAGCACGACGCAAAATTTGACCAATCGCCTTTGGTGTCAAAGCCTCCAATGTTATGAGTCGCAAACGGGATAAAAGTGGTCTATTAACCTCAAAAAACGGATTTTCTGTAGTGGCACCAATGAGGATAATCGTACCATCTTCTACACAAGGTAATAACACATCTTGTTGGCTTTTATTGAAACGGTGGATTTCATCGAGGAATAATATAGTTCTTTGTTGTAATGACCGTACGCGCTTACGAGCATCCTCTATGATGTTACGCAACTCACCTATACCAGCATTGGTAGCATTTAAATTTACAAAATGACTATTACTTACCTTAGCAATGATACCTGCTAGTGTAGTTTTCCCGGTTCCACAAGGCCCATAAAAAAGCATAGATGGTATGGTATCCTTCTCTACCATAGCACGTAAGAAGGTCCCCTTCCCTACGGCCTTCTCCTGACCATATAAATGGTCTAATGTAGTAGGACGCATCCGCACAGGAAGTGGCTCATATGCATTTGTAGGCTCTAAATCAAACAAACTATCCATTCTATCACCTCAATTCACAGTATCTAAACTATTAATATCCACATTTCTAAACCATTGATGTTCTCATTTTAGAAATCAAATATGTTAGACCATCAAACTGTATTGCTCTCAAATATGAATACCTATAACAAGCATCATACATCGATATACCTTATTGTATTTCCATATATAGTATATGACATTATATGCCATTTTTACACGCAAAAAAGCCCCACCATGCCGTAATGTACCGCGTTTTGATCCTGCTTAGGGCAGGTGGGTGTCCTCCTCATCCTGCAGTTGTCCCGTAAGGGCATAACGTTCAGACGAGAGTTCGGACTCCCGAAGTAAATGTGTTGGCTCAAAACTGCGATATCACACGCACATGGCAGGGATATCTTATACATAAATAGTATCAGAAAGATTCGTAATAAACAAGTCTTGACATTTGAATTTTAATCAATTCTTGCCTATGTTTTTACACCAAAGATTGCTCTTCTTCTTCCTCAATATCTGGTTTAATATGCAACTCTTTTAATTGTTTAGGTTCTACTTCAGATGGCGCTTGGCTCATAACATCAGAAGCAGATTGAGTTTTAGGGAATGCGATTACGTCGCGGATAGATTGACGTTTTGCCATCAACATAACAAGACGATCAAGGCCGAATGCACAGCCTGCATGAGGAGGTGCACCATATTGGAATGCATCAAGCATGAAGCCGAATTTGGATTTTGCTTCTTCTTCAGACAAGCCAATAGCTTTGAATACTTTTTCTTGTACATCAGATTGGTAAATACGCAAGGAACCGCCACCGATTTCAACACCGTTCAATACCATATCATAAGCGATTGCTTTTACGCTGCCAGGATCGGATTCCAATTTATCAAGGTCTTCATGACGAGGCATTGTGAACGGATGATGCATTGCAACATAACGTTTTTCATCTTCGTTATATTCGAACATAGGGAAATCAGTTACCCATGTGAATGCCAATTTATCTGGATCAATCATGTTCATACGACGTGCCATTTCAAGGCGCAATTCGCCCAATGCACGTGCTACAGTTGCTGGTTTATCAGCAATCATCAATACGAGGTCGCCACCTTTAGCGCCCATTTTTTCACCGATGTTGCGGATTGTATCTTCACCTAAGAACTTCATGATTTGAGACTTGATAGAACCATCTTCGTTGAAGCAAGCCCATGCAAGACCTTTTGCACCATAACGGTTTACATATTCAACGAGGTCATCAAGTTCACGACGAGGAATACCAGCATCACCAGGTACTACGATACCTTTAACTACGCCACCATTGTCGATAACAGAACGGAATACTTTAAATTCTGTATCTTTTACAAGATCAGTTACATCAGTAAAGGCCATATCGAAACGAAGGTCTGGTTTATCAGAACCATATTTATCCATTGCTTCATCCCATGTAATGCGAGGCATAGGCAATGTGATTTCTTTGCCCAATGTAGTTTTAAATACATGAGCAACCATTTCTTCAAGCATAGAATAAATGTCTTCTTCATCTACGAAGGACATTTCCAAGTCGAGCTGAGTGAACTCTGGTTGACGGTCTGCACGCAAATCTTCATCGCGGAAGCAACGAACGATTTGGAAATATTTTTCATAACCAGCTACCATCAAGATTTGTTTGAAAATTTGTGGAGATTGTGGCAATGCATAGAATGTACCAGCATTTACACGAGAAGGTACTAGATAGTCACGAGCGCCTTCTGGTGTAGATTTAGTAAGCATTGGAGTTTCAATTTCCAAGAAATCGCGGCTATCGAAGAAGTCGCGCATTGCTTTCGTTACTTTGTGACGTAAAATCAAGTTACGTTGCATTTCTGGACGACGTAAGTCAAGGTAACGATATTTTAAACGAATATTTTCATCTACATCGATATCATCTTGGATATAGAATGGAGGTGTTTTAGCAGAGTTCAATACGCGCAACTCTTCACAGTACATTTCATATGCACCAGTTGGAAGATTTGGATTGATAGCAGCTTCATCACGTTTTGTAATTTTACCACGTACACAAAGTACATATTCGTTACGAACATCCTCTGCTTTGTGGAAAGATTCCACGTTATGATCTGGAGATGCCACTACTTGTACTACGCCAGAACGATCACGTAAATCCAAGAAAATCAAACCACCATGGTCACGACGGCGTTCAACCCAACCACATAATACGACCTCTTTACCTACCTCTTGTTCAGAGATGGTGCCACAACCGTGCGTACGGTGTAAGCCTTGCATTGTTTCCATTCTAATTGTCATCCTTTCACCAAAGAAGTTATACGTTCAGAAACTGTATCGAGTGGTACAGTTTCTTGTTCACTAGTTTCCATGAATCGGATTATGGCTTCCCCACGAGCCAATTCATCATCACCCAATATGATAACATATTTTGCATTAATTTTGTTAGCATATTTTAATTGTGCCTTCATACTCTTACCCTGTCCGTCCATTTCAACGGTTACATACGCATCATGTAATGCTTGGCAAATTTTGAAAGCTTCCACCTTAGCCGCATCACCTAGAGCTACGACGAAAGCAGATGGTTCTACAGCAGGTTCAGGCAATAAGTTTTGTTTTTCAAGAGCCAAGAGCAAGCGCTCCATGCCCATCGCAAAACCGATAGCTGGTGTATGAGGACCATCGAGTTCCTCTACAAGGCCATCGTAACGACCACCACCGGCTACTGCACTTTGAGCCCCCAATAGAGTGTATTGAACTTCGAAGGCTGTTTTAGTGTAATAATCAAGACCACGTACTAAACGAGGATTTAATGTATATTGCACATTAGCAGCCGTTAAATAAGTTTTTAATTCTTCGAAGTGATCATGACATTCTTCACATAAATGTTCGTGAATTTCAGGAGCACCTACGGACAAGGATTTACATGTTTCATTTTTGCAATCCAAGATACGCAAAGGATTTTTATACAAACGTTCTTGACAGTCACTACATAATTGTTCTTTTTTAGGCTCAAAGAACTCAATTAATTTTTCACGGTATACAGGGCGGCATGTTGGACAACCTACAGAGTTAACCTCTACATTGAGGTCTTTAAGGCCAAAGTCTTTCAACAATTGTACGACCATGCAGATAACTTCGCTATCTACCACTGGAGATTGAGAGCCTAATACCTCTGCACCGAATTGGTGGAATTGGCGGTAACGGCCTGCTTGTGGTTTATCATGTCGGAACATAGGCCCCATGTAATACCATTTTGTAAGGCCTTCTTTGCCATATACTTTGTTTTCTAAGTATGCGCGCACAGCGGATGCTGTATTTTCAGGGCGCAAGGTAAAGCTAGAGCCACCATCATCACCCGTAGTAAATGTGTACATCTCTTTTTGTACTACATCTGTAGTTTCACCGATGCCGCGCAAGAATAATTTAGTATCTTCAAAGGCAGGTGTGCGAATTTCGTTGAACCCGTATACCTTACAAATTTCACGCATACGCTGTTCAATATAGTGCCAATTTATCATTTGCTCTGGCAAAAAGTCTTGTGTACCTCTTGGTTTTCTAATAGCCATTACACAACCTCCCAAAATTTTTTACAAATTCTATGTCGTTTATCTAATAGTGCATCTATCGTTGCGTGGTAAACATCTACATCCTTTGGCATATGCTGTTTCAATTGACGATATTCAGGGGCCCGCATCCACTTAGACGAGCTTCCTGGCCCCATGGATAGAATGCTTTGTCGTTCCTCCATAATCTGAATATTGTATTCGCATGCTTTGCCAGGCAAGGCATAGCCGATATTCTCTAACTGCCCTCGCATATATTGTTGGCGATATAAATAATATGGCACATAACCAGCCGCTTCTAGACGCTCTTTACCATATTGTACCATTTCTGCTACGAGATGTTCCTCAGGGATATCATCTTGCATATTTAAATCGTACAACGGGCTACCACGTTTTAATGCTAACGTATGAATTGTAACATTTTCCGGCAAATTTTGACATACATAATCCATATTCTCTATCATGTTTTGCATCGTTTGATTTGGTAAACCGGCAATAAAATCCATATTTACCGCTAGCGACGTATTATGTTTGACATATTGTAACAACTCATCAATATCACGTGCACTATGTCCACGCCCTATGCGGCGTAAAATATCATCTTGCATGGTTTGTGGATTAATACTGATACGATTCACACCTAGTTCTAGCATGGATTGTAGTTTTACAGGATTAACGGAATCTGGACGCCCCGCTTCTACAGTAAACTCATGGCCTTCAGGAACAAGTATAGACAGCTGTTTCAGAACTTGGTAAAAGTCTTCGTCCCCTAACACCGTCGGTGTACCGCCCCCCATATAGAGGGTATCTACCGTTAAGCCATAAGCTTCAACAATAGTTTTCATATCCTCTATGTCCCGGCCTAAGGCAGTTAAAAATTGACTTTTACCATCATAGTCCTGATAGAGTCCATACGGAAAGGAGCAATAAACACAGCGGGTGTCACAAAAAGGAATGCCACAATAGAGACTGACCTTTTTATCGTCTGTATCAGCTAAAAATGGACGTTGGTATTCACCTATAGAGCCTAAAGTGGCAAGTTTTTCCATAGACACAGAAAACTCGTCCCTAATGTGACGAGTTGCTGCGTGGACAGAGCCATATGTATCTATATATTTATGTAGTAGCTTTGTAGGGCGTACACCAACCATAGTCCCCCAGGGTGCATCAACTGGCAAGCCTTGATATTCACGCAAATAGCTTAACAAAGCTTGCCCTATTTGACGTCGTCCCATAGAGGAGACGGGGCCTTCAAAATTCTGAGCCGTGTCACCAATGGTAACTGTTAAGGTATACAATCCATCGACTTCGTGAGCTTCAAGGATAACATCTGGATGCACCTTGTCAGAAAACAGTCCTGCAGCACCACAATTATGGGCCACTACAGAACCAAGTGGTAATGGTCCCGTATATAGATATCCATTAAGCATGGTGATGAGCCATACGTTCTAATTTTTCAAGCTCTGCTTCAGTCATATGATTTTGGCAATCACTGCAATAACCATATACTTTCAATTGATGGTCGATAGTGCGGAAGTTCAATTTTTTAGCAATGATGGATTCTAGTGTTTCAAGCATATCATCTTCAAACTCGGATACTTTGCCACATTTTACGCAGATCAAATGATGGTGGAAATGAGCAAACTCTTCGTCGTTCAATTCGTAACGGTTACGACCATCGCCGAAATCAAGACGTTTCAACAAATCAAGTTCAGTGAAGAGATCAAGTGTTCTGTAAATAGTAGCCAAGCCGATATCAGGAGCCACTTCTTTTACAAGTACATATACGTCTTCTGCACTTAAATGATTTTCATCAGCATCGATGAAGGCTTGTAAAATTGTTTGACGTTGTGTAGTCAATTTGTATTTTTTGTCTTTAATGCGTTCTTTTAATTTTTCTAATGTTGTATTCATGATAACTATCCCCTTTACTTCTTATAAAATTTTATAAAACCTACGCTCCAACGAATGGATTGTATTGTTTTTCATAACCTATATTTGTTTCCGGTCCATGACCAGGATACACCATTGTATTATCAGGCAACTTATAGAGCTGCGTTTTAATGGATTCCATTAACGTCTCATATGAGCCATTTGGAAAATCTGTACGTCCAACAGAATCTCTAAATAGTGTATCGCCTACAAATACAAGGCCTTCCATATAATAACATATCCCACCTGGCGTATGACCTGGCGTTTCAAGTACTTCAAGGTCAATAGCGCCACATGTAATATGGTCACCTTGCTTAACCTCGATGATATCAGCATTCACCTTAATCGGTGTAGGATTGCTATACGTGCTGAGATTTAACTCAGGATCAGCCAAATATGGTACATCGCCCTTATGAATATATACAGGCACATGATATGCATCTACAATGTCTTGAACGCCCCCAATATGGTCACCATGACCATGAGTTAGCAAAATGGCTTTTGGCTTCAAGTCATGTTTCTTTAGCGCATCTAATACTTCCGGTGTGGCAGGGTCGATGATGAAAGCCTCACCAACCGCTTTATCGCCTATGACATAGCAATTTGTTCCTAGTGGCCCCAAGGGCATACGCATAAGTACTAGTTGTTGCTCGCTCATTAAGCCCCTCCTTTACTACGCTGTACCGTATACACTTCACGAATACGGCGCAACTTAGTCATAACAAAATCTAATTGTGAAATATCACGAATATCGACAACCACATTGATACTTACAGTTTTAGTATCTTCTTGAACCTTTGCATTAATGTTTGTAATAGTAATTTTCAACTCTGAAAGGACAGCCATAACCTCCATGAGCAAGCCATTTCGATCGTATGCTTGAATATCGATACCTACGTGGAAGGATTCGCCAGAGGAACCATCCCAAGAGACCTCAATCATGCGCTCTAAATCTTCAGGCGTATGGCCTAGGCTCGTACAATCGGAACGATGGACAGAGACCCCACGACCACGAGTAATGTAACCAATGATATCATCACCAGGTACAGGACTACAGCATTTCGCCATACGAACCATAACACCGGCCTCGCCTTTTACAAGGACGCCCGTACCATTCTTAGTAGTTTTTGGTCCTTGGGATTTTAACTTCGCAATAATTTGTTCTGTACTGCGTTTAGATTCTTCTGCCTCTTTAGACTTCTTATACAGTTCAATTAAGCGTAAGAGCACTGTGCTTACAGGAATGCCGCCATAGCCACAAGCGGCAAACATTTCCTCTTCAGTACCAGCTTTCAGTTGTTTAGTTACTTGTTGGAGTCGATTATCTGCAATCAATTCTTTCCAGTTATAATTTAATCGTTTTGCTTCTTTTTCAAGAGCTTCTAAGCCTTTTTCAATATTTTCAGCTTTATTTTCACGCTTGAACCAGTTGCGTATTTTACTCTTACTTTCAGAAGAACCTACAATATTAAGCCAATCAAGGCTCGGACGACCTGTTTTAGATGTAATGATATCTACGATATCACCATTTTGTAAGGTGTAATCAAGAGGTACAATTTTACCGTTTACCTTGGCACCTACGCATCTATGCCCTACATCGGTATGAACACGATATGCAAAATCTAGTGGAACAGAACCTATCGGCAATTTAACAACATCGCCTTTTGGTGTAAATACGAATACTTCACCGGAGAATACGTCTAATTTTAAAGCGTTTACAAGCTCTGTTGGATTACTTGTATCTTGCCATTCCAATACTTGGCGCAACCACGCAACCTTTTGGTCGAAATCCTTATCGCCATTTTTATTGCCTTCTTTATAACGCCAATGCGCTGCCACACCGTATTCAGATACGCGGTGCATTTCCCATGTACGGATTTGAATTTCTACAGGTTGCCCCATGGTACCGATAACCGTAGTATGTAACGATTGATACATATTAGATTTCGGCATAGAAATATAATCTTTGAAACGATATGGTAATGGTTTCCACAAACTATGAGCAATGCCTAGTACCGCGTAACAATCAGGAATTGTATCAACGATAACACGAACTGCAAGCAAGTCATAGATTTGAGATAAATCGCGATTGTCCTTTTTCATCTTCTTGTAAATACTGTAGAAGTGTTTTGGACGCCCTTTGATATCTGCTTTAATATTGGCCTCGCCTAAAGCTTTAGTGAGTTGACTCATCGTATCATTTACAATGTCTTCACGAGCTTGGCGTTTTTGTTTCATTTGATCTACAAGATCATAGTATTTTTCTGGTTCTAAATACCGGAATGATAAATCTTCCAACTCCCATTTCACATTGAAGATACCAAGGCGATGTGCTAAAGGAGCAAAGATTTCTAATGTTTCCTTTGCAATGCGCTTTTGTTTGTCGCTACGCATATGCTTTAAGGTACGCATATTATGTAGGCGGTCACCTAGTTTAATAACAACGACGCGCACATCTTTCGCCATGGCTAAAATCATCTTCCGATAATTTTCCATTTGTCGATCTTCTTTTGTTTCATATTGGAATTGGTTTAATTTCGTTACACCATCAACAAGGAATGCTACTTCAGAGCCAAACATTTCCTCTAAGTCTTCCTTTGAATATGATGTATCTTCAACCACGTCATGCATAAGTGCTGCCATAAGTGTGATATGGTCAATTTGTAAGTGTGCCAAAATATCAGCTACAGCTAGTGGATGCATGATATACGGTTCACCAGAAGCTCTAAGCTGACCTTCGTGAGCCTTATCTGCAAGCTCAAAAGCCTTTAATACTTGGTTACACTCATCATCTGTTAAATAAGTATGGATATACTCCATAAATTCAGCTAAAGCTTTTCCTTTATCAAAAGTGCTTTGTTCTACTAAAGCTTTGCCTTCTTCATTTACAGTTGTCATGGTGTCACCTCCTATACACTATAGGTAAGAAATGTTACGGACGTGACAAGATCTAATTTTCCTTCAATGGCATTCCATCTTAGCATTAATTGACCATCATCACTGGTATATTCTTCTATGATGCCCAACTCCTTAAATACATCTAAGGATGTAAGGGCACTGCGATTATTTTGATCTGCCGGCTTACGGCGCAAAATTTCTTGTTCCACATTATAAACCGATTGACTACGACCACGCATAGCTTGTTTTACTATGACATACATTTGTCTAAGACCTTCCGTGGAAAGTGTAATCGGCTCTTCAGTGAGCGGTTCAATAGCTTGGATCATAAGCTGTGGAGAAACCATCCCTTGCCATTCATTCTTTTGCAATGAAAATGCTACTTTCACCACAGTTCCAATGAATATAGTTTTAAATAAATCGGGACGATTCCAAGCAATGGCATCCAATGTGCCACTAGAGGTTTTTAAAATCACCTTGCAGTGATTTTTCAATTGTCCCATAAGCATTATATCTTGTACGGTTGCTTCCATAACGGCAAAGACCGGCGTACTATTGGCCATACCATATGGCTCAAGGGCTGATACGCGGTCAATAATATCTACATCGATATCATCAACGGGTAGTTCCGCATCAATAGCAACAACAGGAATGTATTCCTCTGCTGTTACATGGTCCTTACAATACGCAGTCAAACGGTCTCGCAATTCATCTATACGATTTGCATCAATACTGAAGCCTGCTGCTGCAGCATGGCCACCGAATTGTAATAACACATCTTCGCAAGACTTCAGCGCATCGTAGATATTAAAGCCGTCGATACTACGGCAAGATCCTTTGCCAACACCATCATGAATACTAATGACTAAGGTTGGTTTGTAGAACTCCTCTACGAGACGAGAAGCAACGATACCGATGACACCAGGATGCCACTCATCACCGGCTACAACGGTTACATAGTCGGCTTTATGGCCTTGGTTAGCCACATCGATACGAGCGAGTTCATGAATATTCCGCTCTAGTTCTTGACGCTCACGATTTGTTTCATTTAATTCTTCAGCAATCGCTTCAGCCATGTCAGCATTATCAGTAACTAGTAACTCAACAGCACGTGTTGCATGGGTTACTCGACCTGCTGCATTGAGTCGTGGAGCTAAGGTGAAACCAATATGTCCAGATGTTATAGTTCGTTCATGGAGACCGGCTACATCGATAAGCTTTTTAATCCCTAGATTTGGATGACTATTCATCTTTTCAAGGCCTGCTTTTACAATGATGCGGTTCTCACCGACTAACGGCACAACGTCCGCCACAGTGCCTAATGCAACGATATCTAAATCATCTAAATACCATTCACCAGTCTTTGTAAGCCACAATGCTTGACATAATTTAAAAGCCACACCGACGCCAGATAAGTTTTTATCTTTATATGGACAATCTTTTTGCTTGTGATTGATAACAGCCTTAGCCCGCGGAATCATATCTGGTGCCGTATGATGATCCGTAATAATCATAGCGATACGATCTCGTACAGCCTCTACAATATCGTAAGAGCTAATACCACAATCTACGGTAATCACTAGAGCTATCCCCTGCTCTATAAGATGCTCTAAAGCCTCTAAATTGAGGCCATACCCTTCGCTTTGACGCTCTGGTATGTAATAGGTAACATCAGCACCTAGTTTCTTTAAAAAGCGATATAGAACAGATGTTGCAGTAATACCATCTACATCATAATCACCATAAATAACGATTGGTTTATGTTTTTCAATTGTCTCCTGAACTAGCGAAACAGCTACATCCATATCTTTTAATGCGAATGGATCTAACAAATCAGACAAAGAGCCTTGTAAAAACCGACGCCCTTCATCAACATCTATGTGGCGATTAACCATTAATTTGGCCACAATAGGATTCACACCAAGTTCACGGATTAAGATATTCTCTTGTTCTTTGTCGCTTGTGGAAATGCGCCAACGTTTTTTCTTAATCATCATATCCCTCAGTAGTTTATAATCAATATTAGTATAAAACTTCAACGTATTATCATTATCATTTTTATTTATTATACATCAAAAAGTGAATAAAATAAACCATTTTATATATTTTATTCTCATTTAAACTTTGTGTTTTTCTCAACAAAAAAGAACCTCCCATTATCAATAGGAGGTTCTCGATCAGTGAATTACTTAGAACCGGAAGTCTCGTTCGCCGTCTTTCATCTGTGCAATATAAGCTTTAGCTTTATCTTTAACTAAATCATTTTTGATATTTTCTAACTGTTGTTCAATAACCTTAGCGCCATGAGCTTTAGTTTTTTCGTCACCATAATCCATGATGTATTCGTTTAATGTCATCAATGCATTAGGTTGGCAACAGTTATGGATTTGGCCGGATTTAGCGAGGGCCATAAATCTGTCCCCTGTTCTACCTGCTCGATAGCATGCAGTACAGAAACTAGGCACATATCCAAGATCTAGTAACCAATCTACGATTTCATCTAATGTACGTGTGTCACTGCGATCAAATTGAGCCGAATTATCCTCTGGTTTCTCTTCTTCTTTGTAACCACCTACGCTAGTACGAGAGCCACCACTAATTTGGGAGATACCTAATGCCAAACCGCGTTCACGCATGGATTGACTTTCACGGGTAGACATAATCATACCTGTATACGGTGTGGATACACGAATAAGAGCAACGATTTTCTCAAATATATCGTCAGGTACAGCATTACTGAAATCATCTACATCGATATCATCAGCTGGACAAATACGAGGTACAGAAATAGTATGTGGACCTACACCAAATACAGCCTCTAAATGCTCTGCATGCATCAACAAACCTACAAAATCATATTTATAATGTTCTAAGCCATACAAAACACCGATACCAACATCATCAATGCCACCTTGCATAGCGCGGTCCATCGCCTCTGTATGGTAGGCGTAGTCGCTCTTAGGGCCTGTTGGATGAAGTGCTTCGTAGTTTTCTTTATTGTACGTTTCTTGGAATAATGTATATGTACCAATGCCAGCTTCATGTAATTTCTTGTAATCCTCAACGGAACAAGCTGCAATATTTACGTTTACACGGCGAATTTCGCCATTTTTATTTTTAATACCGTAAATAGTCTTGATAGATTCCAAAATATATTCAAGAGGATTATTAAGAGGATCTTCACCAGACTCAATAACAATGCGCTTATGTCCCATTGCTTCTAAAGCAATAACCTCTTCTCTAATTTGGTCTTGAGTCAACTTTTTACGTTTAATATCGCGATTTTTAGAATGGTACGGACAGTATACACAACCATTAATACAATAGTTAGACAAATATAATGGTGCAAATAGAACGATACGATCCCCATAAATAGCTTTCTTGATTTCTTTAGCTAACGCATAAAGCTTTTCCTTATATTCAGGCAACGGACATTCTAATAGAACAGCTGCTTCTCTATGGTTTAACCCCTTAAATGTAGCAGCTTTTGCTAAAATAGCATCTAACAACTCCCGATTTTCCTTGTTTTCCTCTGCATAGGCAAGGGTGTCAAGGATTTCCTGATGGGAAATAAATTCCTCCGCCTTTGGAGATTTTACATCATACATAGTACTTACCTCAAATCTTTCTAGTGGCAACGCCACCCCTCTTTAGGTATATGAAAGTATATGACAACCAGTCTTCTGGTATTTCACTGATACTGTACATAGTATACCACTATTCCTACTAAAAAACATAGGAATTTGACACACAATAATAAAAGGTTACCCCCTCATAAGAGGAAGCAACCTTTATAGTATGGGAATTTCTAATTTATATCGATTATCTATATCGAATATGACTAAAATGTATGTAACTAAATTAATTCCTTATTTACTATTAAGATTTCAATAGAAATTACTTATATAATTGATTTCTAGTATTAAAAAATGTCCTATAAGACAACTGACACGTAATAAAACAAGCAATCGATATAGTGGATAACGACATAAATGTAACAATCATTTGATATTTTACAGCTTCTAAAGGTGGCATGCCCGCTAATATAAGGCCTGTCATCATCCCCGGAAGAGCTACGATACCTAAGGTCTTAGCACTATCTACAGTAGGTTGTAGGCCCGTCTTTATAACATCACGAACTATTGCTTTCGAAGCTTGTTTAGGTGTACTACCTAGGGCTAATTTAATTTCCACCTCTTGTTTACGCAATTCAAAATTTGATAGCATTTGGCGATAACAAAGCCCAATCGCTACCATAGCACCACTAATGACCATACCACCAACAGGAATCATTTGATAAGCAGTAAAGTTAAGTACGCCCGTTAAAAGCAGAATCGTTAAAGTAATACTTGCGCCTACGGTGATAGCAAACCAAGAAATCCATAAAGCATAAGGAATTCCTTTTCCACGCTTAGAAGCATTATAGGCTGCATTGATAGCCATAAAACCTAACAGCCCAATTATAAATATAGGACTTTCGGTACTAAAAATATAAGCTAAAATAAAACCTATGACAAATAACTGTATTGTAGCCCGCAAAGCACTTATAAAAATATCTTTCTCTAACTTCAACTCCTGCCGATAGGACATGAACATACTGATAATAACAAGTACAGATGCAAGGCACAAGGACGTAGCAGAAATAGTTTGAAATTGACTCATCGCAATACCTCCTCTTTAGCTAATTGACCATCTACGATAGTGATACGACGATTAGCAGTACGCAAGCTTTGCTCTTCATTATGAGTAATGGAGATAATGGTGATTCCCTTTTTATGAAGCTCATCAATAACATTTTCTACAATCGATGTATTCGTCGCATCTAAGGCAGACGTAACCTCGTCTAAAAGCAACACTTTAGGCTCGAAAATAAGGCTCCGAATGAGGCATATTCGTTGCATTTCACCACCAGACAACTCATCATTACGGCGCTCCATATAATTTAGTGGCATATGTAGTAGATCAAAGAGATATTCTATACGACTCATATCCGGTTTTAAACCGCGAATATCATAAGGAAATTGAATATTACGACGTACTGTTTTTGCAAACAAATAAGGTCTTTGAAAGCAGTAGCCCACCTCTCTACGATAAGGTTCAGGATCTATAGCCGTTAAGGGGCGACCATTATAAGTAATAGTTCCCGATGTAGGACTAATCAGATCACTACATAATTTTAAAAGTGTACTTTTACCACTTCCAGAAGGGCCTACAATAGTAATATAATCGCCTTGATTTATAGATAGGGATACATCACAAATAATAGATTTGTCTTTTACAATATAAGATATATTAGATAATTCTAACAGTGCCATAATGCCCCCTATCTCGTCATATGTATATTAAAAGCAAAACTTCGCCTTACTGTGGCTAGTTATTCAGTTATTTCAATCTATAATGATTTTAAATATTATATCATTGTCAAAATAATAATGGTAACCTTAATTATAATATTTCTATAAGACACACATACTACAGAAAACAAAAAATCCCTAGTGGAAAACCACTAGGGATTAATAGTCTATGTAAAATTAAGCTTCTACAGGGTATACGCTAACTTTACGGTTATAACGACCAGCACGTTCAAATGCTACTTTACCAGGCACAAGTGCGAATAAAGTGTCATCTTTACCGATACCTACGTTAGTACCAGGGTGGAAGTGAGTACCACGTTGACGAACGATGATGTTACCGCTCTTTACGATGGAACCATCATGGCATTTAACACCAAGACGTTTAGATTCACTATCACGACCGTTACGAGTACTGGACACACCTTTTTTATGTGCGAACAATTGCAAATCAAAAGTAAACATTAAGTTCACCTCCTATATTTCGTGTATTTGGACAAACTCTGGATATTGACGGCTAATTTCCTTTAAACCAAGGATCATAGTCCCCAGAATATCCTGTCCACTCTGGTTAATCGTACCAGAGAGAACCATATCACATTGACCTTCGCTATTCGTATATTCCCCTTCTTGCTGAGCAATTTGAGTAAGTCCTAACATTGCCGTTGCCGATAAGGCAGACACTGCAGCACATACGATATCGAAGCCATGCTCATCATATCCTGCATGACCGGACATATGACAACCAATTACTTGACCATCACTATTCCGCTGGATTCTAATGGAAACCATAATTAAGCTTGGATAGATTCAATACGAACTTTTGTGAACGGTTGACGATGGCCTTGACGACGACGGTAGTTGGATTTAGCTTTGTATTTGAATACTAAGATTTTTTTACCTTTACCATGCTCAAGAACTGTACCTGTAACTTTTGCACCGTTTACAAGAGGAGCGCCAACTTTAACGTCGCCGTCATTCACTACAGTCAAAACTTCTTCGAATGTAACGGACTCGTTAGCAGCTGCTTCCAATTTTTCGATAGTAATTACATCGCCTTCAGCAACGCGATATTGTTTACCACCAGTTTTAATAATTGCGTACATGAGAACACCTCCTTGTTATCGAACTCGCTGAATTCGGTATCCCGACCCGAACTTCGGTCGGGCGTTTAAACCTGCTTCACGCGGATTGCAAAGTTCAGTAAACCGAACTAATACTGATATAGTATATCCTATTTACCTATCTATGTCAAACTAAATTCAACATAAACAGCTCAGTTTCTGATACTTTCATATATATACAAACCTCTAAAATTCTCCGATAATTCCAAGGTGTTGTAAAAGTATTTTTGTACCGATGAGAATCAATACACCCCCACCTAGTATGTCTGCATATTTTCCCACGAACTGGCCCATAAATTTGCCTAGGTACACACCAATAAGAGAAATACCAAAGGTAATTACCCCTATCATAGTAGAGGCTTCCCATACATTAATAGGTAGAAAAGCAAAGGTTAAACCAACCGCCATCGCATCAAGGCTAGTTGCCACAGATAGCATAATCATTTCCCAAGCACCCAAAAACTGTTTATCATCATCTTCATCGTCATCACTGAGGCCTTCTCGTATCATAGCAACACCTAAATAGCCGAGCAGACCAAAGATAATCCAATGATCCCATTCAGCTATGACATCAATAAACTGGCGACCAATAAGCCAGCCCATAACAGGCATGAGAAACTGGAATAACCCAAATAAGAATGCCAATGTAACCTTTCGGCCATTTTCACCTACCGGCATTGATAAACCTTTACCAATCGATACACCAAAGGCATCCATAGCAAGACCAATACTAATTAATATAATTTCAAATACAGACACGAAACTCACCTATAAAAATTACTTACTTATTCTGCTACTGCCATCAAAGAATATCCTTCTCGGCTAATTTGTGAATTCACTACAATCGAAATCTTACGCCCTATAGAATCACCTAACTCCTCAAGAACAGCCTTAGTTAAGTATTGGGCTACCTCTGGATGGACTTCAATTTCTAGATTAGATTTAATACGACCTGATTTAAACAGCTCACGTATACGACGGATAATTTGCATATATACAGTTCTGCCTGACAACATGTATCCAGTGCCCCCACATTGAGGACATGTATCAAACATCAAAGTTTGCAAACCTTGACGGGCACGCTTTCTTGTCATCTCCACAAGACCAAGCGAACTAATACCACATACTACAGTTTTCATCTTATCTAACTTGGCTTGTGCGCTCAACAATTTTAACAACTCTTGTTGATGGGACTTATCCTTCATATCGATAAAATCGACGACGATAATACCACCAATATCGCGCAATCGCAATTGTCGACAAATTTCCTTTGCCGCCTCTTTATTGACTGTAAAAGCCAGATCTTCTAACTTATTAGACTTACCTGTGTAATGAGCCGAGTTTACATCAAATACCGTGAGAGCCTCCGTATGATCAATGCGGATAGAACCACCGGAAGGTAGATTGATATCACGAGAGATAAGATCTTCTAATTGTGGTTCAATATGATTGGCTTTAAAGATAGGTGTGCTACCACGGTGACGTGTCACTTTAATTTGCTGTGATGTAGGTCCATGACCTAAGAGATCCAGCAATCGAGATTCGCCCATATCGGAATCGACGATGATTTCCGCTACATTTCGATGCGCATAGTCACGTACAAGGCGGAACCAGAAGTCCGCATCACTATAGAGATCAGTACCACTCTTAGCCACCTTAAATCGTTTTAACACATGTTGCCATGTACGCCATAGATATTCCATATCACGACCGATTTCGTCAGCACTAGCCTTAGCGGCTGCGGTACGAATAATAAATCCACAGCCTTCCTGTACATAAGGCGCTGCTAATTCTTGTAATTTAGCACGTACTGCTTCATCAGTAATTTTCTTAGAAATATGCATGCCTTCAGAATATGGTAAAAGCACCATAAAGCGCCCTGCCAAACTCACATCAGCTGTAACGCGAGCTCCTTTACCAAGCATTTCCTCTTTTACCACTTGTACGAGAATTTGCTGTCCTACAGATAGGCGTGGCAAGATTTTCTGTTCTTTCCCCTGTTGAAGGTTCAAATACGCATTTTGAGAGCCCCCTATATCAACAAAGGCCGCTTGCATACCGTTTAATACGTTCTTAACAGTACCCTTGTACATATGATTTGCCATATGAGACTCATCAGTACGTTCTAAGACAAAATCTACTAACTGCCCTTCTTCGTCGATAACAGCCATGCGAATTTCTTCTCGCATAACATTGACCAAAATTTTATGCATCCTATCCCTCCCTTCGTTCAATTCAAAATATATAGGTCTTTTACATCACTAAAGCTTATATAACCGCTTAAGATTTATGTAAAAAGTACTAGTAATTAATTTCCAATGGAGTGTAACGGCCTTCTTCGTTTTCCACCATAATGGCTTTACGGTGAATTTCATAGCCACTTGTAATAGGCCAATTATATTGGTCTTTACCAAGATTCCACACTTCGCTAGGTTTGATTGTACCTTGCGGATAAATGCCGATGCCCATAGTAAGGGTTACCATACCGTCCTTAACAGATGCTACGATAGGTTCTTTTACAAATTCTTTCACATCGATGGTACGAGTCTTCTTAGGCGTTACCTTTTCATAAGAAATTTCTGGTGCTTCATTGAAAGGTTTTAGTAATGCCTCCCAATCCGCATGTTCATCCGTTACAGGACCAGTAACTTCGTAAATAGCAAAGTTACAGATAGCCATCATCTTTTTAACCTTTTCAGGCATTTCCTTGCCACCTAGCACCTCAAGACCTGGCGGTGCTACGCGGTTCAAACGCTCCATAATGGACTCTAAAGAATCTTCTTCCATTACATCCATATCGATATATTCAGCCGCCGCTGTTACACCTAGAGCAAGTGCAGAGGAAAAGCTAATTTTCATATGTGGATTAAAGCCTTCAGAATAAGCCATTTTAATTCCGGCGCGGCGAATCATACGTTCTACTGCTTGTGCATAATCAAGGTGCGACAAGAATCGCAATTTTTCGCCTTTATTTAAGGCCAAACGTAACTTTTTCAACTCTGCCACCCTCCTTATAGTCAATAATTGCAGTATTTAGCTCAGGGCATACGTTACAGCCCTTACATGGACCGCGACGGCAATCACTTGTTAATTTTGCCTCTACCGCTTGTTCCCACTCTCGTTTTAAGAAAGCTTTACTTACGGTACAATCTAGATGATCCCAAGGTAATGGCTCGTCGAAATCACGAGTACGACGTGCAAAATATGCAGGATCCAAACCACAATCAGCAAATGCTTTTAACCAAGTTTCATAGTTAAAGTACTCAGTCCAGCCATCAAATTTACAACCTGCTTCCCACGCTTTTACAAGAACCTTAGACAATCTACGATCCCCACGAGCAAAAGCGGCCTCCATGTAGCCAGTATAACCATCATGATAGTGATAAGAAATATTACGGTTATTGATGAGAGATTTTAAATAGCGTTGCTTACGATGAATTTCCTCTACATCTTGTTGACCATACCATTGGTATGGAGAATGTGTTTTTGGCACGAAGAAGGATACGCTAACGGTTACAGAACCATTGCGTTTACCTGTAATATCACGGTGTAAATCAAGCACCTTATAGGCCAAATTAGCAATACCTGCTAGATCTTCATCTGTTTCAGTTGGAAGGCCCATCATGAAGTACAATTTAACTGTATTCCATCCAGATTTAAAGGCATTTGTACACGCTGCCAATAAGTCTTCTTCGCTAACGCCTTTGTTGATAACATCGCGCATGCGCTGTGTACCCGCTTCAGGAGCAAACGTAAGACCACTCTTACGCACTTGTTGCACCTTTTTCGCAATATCGATGGAGAAACTATCGATACGCAAGGATGGCAAGCTTACGCTCACTTGTTTGTCTTTGAACTCTTCCATGAGCATGTCTACTAGCTCTGGCAATTTAGAATAGTCCGCAGAGCTTAAGCTCATCAAAGAGATTTCATTATAACCAGTGTTAGCAATCGTATCCTTAGCAATTTGAAGCAAACGCTCTGGCGTTTTTTCACGAACAGGACGGTATAACATACCAGCCTGACAGAAACGACAGCCCCGTGTACAGCCACGGAACAGTTCTAGTACTGCCCGGTCATGCACGATATCCAAGAATGGCACTACAGGTTTTGTAGGGTAGAACACATTTTCTACATCTTCTACAATGCGTTTCTCTACAGCTGCCGGTACATCTTCAAAGCGAGGTGTAATAGATTTAAAATCACCTTGCGCTGTATATTCCACATCATATAATGCAGGACAATAGGTACCAGGAATTTGAGCCACTTTACGCAAAAACGCCTCTTTACCACCTGGGAAACCTTTTGCTTTTTCAGCTTTATAGAGGTCGATAAATTCATCGCCCCATTCTTCGGATTCACCGAGAGATACAATATCAAAGAAATCTGCAATAGGCTCTACATTAAATGCACATGGGCCACCACATACGAGTAACGGGAAATCCATATCACGATCTTTAGCGTACATAGGAATGCCAGCCAAATCGAGCATATTCAAGATATTAGTAAAGCTCATCTCATATTGAAGCGTAAAGGCTAGTACATCAAAGTCTTTAATAGGCGTACGAGTTTCCAAAGAGAATAAAGGAATGTTGCGCTTGCGCATCTCCTCTTCCATATCGTGCCAAGGTGCAAACACACGTTCCGCTGCTGCATCATCACGACGGTTTACAAGACCATATAAAATTTTGATACCCAAATGGCTCATGGCCACTTCGTATACATCTGGAAAAGCTAATGCCATTGTTACATCAACAGTACTGTGATCTTTTACGATACTGTTATATTCGCCGCCCGTATAACGAGCAGGCTTTTGGACATGTTGTAACCATGACGTATCTAATTGAATCATACATCCTCCGTCTTTTCTGAAAGACTTCTTTCACAATCAATCCCATATACATAGGTTATTTAAAAAATATATTTCGTCCGTTGCATTGCGATATTTAATAAAATACCGATACTCAACATATTCGTAGTCAATGCACTAACACCATAACTAAGGAATGGCAATGGAATACCAGTAACAGGCATAATACCAATTGTCATACCTACGTTTACGAGTACCTCAAAGGTAAACATGGTGGCAATACCTGTAGCTAATAACATACCAAAATTATCATTGCACATATACGCCACTTTAATGCTGCGATAAATAAGCATAAAGAGCAATAACAATACTATGATACAGCCTACAAAGCCAAATTCTTCACCAATAACGGAGAAAATAAAATCCGTATGGTTTTCTGGTAAGAAGTTCAACTGACTTTGAGTACCATTGAAGAGTCCCTTACCAAAAATCAAACCAGAACCAATGGCAATCTTAGATTGAATAATATGATAGCCAGATCCAAAGGGATCAATATCTGGATTTAAAAATACGAGAATACGTTGTTTTTGGTATTCTTTCAGTACAAACCAGCCTAAAGGCATCAATAATAAACCAGTGCCTGCAATGATTTTTATGAGTCTAGTTTTAATGCCAGAGATAAATAGCATTCCCACAAAAATGGCAATGTACACAAGAGATGTACCTAAGTCAGGTTGTAAGAATACAAGCGCAATAGGCACCCCAACATATAATACAGGCATTATTAAAGACTTAAATGTATCTAACTTGCCAATACGGGGCTCTAGCATTTTGGCCATACAGATAATCATCAATAATTTAGAAAATTCTGATGGCTGAATGGTAATAGGACCTAATTGAATCCACCGTTGAGCACCCAATGCAGATGTACCAACGGCCATAACGGCAATTAACATCAAAAGAGTAATGCCATAAATGATATTGCCCCAATCCTTTAACCGATGGTAGTTAAGGAATTGCATGCCTATCACAACGGCTGCATTAGCAAGGAAAAATATAAGTTGCTTTACTACTAAACTACCAAATCCAATAGGCTCTTGATTAACATGAGTTGCACTGCCAATAGCTGCTAAGCCAATGCAAACTAGTAGAAAAGTACATATGATAATAGCCCAGTCGCTATCATTCCATAGTTTCCGCCACATCATATCACCTATTTCAATTTACGACGGCGCCATAAACTTTGCTTACCTTGCACTAATAAACGCTGAGTAGTCCATCCACCGCGATTAATATACAAAACAGTATTTGAATCCCCAAAGATAGACTCACCAGCTGAAGCAAGAGTCGGTGTACATGCTTCTTCTTTAGCCGCTTTTTTCTTAGTTACATAGGCATCAAATTGTTTTTGTACATCATAATCTTCCCAACAATCACCTGTGACAACATAGTCTACAAGAGGTGCTAATACATTACGAAACTCATTAGAAGCAAGGTCTAACAAATGACCATCTTGTGTATATGTTAGGATATCTTCATCATAAGGAATCATAGCCCCTACATACTCGGCGCGAAGGACTTCCAACATATCATATAAATCTATGTCTTCACTATCTACAGGCACTGCATTAAAGGCAATAGCAAAGTCCCGAATATTATGTTCTTGACACACTTGAATCATACGCGCCCCATTGCGTAAGGATACCCACAATGGATGTGTCACAACGATACAACGACTCACAAGATCTAAAATTGACTCAATGCCCTTACCAATCCCTGCTGGTGCATCGATCAAAATATAGTCATATTCATCACAAAGCCGACGAACTAATTTCTTATACTTCTTTCGACCTATATCTTCCCAACGTGCACTTTGACTAGCCGGTAAGAAATCTAGATTTTCTGCAATTGATACAATAGCATCATCTGTATATTCTTTATCTTCACTCGCATCAAGTGCATCATAGATAATTTCATCTGCCACGCCTAACACGAGATCCAAATCGCGCAATCCAAAGTCCCCATCACAGAGCAATACGCGGTGCCCTGCATGACTTAAGGCTGCACCCAAGCATGCAGTGACAGTCGTTTTACCTACGCCACCCTTACCGGATACAACACCAATGATTTCGCCCATACTAATCCTTTCTTGGTTGCCCACTTGTTACTGCATTCTGAGGTTTCTGCCCATTAGACGTATTCCCTACAGTTGCACTATCTTTGTTACTTTTAGTATTTGTGTCATTCGTTTTTTTATTTAATGGCACATTGAAATATGCAGCTAACACATCTCGTACGATTGGACCTGCAGAGCCCGCACCAAAGCTACCTTGTTCAACAAGTGCAACCACAACAATTTGGGGCTTATCATATGGTGCATAAGCTACAAACCACCCATGATCCCGGCCATGTGCATTTTCTGCAGTACCAGTCTTACCAGCTACATTAATTGGGAAGCCTTTAAATAAGTCCCCTGCTGTACCACCTTCGTTTGTAACATCACGCAAACCTTCTCGAATAAGGTCCATAATATTTTTTGGAACTGGTAGAATACCTAATTTATCAGGACCAAAAATCTCTTTCGGAGTACCATCTTTATTATCAATACGGCTTACCACATAAGGTTTATATTTAATACCACCATTAGCTACTTCGCTGAGTAAAACAGCCATTTGCAATGGCGTAACTAAGGTAAAAGATTGACCAATAGCAGCATCGAAGGTTTCACCTAAGTACCAATCTTCATCATATACTTTTCGTTTATACTCAGGGCTTGCCATAATGCCAGACGCCTCACCTGGTAAATTAATACCAGTCTTTTCGCCAATGCCAAAATAAGCAGCATATTTATCGAGATTTTCTATACCAACGCGATTACCCATTTCATAGAAGTAAACGTTATCTGACTTAGCAAGCGCTCTATTAAAGTTAAGCCATCCTAAGGCTTCACCTTCTGCATTTCGCTTATCGATCAACCAGTGCTTACCACTGTCAAAGATCATCTCTTCAGGAGTAACCTTTTTAAGATCTAACGCTGCTGTACCGGTGATAATCTTAAATGGTGATCCTGGTGGATATTCACCAGAAATAACCTTATTATCAAATGGATGATTTTTATCATTATTCAGCTGATTCCATTGAGCAGTTGTAATCCCTTTAGAAAACCAGTTTGGATTAAATTCAGGCGCACTGACCATAGCTAAAATAGCTCCTGTATTAGGGTCCATGGCCACCACTGCTGCCCCTTGTGCTGGAATACCTTGCGCACGCAATTGATTGAGCTGATTCTTAACAGCCTCTTCAGCGGCCTTTTGAAGATTTACATCAATGGTTAAATGAATATTAGCACCTGGCACTGTATGTTTTCTATCTACCTCAGCCACAGGACGACCTGTAGCATCTACCTCAACTTGTTTACCACCATCAGTACCACGCAAGATAGAATCATATAATTTTTCGAGACCAGAACGCCCTAAAATAGTACCGCCACTTACCAGTGTATTAGGGTCTTGCTGTTTTAGCTCTTCTAATTCCTCTTCACTCACTTCACCAACATAACCAAATAATTGAGAAGCCATCGTTTCATATGGATAGTATCGAAGTGGCTCAACATCAATGGTTACCCCTGGTAATTCATGACGATGCTCTTCAATGGTTGTCACTACGTCCATAGAAATATCATTAGCAATACGTATTGGCTCATAACCATACTTGTGATCATTAACCTTCTTTGTAATATCTTCAGGCTTCATTTTTAATAAAGCTGCCAATTTAGCAACTTCACCATCATCCAAAGCCTTTCCGGTAGGCATGATAGATATAGTATAGGCAGGTCGAGAGCCTACAAGAATTTGACCATTACGATCATACATAACGCCTCGTGCTGCAGTCATCGGTACCATGCGCAATCGGTTGCCTTCCGCCTTGGCTTGATAATAGCCACCAGCCAAGATTTGTAGCATAAACAAACGCAATGCTAACACTATAAATATGCCCGCTACAATGTAAAAGAGTACATCAAAGCGACTCGTTTTTCTTCGTTTATAGAGGCCTTCAAGCACTCTTTCACCCCCTTACTAATTTATTACCAAATATAATCTTGCTGTTCGTCCTTACGCCACAATAATCCATGTACGATGGCAGCCAATAGACCGTTCCAAAATAGTACCGGTATAACCATATGCCACATATATAACCCTATATGTAAATCCCCGCCACTGGCCAATATCATTAAGCTGCGGATAAATCCATCAAGCAATGTACAAATGGCTACAATAGCACTGGACCAATACCAACGTTCTTCATAGAGTCGATGTTTCACTGCGGATAATAGGTAAACCACAAGAACGTAAGGGAATAAATGGAGCCCAAAGAAGTTAGATATCAATACATCATGTACAATACCACCTATAACAGCTGCCATCAGACCCATATAACGACCTTTAAATAGTGTGACCATAACAATGATGGTCAAAATTAAATTTGGTAACCAATTCGTATGAAAAATAGCAGGCAATAATTGGGCCTGTATAAAGTAAATTAAGAATCCACAGAGGACTAAAGCTAGACGCATCATGGTTTAACGGCCCCCTTTGCCCCTTCAACTTGATCCCGTTGTGTTTGAGGTACCAGTTTAGGCTCAAGCCCTGGTTTTGGTGGTGCACTTACGGAAGATGATGTAAGGACAAACACCTCTTCTAAACGATAGAAGTCCACACTTGGTGTAATTACGGCATTCTTTACAAAACCTTCTGTATCATTTTCAATGGACTGTACATTACCAACAGGCAATCCTTTAGGATAGATACCACCATACCCAGAGGTGATTAATTTATCCCCTACTAATACATCACCATCACGGGCAATATTTACCATTAATGGCGTACGAGGTGAGTCACCATTACCTTTTACGACACCAGATAGGCGAGATTCAGGACGTTGTACAATAACACCGATTGCACTACGTGGGTCAAGAATGGTTTGTACTCGAGACGAGTGAGGGTATACATCGGTAATAAAACCAACTACCCCACTTGGTACAACGACAGCCATATTGACAGCCATCCCTTCTTCACTACCCTTATCGATAGTGAAAGTATTTGTCCATGTGCCGTAATCCTTTGTAATAATACCGGCTAAAGTCATGGAGAATTCCGGATGATTGCTCTTATAGTTGAGCAATTGACGAAGTCGAATATTTTCTGCTACTACTTCATCATAGTTAACAACCTTTTGTTCTAATGCAGCCTTGCGAGATGCTGCCTCATCACTTTCAATAGTTGCAGAAATAGCATTATTGAGCACTGTAAAACCGGTTTGTACACCATCAAGCAAACGGGCAGATCCATAAGCAAATGGTGTTGTAATACCTTCAAGAGTGACAGTAACAAAAGGAATACTAGTTCGTTGTTTCCATGCAAATCCGAGCAAGGCCAATAGGATACAACTAATGACAACAACGATAATTAACTTTTTATCTGACTGTATCATATTAGTCTTGGCCCTTTCTATTTTTAGAATTCACAATAAAACGTGATAAGCTCACCAAGTCAGATGAAGCCCCGTTAAGGCCCACAACGACTTTTGTGTCGGGTGCATCTGGAACATGTACAGGCACACCTAACTCGCCCCCAATACGCTCAGCCAAACCCGACAATTGCGCAGTACCACCAGTAAGATATATTCCATATTGCATAATATCTGCTACAATCTCAGGTTCAGCGGAACGAATCATTTGTTTCACTTCATCTAAAAGGCCAGCAATACAGTCATTAACAACTTGATATACCTCTGACTGATGAATAACACAACGTCTGCCTAAACCATTCATCATATCACGGCCTTGAAAGGCATATTCCGCATCTTCTAAAGGTGCCATAGCAGTGCCTACTGTATGTTTAATATCTTCTATAATTTCTTCAGAAACGATAACCCCAAAACACTCACGTACATAGCGTAGCAATGCATTATTGATATCTGAGCCACCAAAGCGAATCGTTTTACTATCTACAATGCCGCCCAATGAAACAATGCCCATATCGACAGTGCCACCACCAATATCAATGACCATAGATCCACGAGCTTCAAAGATAGGTGCACCGCAACCAATGGCTGCAGCGACAGGTCGTTCGATAAGAAATACTTCGCGTGCTCCGGCCTGAATAACAGCATCCATCATCGCTCTTTGCTCAACGTCGGTCATCCCACAAGGAACACCAACAAGAACTCGAGCACGGCGCAATGCATTAGACACTTTATTCAGAAAATAGTTAAGCATCGTGTGCATAACTCGATAGTCCACAATAAATCCATCTTTTAATGGTGTTAAAGGGCGCCACATATCAGGCATACGCAATACAAGACGTGCCGCTTCATCCCCAACGGCTACTACTTTTTCTTGTTTTGTATCAGTTGCTATAATAGATGGTTCGCTTATAACAGTTCCTCGCGTCCCCCCCATGAGGCGCGTCTGTATGGAACCAATATCTATACTTACATCTTTTCCTAGAGTAGGTAAAATGGAACTCATAGTAAAATCTCCTTCATTACATCATCATTCCATTTTACCACATATAATGCGACTTTATCTATTGAATAGAAAAAGCACTCCTATAATAATGTATACATCCCTTCACTGAATAAATCAGAAAGAATGAACTCATTATTATGAGTGCTTTTACTATTAATATGTGCATATTCTAACTAAGTTTACCTATTTCACTAAGGCTAGTAAATTCATTATCACCAATGATAATATGATCTAACACTGGTATTCCCATAAACTGACCTGCACTGACAAATAACTTGGTTAGCCGTATATCTTCGTCACTAGGCCGGCTATCGCCAGATGGATGATTATGTATTAAGATAATGGCTGCCGCATTACAAGCTATGGCTTTCCTAAAAACAGCACGCTGCTCTACGAGGCTAGATACTAAACCTCCATTCGAAATATGTTCTAACTGAATCAACTTATTCCGAGACGTCAACATAGCTGCCCATACATGCTCCACCTCTTCGTGTCGCAGGCGCTCCATTACATATTGAGCAATGACAAAAGGTTGAGAAAAATCTTCGTATGTTTCCTTAATTTTTAGTTCCCCTAATCGTCGCCCCATCTCAAGAGCCGCACACAAAGTTACCGCTTTATCTGTGCCAATCCCCTTAATTTTTACAAGCTCTTCAACGGTCATTCTATTAAGACCGTACGCCCCATCATCATAGGACTGTACGATATCACTCGCCAGCGATATGGCAGACTGACCTTTCACCCCAGTACGCAATAAAATAGCTAGCAATTCCTCCATCGCCATATGAGATGGTCCTAAAGCAAGAAATTTTTCACGAGGACGCTGAAATGGTAACATGTCTTTTACACTTACTGTTGGTACTTCCATAGAATCTCTCCATTCAAATAGATAACACCATTTGTAAATCTAACTACACACATCTACTCTCTTACTATATCAATAGCGCACAGCACAGCACAGCACAGCACAGCACAGCACAGCACAGCACAGCACAGCACAGCACAGCACAGCACAGCACAGC
>ERZ856578.1626-NODE-1626-length-41177-cov-4.875766_pt1 | contig 41177 bp, 39 predicted proteins | sample MGYA00514384_ERZ856578 | MGnify/ENA primary metagenome ERZ856578 (study PRJEB29103, sample SAMN06111958) | human gut metagenome | biome: human gut; feature: ankylosing spondylitis patient; material: healthy_person | host: Homo sapiens | place: China:Hangzhou...
AGGGATTCGAACCCTCGTGCGATTGCTCGCAAACTGATTTCGAGTCAGCCCCGTTATGACCACTTCGATACCGCTGCGTGTCTATTTTCGGTCGTTTCCGACGAAAAAGCGCTTATTCGATTGTCTGGAATTCTGTTAGCATTTCGGGTTTTTCGTGAAAACTTCAACCGCAAAAACCTTGAAATTGCAAGGAGTTGCGGGGATTGGGCAGCCATACCGCCGTGGGGATTTCGAGCCATTTGGAGAAAAGAATCAATGAAAATCCATCAGTAACTTTAAGTCTCCGCAGGATCGAAAACCACTCGCACTCAACGCCAAAGGGTCAAGTATGCATCGCGTAGAAAAACCGTAGAATTGACCACGGCGATGAATTCAGGATACCACAAAAACCTCCATGTATCAAGGGCTTCCGGGCTTCTATGAGAGTTTGAACGACTCGATTTCGAATCCAATGTACAAAGGAATTGCGGGAGAAGTGATGGGACTACTAAATCAATAAAAGGGATGGCCGCATCCCTGTTTGGACACGGCCATTGCCGACCATATCCGGGAGCGCGGCCTGTCCGGAAAGGAAACAGATGAGCAAATATTTTATGCAGGACACACGCTACGCCGCTTTTGAGCGGATGATGATGGCAGTCCCTACCCAGAGGAGCCGCCCCGAAAAGCCCAAGAACAGGCCCCGTGAAAAGCCCAAACAGCCGAAAGAGAGGGCAGAGAAATGATGTACGCGGTTTTGAGCAACGCTGCCCATCCTGAATACGGTGCTGTGACCATCCCCTTCCCTATCCCCAGAGAAGATTTCGACCACTGCATGGAGTTAGTGGAAGCACTGGAGATCGGCAAGGTCGCCGCGCGGGATTGCCGCGTGGACGAGATCAGCGGCGGTTGGCCCATACTTGGCCGGCTGGAGGGCACAAACATCGATCTGGATGAGTTGGATTATCTGGCCAAACGGCTGGACAGCTTTGACGATGGCGAGGCTGCCCAGTTTCAGGCCATGACCGAGGCCCTGGACCTGACGGATGTGAAAGACCTCATCAACCTGACCTTTTGCTGCCAGCAAGCAACGGTCATCACGGATTTTTCAAATCTGGAAGCCGTTGGCCGTGACCACTACATGAATACCCACGGGGGCTGCGCCGGCATTCAGGAGCTGGAGTCTCTGGATGGTACCGAGACTGCCATCCTGCTCATTGACGGTGGCGGCGGTAGAGTGACCCGTTATGGCGTGGTCTATGATAACGGCATGAAACTGGACCAGTCCTATGATGGGAAACACTTTCCTGCATACCTCTATGAGCCGCCTATGCTCATGGTGGCCCTGACCTCCCGCACGGAACCGGAGGACACCAAGAACACCACCTGGCTCTATCTCCCCGCAGCCAAGGCGCAAGTGGAGCGGGCAGTGGCCCGTTCCGGCATCAATGATCCGGAAAATATGCGATTCCGATTTGTTGAGTGTATGCTCCCTGATGAGATAAAGGCGGTACTGGACTTCCGATCTGAGCCCCTTTTTGCACTCAACGAGTTGATCCAGACTGTGACTGACCTCTCAGATAAGGACCGCCAAAAACTGGGGTCCGTGGTTGTGATGGCTAAGCCAGAGTGTGCCAGCCAAATTCGTCATCTGGCAGAAAATCTGGACCAATTCGAATTTTGCCCTGATGTCCGCACTCCTGCGGAATACGGCAAATTTATGATCCAGGAATCCGGCCACTTTGAGTACGATCCGAATTTGGATGAGTTCTATGACTACGAAAGGTACGGTCGGCAACGCATGGAGCAGGAGTCCGGGATGTTCACCGACCACGGATACATCTCCTATCATGGGACATTGAGCATGGACGAACTGATGGCGGAGGACCCAGCCCAGCAGTTTCAGGAGAAACAGGGCTTTCAGATCGGCGGGATGCAGTAATGGCAAAACAGAGAAAACGACCGGAAGAAACAGATCTTGACCATCTGAAGCATCTGGCTGGTGTGTTTCTGGAACTGGATATCGTTCCAACAAAGCTTTCACCTGTGGTAGTCAAACACCCCTTTACCGACAGCGGGGTCGTAGGGATACCGGGCAAGGCCGGAGAACTGTTGATGGTGAATCTGTTGGATGACCCGGAGGCTCTCCAAAGTTGGAAGGAACTATGCAGACAGCAGATCAAGGAAGCTGATACCCCATTCAAGATTGCCCTGATGATCACAAAGCCCTACCAATTTGCGTTTCTGAAGTATGCGGCGTCGGTCCTCTCTGAACAGGATCTGGCGCATTTTTTGACCCATGCCTGGATCTGTACCGAGATGCCAAACGGGGACCCCAATCTGAGCAAGCGGCAGCTCCTATCCATGTTCCGCTCTATCGACCCACAGAAGCTGATGGACGCCGATGAATACGCGGTGTTCTGCGAACTGGACGAGGTCGTGACCGTTTACCGGGGAGTCACTTCCTACAATGAGGAGAATCTCCATGCTCTTTCCTGGACACTGGACCGAAAGACGGCGGAGTGGTTTGCAGGCCGTTTTGGCGAGAGCGGAACTGTGTACGAAGCCCAGATCAGCAAGGCGCACATCCACGCGGTTTTTCTCAGTCGCGGAGAGTCCGAAGTGATCGTCGATCCAAAACACCTGACAGACATTTCACCTGTGCGGGAGCAAGCGCAGGGACTTCAAATGAATTTTTAGGAGGGATGCACTTTGATCGAATTGCAGTTGACCTGCGGAGATAACCAGGAAGGCGTCCGGCTCGTTTTCCCGGCTACCCCTGCGGAGATAGGAGAAGCGTTCGCGTGGCTGGATGAAGTCAGCCGCTATGCTGGTGAAGTTCAGATCATCGGAGTCCACAGTGCGATCCCAAACCTGGGCCAGTACATTCACTGTGCAGATCTAAGGCAACACCGCGCAATGACATGAAAAAACCGCACCATCTGCCAATATAGGCAAACTGCAGCGGAGAATCAGCATATTTTCGTTGCATGGGCAAACTGAATCAAGCCGGCAAGCAACGCCTGTCAGCCAGAATCAGATTTGCCAGTGCAAATAACATATTCAATTTTGCAATCTGTTTTCGCAGGCCTCGATACCGCGTCTTTCGGTATCGAAACAGGCCTTTCACTACGCCAAAGACGTGTTCCACTTTTGCCCGAACGGATGACTTTTCATGTTCTCTGCGTTTTAACTGAGCCTGCGATCTGGCTGAACCCTTTTTCATCTGCGAGGGACGACGATTGATTTTATAGCGAATGTGCTTGCCTGAATGGTTGGTGATGATGGCATCTTCACGTTTTTCAGCTCCAAGATAGCCGCTGTCACCGTATACGACCGTTTCTTCTCCGGTTAGTAACTTTGAAGTCATGGTAACGTCATGGACATTGGCGGCCGTCACCTTGAGCGTATGGATCAGACCGCTGTCTTTGTCCACGCCAATGTGGGCCTTATATCCAAAGTGCCATTCATTGCCCTTTTTTACTTGATGCGCATCCGGGTCCCGCTGCTTGTCCTGGTTTTTTGTAGAGGATGGAGCGGAAATGATGGTAGAGTCAACGATAGTGCCCTTTTTCAGAAGCAAGCCTTTCTCCCTCAGCAGCTTTATTACCTGTGCAAACAGCTGCTCCTGTAAACCATTGTGTACGAGGATATGTCGAAAGCGACCCAGTGTATCCCCGTCAGGCACCTGATTGCTGGACTCTACGCCGCAGAATTCTGAGAATGCACGACTGTCCATTGCCTCGGCAACTGTCGCCTCATCAGACAGGTTATAAAGGTTTTGCAGCAGATATAACCGCAGCATCAGTTCCAGATCATAGGGCTTATTTCCGCGCTCCCCCTTGTAGTAGCACGGCTTAATCATGGCAATCCATCTGCCCCAGGGAACAATACGCTCTATCTGCTCAAGAAACTCTTTTTTCTTGGTCCGCACCTGCGCCAGTTCATCGCTCAGGCCCGACAGACTCATTTGTTTATTCATGTCTTTATTTTACCACGTAGTGACATTTTCTGCACACAGTTTTCTGTGCGGTGTTGCCTTAGAACCAGGGGCCGGTCCAGGATGGCCCCACAAGAAGGACCCACTCTAAGGAGATCAAGACAGAGAAGAACACTTATAAGAACCTTTACTTCTCAAGTCGAAATTTCAGCAGTTGATATGGCTCAACTTCAAGGACGGTGGCTATCTTAAAAAGCAATTCTAACGATAGCCCATGACTCATGCCGGGTGCCTCAACGGATGCAAGATGCTGACGGCTGATGTCAAGGATTTCTGCCAACTGCTCCTGAGAATACCCCTTTTTCTTGCGATAGTATCCGATTGCATAGGAGAGATTTTCCATGCGTTCAGAAAAGTCAAAATCCCATTCCAGAGTTATCACCGCCTTACGGAATTAGTTTATCCGAAGGCAGCACTCACTAAAATTAACCCAAAAGCACTGTTGACGCTTAATAAGCGTCATTATATAATTACAACACTATTTTGTTGGCATCTATATGGGAGGATCAATATGATAAGGACGCTTACTTGTGCGATCACCGGCCATCGGCCAACGAGATTTCGCTTCAAATATGATGAAAACAACAATGGTTGCAAACGGATCAAGAAACGCATCCGGGATCAGTTGATCCAACTCTATGAGCAGGGGTTCCGTCAGTTCTGGGTGGGTGGCGCACTGGGCGTGGATATGTGGGCTGGGGAGATCCTACTCCGGCTGAAGGAACAGCTGGAATATAGCGAGATCCAGTTGATGATCGCCCTCCCCTTTGAGGGCCATGATGCAAACTGGGAGGAGCGCAGCCGCAGACGCATGGCTTTTCTGATAAAACATAGCACAGAAACTGTAATCGTGGGCGAAAAAGGATCGTCCACGGCCACGAATTACCGAAGGCGTAACGAGTATATGGTGGATCATGCAGACTGTTTACTGGCGGTCTATGACAACGACCGCTCCATCCGAAGCGGAACTGGTATGACAGTCAACTATGCCAGGAAACAGGGACTGCCCATCATCCTGATCCATCCAGACACAGCAGCGGTATCGAGAGAATCATTTGAACGATGAAGACTACCCGCTGCGGGTAGGGCCGGTCCATAAAATCTGTGTTATACTGAAATTAAATGGATACTACACGAAACAAATTTGACAGAGTATCCTGTTTTGTCTGGCTTTTTTAACCCGTGGCAGATATAATGAAAATGAGGTGATGCGGTGTGAAAATGCGAAGAATCATGGCGTTTTTATTGGCGGGGATCTTAATGGCCTGCTGCGCGGGCTGTTCCACGCCATCGAAAAAAGAGGAGACGCCGACCACCATTACCGTTTGGCACGTCTACGGCGGCCAGACAGACTCCCCGCTCAACGATCTCATCGATCAATTTAACCAGACGGTGGGAAAAGAACAAGGGATCAATGTGCAGGTCACCTCCGTATCCAACACCAACACCATCCACGAACTGGTGCTGGCGGCCGCCAATGCCGAGCCGGGAGCTTCGGAACTGCCCGACCTTTTCATCTCCTATCCCAAGACCGTGATGGCTCTGCCGGACAACAGCATTCTGGTGGACTACAAGGATTACTTCAGCGAGGAAGAGTTATCGGCCTTTCTCCCGGCTTTTGTGGAAGAGGGCACGGTGGATGACCGTTTGGTGATGCTGCCGGTGGCAAAGTCCACGGAGATCATGTTCATCAACCAGACCATCTTCGACCGTTTCTCTCAGGCGACCGGGGTCACGATAGAGGATCTGGACACCTGGGAAGGGCTTTTCAAGGCCGCGGAGATCTATGCGAAATGGACCGATGCTCAGACCCCGGATATTCCGGGAGACGCCAAATCCATGTTCGTCCATGACTACTACTTCAACTACTTTCAGGTGGGAGCTCAGTCATTGGGCGAGGACTTCTTCCATGGGGACGATCTGGCATTCGGCCCCGCGTTCCGGACGGCGTGGGAACCGCTGGCCAGGGCTGCGCTTCAGGGCGGCGTCTGGCTCAAGGGCGGGTATGCCACCGAGTCTATCCGCACCGGCGACAGCATCGTCAGCGTGGCCTCCTCTGCCAGCATCCTCTATTACAGCGATGTTGTGACCTATCCGGACAACACCTCGGAGGACATCACCATCATTTCCCGTCCCTGCCCGGTGTTTGAAAACGGAGAAAAACTGGTGATGCAGCGGGGCGCGGGCTTCTGCACCGTCCGCTCCACCCCAGAGCGGGAGCAGGCCGCTGTGACCTTCCTCAAGTGGCTGACCGAACCGGAACACAATGTGGAGTTCGTGACCCGGACAGGCTATATGCCGGTGACCCGGGCCGCCTTTGAAAACGAACTGCCGAAGGCCATCGAAGGACTGGAGAGCGCCAAATACGCCTCGCTCTATCAGGCGTATCTGGATACCCAGGCAAACTATGAATTTTATGTACCGCCGCAGCTGGAGACCTATTTGGGGCTTGAAACCATGCTGGAAGATCATGTGAGGGCACAGCTGGCACTGGGCCGCCGGGCTTATTTGGAGGCCGGAGAGACCGGCCTGGAACAGATCGGCGCAGAGCGGTTCGATGCTTTCCGGGAGATCATGGAGCGATAACAGAAGAGAGGAGGAAGAGCCGTGTTCAGGAAGTTGAAGGAACTCCGGGCGCTGAATGCCTTTGCCAAAAAGCAGAGCGTAGGGATGCAGAGAAAGCTGATGCTCTATTGGGTGTCCATGATCCTGGTGGTCTTTGCTGCGGTGATCTTCCTCCTGTCCATCGCGGGGGCCTTTTCCCGGGACGATGAGCAGCTCCATGAGGTGATGGAGCTGCACCTGAACAATACACGGGAGCATCTGTCAGACCACCTGGATCACCTGACCGCCCAGAGCTTAAATCTCTCCAAGGAACTGAGCCGCGAGATCGAGGGTGTGCTGGTGCAGGAGGGGATCTCTCTGCGGGAGGTCAACGATGATCCGGAGCGGCTGCTGAAACTGCAGGAGGCCATGTATCCGCTGCTCAGTACGACCCTCCAGACGGCCAACTGTAATGGCGCCTATGGGATTTTGGACGCGACGACCAACACCAGTCTGGATGCGGCGGATCACTCCCGGAGCGGGATCCACCTGCGCTACTCCAACCTCAGCGCCAGCAGCCCGGTCACGCCCACGGTGGTCTATTTCCGGGGGATCCCGGACATTGCCCGGAAGAAAGATCTGGAACTGCACAACCGGTGGAATCTGGAGTTTGACACCGATCAGATCCCGGGCTGTCGGGACTTGATGGATACGCCTCTGGATCGGCCTGCGGAGCGATACTTCTGGTCCCGCCGGATCGATCTGAAGGACACCTGGGAGTCTGCCCTGCTGCTGTGCGTCCCCATCGTGGGCAGCGATGGGACGGTGTACGGCATCTGCGGTGTGGAGCTCAGCGCGCTGTACTTCCAATTTTCCTATCCCACCACAGAGGGGCAATTTGGCTCCGCGGTCACTGTGCTGGCGCCGGTTGAGGACGGCCGGCTCCTGCTGTCCGATGGTCTGGTGGGCAGCGTCAACGGCACCTATCTGGACAGCCAGGAGACCCTTACCATCCACCAGGGGCGCTACTATAACGAATATGACACAGGCAGCGGGAAGTATATCGGCCTGCACCAGACCTTGCCCATCTCCAGGGGAGAAACGGAGGATACGGTCTGGGCCGCCGCCATCCTGATCCCCCAGGAGAGCTATGCCGCATACACCGCCGACATCCAGCAGACCTGGGTCCTTGCGGCCTTGGGGCTGCTTCTGGGGCTGCTGGCCCTCTCCTTCTTCCTGTCGCGGAGATTTGTCCGGCCCATCACGGACAGTCTGAAGCGGTTCCAGCAGGAGGAAACGCTGGAACAGGGAATGTCCTCCGGTATCTCGGAGGTGGATGAGCTGGCGGAGTTCCTCAACGCCCGGGCGCGGAACCAGCGGTTGGAGCAGGGAGAACTTCCGCCCAACATTGCGGAGCTCTTCGACCAGTTTGTAGCGCGCAAGGATCTGCTGACGGAGGCGGAGCGGAATATCCTGCGCTACTACATCGACGGACACGAGATCTCAGAAATCCCGGATCTGGCCTTTATCAGCATGAGCACAGTCCGCAAGCACAATCGGAGCATCTATGAGAAACTGGGGGTCGCCTCTCGGGATGAGCTGATGCTCTACATTGATTTGCTCCGCCGCTGCGGAAGGCTTCAGGAACTTTTCTAAGGCCGTGTTCCAAATACAGCAAAGCGCACAAAACCGAAGGATCGGTTTTGTGCGCTTTTTCTATTATCCAATGGATACCTTTGCGTAAAAGCGGGAAAAAGTATCCGGCGGACCATATACACGCGCCCGTTTTTCCTGGTATAACAACATCAAAAGGAGGAGAGACGGCATGACAGAACTGTTACTCAGCCATCTGGAGGACTGCTCAACACCCCAGTATTTCTGCTTTGCCATCCGTTGCGAGGAGTGTGGGGAATACTGGTACAGCGTCACGACGCCATTCACCAAGGCAAACGCGGCGGCAGAGAATCGGAGCAAGAAGGAACTTTACGAGGCACTCTACCAGCGGGAGAAGGAACGGGCAAGAAAAGCTGCAGGACAGGAGGGCAAAGAACGCTTCAGCCTCTGTCCCATCTGCCACCGTCTGATCTGCGATTCCTGCTTTTTGATCTGCGAGGAGATGGACATGTGCCGTGCCTGCGCCAAGCGGCTGAAGGAGGATGGAGAGCCGGTGAACCGATGAGAAAAGTGGTTATTTGCCTGCTGCTGTTCCTGTTCCTGACCGGCTGTGGGGCAAAGGAAGCGGAGAACAACAAACTGGTGGCAAGTTCAGAACTGCTTTTTCCCTATGCTGATATCACCCTCCAGGTACTTCCCGGATATAGGCTGAAGGCACAGACAGAGGATATCTATGCGGAACTGTCCCAGGGCAATGCGGCAACCTGCCTTGATGCCCAAGCGATCCCCGCCATGGAGCAAGGGGTGGGCCGCTACTGGTATCCCCACTGTCTGGCCACCGTGGTGATTGCAGTGGACCGGACAAGGGTGGACGCGGACATCTCCGGCTGGCGCGACCTGTCAGTAACCGGCGCCGCAGTGGGCATGACTACGGACGCGCCACTGAATCGGCTGATCCTGGGAGCCATGTCTTATGGGCTGGAGGGCCAGGCATATACGAAGACGGAGGCCCTCGCCTTGCTGGAGCGTCTGTACGGCCAAGGTGAACTGCATTTGGATGACCAGACGGCTCCCATCCAGCTCTGCTTTGACTACCAGGCAGCGAAATGGAATCGGGACGGGCAGGACTGGGAGATCGTCGTGCCAGCGGAGGGGACGCTGTCCTTTGCCATGGGGCTGCTGTCCGATATACCTCTGGAGTTTGAGCGGGGTCTGGACGAAGCCTTGCTGGATGCTGGATTTCCCCTGACGGACGGCCGCAGATCGGAGGAATATCCCGATGATGGAACTTACTGCTCCGCTGTCCAGGTGAAGGATTTTACGCATCTGCTCACGGTGACGGAGGATACCCAACGGGATATCCGCAGAGAAGTGCGCCATACCCTCCTCTATTCCTCCGCAGATTATCGGGAGCATATACTGGTGGCCCTGCTGGTATCCTCCATAGCGATCTTCTGGACAGGTACGGTGTCACAACGCATCCTGCGCCGGGATATCCGGCGGACGGCGGTGCTGGTGGGCTGGCTGGTGGTGGGTTGGTCCCTCCTGCGGCTGCTGAAATACCAGATATTTGAGATCTGCCTTTTGACCCGGCTGTGCTGGTACGGCTATTATGTGTTCCAGCTCGCCCTGCCCCTGGCTATGCTGCGCTTGGCGGATATCGTGGATAAACCAGAGAATGCCAAGCGCCTGCTGCGTCCAATCTGGCGACCGTTGGCGGCGTACATCCTCTCTGTACTTCTGGTATTCACCAACGACCTGCACCAGATGGTCTTTCGGTTTGATTTGAATGGGAACTGGTCTCACGACTACCAGTATGGCCCCGGTTACTTTGTAGTATTTCTGATATCTCTCATCTTCCTGCTGGCGGCGATTGTGCTGCTGTTCCGAAAGAGCTGGCACAGCCGAAGTCTGAGGGCCAGAGTATTCCCTATGCTGTTTCTTGCGGCCATTTTGAGTTACATACTGGGATATCTGTTCAAAATTCCGCTGGCTCGGGACAGCGACTATACCATTACGATCTGTGTTTTGGCGGTGCTGTTCTTTGAGTCGTTCCTGCACACAGGCATGATCCCGGTCAATGTCCGGTATGGGCCGCTGTTCGCAGCGGCGCCTCTCAATCTCCAACTTTTGGACGAGGAGGGACAGGTGGTGCTGGCTGCCAATGGGGCGTCCCCTATCCCAAAATCCGTGTGGCGGCGGCTGCGGGCGGATATGAGCCGATTTCTGCTTAAAGATCGGGATACCTTGCTCCATGCTGCTCCCATCCGCGGGGGTATGGTGGTGTGGCAGGAGGATGTATCGGTCTTGAACCGTGTGCGCCACGAACTCCAGACCTCCTCCGCCCGGTTGGAGGCCGCCAATGCCCTGCTCAGCGAGGAGGGTGAAGCCAAGCGCCGGCTGTTGGCGGCGGAGGCAAAAGCGGAATTATACGACGAATTGGAGCAAGAGATCCCCCGGAGAGTGTCGGTGCTGGCCCGATTGATCCAGTCACTTCCTCAGGCGGAGGACCATCAACGGCAGGTCGCCTACATCACCCTGTGCCTGTGCCACATCAAGCGCAGATATAACCTGTTCTTCCTGATCCGGCAAGGTACACCTATTCTGGGCGACGAACTTGGTGTCTATCTGGATGAACTGGCAGAACTGGCTGGATACGCAGGGGTCAAGGTGTTAGTGCGCTGTGGACTGCAAAGTCAGATGGCGGTACGGACGGCATCCTTGTGCTATGACTTCTACTTTGAGTTCCTGTCCTGGGCGGTGCAGGAAAACTGCTCTACCATACTGGGGCATCTGGAACGAACACAGGACGAACTGGCATTTAAACTCCTTCCTGCCTGCCCACCGGAAGACTGGCACTTTTCCCAGGAGTTTCAAGACAATGTGGCGGCGGTTCATGGCCGTATCACCCAAAAGGATCTGGACGATACCGTCGGCATCTGGCTGACCATTCCGTTGGGAGGTGAGGACTGTGGCTGAGTTTTATCGCATTTCCGGCTGGCTGCTGATCTGCCTCAGCATGCTTACAGCCTTTTGCATCGTGTTTCAAGCCCTTGCCGTAACCTTCAGTTTCCGTCGCTTGCCTGGGGGCTGGATGCGCTGGTCGGAAAACCTGCTGGAAATCGGCGTACTGCTCCACCTGTTCCTGTGCGCCGCACTGATCGCCCATGTTCAGTATAACGCCTTACACGGCTTTCTGCTGCCAAGCAGCTATGGTGCGGTGCGACAGGCTGTGTTCTTCTTCGTCGCCATACTGAGTGTTTTTGTGGCAGTGGGGCTGGAGGTCATGTGGCCCTTCGGCGTGGCTGTGGCGGCGGCCATCCTTCTGCCTGCTGTGGAATGGCTGTCCGGCTCATCCTATCCTATGCTCTTTGTGGCAGGCATCCTGTTCTGTCTGATCCGCAGCATACATATCTGCCTGCTGCGAAGGAGAGAACTGCACACCCAGATATCCGCCGGCTCGGTCAAGGAGGCAATAGACGGACTGAACGCCGGACTTCTGTTCTGCTATCCCAACGGCGAGTCGCTGCTGAGCAACCGCCGAATGGAGCAGCTGATCCAATGCTGCACTGGAAGTTACTCCCGCAACGGCGAGGATTTTTTTCGCACCATACAGAGTGGCAATCTGGCTGGCGGCTGTGCGCGGGAGACTTTGGGTGGACAGACCGCCATCCGCCTGCCAGACGGCACTGCATGGCTCTTCCGGCGGTATGAGTTGTTGGTGGGCCGCCGCCGCTGCTTCCTGATATCCGCTGCCGACATGACTGAGCAGTGGGCTGCCGATCAGGCTCTCTACCGGAAGAACCAGGAACTGGCTCAGCGCGGTGAAGACCTCCGGCAAACCATTGAGAACCTGCGCGCGGCCTGTGAAACGGAGGAACTTCTACGGGGAAAGGCCCGTATTCACGATACCCTGGGACAGCGGATCAGCCTGCTGCTGCGTGCCATGCGAGAGAACAAAGAACCGGACGACGCCCTTCTGTCCGCCTTTGCCCAGGGATTGCCCCGGAATTTCTGGGAGGATGAGGCGCAAAGCCCTGGCCGCAGGCTGGAGCTGTTGACCGATATGTTTTGCGGCATGGGTGTGGAAGTGCTGATTTGGGGTGATTTACCGCAGCGGGAGGCAGTGGCCCAGGATTTTGCCGATATCGCCGTTGAGTGCGTTACCAACGCAGTCCGCCACGGCTATGCCACACAAGTGCAGTTCCACTTCTTTGAAAACGACTGTTGGCGAATGTCCGTCACCGACAACGGCATTCCTCCCTCCTCCCCTGTTAAGGAGGGCGGCGGACTGCGGGAGATGCGCCGCCGTGTGGCACGGCTGGGCGGCGACATCACGATCCACCACACGCCGCGGTTCAACATCCAGATATCCGTACCGAAAGGAGAATATCCGGTATGACAAGAGTTTTGATCGTGGAAGACCATGCCTCTATGCGGGAATCGCTGACGATGGCTTTTTCCAGAACAAGTGACTTTCAGGTGGTGGGCGAGGCACCCAACGCCGACTATGCCCTGGACTTCTGTGAACGCCTGCGGCCTGATCTGGTGATGATGGATGTGTGTACCGAGGGCGGCGCCTCTGGCCTGACAGCGGTGGGAACCATCCGGGAGCGGTACACGGAGATGAAGATTATCGTGATGACCGCCTTTGATGAGATCACCTACATCCCTCGGGCCAAGGCCGCTGGGGCCAACGGCTTTGTCTATAAGAGTCGCAGCCTGAACTACTTTCTGGATGTAGCCCGGGAGGTAATGGCCGGCGGGACCAGTTTCCCGGAGCCAAAGACTATCCCTATGCCCCAGGGTGAGGCTCCGCTGACCGACCGGGAGATGGAGATCCTGCGCCTGATGTGCAAGCATATGACCAGCAAGGAGATCGCGGAGGAACTCTATATCACCGAGAACACCGTCAAATACCACAAGGCCAACATGCTCGGCAAAACCGGTTTTACCAAGGCGGTGGACCTGGCTTTCTATATGATCTCCAACGGGTGGATCAATCCGCTTTATTGACACCCTTCCCTTTTCAGCAGTCCGGCAGATGTCGGGCTGCTTTTTTGTGTTTTGGGGAAAAGACTACCCGCTGCGGGTAGGGTGCAGGCAGAAAAGAGAGATTATAATAAATCTGTAATGTGACAAAGGCCATTGCAGTACTAAAGGAGGTGAGGGCGGTAAAATCGGTAGTTTTAATCATGCGGCGGGCATCACTGGCACAAGGATTGATGACAAAGGTGCAGAATGATCCCGGGTTCCAACTCTGCTACGAACCGGACTATGCCAACGCGGATGTGGCCATCCGGCGTCATTTGGCCGCAGGGGCATTGTTGGAGGTAACGGAAGACGGAGAGTATGATATGGATTTTTGCCTGGCTCTGTGTACCTGGCTGCGGGAGGCGACGCCGGACTGCCATTTGATGCTGATGTGCCCGGAAAACCAGCAAGAAACGGTAAATCGGGCCATTGCGGCGAAAAAGCAAAAGCTGATCGATGACTTCGTATTTTATGATGTGTCACTGGACTATCTGGCCGCCAGCCTGCAGTCTCTTTGAGACATAAAATAAAAAGGAGGAAGAAATTCAATGAGGCAAACACGAACAAAATTTCTGAGTGTCCTGCTCACCCTGGCCCTGGTGCTGGGTTTGCTCCCGTCGCTGACCACACCGGCCAGTGCCTACAGCGGCGCCGGCACCAAGAACGACCCCTATGTGGTCACCGATTATGACGAACTGAGAGAGTTGATGAGAAGCGTATCGGAAGACGATCCCGTCTGTTATATCGAACTTGGCAGAGACATTACGGAAAGCGGCAACCAAAACAGCTACTATCTGTATGTGCAAAATGGGGGGAATGTTGTTCTGGATCTGGCAGGATACAGACTTACCCGGTCGGCACTCACCACAGATAGCCGCCTGATCGGGGTGCAGGGCGGCAATCTCACCGTCAACGACAGCGTAGGCGGCGGTGAGATAGCTTGCAAAACGAAAAGCGGTGGGTACGGTTACAGTGGGGCCGGTATCTTCGTTGAGAGTTGGAGCAAAAGCAAGCTCACCGTCAACGGCGGCACATTTGTAGGCGGTGAATATGGTATAGTCACCGAGGGCGGCACAACGGTCATCAACGGAGGGACGTTTCTTTCACTCAATCCAGAAACTACCCTCGCTATGACTTCAACACCCGGTTTTTTTCGGATGGGCACTGTGATCGTAAACGGGGGAACCTTTGGCGACAGCGCCAGTAATTCCACAACGATTGACATTAAAGATGCGGATGTGACGTTCTATAGCTGTACTGCCTACTACGGGATGTACTCCCGTAATAATTCATGGCCTTCACTCAAAGGAGTCACCGTGACCGTTGACGGAACGAAGTCTCGGCCGCAGGGAAATTTTTTTATGGGAAATAGCGTAGAGGGGAGGATCGGGGCAAAAATCGTCATATCCGGTCCGGATAAGCCGATTGACACCGTGGAGATCAGCGGCATCGACGCCCCGGTCACCGGCCAGCCGCTGGACTTCACAGCTGACTGTGATACGATAGGCGTGAAGTCGGTCAGCGTATACTGGTACAACCTCTCGGATAACAAGACCGTGAGCAAAGGCGAGGTTGCCCAGGCTGGAAAGACCTACCGGGTAGATGTGGACCTGCTGCCCCAGGCTGGTTATCAGTTCGTTGGGGACAAAAGCGAGGCCGTGACCATCAACGGCGAAGAAGCGTATATCTTTGGCGGCACCACCGACGATCTGAGCGTGTCTTATATATTTTCGGAAACCGCCGCCGGCAAGCCTGCCATCTCCACTGTCAGCATCACCGGGCTTGATGCCTTGAAGCACGGCCAGGCGGCGGACTACACCGCCTCCACCTCCACTTCCGGCTGCACCGTCAAGAAGATCGAGTACCAGATGTTCCGGAAAACCATGACCGACTATGTTCCCATCGACGGGGACAACGTGGCGGTGGTGGTGACGGTATCCGCGGCGGACGGCTATGAGTTCGCCAGCGGCAGCACCGCCACCTGGAACGGCTTGAAGTCGGACGACACGGTGGCTGGCCTCAACGCCAAAGAAAAGCGATATGCTTTCTACATTGAGGTCAAAGCGGATGCTTCGCAGATCGTCAAATCTGCCGCCATGACCGTCACCGCGCCGGAGATCGGCAAGGCCCCCTCCACAGCCGTGACCGGCACCGGTGTTGAGGCCAGCAGCGTCAAATGGTCCCCCGCCGACGCTATGTTCCAGGCGGGAACGGCGTACACTGTCTCTTTCACGCTGAAGGCGGATGCTGCCCATGTGCTGGCCGACGACTTCAAAAATGCCGGCACTGTCACGGTCAATGGACAGAAGGCAGTCCTGACTTCCACCGTTAAGGGCAAGTTCGTCACCTATACCGTCTCCTACACCTTCCCGGCGCTGAAGACCGGCGAGATATCCAATGTCGCCGTCACGGGCATTGACGCCCCGGTATTCGGCAAGACGCCGGACAAGTCCGCTGTCGTTCCTGCGGACGCGCAGTACACCGTGGCCGCCGTTTCCTGGGATCCGGCGTGTGATTCCTTCCTGGGGAACTCGGTTTACAGCGTACTGGTCTCTCTGGAGAGTAAGGACGGGATGAAATTTGCCGCCGTGCCTGCCGTGACCATCAACGGGGAGACCGCCAAGGTCGTCTCCGGCGCAGGCAGCGAAGAACTGAAAATCAGCTATATCTTCCCCAAGACCCCTGCCGCCTATGACCTGATCACCAATACATACAGCACCACGGATGTAACGGCCACCCTTAAAGAGTATGTGGCAGTATCCGTCTATACCGACCTGCCGGACATGGCGAAGAACATCAAGTACCAGTGGTATAAGACGGCAAGCAACAACTACGGCACCGGAACGGCCATCTCCGGCGCTACGGCGGCAGGTTATGCAATTCCCACCGAGGCCGAGGGCACTATGTACTATTACTGTGTTGTTACCGCCAGTGTGGATGGCAAGACTGTTACCTCAGATTCCTCCGACTCCCCGTTGATCAAGGTGACCGTAAAGAAGGGACTGCCTGCCATCACCGCCCAGCCCAAGTCCGTCACAGTCAAGCCGGGAGCAGATGTTACCTTTTCCGTTGCCGCCACCGGCGAAGCTTTGAACTACCAGTGGTGGCGTGAGACCAAGAGCGGCGCTTCCAAGGTGGGCACCAACGGTCCGACCTACACCATCAAGGCCGTGAACATCCCGGATGATAACGGCACTGCCTACTACTGCGTGGTCAGCAACAAAGTCGGCGAGGTCACATCCGATAAAGCCAAATTGACTGTCTCTGAGCTGGGTGCCATGGCTGCCTTCTCCGATGTACCGGAGGGCGCTTACTACACTGACGCAGTGGCATGGGCAGTAGAAAAGGGCGTGACCAGCGGCACCAGCAGTACCACCTTCTCTCCCAACGCCGACTGCACCCGCGCTCAGATCGTGACCTTCCTCTGGCGTGCAGCAGGAAGCCCCGCACCCAAGAGCAAAGAGTCCTCCTTTGCGGATGTGGCTGCGGACGCCTATTACAGTGATGCGGTGCGGTGGGCCGTGGAGAACGGCATTACCTCGGGCACCAGCGCCACCACCTTCAGTCCCAATGCCACCTGCACCCGGGCTCAGACAGTGACCTTCCTCTGGCGCTCCCAGAAGTCCCCGGCGGACGGCGCTGCGAATGCTTTCACGGATGTGGCAGAGGGTACCTACTATACCGACGCGGTGAAGTGGGCAGTGAAAAACGGCATCACCAGCGGCACCGGCGCCAATACCTTCAGCCCCAATGCAGACTGCAGCCGCGCCCAGATCGTGACCTTCCTGCACCGCTGCATGGCAAAATAAACTGTATAATAATCCCTGTAGGGCGGCAAGTTTGCCGCCCTATTTTTTTCATTTTACAGAAAAGACTACCCGCTACGGGTAGGGTGCAAAAGAGACGGAACAGGTACAATAGAACCATAAGTAGCAACCTACTTTTACAGTTCAAAGAAAGGATGATTCGATTATGGGACTTATTAAAGCGGCATTGGGCAGTGCGGGCGGCGTGTTGGCCGACCAGTGGAAGGAATACTTCTACTGTGAGGCAATCCCCGCCGATGTGCTGGCGGTAAAGGGACAGAAACGTACCTCTGGCCGTTCCAGCAACACAAAAGGCGGCGATAACATCATCACCAACGGTTCCATCATCGCGGTGGCGGACGGCCAGTGTATGCTCATTGTGGAGCAAGGCAAGGTGGTGGACGTGTGCGCTGAGCCGGGCGAGTATACATACGACATGTCCACGGAACCCAGTATTTTTTCCGGCGACCTGAGCGAGAGCATCGGCCAGGTGTTCCAGACCATCGGCAAGCGTTTCACCTTTGGCGGCGAGGCCCCCAAGGATCAGAGGGTCTACTACTTCAACACCAAGGAACTGATCGGCAACAAGTACGGCACGGCCTCGCCGGTTCCCTTCCGCGTCGTGGATCAGCGGGCGGGCATTGATATCGACATCTCTATTCGCTGTTTTGGTGAGTATTCCTACCGAGTCGCCAACCCGCTGCTGTTCTACACCAATGTCTGCGGCAATGTAGAGGCTGGTTATGAGCGCAGCCAGATCGACAGCCAACTCAAGACCGAGCTGCTGACCGCCCTCCAGCCTGCCTTTGCCCGCATCAGCGACATGGGGATCCGCTACTCTGCGTTGCCCGGCCACACCACGGAGTTGGCCCAGGCACTCAATGAGGAACTGTCCGCCAAGTGGCGGGATCTGCGTGGTCTGGAGATCGTCTCCTTTGGTGTATCCAGCGTTAAGGCCAGCGAGGAAGACGCGAAGATGATCAAGGAGCTGCAGCGCAATGCGGCCTTTATGGATCCTACCCGTGCGGCGGCCCATCTGGTTGGGGCCCAGGCCAGCGCCATGCAGTCTGCTGCCTCCAACCCCAACGCCGGACCTGCTATGGCCTTCATGGGTATGGGAATGGCTGGCCAAGTGGGCGGTATGAATGCCCAGAACCTCTATGCGATGGGTCAGCAGCAGACTCCGGCTCCGGCAGCCCCGGCACCTGCTCCTGCCGCCGCCCCCGCCGGCTGGACCTGCACCTGCGGCCAAAGCGGCAACACGGGCAAGTTCTGCCAAAGCTGCGGTAATCCCCAGCCCGCCCCGGCGGAGAGTTGGCAGTGCTCCTGCGGCGCTACCGCCACCGGGAAGTTCTGCCCGGAGTGCGGCAAGCCCAAGCCCGCCGCAGACGGTTGGACCTGCTCCTGCGGTGCGGTGAACAAGGGAAAGTTCTGCGCGGAGTGCGGAGCGAAAAAGCCCGCTGGCGTACCTCAGTACAAGTGCGACAAGTGCGGCTGGGAGCCGTCTGATCCCGCCCATCCCCCTAAGTTCTGCCCGGAGTGTGGCGATCCTTTCGATGACGGCGATCTCCAGGGATGACCCGAAAAATGAAAATCATGCTGGGTATCCTGGCATCTGCGGCTTTGGTTGCCTTAGCGGGAACGGGGTTGTATCTGCGTTTTGGTCTTCAGGTCTTAGACCGTCCCGGTATGGAAAACCCGGCGGCGCCTATGCTGGAACTTCTGAATGCCGAGTGGATATCGGAGGACGGCGCGTGGAGCGCACGCATAGAAGGCGAAATGCTCGATCTCAGCTACCAGAAGGATCTGGTTTACAGCGGCAGTTTCTTCTTTGACTTCAATAAGGATGACTTGAACGCTAAAACGGAACTCACCTTCCATGATAAGCAGTTTGAGAGCGAGGACGGGAGCATCTCCGGTACCATTGAGAGCCTCTATGTGGAAAATTGCAGGCTGTATCTGGTCCTGACCACATCACAAGAAGAGGAAGGCAGCATAAAGCAGCAGGCTGTTCTGGACCGGGTGGAGTATGGTAAGTTCCAGACCGGGGAACTCGAATCGGAGGAAATACGGGAGGTTTCCGAAATGGCAGAATTGATGGAATTTTCATGGGATCAAATTACCATTGGCGATAGCGGTTTTCGATTCCACATCGTTTGTTCTGGACAGAATCCTATTGATCCCCGCCTGTCCTGCAGATATATGGACCGGGACGCCCATGAAATCGTACAAATCGGGGATGAGGGTAGCATCGAGCTGTGTCCAACCATTCCCTCAGCGCGGTGGGAGGAACTGGCTGATTTTCTGCGCAAGGCGGAGCTGCCTGCCTACCGTGAGCCGGACCCGAGTCCTGCGGGCGATATGGAGGTACACGCGGTCCCATTTGTCAGTAAGATCCAGGTCACATGGCGGGACGGCGGTGAAGAGTTTACCAACAGTTACAGAGGCCACTATGCCGACGAGCTGCTGGAACTTCTCAAGGACATCGCAAGAGAAACAAATCCTCAAAAGAGCGGCCAGAATCAGCCCGCCCCGGAGGGGAGCTGGACTTGCTCCTGCGGACAGGCCGGAAACACGGGACGGTTCTGTACGGAGTGCGGCCAGCCCAAACCCGCTGAAAACGAAACTGGGGAAATGCGGAAGGTTTCTGAAATGGCAGAATTAGTGGAATTTTCTTGGCATCAAAGCGCCATGAACTACGATGGCTGTTTTGATTTCTCGATAACACCCACTGGGCAGGAATCCGCCGCACCCTGCCTGCACTGCAACTATACGGACCCAGAGACCGGTGAGCGCATCGAGATTGGCGAGGAAAGCTCCGGCTTTCAGGGGTTCTGGCTGGATGGAACACAAATGATCCGTACAGCGTGTCCGCCAGTCCCCTCAGATCGCTGGGAAGAACTGGCTGATTTCCTGCAAACGGCAGAGCTGACCCCTTACCACCCGCCGGAACCGGGTCTTATGGACGCTACCAACAGTAAGATCCAGGTCACATGGCGGGAGAACGGCGAAAAGTTTACCAACAGCTACAGTGGTATCTATGCCCACGAACTGCTGGCACTGCTTCAGGACATTGCGGAGGAAGTTTCCAGTAGAGCAGAGATAGAACCAAAACCGGAATGAGAACTGCAGCAGCAAAAGCACTTGTTTTAAAAAAAGGAGGAAATGCAGGTGAAAAACAAGATAAAAAAGTCTTTTGTGGCAATATTGGCGCTGGCGATGCTCCTTTCCCTCGCCGCCTGTGGCGGGAAGGATAAGGGTTCTGATGGGGATGGCAGCGAAAAGACGGAAACCATTGTTCTGGGCAAGTACACAGCCGTATTCAAGGGGTATACGCTTACCAAGGATGACGAGGGCAACGACGCGATGGTCTTGACCTATGACTATACCAATGGGAGCAAGGATGAACAGTCCTTTGCCTGGGCTTTTCTCTTTGAAGCAACGCAAGCTGGCGAGGAACTTGGCTCTCCGATGTACGATGAAAACTACAATCAGATAACCAAGAACTATGAGGAGATGGTCAAGAAGGGCCAGACGCTGGAGGTGGCGATTGCCCTCACGCTGGTCAACACGACAGATGATGTGGTTATTGTCTTCTCTGATTTTGACGATCATGAGTACACCCAGACCGTCAAGCTGACTGGCTCCGGCGGTCAGCATAGTGGCCCGGAGGAGGTCGGCAGTTACCAGCTCTATGAGATGACGTTTGAGGGCGAGGTTTTCGACCATGATTTCCTGGAGACCTCGGGATTTGAACTGTATACCATGGAGCTGGCCGCAGATGGTACCGGCTGGCTCCAGATAGATGGCAGGGGCTCCCTTACCTGGGGTGACGGGAAGATTACCATAGACGGGTCCGACGCTGTCTACACCTATACATACAAAGACGGGATGCTCGTTCTTGAGGAGTCCACCGGCGAGTCGATGACCTTCCAGAAGACGGGTGCTGCGGGCACTTCCGGCGGCTTGAAACCGGTGGGCGGAGACGGTTCCGACGCGGAGCTGACAGCCTATCAGCAGTATTGGAACGGCGACTGGTACGGCTGGACGGCCTACAGCAACGGCACCAATGACTATTCCTCCCTGGACGGCTTCTATATGGACTGCATGGCCAGGATCGAGATCGACGAAAACGGAGAGGGCGCTTTGATCCTCTGGGACGAGGCCACCTCCGTGGACGATCCCCGGGCCGGCGTGACGGTGTGTATCTCCGACGGCGGCTTTGAGCAGGGACGGCTCAAAAGCGTGAGCGGCTTGTTCTCGGACGGCGATGTCGGCAACGCCGACTGGCTGGTGGACCCGGACGGCCTGGGCTATGAAAATCTCATCTGCATCGAGGGCAGCTATAAGGACCCGGATGATTTTTTCAGCGGCTATGATTATACGATCTACCTGCGGCCCTGGGGCCTGGACTGGGCGGACATTGAGGCGGATCAGCCCGACGGCCTGCCGGATCACTACGACTGGTATCTGTCTGCCATCCAGACCGGCGCGGAGATGCCGGACGTAATTGGCGGCGACTACGGCGGCCTCGCCCCCGGAGAGGTACCTGACAGTCAGATGGAGCCCCAGGGCGGAAACGACCCCAACGCCTCCGCGGTGGACGGCACCTGGCAGGCGCCCGTTTACGGCGACTACGGCCTGTCCAAGGCCAGTGCCACCGGCGTCGTCCCGATGACGCGGGATGAGCTGGTTGATCGAATCGGCTTCTACGCCGACTCTCAGATCGGCTCTGCCCCATACGACAGTCTTTATAATTCCATGGGTTATATCCACGGCAAACCCCTGATCGACGATCCCCGCTGGGATACGGGCAAAATCCATGTCTATCAGTGGTCCATTGAGAGCGGGGAGTACGCCACCCTGGTCTTTGAGGTGACGGACTACTCCATCGGGATTGAGAAGCTGCAATCAGTAGAAACCAGTCCGGGCCTGCTGGATGGATGAGGCCATGAAGAAAAGATCACTTGCCATGAAAAAATTCCCGTGGTTCCTCTTCACCATGGCGATGCTGCTGCCTCTGACCGCCTGCGGTGGCTCTGGCGGCAACGCCCCCAAGACGACCCCGGCCTCCGGCGATATGGTTGAGGTGGATCTGCCCTCCGGCTGGATTTTGATTTCTGGCACCGACATGCACGGTGTTGATCTGGCGGACTTCATCTGCCACGCCGAGAAGTTTGAACTGGGCGACCCCTATCTTCAGGCACAGGAGTATTTTGGAGGTATTGAGGCGGCTCAGGCTGTCCTGGAATCGGAGGATCCCTATGGGGCCTATGCCGGGGCAAAAGAACTGGCTAACGGTATCTGGTATCTGGCTGAAAATGCCGCTGCTGCTCAACTGGGCGAGAAAGCACTCATCGTGAAGGGTTACCAGTGCGATTTTGAAAGCGACGAGGTACAGAACATCCTTGGCAGTCTCCGATGGGTCCAATAAGTTTCATTACACTACATATAGAAAGGAAAATTGTCATGAAAAAGTTTTTATCCATTATTTGCTGCTTGGCCATCGTCCTCTCTCTTGCCGCCTGCGGTGGCGGTGGCGGCGGAGGCGATGCCCTCAAGGGAACTTGGGAGCAGACGGGCACTGATTATGGCACCGTGACATGGAAGTTCGACGGGAAAGGCGGATTCACCAGCGAAAGCGATTACTTCGATAATGAGGGCACCTATACGATTGACGGCAGTCAAGTGACGATTACAAGGGAAGGCGATTTTGCTGATCCGGTCGTGTATGATTTTACGGTTTCGGGCAGTAGTCTGACACTCACCTCGACGGATGGCTTGGCCCCCGATTATGATCTGACGAAAAAATAATGTTGCGGGTACAGCCCCATGCGGGCTCATCCGCATGGGGCTGGCCAGGGAGGGAACTGCTTATGCCAGCACAAATTACCGAATACAAATGTCCCGCTTGCACCGGCCCCCTCCACTTCGTAGGTGAGTCTGGAAAACTGGAGTGTGATTACTGCAGTTCTACCTATGATGTAGCGGAGATTGAGGCGCTCTATGCCGGGCAGGAGGCAAATGCAGAGGCCGCCTTCCAAGCGGCGGAAGCAGAGGAGAAAACTGTTGATGCGGAAGAGGAACCAGCTTGGGACACATCAGGACTCCAGGAGGATTGGGGTGCGGACGGCGAGGGTATGAAAGCGTATAGCTGCCCCTCCTGCGGTGCGGAACTGATCTGCGACGCCACCACGGCGGCCACAAGCTGTCCTTACTGCGGCAACAATACCATCGTGCCGGGGCAGTTCAGCGGTACGATGAAGCCGGACTATGTAATCCCCTTCAAACTGGACAAAAAGGCCGCCGTTGCGGCGCTGAAAAAGCACTACAGCAAAAAATTCTTCCTACCCCGCGCCTTCACCAGCGGAAATCATCTGGAGGAGGTACAGGGTATCTATGTCCCGTTCTGGATGTTTGATACCGGCGCAGAGGCGGACTGCCGATTCCACGCCACCCGTTCCCATACCCACAGGGACGGTGATTATCGGGTTACCGTCACCGAGCATTATGATGTATGGCGCTCTGGCACTATGGAGTTTGAGCATGTACCTGTAGACGGATCCAAGAAAATGCCGGACGATTACATGGATTCCATTGAACCTTTTGACTACGCCGACTTGAAGCCCTTTTCCACCGCCTATCTCCCAGGATACCTTGCAGATAAATACGATGTGACGGCTCAGGAGAGTATGGAACGCGCTGACCGACGGTGCCACAATTCCGCAATTGAGCAGATGCGCCGGGATGTATCCGGCTATGAGATGGTGAATCAAGTGGGTGGGACTGTCCGCCTTCGCCGCGGTGAGGTACATTACGCGCTGATGCCGGTTTGGACGCTGCGAACAAAGTGGAAAGATAAGGACTACCTCTTTATGATGAACGGTCAAACGGGAAAGATGGTGGGCGATTTGCCTGTATCCAATGGAAAGGTTACAGCGTTCTTCGCCGCCCTGGCTGTGGCGCTCAGCGGCCTGATGCTCTGGAGCGGCCTGGGCCAGATCATCGCGGAAGTCTTTTTGGCTTGAGAGGAGGGGAACAGAATGAAAAGACGGATCAGTACCCTTCTGACTGCGATGCTGTTGGCGATTTTCCTGTGTGTTCCTGTCCTTGCTGCCGACTTTGATGAGGCACAACTAAACTTTGTTACCGATGAGGCCGGGATCCTGTCCGACCAAGAGTGGTCGGAGCTGGAGGCACGGGCGGAGGAAATTTCCCTAAAATATAAATGCGGCGTGTATATCATCGTGTTAGACGACTTCACAGACTATGTCTATGATGATACGGTCTATGAGGCCGCTAAGACCTTCTACCAGGAATACTCCCTGGGCTACGGCGAAGAAAAGAGCGGTGAATTGCTCCTTCTGTCCATGGAGGATCGGGATTACACTCTCGTCGCCTATGGCTACGGCAACACCGCCTTCACCGACTATGGCAAGGATAAGCTCACTGCTGTTTTTTTGGACGACTTCGGGGATGACGAATGGTACAACGGCTTTTCCGACTATCTGGAAAAGAGCGACTCCATGCTTCAGGCCGCCCGGGCAGGCCATCCTCTGGATGTGGACAGCAACCCGCTGATTGTCCTGTCCGGAATCGGTATCTCCCTTCTGGTTGGCTGCGTGGCGGCCTTCGTGATCGCCGTGTGGGTGTCGGATCGACTGATGAAGTCTGTGTCTGCCAAGACAAAGGCAGATGCCTACCTCGCTGCCGGGAGCATGGAGATCACAGGGCGCGAAGATCACTTCACCCATACCACCGAGGTCCGCACGAAGATCGAGCGCAGTTCCGAAAGCGGCGGCACCACCGTGGACAGCGACGGTTTTTCTGGAAAAAGCGGAAAATTCTAATCAGAGAATACAGGAGGATTTGGATATGAAAAGGAAAATGAAACGGGCAGTCAGTTTTTTGCTTGCCCTTTGTATGATCCTTGCGCTGGCTGGCTGCGGAAAAAAGAAAACTGGAACAGACGGCCCCGCCCCCAGCGAGGGCAGCTCCACCCAAACGCCTGGCACGACTACACAGGAACCTGTCATCCCGGAACCTGAGCTGGAGCCGAAGGCCGTGGTGGACCCCGATGATATGGAGTGGGGTTATGAAAACGATGGCAGCAACGACTATGTGCATTGGTACCCGGACGGCGACAAACTATCGGACTACTATCTCATGTTTGAGGACGGCTATCTGACCATTGACGATGGCGGTGAGCGCACGAATATGCCCATGGAAAGCGAGAATGGACACTATGTGAACAGCTTTGAGGGCGACCCGGCGGTGGACTTTGTGTTCCTCGACAACCTGACCTGCTATGACCTGGTGGGAGAGCAGTGGTATATGAGCGCCATCTATGAGGAGGCGGTGGCTTCCCTCACTGCTGCTGCCTTCTACTGCGAGGCAGGCGACCAGTGGAACTTTACCTTTTATGAAGATGGCACCTATTCCCTCGATTACGATGGCGAGATCACAGAGGGACAATGGTGGTTCAACGATGCCTGCACCATTGGCTTCATGGATGACTACGGCGAAGCTTGGATCGAGGTCTACTACGATGACATCAGTTGGGAGATCGTAGCACTGGAGTATGTCAGCGAGATGTACTATCCCAAAGCCTGATTAGACACGAAAAAGGAGAGTAACTATGAGTATTTTCGATCAGCTGAAGAGCAAGGCTCAGTCCCAAATCAAGACGGCAGCCCGATCCGCCGTGCAGAATATAGGCAATCAGCGCGAAACCTTCACCTTTACCACCCTGCCCGAGAGCGTGGCGCAGATGCAAGCACTGCCGGAGGCGGCGATGGACACCCCTTTCAAAACGGCTGCTCTGACCGTTTGCGCTCTGTGCGCCTTTGCTGCGGATCAGGCAGTGGGGACCGACCTGCTGAATTTTCTGCGGGGACCTCGGCCGCTGAACGGACAGGATATCTCTTTTATAAAAGACCGCTTCCGGGGCGGGGCGCGTAACTATATCATCTTCTCCTATTTTGCCGGTGCCACGCCGGAGAACGATTACACGCCCACCCAGCCCTATACCGTAACCGTTACATCGGATCCGCATTCCTATGACGAGGAAAATTACGCCCGCCTGTATATCGCCTGTGGAGGCGCGGACAGTCCCCGGCCCATCAAACTGCGAAAGAAGGCGGACGGCCAGTGGTGCCTGTGGGAGCAGTACCTGCTGACCGATATTCGCCAGCCAAAGGCCAGCGACCCGTGGGCTTGACCCGTCACTCAAAATATCGGCGGATCATTATGTGAAAAGGAGATGCGCTATATGAATCCAATTGGTCAATGGAAGGTATCTGCCGTTCTTTCGGCAGTGGATGGCGAGATGAAGTGGGTCGCGCAGGAGGAAGCGGAGAAGATCGAGGATTTCGACCTCTCTATGTTTGACGCCATCACGGAGTTCAGACCGGATGGAACGGTATGCGATCTGATCCCCATCCCCCAAGGCACACCTCAGACGGAGATCGACAAGGCAATCGCGGAAGGATGCGAGGTTGCCGGCGACTGCATTGTAGCAGGCAAGCACACATGGAAAGAGGAGGATGGGAAGATCCTCTACAACACCAACATCACCGGAGAGATTTTGGGCGAGGAACTGTCGCCCTGGGCTGAAATCAAAGCGGATGTGGATGGAAGCATCACGCTTATGGGGCTTTTGCGTCTGACGCGTACATAAAAACTATATTCGCAATTCTGGCGGCGCGACGATTGAACGCCGGGATCACGAGCGGGCGCAAAGGCTTTTGGCACAGTTCGGATGAGATGAAATGGGCCTTGTGCCGGAAGGAGTGGAATGATTTGAAGAAGAGATATACAACCCTGTTTCTTGCCTTTGCGCTCCTGCTTACGCTGTTGTGTGCCTGCGGACAGCAGTCGGAACAGCCGGCGAGCAGCGGTGCAGAACCCACCAGGAGTCCTGTGACGCAGGGGATAGGAAAGCCACGCCCTGAAAAAACGAAAGAAATTTCCATCACCGAACTTTACAGCGAGGAAGGCAGCGGTATTTCCGATGGCTTTCAATACAACTATTCCTTCCATGTGCCGCAGATCGAGGACGATACAGCCGGCGCTGCCACCATCAATCAGGAGATCGCCTCCACCTACGGCGAAATCGCAAAGGAGTGCCTGGAGAGCGTCCAAAAAAAGGAGGCCCCCTACTGCAGCAGCGTGGAGTATGAGAGCTTCCACAGCGGGGAGATTCTCTCCCTGGTGCTGAAATGCGCCTATTTTTATGACGGCTTTGAAGGATACACCGTTTACAGCTATGATGCGGCAAAGGGTGTGCGCCTGACCAATGAAGACATTCTCAAGATGCAGAACATAACAGAGGCGGACTACCTGACTGCCCTGCGCCGCGCGGCGGCGAAGGACTTTGACGATGCCTACCACGCTGGCTGGGGGGACATGGAAGATATCTATTCCGGCGGCTATCAGGAGCTGCGGAGCTGGACGCTCTCGGAGCAGAACCTGAACCTGGAGCTGCCCCTCTACCTGGACAATGGCGCTGTCCATGTCATCGCCCACATCGGAAGCCCTGCGGGGGCCAGTTACATGGACCGAGACCTGGTCCTGAATTTGGAGGAGGACATCGGCCAAACAGAGACCGCCCAGCTGGGGGACTATCTGACAGTGAAGCGGCAGGGCAATGTCGTGACCCTCCGCATCCGGCAGACACCGCGGCTGGAGGCCCTGCTGGGGGAAGACGGCCTCATCCACACAGATGCCGCGCTCTATGACAAGGATTTGACCGTAAACGGGCTGTACGGCAGCTATACCAAAATCTTCTGCGGCGAGATTGGGGAGGCGGACGAACCCTTTGTGTTCCTGCTGACTGAGGAAGGGCGAGTGGAGTGCATTGATGTCCTGTCCTGCCTGCTGTGCGGAACCATCTGCGGCGGTGGGCCCCTTTTGGGTACAGCAGACGTGAAGGACCTCGTTCAGTCCTCCGCAGACGGGCTCCCCGATGTCTGGGCCGTTACCAAAAGCGGAGAGAAGGTGGGCCTGTGGGATACCGCTTCCTTCCAGCGGTACACGATACCGGCAAGCCTGCAAAACAGCGGGTGGTGGAACGACGAGACCGGCGGCTCCCTGACTGTGTCGGAGGGGAACGGCGACAACTTCAATTATTGCGTCTTCCGGGAGACCGGCAGCGTCAGTGTGGAGATTCACGGGATCCTCAACTATCTCGGGATGACGGAGAAGGGCATGGTGTACGCCTACCGGCTGTGGGGGCCATTCAGCAACGGCCCCGGTCTGACCGGAGCGGCCGCCTTTGACCAGCGATCCCAATTTAGCGGGAACGACTATGAAAGCACACTGACCGTCACGGAGCTGGGCGGTACGCCTCTCATTGGAGAGCAGACAGGCGATACGACGGTCCTGATGTCCAGCTTTGGTTGAAAGAACGAAAATATAGGAGTATGCCATGAGAAAATGGATCGCGCTTTGCGCTTCTCTCCTGCTTCTGGCCGCGTTGACGGCCTGCGCCCCAACAGATACGAACCAGGACCCCGAAACCGAATCCCCGCTTTCAAAAGAGGTAGTGGAACCCCATGGGTCGGACGATACGGTCACTGTATCCACCGCCGCCGAGCTGATCCGGGTCATCGCCCCGGACGCCCATATCATTCTGAAACCCGGCGACTACAACTTCTCCGCTCTGACGGAGGAGGAAATCTCGGAGTGCGGCGGATATGTAAGCCCGGACAGCCTGGCACATGGAGAAATCACGATCTATAACGCCCCTGGCCTCACTCTGGAGGCGGAGGAGAGCGGGTCTGTGCGCCTGATCACCGAGAACGGGTATGCGGATGTGGTGACCCTGGTCCACTGCGACGGGGCTGTCCTGAAGGGCCTGGTCATCGGCCATGAAATCGAGAAGGGCGAGTGCGACGCCGACGTCCTCCGGATCGACACCTGCGAGGATGTGCGTGTGGAGGAGTGCGGCCTGTTTGGCTGCGGCTCCGACGGCATCTGGGCGGAGAAGGCCGACCGCCTCACCGTCACCAAGACGGACATCTACGAGTGTACCAGCAGCATCTTCAGCCTGGTCGATACCGGAGAGGCGGTCTTTGACCGCTGCCGGTTTTACGACAATGACGGAATGTTCTTTCTGTGGGGGGAGACGGAGGTTCTGGTCAGGGACACGGAGATCTTCCAAAACCGGAATTCCCTGCTGGAGGGCTACCCGGAGGACGTCCGCATCACCTTCCGGGACTGTACCTTCCGGGACAACCCCGATATGGGTGCTCCCGAGGACTGGCCCTGCGCTTCCTTTGAAAACTGCGAGCTTCCCGCCGCCCCATCCCCAGTCTCGGCAAAGACGGCCTATGATGAGCTGATCCAGCGGTACCGCCAGATTGTAGCTGATCCATACGGTTCCTCCGCCGAGACCGTCGGGGAACAGTGTGTTCTCACAGCCGCGCGGGATATGCGGGAGTGGGATGAAAATCCCTTGACAGCCCTGGGCTACGCAGTCGAGGACCTGAGCGGCGATGGCGTGCCGGAGCTGGTGATCGGGTTCCTGCCGGATCACAGTATTTTGCAGTACGCCGTCTATACGCTGGTGGACGGACGGCCTCAAGTGGTCTTTGAGGACGAGGAAGGTTCCCTGGGCTATTTGGGAAACGGTTCATTCCACTATGTCGCCAGTCTCCCGACAGGGATGGGACTGGGAACCGTTTCCCTCTCTAACGACGGCGCACAGATCCTCTGGGAGGACTTCTATTTCACCTTGGATGACATCTTTGGCGGCGGCACCGTCACAATTTACCACAACACCACCGGGAGCCTTGACCCGGCGGAATCGGAACTGACCGACTGGACCATGGAATACTTCTATGCCTGGGAACCGGAGTATGAGGACTTGCCCATGATCCCATTTTCCGCAGACTGAGGAGGGAATGAAATGAAACGATATGCCACGCTCTTTCTGTCGTTTTTGCTGCTGGTGTCCATGACGGCCTGCGGCGGCCAGCCGGCGGACAACAGCTCGCCAGATGGAGAGGAATCGACGCCCGCACGCACACCGGGCCTCCAGATCCCGGAAAAGGGAGGCAAAAAGCCGGTGGGCACGAAGGACCCGGAGCAGACATCGGAGCAGGCCACTGACCCTGACCTGGCCTACAGCGAGCTGGTGGAGCGATTCCGAGCCCTGGTGTCCGACCCCTTCGGCCAGGACAGCGACGAGCCCGGCGAAATGGGCGTTTTGGAGTCCGCCCGGGCCGCAGGGGACAACGCCGTGTATGAGATGGGCTATCTAATAGAAGACCTCAGCGGTGACGGTATCCCGGAGCTGGCGGTAGGAGGGCTCAACGGGATGACCAACGCCCTCTATACCCTGGTGGACGGGAAGCCGAAGTTGGTCTTTGAGGGCTGGTACCGCAGCAGCTACGTCTACATGGGCGACGGCCACTTCTACTACTACGGTGCCAACAGTGCGGCGGAGAACGGCCAGGGCGTGTTTTATCTCACTAAAGACGGGACCGGGCTGGAATGTGAGAGCTTCCTCTTTACCGGCCTCAACAGCGACGGGGATGTGGTGGTCTATTCCAATGAAACCGGAAGCTGGGATCCGGCGGAATCTTCGATGTCAGACATGACGGCAGAGGATTTCTGGGCGTTGGACCCCGCCGGGGATCCTCTGCCCCTGACGCCCTTCTCCGGGACAGAGGTTGGGAGCGCCAATGAATCCAGGGTTCCGGTGTCGGTCCGGTATCTGACAGAGGCTGGGGACGTGGACTGCGACTGGGTCACCCTGTACGACGGTGACGGCGCCGCCGTCCTCCTCTTCACCACGGACAGCCTGGTGAGGTCGTTCACAGTGCTGACGCTGGAGCTGACGGACTTCACGGAGACTGGGGCGGCGATCTTCTCCGCCACGCCTGTTGTGCTGGAGGAGGGGCTGGACAGCCTGCCGGAGGTGATGACGGCGGACACCCCGGTGGCGGTACAGCTGGGTTTTATGGGTACCATCCCCAATTACGGCATCTCCTATGTGGACGGAGGCGGCAATCTCCGCCGTTTCGCCCTGGTGCAGAGCGGCTACGACGGCTCCGTCCTGCTGGAGGAGGCGGACCCGAATGAGACCCAGTTCATTCTCCCGGGGGAGGTATCCGGATAACGGCTGGAACCATGCGATTTTCTGAAATGAAATTTGAAGGAGGAATCCAATATGAAAAAACGGACAAACAGACTTCTCAGCGTTCTGCTCACCCTGGTGATGGTGCTGGGGCTGCTCCCGGCGCTGGGCACCACGGCACTGGCCGTCGAAGACTATGATTTTTATTTGGAGGTCGGGGACAATGCTTTTGACACGCCGGAGATGAAGTCCATCATATCGGATCTGACCAACGGTAAGGCAACAGGGCTTGGTGTATATAGGACCTTGCCCGCTCATTACTCTGGTTGGTCTGATGAAACCGAATACTATGTGAAGGCTACGAGTGTCGATGAAGATATTATCTCCAATGAGGGACTGGCAAAAAGGCCGGGAGAGTGTGTCCTTACAATTGGACATTATGTAGCTAGAAACAGTTCTAAACTCTTGGGACAAGTGGGTGTGAAGATTTGCGTGACCAACGCCCGCATTGATCGTGTGGCGGTTACCGGCATCGACGCACCTGTCACCGGCCAGCCGCTGGACATGACAGCGGAGTGCAGCACCCCCGGCATCGCATCGGCCACGGTCGAATGGTACAACTCCACAGACGGCGTTGATGTTGTCTCCGGCGCGGTTGCACAGGGCGGCAAGGCATATTCGGCGTTTGTGACGGTTACACCCGCAAGCGGATATGAACTGGTGGGATATTCCACCACAAAAGTCACCGTAAACGGCGGGTCAGCATCACCGGTGTACGGCGGAACGGACTATCTTACCGTGGCTTACCATTTCCCGGCCACAGGCAATGAATACTCTTTTGACAACCAAAACCAAGCCACGGTCAAGACTCTCGTTTCCGAGGTGGCCATCACCGACGTTGTGATCCCGGTGGATGGGGCAAAGCCTGTGGAGACCTGCAAGCTGGGCGGGACGGGCTACACCCTGAAGAGCATGAGCTGGCATGACGGTTCTCTGAAGATGAACAGCGCCGGTACCTTCCAGGCGGGGAAGACCTACCGGGCCTGCTTCTATCTCCTCCCCGAAAAGGGCTATACCTTTAGAAGTGCTGACAATATGACAGCCACCGTCAACGGTAAAACGGTGGAGGTTACCAATGTATACGGAGAGCCGGAACAGCGCGGCGTAACCATCGATTTTACCTGTGAAAAGCCGTCGAAAACCATCTCCACTGTTACAGTCACGGGCATCGACGCGCCGGTGATCGGCGCGAAGCCGGATACCAACGCAGTGGTATCGACAGGAATGACTGCTGGGAGAGTGACCTGGTCGCCTGCCGATCCTGTATTCAAAGAGGGCGTTGCCTATACCGTCACGGTCACCGTCCTTGAGGAAGACGGCTATACGTTTGGAAGTGCGGTGACCGCTACCATCAACGGCCAGACAGCAAGATACAGTAGAACCCGGCAAGCAGCAAAGCTCTTTGTGAGTACGGTCAGCTACACTTTCCCGGCGCTGAAATCCGGAGAGATATCCAATGTCGCCGTCACGGGCATTGACGCCCCGGTATTCGGCAAAACGCCGGACAATACCGCCGTCGTTCCTACGGACGCGCAGTACACCGTGGCTGCCGTCTCCTGGGACCCGGCGTGTGATTCGTTCCTGGGGAACTCGGTTTACAGCGTGCTGGTCTCTCTGGAGAGCAAGGACGGGATGAAATTTGCTGCTGCGCCTGCCGCGACCATCAACGGGGAGGCCGCCAAGGTCGTCTCCGGCGCGGGCAGCGAGGAACTGAAAATCACCTATACCTTCCCCAAGACCCCCGCCGCCTATGACTTGATCACCAATACCTACAGCACCACGGACGTGACAGCCAGTCTCAAAGAGTATGTGGCGGTGTCCGTCTATACCGATCTGCCGGACATGGCTAAAAACATCAAGTACCAGTGGTATAAGACGGCAAGCAACAACTACGGCACTGGAACGGCCATCTCCGGTGCGACGGCGGCGGGCTATGCAATCCCTACCGATGCCGAAGGTACGGCGTATTACTATTGCATCGTCACCGCCAGTGTAGACGGCAAAAATGTCACCTCTGAGTCCTCCGACTCCCCACTGATCAAGGTGACCGTAAAGAAGGACCTACCCGCCATCACTACCCAGCCCAAGTCTGCCAGCGTCAAGGAGGGTGCGGATGTCACCTTCTCTGTTGCCGCCGAGGGTGAGGGCCTGAGCTATCAGTGGTATTGCGAGAGCAAGGGCAGCGCCGCCAAGGTGGGCACCAACGGCCCCACCTATACCATCAAGGCCGTGAACGTGCCGGATGATAACGGTACTGCCTACTACTGTGTGGTCAGCAACAAAGCCGGCGAGGTCACCTCTGACAAGGCGACTCTGACCGTCTCCAAACTGGGTGCCATGACCACCTTCTCCGACGTGCCGGAGGGCGCTTACTACACCGACGCGGTGGCATGGGCGGTAGAAAAGGGCGTGACCAGCGGCACCAGCGGTACCACCTTCTCTCCCAACGCCGACTGCACCCGCGCTCAGATTGTGACCTTCCTCTGGCGTGCAGCGGGCAGCCCCGCACCCAAGAGCAAAGAGTCCGCCTTTACGGATGTGGTAGCGGGCAGCTACTACGAGACAGCGGTCCAGTGGGCCGTGGAGAACGGTATTACCTCGGGCACCAGCGCCACCACCTTCAGCCCCAATGCCACCTGCACCCGGGCTCAGACAGTGACCTTCCTCTGGCGCTCCCAGAAGTCCCCGGCGGACGGCGCTGCGAATGCTTTCACGGATGTGGCAGAGGGTACCTACTATACCGACGCGGTGAAGTGGGCAGTGAAAAACGGCATCACCAGCGGCACCGGCGCCAATACCTTCAGCCCCAATGCAGACTGCAGCCGCGCCCAGATCGTGACCTTCCTGCACCGCTGCATGGGCAAGTAACCTGTGCAGATATGGTTATGATTCCGATACGGGAAATGTAACTGCTAAGCAAGTACAGAAAATGTGGAGGGACATCAAATGAAGGGTCAAAATTTCATGAAAATTACATCCATCCTGATGATCGCAGGCGGCATCATTGCGGGTATTGCTGGGGTGATCGCCATCCTGGGTGTCAGCACTCTGGTCGCGCTGGCTGGCAGCGCAGAAGGGGCCGGTCTGCTCTATGCCAGTTCTATCATCGTCACCATCGCCTCTATCATTGAGATCATCGCTGGTGTGAAGGGCCTCAAGGCGTGCAAGGCCCCTGAACTCGCCAAGAAGTGTGTAACCTGGGGCATCCTGATTGTGGTAGTCAGCATCATCTCCATGGTGATTGGCTTGATTGGAGGCGGAGAATTCAGCATATCCAACCTGGCTCTCAATCTGTTAGTACCCGGCCTGTATATCTATGGCGCGCTGCAGATAAAGTCGGCTGAGTAAGCGCAGCCTGTGCATTATTACATCAAAACATGATCTGGTTGGCCCGGAGAGCAGTCCGGGGCAGCAGAGAAAATTGACGAGGAGGATTTGACAATGGCATTTTTCAGTAAATTATTTGAGAAAAAGGAATGCGCCATCTGCGGCGGCGAGATTGGTTTGCTTGGAAACCGCAAGTTGGAGGATGGAAACTGCTGCAAGAACTGCGCGGCCAAGCTCTCCCCCTGGTTCAGCGAACGCCGGCAGAGCACCGTGGAGGACATCAAGGCCCAGTTGGAGTACCGGGAGGCCAACCAGGAGAAAGTGGCGGCGTTTCATGCCACCCGTACCCTGGGCGAGAGCATGAAAGTGATCTTGGACGAAGACGCCGGTAAATTCATTGTCACCTCCGCCCGGAACTGGCAGAGCGTCAACCCCGATGTGCTTAGTTTCTCCGATGTGACCGGCTGCACGCTGGACATCGAGGAGGACAAAACGGAGATCCAGTACAAGGACAAGGAGGGCGACCGCCAAAGTTTCAACCCCAAGCGATATGCCTATTCCTACGACTTCTACATCGTGATCCACGTCAATAACCCCTACTTCAACGAGATCCGCTTCAAACTGAACGATACCGCTGTGGACAACGACGAGGAGACTCTGTTGGATAGCCCCACGGCTATGCCCAGAACAAGAAGCGGTGCCGCCCGTCCGGCAGCGGGCGGTGTCAGACCCGGTGCAACACGTCCGGCTGCCAGCGGCATCCGACCCGGTATGCCCGGTCGTGCGCCCATGGGTGGTATGATGGGTGGCCCGCGCACCTCCAACGCAGATGAAGTCCGCGCCAGCCTGGAATACCAGCAGTATGAGCAGATGGGTCAGGAGATCCGTGAGGCGCTTCTCCAGATTCGCCAGGAGGCCCGGGACAGCGCGGCGGCGGCAAACGCCCCCAAGACTGCGGTGACCTGCCCCTACTGCGGCGCTACCACCACACCGGATGCCTCCGGCTGCTGCGAGTTCTGCGGCGGCGCCATCGGCGGCTGACCACTTGCCCTGGTATAAGTTAACTGCTGCGTTCGGGAGCGGCTGTCCCACGGCAGCCGCTCTCATTCTTAACCATGCGGCGGTAACTGTCCAAGGAGGAGAAGTGATGAAAAAATTTCCAAAATAATTGCTGATATTCCTCTTAGGTGTACTTACCTATTTCATCGTAGTCAAAGGATTTTTTTAGAGGGGACAGCACATAGGACAGAGCTTCGCCCCAGGCTAAACCATGGGAAAGGAGAGAATACCTGTGAGCAATCAGTCATCCGGTGGTTTGGGCATCTTGGGCCTGATCGGGGCCGCGGTCCTGTTCCTGATCCTCCGGCGCTTTTCCCCCTCGCTCTCCAGACTGTTTTTAATCATCGGGATTATTGCGATTTCCTGCGTCCTCGTACTGGTGGCGCTGGTATTGTATTTTACATTCCGCAAGCCTAAGAAAAAACCAGATTCCGCCAGCAATAGAACAGTCCTCCTGCAAAAGGGCCGCTCCGACTTGTTGGAACTGCGTCAGCTCACCCTGCGAATCCACGACCAGAGGATCCGAAAATCCGGCGAGGAGGTCTGCCGGGTGGTAGAGAAAATTCTCGCCGCCCTAAAAGAGCAGCCGGAGGACATCTCCAAGGCGCATCAGCTGTTCAGTTACTACCTGCCTACCTTCAGTGGAATCCTCCAGCGGTATGCCCGGCTGGAGCAGAGCGGCGTACCTGCTGCGGACGATGCGGAAAAGGTGGCCGTCTGCCTGGATGGCATCCAGGTGGCCATGAGAAAGATGTACGATAGTCTCTACGATGATGACAAGCTGGATCTCACCGTGGAGATGGAAACCTTGAAACAATTTTGCAAGCAGGACGGTTTGCTTGCGGACAGTGTTATTCAAATTCAGAATGGAGATCAAAATATCACATTGACATTATAGCCGGACGCAGGCCGTCACAATACCACAGGCACATGACCCAGCACGTATTATGCGAAAGGCTACCAACTGCACACGAAGTGGAAAACGCCGGAACAGTTACAATAAAAATCGAAGGATGGGCGGATTGGCACCGGATAGGCCTCTCAGCCGAATCCAGAATTGGAGATCGGTTTGAGAAGTGAAAGAAGGCATGGCAATGAAGAAAATAATGATTGTATCACCCAATAAAGTGTTGGCACAGGGGTTGATGTCGGCAGTACAGACTCGTCCCAGCTTGAATTTTGAATGGTTGGCCCAGTTCGGCTACAATGAGGCCGCCATCGGTGTGGATGTATATCGTGCGGACGTGGTGATCCTTGATGTCATGGACGAGGCCGTGTCCGATCAGGTGTTGGAACTGTGCAGGACACTGCGAAGAGGAAATAGAGATGTATGCCTGCTCCTCCTGGTAAGGCAGGATCAGTCCAAGGTTAGGACAATGGCTGTGAAAGCAAAGCAGGCCGGGATTGCCGACGACTTTGTGTTCTACGACAGCTCACTTGCCTACCTGTTTGCAAAACTGGCTGCGCTTTAATAAATTGCGGAGAAAAGAACAGTTCTGTTTATAAGACGCGAGTGCAGCAACGATACCAATCATACAAGCATAAATATGCTGGATTGACTTTCCGTGTATGATTAGACAACAATGAAGAGGTGTATTTATCGAACTTGTAACTGTAAAATGATTTGGTGATTTCTATGCAAAACGAATCCAAATGGATCTGTTGTCCGCAATGCGGCAGCAAAACAAAAGTCAAGGTATATGAAGAAACGGTTTTAGTTAAATTTCCGCTTTACTGCCAAAAATTCAAAAAAGAATACTTGGTTAATGTAGTAAGACTGAAAATGATATTGAGCGACGAGCCAGATGCTTAAAGCACAGAGCCTGCTTTTCCCGAATGAGGGATCAGCAGGCTCTGTTTTTTAGTATATACGGTTTTACCCAATCTCTATGGGGGCCTTTGCTCGGAGTGCAGATAGAACCGACTCGATCACAGGGATCAGTGCTTCAGCCTCTTGCTCGCTGCACTCTTCTACCATCAGGCGAAGCTGCTGAAGCGCCGGAGCTTCACGCTGCAGTTCGGGATTGAAAATGGATCTGGCATCAATACGAAGGGCGCGGATCAAAGGGTAGAGTACCTCCATTTTCGGATTCGCCTTGTAATTCTCAATATTCATCACGGTCCGCACATCGATATCAGCCATGTCTGCTACCTGAAGCTGGGTCAGGCCGCGCTGATACCGTGTGCTCTTCACCGCATTTCCTAAAGAGTGGGAGAAATCATACATCGCAATTCACCTCAAAGAGATTTTACAATACATCTTTTTGCGATTGAATGCGACACAGTTCGCCTGTTAAGTGTAACGCAATACATCATTCAACAAACTTGAGGTACACAAAACTGAATCATGTTATCGGCAAGGCAGCCGCATTTGCCGAAGATCAAATTATTTTTAGGGGGTGATGCTGGCTGTCTGTGTGCCGGCCGCGTGAGCGGGCGAAAGGAAATATGCGACATGGTAGGTGCCAACTGCCGCATTAAGTTGTTCCGCCTGGTCAAGCCGAGTCACACTGCTTTCAGGACAGCAAGAGGGAAACGAACAAAAAGCAGCCGAGACAAGCAGGTTGGTCATGCAAAAAAGGTGGATAAACCTCCGCCTGCAGTCTCAGAATCCCTCTGTGGACTTCTTAATGCACATTTAACACAGATTGCCGATTGTCCGTTTTTTTACGGGATCGGCAATCTATTTTTTCATGATGACCGTTTTGTAGGGTGCCGGGATCCTCCGGGCTGAAATTTGGCCTCATCCAAATTTCAGAAAACGGAGGAACGTGTTATGGGCTTCGATAGAGATACCTATGCCGCGCGGATCAAGAGCCTGCGGAAAAGCCGCGGACTCACGCAAGAGCAGCTTGCTGAGAAGATGAATGTGACCAGTACCTATATTGTGAAGATTGAAAATAGCCAGCGAACTGGCTCTATTGAGTTTTCTGTCGAACTGGCAGATTGTTTTGGTGTTTCTCTGGACTATCTTCTGACAGGTGCCGAGCATATCAACAAAAAGCAAGCAATTCAGGCAGCGATATCTTTTTTGTCTGAACTGATGGCAGAACTCTAAACCTGACAAAGAGGGTAAGAAACCTGTCATTCTGTTTCTGTTACACACTGGCCCTCAGATGTACAATGAAGCCAAAGCCAAAGGAATTGGTTTTCTTGTACCTCGAAAAACACTGCATTATACAGTCATATCCGGCGACGAATAACGTCGGCTGACGGTCCACTGACGAAGCGGAAAAGCGATGCGGCGGGTGCGCCAAGACCACCTGTGCGGATGACCTCGCATAAAAGACGGCCAGATAAGGTGCCCAGCGGTTCCCACCCAGCCATAAGCAGCCCTGGCAAGCTGTTTTGCAATGATCCCGTCAGCCTGTACTCTCTGTCCAGCCACAGCCGCAAGCAATGGGGGCAGCTTGGAGAGATCCTCGGAGGGGTGAGATTCCCGGAGAGCGGCGCCAGCCGCTGGTTCGTTCAGCCGCCCATGGCCTGGGAAGTAGTGTCGAATAGGGCCAAGCAAATGTTCATGTCAGAAGCAACGGAGACCACCAAGGTATATGTCCCTTACTATGGGAAATTAGAAGATGGTGGTCTCTGTTTTTGTGCCATGAACCAGATACTTTAATCTCAGTAAACTTGATTTCCAAATGTGCTGTATGGGGGGCGGTAACATGAAAAAGATGTCCATGTTTGAAAACTATCCAGATGTTGTTGAGGTGGAGGACCTTCGCAAAATGCTGGGCGGTATCAGCCGAAAACTGGCCTACCGCCTTTTGGCTGATGATGAAATCAGAAGTGTAAAAGTAGGTCGATCTTATAAAATCCCAAAAGTCTGTGTCATCGAATACCTGATGGGAGAGGAAATGTGTCATATCGATCTGCGGTGAAGCAACAGCTTTCCTATGTGGGAACATGGGTGCTGCCTGCCACAAAAGCGTAGAAAAATCAGGTTGGTTTTCTCCACTTGGAATATGGCTATTCCCAATACTTTGTGATATGGTTGGGGTGTCAATGGCAGGCAAATCAGATACTTGTTATTCAGAATAGGAGGAACATATGATAACAGGATGCCTGCAGCAAAAAAATGGATTTTACTATGCGGTCCTCTACACGAAGGTAGATGGCAAACGCAAGTGTAAGTGGATTCCCACCAAACTACCCGTCAGTGGTACCAGTAATCGCAAGGCGCAAAAGGCGTTTGAGGAGATCCGGAGTGAATTCGAGCGGAGCGAGGAAGAACGACTGAAAAAGGAAGCGGAATGGGCGGAACTGACGAAGAACACCCATCCGGATGCGCTGCTTCCCTTCACCGACTATATTGAGAAGTGGCTGACCAGTGCCCGTTCCTCTCTGGCTACGACTACCTACCAGAGCTACTCCAGCATGATCAAGGCAAGAATCATTCCGCACTTCAAACCACTGGACCTGCAACTGCTGGAAGTGACCCCACAGCACATCGAAGACTTTTACCAGACCATTTTGGATGATGATTGTACCACCAACACAGTCATTCACTATCACGCCATACTTCGCAAGGCTATGCAGGTGGCAGTAAAAAAAGATATTATCAAGAAAAATCCTGTGGACAAGGTCCAACGACCCAAGAAAAATACCTTCCACGGAAACTTCTATAATGAGAACGAGATGATGGTGTTATTTGATGCCATATCCGGGGATCCTCTGGAATTGTGTGTGAAGATCGCCGCCTATTACGGCCTGCGCCGCAGCGAAGTCCTCGGCCTGAAATGGGATGCCATTGATATGGAACGCAAGACTATCTCCGTCAATCACAAAGTCATCGAGGCTGAAGTGGACGGGAAGTTTGTCCCCGTGGGCGAAGATGTCCTCAAGACAAAGTCCAGCTTCCGCACGCTACCGCTCATCCCGGCGGTTGAACAGCTCCTGTTAGAGGAAAAGGAAAAGCAGGAAATGTACCGGCGTCTCTTCAAAAAATCGTACTGTAGAGACTATCTCGACTACATCTGCGTTGACCAGAGCGGTAAACTCCTGCGCCCCAACTATGTGACGGAACACTTCTCGTGGATCATTGAAAAGTACGTTTTGAGGAAAATTCGGTTTCATGATCTCAGGCATACTTGCGCCAGCCTGCTCCTCAGCAGTGGTGCTGTCACGATGAAGGACATTCAAATCTGGCTGGGCCACAGTACCTTCTCTACAACAGCAGATATTTACGCTCACCTGGATTACAGCTCACAGGAGAAATCCGCAAATGTTATGGGTGAGATGTTCGTTCATACACCTAAAGTACAGTCTGCGTAAAGAAAAAGCCGACAGTGGTTACCCACTGCCGGCGAATGGCGGAGATGGAGGGATTCGAACCCCCGGACGGTTTGACCCGTCAACTGATTTCGAGTCAGCCTCGTTACGACCACTTCGATACATCTCCATGCTGTATTTCCAACGCTTTGCGGGTTTTCCGCTGGTCGGGGACCAAGCGTAGAAATCGTAGACAAAGCGTAGAAAAACCGTAGATATTCAGTTATTGAAAAGCGTAGATAAACCAGAAACCCCAGAAGTATCAAGGGTTTGCGGAGATGGGGCTTCTACCGACCGAGTCGATTTCGAGTCAGCCCCGTTATGACCACTTCGATACCGCTCCATATCATAGCTGCGCCGGTGTCCCAGAGGATGCCCTTCTCAATGCCTTCTACCGGCG
>ERZ856578.1633-NODE-1633-length-41075-cov-7.821747_pt1 | contig 41075 bp, 50 predicted proteins | sample MGYA00514384_ERZ856578 | MGnify/ENA primary metagenome ERZ856578 (study PRJEB29103, sample SAMN06111958) | human gut metagenome | biome: human gut; feature: ankylosing spondylitis patient; material: healthy_person | host: Homo sapiens | place: China:Hangzhou...
AATAATTAATAATTAATAATTCATAAGGTATTCTGCGAAGATGCGTGCTGCGCTCTCGACCTTTGCTGCACACGGGCGTGTCTTGTAGTATTCGGCTGTGCGTGGCGAGGCAACGTAGCTCGACTGCGCTTTCTCATGCCCCTTCAGTCCGAGCAGCTCGGCACAGACTACCGATCCGTTCTGCGCCTTAAACTCGTCGAGCAGTTCCTGCACCACCTTATAGCACATCGACTTGCCCTTGCGGTCGGCACCGTCAGTCTGTCCGCGGTCAAGTCCAGCGAGGATAACGATGCCCGAGACGGCACCGCACATCATGCGCATACGCCCTACTCCGCCACCGAAGCCTGCCGCAATACGCTTCGCCATCGTGTCGTCGAGGTTATATAAGTCGGCGAAGGCAGCCACAACCGACTGGCAGCAGCCGTAGCCCTGCATGAAGTTGTCCACCGCACGCTGCACACGTGCCTCAAGTTCGGGAGTAAGAGGTTGTTTGTCTGTTGATTTGTCCATACTGCTTAGGTTTTAATATATTAGGGAGAGATGTATAAAACATAGGAAATACCGCATCCTCCCCCCCTACTGTTCACTTTAGTGGTTCAACGTGAATGTTTATGTGCGTGCGCTCGCCGAAATGGCTGCGCAGTTTGCGCTCGATGTTCGTGGCATGGGCGTGCGATTCGTTGAGCGAGATGTCGCCCGGCATACGCAGGTGCATCTCTATGGCTATGCGACTGCCGATGCGACGTGTGCACAGATGGTGCATTCCGCTCACCTCGGGCTCGCTCTGCACAATCTCTGCTATCTGCCGCTCCTCTGCGTCGGGCAGACTTTTCTCGAGCAATTCGTCAAGCGCACCACTCACAAGCATGGCTGCCGTGCGGATGATGAAGATGCTCACCACAACGGCGGCTATCGGGTCGAGCACCGCCCACTCCTTGCCGAGGAAGATGGCTCCGCCGATGCCTATGGCTGTGCCTATGGAGGAGAGCGAGTCGCTACGGTGGTGCCATGCGTTGGCTATGACCGCCTGCGACTGCACCTCTTTGCCTACCTTGACGGTGAAGCGGTAGGTCCACTCCTTCAACATAATGCTGAAGAGTGCCGCCCACAAGGCTACGATGCCCGGTTGTTCGATCGGAGCACCGTTGAATGCTGCCCACGTGCGGTAGGAGCCACTATATAATATGTATAGTCCGACACAGAGCAACGCCACACCTATAAAAGATGTGGCGAGTGTCTCGTATTTACCATGACCATAGTCGTGGTCCTTGTCCTCTGGCTTTGAGCTTATCTTCACGAACAACACCACTACGATGTCGGTAAGGAAGTCGGACAAGGAGTGCACGGCATCGGCTATCATAGCTGCCGAGCCACCCAGGATGCCTGCCATGAACTTGAACACCAACAGCACCACGTTCACCACGCTGCCCATGAGCGTGACGAAGTAGATGCGGTGCTCTCTGTCTTTTGTTTCCATATCTGCTTAGAACTCACTTGTAAAGTGGAACTTGATGTGCTTGAAGTCCTGCTGTGCCATCGAGAGCACGTAGCCAGAGTCGGCAAGGAACACATCGCGACCGTCGCGGTCCTTCGCCATGTACTGATACTTGCGCTTCTTGAACTGGTCGAGCTCTTCAGCATCATCGCTCTCTATCCAGCACGCCTTGTGCAGATGAACCGGTTCCCAACGACACTTGGCGTTGTACTCGTTCTCAAGACGGTACTGAATAACCTCGAACTGGAGCTGGCCCACGGTGCCTATAATCTTGCGACCGTTGAACTGGTTGACGAACAACTGTGCCACACCTTCGTCCATGAGTTGATTGATGCCTTTCTCAAGCTGCTTCGCCTTCATCGGGTCGTCGTTCTCGATGTACTTGAACATCTCCGGTGAGAACGAGGGAAGTCCGCGGAAGTGGAGTTTCTCGCCATCGGTGAGCGTGTCGCCAATCTTGAAGATGCCGTTATCGGGCAGACCAACGATGTCGCCCGGCCATGCCTCGTCGATGGTGCTCTTGCGCTGAGCCATGAACTGTGTGGGCGAAGAGAAGCGCAATGTCTTGCCCTGGCGCACATGCAGATAGGGCTTATTGCGCTCGAACTTACCGCTACACACCTTGCAGAAAGCGATACATGAGCGGTGGTTGGGGTCGATGTTGGCAGTAATCTTGAAGATGAAGCCCGTGAACTTAGGCTCTTCGGGGTCTACCATGCGTTCCTCTGCCTTTGTGGGGCGTGGCGACGGAGCTATCTTGATGAAGCAGTTGAGCAGCTCCTGCACACCGAAGTTGTTGAGAGCCGAACCAAAGAATACTGGTGCCACCTCTGCCGAGCGGTATGTCTCTACGTCGAACTTAGGATATACGCCGTCGATGAGTTCAAGGTCGTCGCGCAACTGCTGCGCATCCTGCTCGCCAATCTGTGCGTCGAGTTCTGGCGAGTGTATATCGACCTCCACCTTCTCCGTCACGCGCTGCTTGTCGGGCTTGAAGAGGTCGAGCTTCTGCTCGAAGATGTTGTACACGCCCTTGAACTTGGCACCGATATTGATAGGCCATGAGAGCGGGCGCACGCTGATCTGCAACTCTTCCTCCAGCTCGTCGAGCAAGTCGAACGGGTCGCGACCCTCGCGGTCCATCTTGTTGATGAAGATGATAACCGGAGTGTTGCGCATACGACACACCTCCATAAGCTTACGTGTCTGTGTCTCCACACCTTTCGCTCCGTCGACCACGATGATGGCAGAGTCGACAGCGGTTAGCGTGCGGTAGGTATCCTCACAGAAGTCCTGGTGACCCGGAGTGTCGAGGATGTTCACCTTGTAGCCTTCGTAGTCGAACTCCATAACTGATGTTGACACCGAGATACCGCGCTGCTTCTCAATCTCCATCCAGTCGGACGTAGCACTCTTACGTATCTTGTTGTTCTTAACTGCACCTGCCACCTGAATCTGTCCACCGAAGAGAAGGAACTTCTCGGTGAGCGTTGTCTTACCGGCATCAGGGTGTGATATGATGGCGAAAGTTCGCCTGCGTTCTATTTCTTGATTCATACTTTTCTTTAATTGGGATTTCAGATAGGATAAGCCGAACTAAGCCTCTTTATGCCTTTCTAAGCCGAGGAGCAGACTTTTTTACCCTTTTACTTTTTTACCCTTTTACTTTTTTACTTTTAAAACTCCTCGTCGTCGTCAAACTTGAGACCCTCAGTCTTGTCCTTGATGTGATAGTCGCTGAGCATACCAAGGAAGGTTGAAATCTCCTTGATGGCGTGCTCCGTGTCGGGACTTATCGTCTTGTGCTGCAGGCGCAACATCATTGTGCCGTATAGCGCATTGAGGCAGGTCTCCACCTCGTTCACGTCCTTATCACCCTTGTTGCGCAGCTCCACGATGAACGGCAACACACGATAGTACTCGGCATTGTAAAACGGGAAGCGCGAGCTTTGCAGCAGTTGATTGTGCAGGTCGTTCATGTCCTTCACAACAATCTGGTTGATGGCGAGATGGCCGCCCTCGCGTTTACCTTCCGAGTTCATCATAGTGATGAGAGCACCATACCAGTCGACCATCTCCGCACGCTGCTCGTCGGTATAGTCAGCGAAGCGTGCGATGTACTCGTTCTTGATGCGCGACAGCTGGCAGCCATAGGCGCGGATAATATCCTCCACCTGCCACATATAGAGCACGAACTCCGCCGTGCTCTTCTTTCTTAATTCTTGAGAAATAAACATATTGTTAGCTTTTTCTTACTATAACTAAGCCGTTGTAAGCCTCTTTAAGCCTTGCTAAGCCCCTTTAATAAAGCCTTGCTAAGCCCTCCCTATGGGGGAGGGTTGGGAGGGGCTTCTTAATACGGCAGCTTATACAGATTGAACACCGTGCCAAGGAGCATAATCAGCGAGAAGATGACCACGATGCAGCCCACCACACGATTGATGATGAGGATACCGCTCTGGTCGAACTTGCCGCGCACCTTGTCTACGAGCCACGACAGACCAAACCACCACAGCATAGCACCAAACACTATGCTTGCATAACCTATAGACATCTCCAACGGACGCTTCGGCACCACAAAGGCAAACTGAGCAAAGAGGAAGATGAAGAGGAAGATGATGAGCGGATTGGAGAGTGTCACCAAGAACGCCGTGAAGCAGTTGTGCATCAGTGTGCCCTTCTGCGGTTTGTTGCTCCGATGAATATTCTTCGTCGGGTTGGAGCGATAACAGTAGATGCCAAACAACAGCAATACAATACTGCCACTTATCTGAAGCATAAAACGCGTACGCTCGTTGCTCACAAGATCCATGACAAAACTCATACCGACACCCGTAAACAACGCATATATAAAGTCGCTGATACAAGCACCGATACCCGTAACAAAACCATACCAGCGACCTTTATTCAGAGTTCGTTGTATGCAAAGCACCCCCACCGGACCCATCGGAGCCGATGCCATGATGCCAATCAGTATTCCATGGAATACAAAGTCTAAAATATCTAATTGAATTGGAAAGTGCATAACAATTGCAAAATTGCGAATTTTATGCGATATAGGCAAATTTTAGTGTTAAAACTTTGTGCGATTAAGACATTTTTAATACCTTTGCCCATAGACAAAACACTCGTTTACTTGTTAACTTGGCAACTGGCTTACGAGCAACTTGTCAACTCGTCAACTCGTCAACTATTCTATTAATTTACTAAATAAAAACAAAAATGACAGAAGATTTATTGAAACCGTATGTAATCGGTTTGGACCTCGGAGGCACAAACTCTGTGTTTGGTATCGTTGACAGCCGTGGTGAAATCAAAGCTACCACAGCCATCAAGACCCAGGGATATGGCAACAATGTTCAGGCTTACGTAGACGCAGCTGTAGAGGCTCTGCAGATCATCATCGACCAGGTAGGCGGCATCAGCAAGATCAAGGCTATGGGTATCGGCGCTCCTAACGGCAACTACTACAACGGCACCATCGAGTTCGCTCCGAACCTCGAGTGGGGACGCGACGGCGTAGTGCCTTTGGCTAAGCTCTTCAGCGACAAGCTCGGCATTCCAGTAGCACTCACCAACGACGCTAACGCAGCAGCCATCGGCGAGATGACCTACGGCGTAGCTCGCGGCATGAAGAACTTCATCGTCATCACTCTCGGCACAGGCGTCGGCTCTGGCATCGTAGTGAACGGACAGCTCGTTTACGGTTGCGATGGTTTCGCCGGCGAGCTCGGTCACGTTATCGTGAAGGAGAACGGACGCGACTGCGGATGCGGACGCAAAGGCTGCCTCGAAACCTACTGCTCGGCTACCGGCGTAGCACGCTCAGCACGCGAGTTCCTCGCTAACAGCGACGAGCCGTCATTGCTCCGCGAACTCGACCCAGAGAAGATCACATCTTACGACGTGTCTATGGCTGCTGCCAAGGGCGACAAGATTGCTCTCGACATCTACGAGTTCACTGGCCGTCTGCTCGGCGAGTCATGCGCCAACTTCGCAGCCTTCTCTTCACCAGAAGCATTCATCTTCTTCGGTGGCCTAACAAAAGCAGGTGCTCTTATCATGGACCCGATCAAGAAGGCATACGACGAGAACGTGCTCAACATCTTCAAGGGCAAGGCTAAGTTCCTCGTAAGTGCTCTCGAAGGCTCTTCAGCAGCCGTGCTCGGTGCATCAGCAGTAGGCTGGGACATCCAGAAGTAACCTCAGGGGGTGCACTTTAGGGGGTGCACTTGTCTCCGCTCGGCTTTGCCGCTTGCCAGAGCAAGAAGTGCACCAACCGAGCAAGAAGTTACACCAATCAAGCAAGAACTGCACTTTCAGGGGGTGCACTTGTCTCAAGTGCACCAACCGAGCAAGAACTGCACCAACAAACACAGTCCTATAAAGACAATGTGCAACCATGCACAAAGCCTTTATAGGACTTTTTTCGTATTCAAAAGACCCTGAAAGCGATTTTTGTGTTCTAAAATTTGGCGATTTGGCACATTCATATTATTTTTGCACTTACATAATCGTTTAACCCAAATCTATTAGCCCACCCCCAAATATGTACGCAATCATCATCAACGCCGTAGCCATCATCATAGGCAGTGCCATCGGAGCCTTGTTTCAGCGAGGCATCAGCGAGAAATATGTCAACGTCCTCAACACTGCAATGGGACTTTGCGCCATCACCTTAGGTGCGAATGTTGCGATGGAAAGTATGCAGAAGTCAGAATACCCCGTGCTCTTCATCTTCTGCCTGTCGATTGGCGGACTCATCGGCACACTTCTCAAAATGGATCAACACATGGATCGCGCCACGCGTAGCATCTCAGGCAGCAACCTTGCCGAAGGCATCACCACCGCCATTCTACTCTGCTGCGTCGGCACACTCGCTATGATGGGTCCCGTGATGAGCGCACTCTACGATGACAACACCTATCTCATGACTGCCGCCACGCTCAACTTCGTCACCGTTCTCGTCCTCGCCTCGTCGTACGGCTTCGGCATAGCACTCACAGGCGTAGCCGTATTTGTATGGATGTCGTCAATATACGGCATAGCACTGCTCTCGCAGTCACTCATCTCCCACGAACTTATCACCGAAGTGTCGCTCGTCGGCGGCATACTAATCACCGCTTCCGGCTTAGGCATACTGCACATCAAAGACTGCAAGACCATCAATCTGCTTCCTGCCCTCTTCATGCCTATTTTTTTCTTCGCACTGCGCGCCCTTTGCGCCCAGTTAGGCATCAATTTCTAACTTAATAAACCATCTTGTTTGACTCTTGATACACCGCCAAACAATTAACAATTAGAATAAAAAAACAGTGGCGCAACTCTCAACGAGCTGCGCCACTGTCACTATGTTTAACTTGAAAAAATTTCGTAATCAATGAAGATTCTCACGAGCCTTCATGGCTACCTTGTTAAACAATCGTTACCTTAAACCTAATAACTAAAAACCTAAATCTATTACTACTAACCTAAACAATCTATTAATCTTTTGACGATGCAAAGGTATAAACAATCTACTGTTTGCGCAAACAATCAAAGCAAAACATTCGATTTTTTGCCTTATTATTGACCTAAATCAACACATGTGTACGAACACAACTATATTTTTACCATCCGCCGCCCAGCGCCTTGTACATCCTAACCATGGTGATTTGCTTGTCGCGGATGGCGTTGCTAAGACCTATTTGCGCGTCGAAGTAGCTACGCTGGGCATCGAGCACATCAAGGTAACCGATTACGCCGTTGATGTACTGCAGCTGTGCCAATTCCATAGCCACCTTTGACGAACGCTCCAACTCACGACGCGATTCGTAGATCTCCTCAATCTTGTTGAAGTCGACGATGGCGTTGCGGGCGTCCTTGAAAGCACAAAGCACAGCCTTCTCGTATGCGTAGCAGGCTTGCTCGTAGGCAGCTTTCTGTGCTTTCAGCATGGCGCGGTTCTTACCCATAGCAAAAAGCGGTCCCAGGAGATTAGCACTGAGGTAGTGGATGGGCGACTTGAAGAAGTCGCCCATTTCCTTGCTCTCCAAACCGTAACTGGCAGTAAGTGTGATGCGTGGAAAGAGGTTGGTGAATGCCATGCCCACGGCGGCGTTACTTGCTATAAGACGTTGTTCGGCTTCGCGCACATCGGGGCGGCGCTCCAACAAGGTGGAGGGGAGCCCGACGGGCAGCGACTCGGGCAACTTCACTTCTTCGGGAAGTATTGAGCGGTGTATCACCTGCGGATATTCGCCTGCAAGGAAAGCGATGTCGTTCTCTTTAATAGAGATCTTACGCTCCAGCTCTGGCACCAGTGTAGCGGTGCGGGCGTATTCCACCTTTGCCTGCTGATACGATGTCTCAGAAGTAAGACCGCCTTCGAAACGCAGTTTGGCGAGGCGCACGCCTTCTTCGCGCGCTTTCAAGGTCTGGCGCACAATCTTCAGTTCGTTATCCAAGGCTACCAACTCGAAGTAGGATTGCGCCACTTCGGAGATGATGCTCATCTTCAAGGCACGCTGTGCTTCGATGCTTCCCAAGAACTGCGCCATGCTCTTGTCCTTAGCCCAACGGAGGTTGCCCCACAAGTCGAGTTCCCACGAAGCAATGAACTTAGCATGCTGCTTGGTGCTGTTCTTATAATTATCGCCACCATAGTTGGTGCCCTCCTTTTCTATAAAGGCTTTGGCGTCTATGCGCGGAAAGAGGTTTGCCCAATCGATGCGCTTCATGGCTGCCAACTCCTTTACACGCGCACTGGAAATCAGCAAGTCCTTGTTATGCTCCAATGTCTTGCTGATGAGCTGCTGCAAAGTGGTATCGGTGTACATCTCCCACCACTGCATATCGGCAATGGTGAGCGTATCGTTCTGAGGAGCCTTAGAGAGCCGTTCGGGCAGATTAAGCTCCGGACGTGTATAGTGTTGGCCCAGCTGGCAAGAAGCCATACTGAGACTTCCTGCCACGACGAGCATATAGAATAGTATCTTTTTCATTGTGTTCGCTTTTTATAATAAACAACATTACGCTTGCTTGCGGAGGGTGGTGGCTTTTGCCTTGTTCTTCATCTTATATATAAGTACGAAGAAGAAAGGCACCAGGAGTATTCCGACGGTTACGGCTACTATCATTCCGAAGAACACACCGGTACCGATGGCTTGACGGCTGGCTGAACCCGGACCGCTGGCTATGACCATAGGCAGCATACCTAAGATGAATGCCAACGAGGTCATTAGGATTGGGCGGAAACGCAGCTGCGACGCATGAAGCGCGGCTTCTACCACGTCTACCCCACGGTCTACCTGCTCTTTGGCGAACTCTACAATCAGGATGGCGTTCTTGGCAGCCAATCCGACAAGCATCACGAGACCTATCTGGAAGTAGACATCGTTCTCGAGTCCGCACGCCCACACACCGAGGTAAGCACCTAAGGCTGCTATCGGCAACGTGAAGAGAACAGCGATTGGCACCGTCCAACTCTCGTAGAGTGCAGACAGGAAGAGGAATACGAAGAGGAACACCAATGCCAGCACCATCGCGGTTTGTCCGCCGGCTTGTTTCTCCTGATACGAGAGTCCGCTCCATTCTATACCGATGTTCTCTGGAAGATGCTTGCGGGCAATCTCTTCTATCGCTTGCATCGCCTGTCCCGAACTGTATCCTTCGGCTGCGCCGCCTCTGATCACGGTGCTATTGAACATATTGAAACGCTTGATGCTACCGGGACCTGTGGTGTATCTTGTAGTGCCGAGCGAGGTTAGCGGAATCATCGCATTGTCGCTTCCGCGCACAAAGAAGAGGTTGATATTGTCCTTGTGCTCGCGGTAGTTGGCTTCAGCCTGAATATACACACGATAGATGCGGTTGAACATATTGAAGTCGTTCACATACACCGATCCGGTATAAGCCTTCATTGTAGAGAATACATCTGCCATCGGCACGCCGGCAAACTTCACCTTGTCGCGGTCTACGTCGAAGTAAAGCTGCGGTATTTCTGCCTGAAGCGATGACGACAGTCCTGAAAGTTCCTTGCGTTGCTGGGCGTAGTGGAGCAGAGTGTCTGTAGCTGCAGCCAACTGTTCGAAGGTGGCATCGCCACGGGCTTCGAGCTGCATTTCGAAACCGCCCGAACTACCCAAACCGGGGATGACGGGAGGAGTGGAAAGATACACCTTGCATTCGGGGTAAGCCGAAAGCTCTTTCTTTACCTGCGCCATGATGGCATCAATAGTCTGTTCGCCTCGCTTTTCCCACGGTTTCAGGATAACAGTAAGGTCGGTACGCGCCTGACTGGTTCCTACACGCGGACTGCTGCCCACTACGCTCTGCACATAATCGACCGACGGCAGAGACATAAGGTACTCTACCGCCTTGGCGCTTACGACACGGCTACGCTCAAGTGTAGCTCCTTCGGGCAACTCCAGTTCTACACGGAAGTATCCCTGATCCTCGGTTGGGAGGAAGCTGGTAGGAATGATGCGGTGCAGCACAAGAATGGCGATAAGCACTACTCCAAACGAGCTTAACACGCGACGCTTATGGCGCAAGATGCGCTTGATAAGAACCACATATTTATTAGTACCCACGCCCAGCCAGTCGTTGATGCGGCGGAACACAATGTTCTTACGCTTGTTGGGGTCTTCTTTCTTCAGAATGAGCGAACACATCACGGGACTAAGCGTGAGAGCTACGACCGTAGAAAGCAATACCGACACCACGATGGTGATGGTGAACTGACGATACAGCAGTCCGGTGATGCCGGGCAGGAAACTAACGGGCACGAACACGGCAGCCAACACCAAAGAGGTAGCGATGATAGCACCGACCAATCCCTCCATGGCTTTCTTTGTAGCCTGATACGGCGAGAGGTTCTCTTCGTCCATGATGCGTTCTACGTTTTCTACCACCACGATGGCATCGTCCACCACAATACCGATGGCAAGCACCAGTCCGAGCAAGGTAAGCATATTCAGCGAGAAGCCGAAGATAAGCATAAAGCCGAACGTACCGATAAGCGAGATGGGCACTGCCACAAGCGGGATAAGCGTAGCACGCCAACTCTGCAATGAGAGGTAGACCACGAGGATAACCAGAACGAGGGCTTCAAACAGGGTTTTGTACACTTCATGGATGGATTCGGAAATATACGTGGTCATGTCGAACGGTATTTCGTAGCTGAGACCCTCGGGGAAGTTGGCACTGATCTCCTTCATGGCTTCCTTCACCTTGCCAGCCACTTCCATGGCGTTGGCACCCGGAAGCATATAGATGCCCAGCACGGCAGCGTTTCCGCCGTTTATTCCGCTCTCTGTGCTGTACGACGAAGCCTCAAGCGAGATGCGTGCAACGTCGCGCAGACGAATGATTGAGCCGTCGGGATTGGCGCGTACTACGATTTCCTCAAACTGGCTCACGGTAGACAGACGGCCCTTGGTGCTGATGGGGATAGTGATGTCGGGTCCGCTCATGGGTTGCTGACCCAACACTCCGGCTGCCGACTCGCGGTTCTGGTCTTTTATGGCAGACTGGATATCGGCTACGGTAAGTCCGAAGTTGGCCATCTTGTCGGGCTGCACCCATATCTGCATGGCATAGTAGCGGCTGCCGATATTCGACACACGACCTACGCCGGGGATGCGTCGCAGCAGGTCGAGCACGTTGAGCGTAGCAAAGTTGCTCAGGTAGATTTCGTCGAACTTAGGGTCGGAAGAGGTAAGACAGATAGTGAGCAACTGGCTTGGTGCCTGCTTCTCTACCGAAATGCCGTTCTGCACTACTTCGGCTGGCAGACGCGATTCTGCCAACTTGATGCGGTTCTGTATTTCTACTGCCGCCAAATCGGGATCGCTATTAATATCGAAAGTAACGGTGGCAGAGAATCCGCCTGTGTTCGTACTGTTCGATTCCATGTAGAGCATACCCGGAGTACCGTTAAGCTCTTGCTCGATAGGCGTAGCCACGGCTTGCGAAACGGTCAGAGCGCTTGCACCAGGATATGATGCTCCGATCTTCACAACGGGTGGCGTGATTTGCGGATATTGGTCAATAGGCAACATCGTGAGACCGATGATGCCGACAATGACTATCAATATGGAGATGACAGCCGAGAAGATCGGTCTGTCAATGAAAAAACTAACTTTCATATTCGCACGTTATTTTCTGTTTGTGTTCGCTGTAGGCTTTACGGGGTTCACCTTAACACCCGGTGTAAGCTTGTGGAAGCCTTCGGTCACAATATTCTCGTTGGCTGCCAAGCCTCGTTCCACTACCACTTGGTTTCCAACTTCCGGACCAAGCTCTATGAAGCGGCGTTCCACGATATTGTCGCGGCGCATTACGTAGATGTAGGCTCCTCCCTTTTCTATAATAACCGATTTCATGGGCACCACGATAGAGTGCTCACGTACATCGAGCAGCAGCTTTACTTTGGTAAACTGACCGGGCAGCAACACACGGTTAGGATTCGGCATCTCGGCACGTACGGAGAAAGTGCCTGTGCGAGGGTCTACCTGAGGTTCTGCGAAATCTACCAATCCCTTGTGCGGATACACCGTGTTATCGGCAAGGGTGATGGTTACATTCGGTTGCCATGAACGTGTGTCGTCTTTCTGACCGAGCAACACATTGCGCTCCTTGCTCTTCAGATAGTCGAGTGCCGTCATGCTGAAGTCCACCAGTACGGTGTCACTCTTCACCACAGTCGCTAACAGCGACTTGGCACCCGGTCCGACAAGAGTGCCTAAGTCTACATGGCGTTCGCTGATATGTCCTGCAATCGGAGATCGCACCACAGTACGCCCTAACTCTAATTCCGCTTGGTCGAGGTCGGCTTTGCTCATGCCCACCGAGGCTACAGCTGTTTCGTACGCAGCAATGGCGTTGTCGAGATCGAGCTGGCTGGCAGCATTCTGCTTGTAAAGCGGACGGATACGCTCCAAATCGCGCTTCGCCTTCAGCGCCTGCGCTTCATCCTTCTTCAGCTGCGCACGCACCTTGTCTGCCTTAGCCTTGTATTGGTCTTGATTGATAACAAACAACACCTGGTCCTTATTCACATAAGTACCTTCTGCAAACAGCATCTTCTCAAGATAGCCCTCAACGCGAGCGCGCACTTCTACGAACTGCTGAGCGCGTACACGACCTACATATTCGCCGTAAATCTCTACGTCTTTTTGTGTTGCCGGAGCAACAACCACTGTGGGAAGTTCGGGGTCGGGTTCAGAACGATGGGTAGCTATCAGATAAACTCCAATAACCAAAGCGATGCATAATACTGCAAGTGCTGTTCTTTTCTTCTTCAATGCCAATTCTCTCTTTGTATAAAACAGTCTCATATCTGGGATTTATATATTTATTGTTGATTAATAACAAGACAGGGGACAAATTACGTGCCACACATCATATTTTATCTTAAAGCACTCGTAACCAGCCGATTGCTTATTTACGCCATATCCAACAAGTGTAGAAACCGGTCTACACAGTGTGGAATTTTTCCACATATCATAACTCTTAATGGACTGTATTACGAAAGCACTTGCCAAATTGTAAAATTATTAGTAATTTAGCGACCCGTAAAAGGAACAAAATAAAATATAAATAGTGCAAGCATACAATTCCAAACCTCATTACGCCCTACTCGACGGTCTGCGCGGTGTAGCCGCCCTGCTCGTCGTATGGTATCACGTGTTCGAAGGCTTCCAGTTCGCCGGCAACAAGCCCGTCATCGACTTCATCAACCACGGCTATCTCGCTGTCGACTTCTTCTTCATCCTCTCAGGTTTCGTAGTGGGCTACGCCTACGACAGTCGTTGGGGCAAGACACTAACCACGGGCGGATTCTTCCGTCGCCGTTTAATACGCCTGCAACCGATGGTGTGCATGGGCGCACTCATCGGTGCCGTGTCTTTCCTACTTACTGGCATGGAGCGTTGGGACGGCTCGCACGCCACTCTCGGGCTTACACTTCTTGCCTTCGTCTGTGGCTGTCTGATGCTGCCGGCTCTACCAGGTATGCCACGCGAGGTGCGTGGCAACGGCGAGATGTTTCCGCTCAACGGACCGTGCTGGTCGCTCTTCTTCGAGTATATCGGCAACATCGTGTATGCGCTCATCATACGCCGACTTTCCACACGCTTGCTCTCCCTGCTGACGGTAGCATTGTGCTGCACACTGACGTGGTTCGCCGTCACCGATCAGTCTGGCTACGGGTCTATCGGTGTGGGTTGGACTGTAGACAGCATGAATATGCTCGGCGGATCGCTGCGAATGCTCTGCCCGTTCACAGCCGGTGTGTTGCTTTCGCGCATCTTCAAGCCTTTCAATAACGTGCGTGGTGCGTTTTGGATAAGCACCGCCGTGCTTCTCGCACTCTTCCACGTACCTTATATAAATAGTAGCTATGCACTCGGCGACATCTTTGGCACGCTTAGCCTGAATGGTGTGTTCGAAAGCGTATGCATCGTCGCAATCTTCCCATTGATAGTGTGGCTTGCCGCGTCAGGTAAGACAACAGATACTGCTTCTACACGCATCTGCCGCTTCCTTGGCGACATATCCTACCCACTCTACATCGTCCACTACCCACTGATGTACGCCTTCTACCGCTGGCTCATCAAGACCGAACAGTACACCCTGCAAGAGACATGGTACGTGGCTCTGGCGGTGGTAGTAAGCAGCATAGTGCTGGCATGGCTCTGCCTAAAGATCTACGACGAGCCGGTGAGAAAATGGCTCACAAAGGTATGGCACTAACCCTGGATATTTACTTCTTCTTTATCTCGTAACCTATTTTCTTGAAAGCCTCAACATAGTCGTCATATTTGGCTTTTCTGCCGTCGTACACGATTGTCACTTTCTGGTCGTCCACAGAGGTACTGATTTTCTTTGTGCCTTTCACAAAGCGGATGTTGCTCTTTATCTTTTTCTCACAGTTCTGACAGTGCATCTGTGGCTGCGTTGTTACTACCAATGTGTCGGTTGCTGTCTGCGCAAAGCTGTTGCCAGCAAGCATGAGCATAAATGCCATTAAAAGATTCTTTTTCATATTATCATTATTTTATTTTGGTTACTATAACTTTTCAAGTTTAAAGCGTACTCCGACGTATGCCATCGCTCCCGTAACGGGTCCCCACACTTGTGTGGCATCGAACGCCGCGCTCCACGGGTGGTGTGCATGGCGTATCGGATCGGCTATCTTATAGTTGGTGAGATTCTCTCCGCCGACGTACAGACTGAAGCGATGGAACTCCCTGGTCACCTGCGCCTGCAACTGGAAGTAGGCAGGATAGCTACTCTGGTCGTACAGCTCGCCGCCACCGTTCAGCTGACCCGTCACGTCAAACTGCCACAGTTCGAGCGGTGTCTTGTACGAGAGCGTGAGCAAGCCTTTGTAGCGCGAAGTGAGGGGTTTCTGTCGCAGACTGCCGTCGTAGGTGCACTTCACGTCGTTAAGACGGAAGGCGGCTGTGGCTGTCATGCCGCTGAACAACGCGTATGTAGCATCAACCTGAAATGTGTGACTATAGCTCTTGCCGTCGAGGTTCTCGAAGCGAAGCGTGTGCTGTCCACTCGCTCCGTCGAAGTTCATTATCATCTGATTGACGAAGTCGGTGTAGTAATACTCTGCGTTCAGCTCCAGATTTCTGCCGAAGAGCGGTATGTTGAAGCCCAACGAAGCGCCCGTATTCCATGCTTCCTCCTGCTTTAGGTCGGGCGATACGAATATCTCTCTGCCACTTGCCAGGAGCGCAACGTTCTCAGCCAGAGCATGTGGCGAACGGTAGCCCTTGCCCACCGAGGTGCGGAGCGTAACAATGCTGTTCGGAGAGTATTTTACGTGCAGTCGGGGCGTAACGAAACTGCCGTAACGGCTCGAATGGTCCCAACGCACGCCAGGCATAACCGTGAGCTTTTCGCCCAACTTATATGTATATTGTGCATACACACCCGGTGTCGTCTCCTTAGAGACCGTGCTCTCAGCCCGTGCCAGTGTGCCTAACGGATTGAAGCGTTCGTCGTAATAGTCGTGGTTGAGCGATGCACCGACGCTTAGATTGTGATGCTCCGTGATGTCGGTTTCGAACATCAGCTGCGCATATCCGTTCTTCTGGGTGACATCATACTCGGTGCGTCCGAACATGTTGTCTGCATCGTGCCACGATCCATGCAGCATAAGTGCGACGGATGTGTTGTGGTCGGCGTTCAGCGTAAAGCCGTTTTTCCACAGCGCCTCATAGCGGTTGGTCTTCACCGATGTGGTGTACAGAGGTTCTGACGAGTCGGCTGCGGCATGCTTGCGGCTCTGCCCTCCATTGCGCTCGTCGTGCAAGCCGCGCAGCATCAGCTGACTGATCCAGCGTGGCGACACATAAGCCCAGCGGTGCATCACGTTATACTGGCGCAACTTCGGCATATCCATGAAGCCGTCGCCGTTGCCGTCGTGATCCATCTGGCGGTTCTCGAAGTGGAGAAGTGTTGCGGTAGAAAGGCGTTCGTTGAGATGAACGCTTCCGTCGAGGTTCACCTCCGTTTTCAGTTCGCTGTCTTGATAGACGTTCGCTCTGATGCCATCGGTGCCTTGCGGTTTCAGAAACTCTATATTAATCTGACCCGTTGTGCTTTCGTATCCGTTCTTCACGCTCGACGCTCCCTTGCTCACCTGTATCGACTGCATCCAGGGCCCCGGCACATAACCTAAGCTGTATGGCAGGGATGCGCCTCGCAGGTTGGGCACGTTCTCGGTGAGCATCTGCACGTAGGTGCCGCTCAGTCCGAGCAGCTTTATCTGCTTGGCACCGGTGGCAGCGTCGCTGTAGCTCACGTCTACCGACGGATTGGCTGTGAACGACTCGCCTAAGTTGCAGCAAGCCGCACGTATCAGCTGTCCCTGCCCTATTATCTCGGCGTTGTCAACTCGGAATCTCGACTTGATGCCGTTCGTGGCTTTCACCACCACGGCTTTCAGCTCGCGGGTATCGGCTATGCTATCGGTCTGCGCCAGCATCTGCTGCGACACAAACGTATATCCTAATAATCCTATCAAAATCTTTCTCATGTATCTTTCTTTAAAACAACCCTTATACCTTATTATTAATTTCTTTTGCAAAGATATAGATTTTCCGACAAATAATTTATACAGAATTACGGAGAATACTTTCATATTTCTTCTTATGCCAGTTTTTAAAACATCTTCACAGATAGACAAGCACAACTCGCGACAATCCTTCGCATGACAATTTAACACACACATCTGACAGAAACGGCAATTTTGTCAATAAAAACATCCCAAGCACGATTGGCACACAAGTTGTCTTGTGACATAATGAAAGCCGAAGCCACAAAGGCAAGCGGTAAATAAAAAATGGAGGTATTTCATTATGTTGTTAGTTCGCAGAAATAATTATTCTAACTGGTTGAACGATTGGTTTGACAACAGTTTCTTCGATACAGAAGAGGTTCCACAGACACGCACCACAGTTCCTGCCATCAACGTCAAGGAGACGTGTGACGAATATATAATGGAGGTTGCAGTTCCAGGACTTAAGAAGGAATGGGTACGCATCAACGTCACAAACGAGGGCTTGCTTCATCTGGCTATCGAGAACAAGATGGAGCATAAGGAAGAAAGCAAGGAATGCAAGTGCAACAAGGAGAGACACGAACGCTACTTGCGCCATGAGTTCTATTATGGCAACTACGAGCAGAGCTACACCCTTCCAGACGATGTAGAGCGCGACAATATATCAGCGAACGTCGCCGATGGTCTCCTTACAATCGTCATTCCTAAAACCACACCCGAGAAGGAAGCAAAGGTAATGAAGAACATTGAGGTCAAATAACGCTTTTTAGCATAGGTCTAAAGAGAGTGTGCCATAGTTTTTTTGGCACACTCTTTTTTTATAAGTAGATAACTCTTAACATAAAACATAAATATCACAATCTGTTGGTTGATGTAACACGTATTTCAATAAAAATACTGTAACTTTGTAGAAGAATTAAGGATAACCATTTTTAACCCAATATTATGAGCATCAATATCCAGAGAAATCAGAAGAAAAGAGTAGTAATCATTGGTGGCGGACTCGGCGGACTGCGCCTTGCAGAAGACCTCTACGGGTCGGGTATGCAGGTGGTGCTGATCGACAAGAACAACTTCCACCAGTTTCCGCCGCTTATCTATCAGATAGCTTCGGCTGGTATCGACCCGAGCAGCATCTCGTTCCCCTTCCGACAGATATTCCGTAAGCGCAAGGACTTCTATTTCCGTATGGCTGAGGCTCGTATGGTTGACACAGATAAGAAGATTCTGCAGACCTCCATCGGCAAAATCGACTACGACTATCTCGTGCTGGCAGCCGGCGCTACGACCAACTTCTTCGGCAACAAGAACATCGAAGAGTGGGCTATACCGATGAAGACGGTGCCCGAGGCGATGGGCTTGCGCAACGCCCTGCTCTCCAACTTCGAGCGCGCTCTCACCTGCGCCACTGAGGAGGAACGCCAGGAACTGCTCAATGTCGTCATCGTGGGCGGCGGCGCAACGGGCGTAGAGATTGCCGGCGCACTTGCAGAGATGAGACGCTACGTCATACCGTACGACTACCCCGACATGGACTCGTCGCTGATGCACATATACCTCATCGAGGCGGGCGACCGCCTGCTTGCCGGTCTCTCGCAGGAGTCGTCGCAGAAGGCGTACGAGTTCCTCAAGAGCATGGGCGTAGACATACAGTTCGGCAAGATGGTGACCGATTATCGCGACCACAAGGTGGTCATGAAGGACGGCACCGAGATACCTACACGTACGTTCCTCTGGGTGTCGGGCATCAGGGCCAACGCCATGCCCGGCATCGACGAGAGCCACATGGGCCGCGGCTTCCGCTTCAAGGTTGACGAATACAACCGCATTCAGGGCGTCGAAGACGTATTCGTCATCGGCGATCAGTGTCTGCAGACCTCCGACGCAGCCTACCCCAACGGCCATCCGCAGGTGGCGCAGGTGGCTATACAGCAGGCCAAGAACCTCGCCAAGAACCTCAAGCTCATCAACCAGAGCGCAGACAGCAACGCTCTCACTGCGTTCCACTACAAGAACCTCGGCTCGATGGCTACCATCGGACGCAACAAGGCGGTCGTAGAGATAGGCAAGTTCCGCAGTCAGGGCTTCTTCGCCTGGGTGCTGTGGCTCGTCGTCCACCTGCGTTCTATCCTCGGCGTGAAGAACAAGGTGATGGTGCTGCTCAACTGGCTCTGGAAGTACGTCAGCTACAACGACTCTATCCGCATGATCACCTACGCCACAAAGCCGCGCGAGGTGGAAGAGCGCATGAAGCGCGAGCAGACAACGCACCTCGGAGAGGACCTTATGGAATAAAACGGCGGCTCTGCCCCACTCCATACAATACGAAATAAGACTCTTTATTACACAAAATAAGACTCTTTATTACACAGAATAAGACTCTTTATAATACGAAAGAGGCTGGAAACAACGCAACGACAGCGTTTGTCTCCAGCCTATTTGCTTTTTATATCCCAACCGCACGTTGGTTATCCGATTACCGCAGCGTGGCTATTTTTTTAAGACTACTACGTTTAACCAAAGCAATAAACATAACTATCGGCTGTTTTTGGAACAAAAAATTGGTAGTAAACGAAATAATGAGTAGATTTGCAAAAACATCAGTAATATAAAGCAACAAGATATGATATCTATAACATTAAACAATCTGTGGAAGTTCATTCAGTCAATGTCGCTGAGTGCAAGCAACGAACTTTGGCTTGCAGAAAAACTTCACGAATCTGCAATCAAAAAACAACAAGCCACACTGAACAAAGAATACAATGCGGTAGAAGATACGCCGAAGATGGTTTCAGAACCTCTATTTGGACCTGCATCTGAAGAAGAAGCCACCAGCAGAGTGGAAGAGGCAGAAAAGGAATACGCTCAAAACCAAACAGCTATGACACTTGAAGATTTCGCAGAGGAACTCAAAGCTGAACAATTATGGTAAAGATACTTCTACTTACGCCTTTCAAAGAAGTTTATCGCGATATTGCGACATACACTCTAAACGAATATGGCAAGACTACATTAAGAAAGTTCACAGAAGAGTTTACCAATATCACAAGGCGCTTAGCTAATTATCCGACCTCTTCTCCAGAAGAACCTCTTTTGAAAAAACTATCACATAAATACAGAAGTATAATATTCAGAAAAAACTTCAAAATCATCTATAGATACGAAGAAACGTCAAAGGTTATTTTGCTTGTTGACATTTGGGATATGCGAATGTCAACACAAAACCTTATGAAGAAATTCAAGAAAAAAGATTGCAACAAATAATGTGATTTTAGAACTTGTTGATAAACAATATTTTGTATTTTTGCGTCACTTAATATTGGGTGACGAAATGACGAAATTAGGAAAAAGAGTGTTGCCACGCTACAACAACAACATTGCCACGCTACCGAAACTTCATTGCCACGCTACCGCAACTTCATTGTCGTAGCGTGGCAACAATCTATGTTTAGGCATCAACCTAATTTAAAAGAAATGCTGAGGTTAGAAGATAAATCGTTTAGACTGGAAGATAAGCAGCCATAAGCTGGAAGATAGGCTGGCAGATAGCCCCGTTTCTGAGGTTATCTGCCAGCCTTTATATTGCTAATAATGTGAGAGTTACGGTGATGCTGGAAGATATGGTGGATTTTTTCAGCTACACTACTTATCTCGGAGTAATAAGGTGTAGCAATCCACTTTTGAGAGGTTGTTGCATTTTTTGCAACAACCACATTTGTATTCTTGCAGCCTGTTCTCATTCATGAACTGTTGCATTTTTTGCAATAGTTGGCAGATCATTGTTTCCCTCTCAGCTCCGCTATCAAGTCATTAACAATGTATGTGTCGCTCATCAGATGCAGCCCGAGGTCTTTGTCGTGAAGCATACGACAGACGTCAGAGTCATAGAATATCTGCAATGCTCTGTCTGTTGATATATGCAGAGTATCAGCTAACTGCGCAATGATACGTGCTATTTTGTTCCATAATAAGAAGTCCAACATAACTATACCCTTTCGTATGATTTAAAGTTCATTGTCTCCATTGCAAATAATTAGTATTCAAATGCAAATATATACTTTTCATTTGAAACCTCGTGCGCTTTTCAAGTTAAAATAAAAAAAACGACTCCCATAATCCTTGCGGACTATGGGAGTCGTCATATTATGTAAATCTCGCTAATAGCGAAGAATTACTTCTTGTTCAGTGCGAGGTCGATAGCAACGGCGATAGCTACAGAAGCACCTACCATCGGGTTGTTACCCATGCCGAGGAAGCCCATCATCTCTACGTGAGCAGGTACTGAAGAAGAACCTGCGAACTGAGCGTCAGAGTGCATACGACCGAGAGTATCAGTCATACGGTCGGCAATCTTCTTGGCTTCGCTTTATCCTTTGTCCATAATCCGTTGTAAACCAATAGCATATTTCAGCATTTCAGTCTTCGGAGTTAATATTTAAAAGAACTATTTTCGGACTGTTGGCATCATCTTGTACCAATAACACCTAAATCCAAGTGCAAAATTACAATATTTATCTGAACTACGAGTAGTAAGTTCCCTATATATAATAAGGTGAAATATATTGTTCTTACTTTCCCTCTTTCTTGTCTCCTCCCATCAACCTTTTCTGTTCACGCTCAAAGTTCTCCAAGAAGTGAATCTCTACAGGCGAAAGGTTATTCTTAGTACGCTCCTTGAATTTGTCGTATTCCTGGTCGGCTTTCTCTTTGGCAAGCTTGGCGGAGATTTTACCTGCATGAGTAAGGATGTCTTTTCGGGAGATACGGAGGAAGTCATCGAGAATATTAATCCAGTCCTTCATATACATAGGGCGGTGTTCCTCGGCTTGCATTTCGGCGAAGTCAAGATACAGACTCACGATGCGGTTCAGTGACTTTATCTCTTCGTGGGTAAGGTAGTTCTTGGCTATTTCTGCTTCTGGTTTTGACGGCATAGCTCCAGACCACGTTGTAAGTCCCATAAAGTCTTTCTCGGCATCGGCTCTCTCGTATATTATTTCCGCCGCCGTATGACCGTGAACCGAATAGTGCATTTTGTTCTGTACTGTTTTGAAGAACTTTTGGGTCATTTCCACTCGTGGGTCATAGTCGATACTGAGGGCGTAAATCTCCAACACCTTGCGATAGAATACCTTTTCACTGGAGCGAATGTCACGTATTCTTGCAAGCAACTCGTCAAAGTAATTGCCGCCTCCAGCTCTCTTCAACAGGTCATCGTTCATGGCGAAACCTTTTACTATATACTCCTTCAGTATCTTAGTCGCCCATATTCTGAATTGAACACCACGGTATGAATGTACACGGTAGCCTACGCTGATAATCATGTCGAGGTTGTAGTATGCTATTACTCTTTCAACCTTGCGAGTTCCTTCGTTTTGAACTGTTGCAAAATTTGCAATAGTTGCCTCTTCTTGTAATTCTCCATCCTCTAACACATTCTTTATATGTCGTGAGATAGTGGACTTATTACGCTGAAACAACTCTGCCATTTGATCAAGCGAGAGCCAAACGGTATCGTCTTGCAACTTCACCTCAATTTGTGAATCACCGTTAGGAGTTTGATATAATAAAAATTGCCCTTTATCCATATTACATTACTTTAATGTCTTGGTTAGGAGAAGAACTTGGTTTAGCTTCTCAACAAATCTTTCATTTCGACACCAAGCAGTTTAGCAATGGCATTAAGTGAACTAAGGTTAGGCTGAGCTTTATTACTAGCCCATCTTGACACAGTACACTCTGATACACCCAGTTCTTGTGCTAACCATTTCCCTGTCTTCTTCTTTTCGACAAGGACTAACTTGATGCGATTTAAATCTTGCTCCATATAAAATTTATTATCGTTTGATGCAAATTTATACAAATTCTCCGAAATTCCACCATTCTACACGTTAAATTAAGAAAAATAGCCCAATTTTGCCACTTTCTCAGCAAAAAATTCTTGATTCTCACTTAATTTCCGTACTTTTGCCATGCTGATTGGAGGCTCTGTGTAAAAGCAGGGAATAGCCAGTTAGTCAAGAAGGCGTATCAAGCTATTCATACCGCTCTAAAATGTCTGGAAAACAAAGAAGAAAGGTACTAATGAATAGAAACGATATGCCCTTCCTTGGTGTATATGATTTGTTCGGTACAGCCCTAATTGTACCCCTACATATCTACACTGGGGATGGGGCTTTGTTTCTGAACATTTCGTACCACAGGTTTTTTCCAGACTACCTAGAGCGAGGGATGGCAGATTCGAACTCCATCCCTTTCTTGTATCTATATACTAACCGCCGTGGTTGTGGAGCGTATCGGCAAAGATTTTTGAATTATGGCAAGATTTAGAATCACAACCAAAAGAGTGAAGAATTCAAATGGCATTCGTATAGAGCCTGGAATGTCTGTGGAAGTTGTAACCCAAAGCATGAGCAACCCTGTAACCACAAACGGAGGACAGGTTGTAGTAGATGCCTTTTATCGCATATATGGCATTGACATCAAACGTGTTGGTGCTTTATCCATGACAGAACTCCATGTTGAACAGTTATAATAATTTCACTGATGAACAAATACATATCAGAAGTTGTAGACTATCTCATAGAAGAATATGCAGAGTCTGTTATCGAGGAAACAACTAAGTATGCAACGGAAAAAGTAGGCAAATTTATCGACTCATTCAAGACTGCATTAAAAATGACAATCCACAATGAAGAGTGCGTTGTACTGGATATGAAACTTCTGACTGAAATCAGTCGAAGATACCGTGTAAATTCCAGTAATGGTGTCGCTGCAATGAAAGTAATCAAGGACAATTCTAACATTGTATATCTCGCCTATGTAAAAGACCGTGATTTACTTCCTGTTGAGGATAATCATTACGTTGTGATTAAGGCGACAGCATTAACTCCTGAAGTTATCAATCTTTTCGAGGAAAACAAGTTGGTTATTTTAAAATAATTGAATATGGAGCAGATTATAGAACTGATAAAACAAGCTTGTGCATATATCAAGAAGCTCATTGTAACAGTCATTGAAGGATGTCTGAATTTTGCTCGAAATGTTGTAGGCTGGTTCAAAAGTCTCAATTTACAACAAGGACGAGATGTGCCATTTATAGCAAATGCCAATCAACAAGTATTCAAAGAAATGCTACAAAAGGCTCCTGTCAAAGATGTTGGTATTTTCAAAGGTGTTTATAATGAAGAAACTGACGAGATTACCCACAATGAATACATTGAGGCTGACGCTTTAGATCAAAGAACGCAACAGGTTCTTGGAAAAGAAGAGCTTGTTGTATTAGCATAAATACAAATAATAATTATTATGACTGGATGTACTTATATTATTGGCGCAGGAATAGCTGCTGCTATCGGATATTGTATTTGGAGAATGTATCTGAACAAAAGAAATTTTCTCGCTTCAGTGCAGGAGGATGTCGTTGAGGGAACACTACGAATGGACGACATCATCAATTACTTCAAGTCACAACAAATCATTAAAGGACAAGATATACCATTCCTCGCAGATGGAGATTGTGAAGAGTTCCGTAGAATGCTTCATGCACCATATCCTAAAAAGAAGGAAGGTTATCAGACATTCTTTATAGGTGTTTATAACGAGAAAAAGGATGAAATAAAGTTCGCCAGACTGATTCATGCTCGTGAAGTTGAGCAGAAAGTAAAAGAAGTTTTGGGTTCTGAGCATCTTGTCGTTTTGGGATAATCCACAAGTTAAACTACAATAGATTTACCAAATGATAAAACTATTTTTCGGACTTACTGCTCTCTTCTTCTTTATTTTTATTTGCTGTTGTGCTGTTCAAAGTTACGATAGTATAGCTTTGTGGTTTGTACTATCGTTGCTGTCTCTGATTATCGCTGTCATTATGACTATATACAGAGCAACCAAGGCTACTGTTAAATTTGCAGGCGAAGTGGTGGATTTTGCGTATGACCTTGTTGTTGCTGTTGTTGCAGGTGTAATTGACCTGTTTACAATTAAAGACCAAGTTCGACAGAAAGTTCCAAGCGCATTGAAAATAAAAATTATGGAAAAGAAAAAAAGTGCAGTGCGTGTAGGAATTTTTGGAGAGCAAGATAAGCCTATCTGTCCTATGAATATTGAAGGAGACGGTGTCCAAGATAATCTCTATGTCGGACAGATAATTTATCTTAACAACTAACAACAAAGATATACAATAATGGTAAATATAAGAATGGAGGGGTTGACCGACAATCAACTCCTCTTATTAGGGCAATTTGAGAATAGCTTTGCATCTTATATTCGCAAATGCTTAAATGAGTGTACCAACAAACGATTACAGGTGTCTGTTGGTATGGCTTTAAAGCGAAAGGAGGGGAACGAACTTCCATATAGTTTGACCAGTAATGCAGCTTTTTCTATCTCTAATAGTTTTGACATAATGGTCAAGGCTAAGGACTATATAGAGGTGGCTGGGATTGACGCTATAGTTCCAACAGGGCATTTACGTATAGACTTGAACTTTAAAGAGAAAGACGAAAAGGCTCATAAAAAGTATGAAAGCATAGAAGCGAAGAAAAATGACGAGACACCATCATTCTTTCCTCAAACTCCAAAATATTCTTTAAATCAAGTTATTCTTGATGAAACTACAAAACAGGATATAGAAGATGCTTTGAAAATAATACGCTACAAAGAACTTATTTACGACAAATGGGGGTTCAAAGATATAGACCCTGTTCCACGTAGTGTTATCAATCTTTATGGGGAGCCTGGTACTGGAAAAACAATGACAGCTCATGCCATAGCAAAAAGTTTGAATATGCCTATCCTGCTGCTCAACTACTCAGAAATAGAATCTAAGTATGTAGGAGAGGCACCCAAAAACCTTCAAAAGGCTTTCTCTGTCGCAAAGGAAACCAATTCAGTCCTGTTTTTTGACGAAGCAGACTCTTTCCTTGGACGGCGTATAGAGGATGTGCGTCATGGTTCAGACCAAGCATTGAACTCACTACGTAGCCAAATGCTTATTCTTTTAGAGGAATTTTCGGGTGTGGTTATTTTCGCAACCAACCTTGTTTCCAATTTTGACACAGCGTTCAATTCTCGCATTCTTAAACATATCTATTTTGGACTTCCAAACGAGGAAGCTCGTGCGGCAATTCTTTGGCACACTATTCCAGCTTCCTTACCACATGATGAAACAATCAATAAAGAGACCATTTTAGAAGAGAGTAAATTTATAGACGGATTTTCTGGAAGAGATATTAAAAATGCAATTCTTGATATGCTGTTAAGAAAAGCTGGAGAGAGTACTGAAGATGCCTGTTTCTGCATAGCAGATTTGCACAATGCTCTTTTGGCAAAAGAAGAACAGAAAAGACTGCTTAAAGAAGAGGAGCAACGTGCATTGAAAAATAGAATAGCTCGTAAATTAAAAGAAAAGGTAGCAGAACAAGCGGCTTTAAAAGAACAAAATATGGCAAGTGAGATTTCAGATAGTAAAACGAAAGATTCGGAAGCATGAAACAGCAAACAGATAGTATCAAATATTTTAAGGTTTTCGACAAACGCAAACACCTTTTCGGTGTAAAAATCGAAGGTCAAGGGGGATGGCACATAAAACCTCAGTTTGAAGGAATCGGCATAAAAGACGAGGGTACAGCAGATGAAACGGTGTGGTTTAAACAGCAGGGAAAATACGGCTACTATCATATTTGCGAAGGACGCATCCTTATCCCGGCGATGTATGGTTGTCCACTTTTCTTTAATGCAAACGGTCAAGCTATTGCATGGAAAGATTATAAGACTGGCGTAATAAATCTGGAGAACCAGATTCTCATTCCGCTTATTTACGATAATTTAAACATCCGCCATAGATGCATCCCTATCCCCGAAGAGGAAAACAAGTACAAGAAGGATTTCATTGGCTATGTCTGCTTCACCAACGAGGGTGCGGCTCAAGCATACGACGAGAATTGTCAGCCAACGAAGTTTAAAGATTGGGAAATGGAGCTTCTGAACAAAGAAACAGAGTATGATAATCCAGATGTGGAGGGTATGAGTCTCACCGAACTGGAAGAACGTATCAAGAAGGAGTATGTCACACTCATTGAACTGGGCTACCCAAACTACACTGATAAAGTTTGGAGCCAAGAGCATTGTGACAAAGTGGATGCCCAAGAGAAAAAGGTAAGAAGCCTACTTGCAGACCGCCAACGGATGATGAACCGAAGTTTTGTACACAACATGGAGAATGCCAAACGTATAAAGCGGACAAACGACCTGCTGATGCGTGCCATACGCAAAGCTATCAAACTTGGGAAAAAGACGAGTAAGTCACTACAGTGGATGGAGAAAGTAAGCCATACCACACACTACGAGATTGGAATATATGTTTACCCCAAATGGAAGAACAGCAAAAGTGAACTGGGATATGAGCGGAAACACAAGTCGTCTACCAAAGAGAACCAACGTTTGAAGGCTGAATTTGACAATTATGAAGGTACACACATTTGGAATATTATTGCAGCCTTGGCGAGTGGTTCTAATTATTACGAGCCACACTCCTGTTGTGACTACTGGGTAAGCAAGTTTTCTCCTGACGATTGGGATGAGCACAAGATAACCATGGACGATGGAGTTTCATGGGACAAAGGTATGCACTATCCTGTCTATCAAGATGTATCTTTTACCTATCCATGGTACTGCCTACACAATCATCATTTCCTCTATTCATTTGAAGACCTATGTAATATAAATGACTTCCTTGTGAATGTCGAAGTACAGTTTGTGGCAAGAGAGCAAGACCGTGTTGTGTAATGTTCTCATTATAGGTTGTTGGCATAAGCCATTAGGTAATTGGGATGCCAACAGAACTGTGTCAGTCTCAATAAAATAGAAAATACAGTGTCTGACACAGTTTAAATTACACTACCGTTAACAAACCACAAAAAAAAGGGAAGAAAGCCCATAAAAAGCCTTCTTCCCAATTTGATTAGTCATTATTGCAAACCTCAAACTCGTGGAATGAATAAAACAGATCCTCATTCTCTTCTTCGTGTTCTTCAACGTAAGCATCCAAAGCATTTTGTATTGCATTAACGCTTGGCTCTACATCAACACCGACAATCTTAGACACAAAATCTGCTGCTTCATCGAGAGTTTCAAAATATTCCCAATCCTCGTTTGAATCAAGGAAATATCGTTCTGGGAAATAATCTCCTGAAGCATCGTTTGTGTAAAAAACTCCACAGCCAGGTTCTTGTTCCATAAAGTAAACCTTAATGCTTGGATAGGTCTTTTCGATAATCTGTCTAACACCTTCCTGTTCGCACCATGCCGTTTCCTGGTTTATTATCAGTACATTTCCGTCAAGTGAGAAGTCTGTTATCTCCCCACGGCAACGTGACTTTTCCCAATCTCCACCGAGTTTGTGTACCAAATTTCCGAGCCACATCTTTCCGAAACCATTCTTTAGGATAGATGTCTTACGTTTCTCCATATACTTCAAGAATTTATGCAGAGATTTTACTTCCTTCAAATCTCCTACGCACTTATAAGAGGTATCACACCAATTCGGCATCAGCGACCTCCTTTCCATCTTTGTAGTGGTAGATAGACAAAGTTTCTGTTGTCATCCACTGCGAGTTACTTAGTCTGAAACCATATTTATCTTCGAGGGTTGAGAGGAAATCTGAAAAATCCTCATACTCCTCAGATGCTTTTAGTTCTTCATCTGTCAGCTCTATAATATTCAGGCAACCGATAGTGAAGTCTAAAATCAATACATACTTTGCTTCCATAATTATTCTATTCTTGTTGTTTTGTAAAACATTAGCTTGCTTATAAATGGATTCTCACGGATTATCAAGTTTCTTGCTGCTCCTTGATTTTTCGCTTCTACCCATAATGTGATAGGTTTGGTTGATTCTTTAGTCCAAGCCCTAAAATACCAAAGGATTCTCATACTATAATCCCTTTTGAAGTTGCATCCTCTGACTCAAAGACTTCTCTACTTTCAAAATCCAGTTCAAAGTCGTTGTTGTCAAATTCGATCTGGTCTGCTTTCTCGATAGCCTCTTCTTTTGAGTTGGCAAGGACTACAACATCAACTGTGGCGTAGTAATTGTAGTGAACTAAAAATTTTTTCATTGTTCTTGATGTTTTAAGCCCAATCATTCACTAGCCATACTTCTATATCATAATTTATAGTATAGCCCTGTGTCTGAAAGGGGATTTGTAACTCTTGTTTAATTTGTTCTCTTGCCTCTTCTGCCGTAAGTCCATCAAAATCATCCAAAGGAATATTATGATGTTCCGCTATGGCTTCAACGGCTTCGTCTTTTGATGTGTAGATTCCCTTGCAATCTCGATTCGAAAGAGAATGCCAAGCATCAGTCTCGTAAACAGGATAAAGATATTGTTCTGTCATACCGCCTCCTTGACAAAGTAGGTTATGTGGTTGAAGTTGGAGCTATAGGGGCTTGTGGTAATCATCTTAAACCCCACTCCATATTTGCCTTGGTACTTCTCCACGTTCCAATGCTTTCTTGTGGATTTACCGACCCCCACAGAAGTATGATGTGGAAGAAAGTTGTGTTGTATGAGTTGTTTGATTCTCATACGTTGTTCTTGACTATAAATTCTTGCGTATGCTACATTTGAAGAATGAAGAGTTCTAATGATAGCATCATCCTGATTGTTGATATTCTCTTTCATTTTAAGTTGTATCTTTTGAGAAGTTTATATATTGTTGATTTAGAAAAAGAGCAACCTTTCGAAGTGACGAACCCCTCTTGATTGAGTGTGTCTGCCATTTCTTGTAAGGTATATTCTTCTTTCACGAGAGTACGGAGCATAGCAATAGCCCTCTTGTTATTAGGGTTGCTATCCGCTTTAGCTTTGCAGGTCTTGATGCTGTTCTGGATTGCTTGCTCATGCTTATCCAGTAAATGCTCTGGATTGCCAAGTTTGAATCCTCTTGCTTTCTTTGCCTGTAATGATGCCTTAGTTCTTGCTGCAATAAGTTCTGCTTCATACTGACTAATAGCAGAGATTATATGCAGTACCATTTTATTAGCCTGGGGGAAATCGCAAAAGATAATTTCCACATCAGACTCCAATAGATTTGAAAGGAAAGATACGCTTCGAGCGAGACGATCTAGTTTAGCAACAATCAGAGTTGCACTTTCCTTTCTGCATTGTGATAACGCTTCTTTCAGTTTGGGTCTGTCAGATTTGCGTCCACTTTCTACCTCGACATACTCAGAAATCGGATTTGTGTCATGGAGGTAGTTATGTATAATTTCTCTTTGTGCTTCAAGTCCAAGTCCACTATATCCTTGCTTTTGTGTGGAGACTCGGAGATAAGCTACATACTTTGTTCCTATCATTGTTTACTGGTTTTAACATAAGTTCCACAGTTTAGATGGTCGTCTTGTCGGTGGAACCTATATGAGTTAGACAATAAAAAAGGGGAATACCAGAGATTGTTAGTTTCCTGATATTCCCCATCTTCGTAGGATTGGAAGTTTCCCTATACTGCGATTTTATGTGTAAGCCCAAATATAGAGCAAATATAATCGTAGTAAGAAACGCCATACTGTACGTTTACATCTATGAGTGAAACGATATTCTCTAAAGAAACGAAACGATAGATAACTTCGGATTCCAGAGCGTTGTCGGGAGTTATTGTTATATCGTATCTGTTATCTTCTGTCAGCTGTATCTTAATCCATCCACAGACTTTTCCTTGAACATAAAATGAAGTTCCGTTTTCGATGACTTTGATGTCGTTGAAGCGGAGACCCCATGAGAAAGGCTTCATGCTACATTGAAGAGCATCATGCCATATCTTCTTTGCAACTGTTTGATTCTTATCCATTGTTCGGTACATTATATTTATCTATCCAATGTTTCGCATCAGACAGATTGGTGAAAAACTTAAACTCAACATCATCGTCAGCATTGAGTATAAAAGCCTCGTAGCTGTGGTTGTTGAATTTGATGATGCAACACTCGTGATAGATGATGTGTTTAGCCATAGTATTCCTTCATATAGCAATCTTCACAGAGAGATCCATAATCATTAACATCACTTCTTGTCATCGGTCTGCCGCAATACTCACAATGTCTTACTGTCTCCTCGTGAACATAGCGGACAACATCAAGCATCGATGCACCACGGTAAGACACAGATACCTTACCTTTCTTAGTTGCTTTCTTGTTTGCCATTTCCTTTTAGTTTTGATTCGTACTTGCATTCAACATAGGCAGTAAGAATAGCCTTGATAACTCTGGCTCTGTCTGCTCTGTTGTAGTTGGCTGGTTTCTTGTGAGAATAACCATTTCTGAATGACTCTTCGATATGTCCCAGACACAGCTCTTCATATCTGTTGTCGAGAAAGTCTCTGAGTTTATAAGTAACATAGGTATCTGTATCGTCACCCTGGATGTAAACCGAAAGATAGACTTCATCCTTCTTCCAGTTATAAATGTTTGTCACTTTGCTATTCCAGTTGTTGCCAGCATCAGAAAGGAATAATGTTTTATACTTGCATCTTGTTTTGTTGCTATCTCCACGACCTGCCTCCTTGATAATTCTGAGGATGGTATTGTTTGTGATAGCCAAAAGTTCGTTCCTGGTAAGAGCGTTGATAATCTCCAACTTCTTCTTTGGAGCGTATCTTTTGAATAGCTCGATATTGATATTTGCTGCCATTGTTGTTTATTTTTTAATAAAATACTCAATAGAAGAGTGAACCAAGATATAGTAGTCCTGATTCACTCCACACTTATTCTCATAGGGGTTATAGTAGTCAAGTGCTAATGCCTCGTATAGCTGAGGAATATGCTTCTTGATTTTATTTACCAACCACTTGTAATTGATAGGCTTAACCCCCTTCATCTTCTTCTGCCATTCCGAAAGAGTAATATCGGAACAGCAACATTCGTAAGTCATAGGCTAAATGAATGGTAAGTAAATGTCATCCAAAATACCAGACTCAACTATCTTCTTTGCGGCTTCATGCGCCCCACGATTTCTGTCATCGTAACCATAATCATCACTTGCCATAACGTGAAGGATTGCTACGAAAGACTTCATCAACGACTGCTGTAATGTTCTGTGTTGCATACTAACAGCAAGTCCAAACTTCTTAGGATTCCATGACATTGAGTTAATGGAATCTGTCAAAGCTTCAGCCGCTTTATATTCTCGGCTCTCTTTCAATATTACAGTTTCCTGATAATTCATATTTTCTGATTTTTAATGTTGTGAAACAAAAAAGCCAGGGAGAAAATCTATTGTATTTGATAATCTCCCCAGCTCTGTAAATACTGGTGGTTATATGGCAATGCTTAGAGACCCTGCCACATCTGAGGTCTTCATGTAGGCAGACAAATCTATATTAGGATTATCTGCCTTAAATGCTTTCAAGTCAAAACTGCTGCGAGTTGTCGGGAGTTTACGAGTAATTCTCATTGTCTCTGTTACCCAACTCCTCACATCCTTCTCTTCCATGTCAGAGAGGAGCTTGCCTTTGATAATATTCAACTGTTATTCTGCTAATTTCTTGGCTTCGATAAGTTCTCGGATTGTCTCTTCTTGTGTTGCCCACTCATAGGGGATAGCATAAGGATTCTTGAATTGCTCTCCTCGAAGGTCTGTGTCGAGAAGATCTTTACAAATCTCAGTGGGAATACGACTGAGGAAGATGATTTCAGATATATGGTCGAAACTTCCATCTTTCTTCGGTTTGTTACGAAGATGTATGATGAAGAGTTTATCTACCTTTGCCTTCTTGTTCTGAAGTTCAAATAGATAGGCGTAGATACTCAACTGCCAACGAGCCTTTTGAAGTTTATCTGCTGTCATCTGCCCATAAGTCTTAATGTCTCCCAAAGAAAAGGTATCTTCTGAAACTCTATATACCTTGTCAATGTTTGATGACCATTCTTTACTATCGGTCACGTTATATTCAGATGCCTCATGCGTCAATCCATAGTCCTTGCAGATTTGGATATAATCGACTGTCTCTTGTGTTCCATCATTTATCCAGTTCTTATCGAAGTCCTCTATCGAAGAATGGACTCCTGTACCATATTCTGCTGCTGCATTAAGAGTAGCCTCACTGATACCGTTAAATTCATCAGGGAATAGCTGTCTTTGAAGCATTCCTGTGATTCCACTTAGCTGTTTGTCGCCAAGCCAATACTCGTGTGCCTCTTCATTGAAAAAGACACCAGAGTTCTTTAGTTCTATTCGTTTTGCCATTGTTATGCTGCTTGTTGAAGTTGAAGTTTACGCTGGGTAAAAATAGCCTTGACCTCCTCATTGCTATTTACCTCGTTCTGATGCTGATAGTAAAGGCTTGCAAGTTGGTCTTGGCTAATGCAAGAGTTTACGGCTGCTCTAATTCCTGCATACTTGTCGAGGGATTTCTGCTGTGCCGTGGTTGTTGTCTTAGTGGCAGTTCTTCTTGTTGCCGCTTTCTTTGTTGTGTTGGCAGTAGATGTTGTTCCATCATTCTGTCCATCTGCTGTGTTGTCAGTTGGAATATCCTCACCAGCATAGACATAAAGTCCAAGTCCAAACATGGCAAGATTCTTCACTAAGCACCTCATGAGTGTTTTGTTGATGTCGAACATTGTAGCGGCTTGAACCGTCTTTTCGATGTAAGCCTTTTTGTAGCTGTCCCATACTTGATATGAATAGGGAGTTAGTTTCATGGCTTTGTTTTTTGAATCCATGACCGGGAGCCACATAGAATGGGTTAAGTTATCAACTGTAACCTCAGTAAACACCATAATACCTACATTCGGATCTGTGAAGTAAGGTAAGTTGGTTTCGGGATTTTTGATTACTTGGTATGTTGCACTTGGGTATGCGGATTTAAATTCAGCCCAAGCGTTAGCCCAGGATAAGTAACTGAGCTTGTCGTTCTCTCTCTTTTCCAATTTGTCGTTAAGGTCAAGAGAACTAAGAGCGTTGAACATAAGAAATCTACGCTCATCTGCTGTTATATTAGCAGGAATTTCTGGTTTCTTAAATTTACACATTGCGGTATTTTTTAAGTTGTTGTGAATACTAATGATAAACAAAAAGAGAGATACACAAATATCTTCTTTCGTTGATAAATGTATATCTCTCAAACATCCAGGTCTATTAGTTTCCAGACTTTTAGAGTGAAGGATGTTAGTTGATGAACCAAGAATAGCCCTCAGTGTCTTTACTTGTTAGGGCTTTTTGGATTCCTAAAGCAAAATCAGTACAGTTCTGGTTTCGATCTAACCACTTATCTATATAAGCAGATTTTACAGATTCGTTAGCGAGCTGTAGTAGATTCCATGTAGTAATATCTTCTCCCTCTTTCTTACCGAAATTGGGATTAGACACATAGTTTTTTACCATAGCATTTACGGCTTGATCACCGATAGTTAGCGATGGCAGTTGTTTCTGTTCAGATAGCGAAAGAAACTGGTAAAGTCTCATTCGACCGATAATCTTACAGAATAACTCTTCGGAGATAGCGGTTGATTGCAAATTCTCCAAGAGTTGTAATGTTTCGTCCTTGTGAGGGTTAAAACCATTGAATAGTTCAAATGACTTTTGCATTATGTCTGCTTCCGTCATGCAATCTATGGTACCTGAATTTCCATCACAGGTTAACATTAAGTTTGAACACACTCTTACTTGCCAACCAACAAAGATTTTGAATTTTAATGCGGTTGGTCTGTTATAGAGTTTGTCTTCGTTATAAGCTCTCACTCCACCAATACAAAGGTGAACCGATTGCCCATTGATAGTTTTTGTAAGGTTCTTGACATGGCAGCAAAAAGCCAATCTCTGATAAAATACGGTCTTGTCTGCATCAGTCAATTCACTCGCTTTCTTATGTTGAGCTGATGGCACTCTACCTATGATGGCATGAGACACACGACACTCAACTGGTGTAAGTTCTCCAAATACTTTCTCGGCAACACTTCTTACAGTACCAATAAAATTCTGGTGTGATAATGTTAGCGTTCCGTCAATGAAAGTAGGAATTACGTTCTTTGTTGTCAATTCATCAAGCGTAATAGCCTGAGTATTTGACTCTATGAAGTTAGGATGGTTGTCACCCCAATCTTCTTCTTCAATAACTTCAGCCTCGATTATATCATCTGATTTTTCGAGACCCAAGGTTATGTCTGATGTGATAGTCCCTGCTGTAGGAACAATCACGGCTGTAGTTGCTTCTTTCTTCTTCATGTTGTTATTCTTTTTGAAGTTGTTAGCAAACTGTAAAGTAACTTAGTCGTGGGAGGAAAGGAAAGCGAATAATCTTTGCCTTCATGTTTCTCACGAGCTTAACAGAGCCATTTTTATTGATTGCTCTGATGATAAGTTCTGATTTCTTCTTGTTCATATTCGTTATTTATTGAACAGTTAGAACTATGGGAGCAACTGGACTTTAATTTGCCAGTCACCCCCGATAACTTTTTGTACCCTTTGAAGAATAATGTAATTGCTTCAAGAAGGTTTATGATAATGTCGAGTTTGTCGTTTTTACTCACATACAGTCTCAACAACATTTGCTGTGTCGGTAGGCATTGTTGCCTTTACCGACTTCTTGTTTTTGTACTTGCTCCAGAGACTCTTTGTCAAATCTGTAGCTTCGATGATGGTGACAGCTATTGTTAAGACTCTATAGCTGATAACCAATGATTGTTTAATTTTGTTCATATTTTCTTATATTTTACGTTGTTAAATGTTTTATTTTTTCTATATATAAGGCTTTTAAGCGATAACAGAAAAGACAAAAAAAGAGGTTCAAAAACACTTTGTTTTTGACCTCATAAATAAAACTTCAAGCATCAGCCCGACCTGTAGAATAGCAGCTCCTTGAGTACTATAATTCCAGCCGAAGCCAAAGTTCATGTTGTTCCAAATTCATCATCTGGCAATTCCTTCTTTATGCTTTGAAGCTCGTCAAGAATTTTATCCTGACTTTATCTTCAACTATAAGGGTATTAAGTCTTTACAAACGGTGAAGAATAAAATGACGAAAAACGCTATAAAACTCACTTCCACGACCTTGATTATCTTAACTATGGATTTCAACACATTATGAGAAATGTTTAAGAATCTATTTCAAATAGTCACTGGGGAGCGAAGTATAGTAACTTCCAGTGAACAGGTTAAGACTGCTGCCGAGGAACATAAAGTAGTCAAATCTAAGTTCATGCACGATATACAGGCTTTGAAAGATGCTGGCTACTCGTTGGTTGCAGGAGAAGCTATTGTGCTGGACTTGAAATCTGCATTGGAGCTTATACCTCGTGACCGTAAAAGGGTGGATGCGTATAAGAGCCTGACAGACTATCTTAATAAAGAGTTCGATTGTACTCTTTATGTAACTTCACAAAAAACTAAAATTAAGGAGGAAAAGCAATGAAACTTACTATTATGAACTACGACATTGATACGGATGTTGAGAAGGACTATCAAGAATTATCCGACAAATTATCATTCTTGGCGATTGCTTTATACTCTAAAATCGACATTAAGGGAGTTGCGTATGATTATAATCCATGCACCAATACTGCAACCATTCTGTTCAAGAGAAATTCCATAAGCTATCTGGATTGTGGGTGGATAAAGAATGAGGACTGCCAACTTATAACAGGACTTACAGAAGAGTGCTTTTATCCGAAAGTCTTTGGTGGGTTGGATAATGGATATTGGGGATTGATAGCGTATAACGGAAGTTGGTATGCTGCCGACGACAACATTAAAAGACACTTTTTGAAACATCTATCTGAGGGAGTTAAGGACATGAAGGTAAACTTTGGCAAACATTATCTTGAGATTAAGTTTATTGGAGCAAACGCATAATGCCTTTTACCTAAAAATAAAAATTGGCATATATGGGTTTTAGGGATTTTATAGGGGTATAGCATTTTTTGAAAATAGGTATAAGTGATATAAATAAGCTGTGTATCAGTAAGTTTTGCGTTTTACCTATTTTCGATAAGTAAATGACATAAACTCCCTAAGCGACATAAGGTAAAGCCATAAGAGATTAAGCATTATAGCTTGGTCTCTTTCTTCTTTGTCAAAGGTAAAAAGTCAAAAAACGCCATTTATATCCGTCAAAATCTTTATAAGTGGAAGTTGATTTCCCTCTACACTTCCAACTGAACAAAATGAGGGATTTTATATAATACGATGGAAAAAGTAAAAAACTCAATTATTACTTTATCGGATAAGATAACAATAATCAATCCGAAAGACAAAAAAGCTATAGAGACGGATATGTCAACTGTACTCTTTAATATTATGAATGGTGATGAATACAGAAGCTACAAAGAAAAAGGAGAAAAGATTTCTGGTGTTGACAAATGGAATTATACCCATAACGATCTACCAAAAGTCAATTACTCTGGTGTTATCAAAAACAACTGCTTTCTGTCGTACTCAAATATGATAGCTGTTAGAGTACCAAATTTCTGTAATGGCTATCTTGCTGATGGTAATGAAACGAGAGACGAGTTCGCAAAGAAAATACCATTTGTGTATGCTGCCTATGCTGATATTTATAACGAATGTGCATTACTTATTTGCAAGCACGACAATACAGACCCAAGACAACACAAGACACTTTGCACACATATTGAAAAAGAAATAGCAAATATGTCAGAGTCGCTTTGCTCATGGGAAATAAGGGCATATAGTGAAAGTTCCTATTACTCAGCCACAATATCGTTTGATGACAAGCTGATTATAAATGACCAATGTGAAACTTTCCATTTCAGACCAGAAATCAACAATCTCAAAACTACAGTAAAACTAACTAAGGATTCTTATAACGCAATGAAGCCTGAACTTCCTGCGTTTACATCACTGGATAATTTGAAAGAAGATGTCATGCAGCATTTCAACCTAAGACGAAGTAACTCCATTGTAGCGGCAGCAAGATTCTTTGCATACAGAGCCAAAGATAACGGAATAGAAGGACATGAGGCTTACAAATCTTTTGTTGACTGCTTTAACTGGCATCGGTGTAATGAACAAGGTGCAAACATCTATTATGAGTTTTATGAAGTATTTGATTTGGGCTTGTAAAATAGCCCAAATTTTTACCCAATGCAATGCAAAGGATAAAACTCTTATTATAGAAATCATAAACGAAGAATATTATGATAAAAATTAGTACAATAAATAGGATATACCAACCCAATCAAATAAGAATGGTTGATATATGGGATATTTTGACAGCTATTAAAACAGGCGTATATAACGGTGAAAATCTTATATCCATAACCCAAAAGATACAACAAGAAACGAATCATGGCAAGCAAAATGACTTAAAGTTTCATTATTTGCCTTGCGTTTTATACAATGGCGTGTTCTCAAAAAAATCAGATGTTGGATTGCTCGAATATTCACATATTACAGCAATGGATTTTGATAATTTTGATAGCATTGAGACTATGCGTTATATCAGGGGAAGATTAGAAGCGACTCCATGTGTAATCGCCGTTTTTGTCACACCAAGCGGAAAAGGACTAAAGGCTTTGGTTATACATGACAACAATAATCCTACGTATCACAAAGAACTTTATAAGCAGCTTTTGAAGAAGTTTCAAATACAGGATGCTGTCAATGATAGTTCTTGTTGTGATTTGTCAAGAGGAAACTATATTTGTTATGACCCTACAATATGGATTAGGACAGAAAATGTTGTACCGTATCATTTTGAACATACCCCGAACCACACTACTCCACACAAAACAACATCTGGAGTAGTGGATGTGGTTGAATTAAAGAAAAAAGTTGAAGCAATATTTGATTATATGGCTAAAGTAAAATCTGACAGCAGCATTATAAATATTATGAACTCTGCTTGGAGGAAAAAGCCTGAGTTATGGATGGAAGGGAATAGAGCAAATTCCGTTTTCTCTATGGCATCACAGTTATGTAAGTTTGGAGTGGATATAGATGCAGCTATTGATTACCTTAAAACTGCGTTTACCCCAGTCGGACTTAATGACCGTGAGATAGTGTATCAAGCAGGACGAGGTTATGCTTGTAATGCAGCTGCTTTTGGAAGTGAAAGAAGTAGATTTAACAACTACGGAAGCAAAGGTAAAAGTAAAAGGCGTAGGAGAAAGACCTGGATATAATGGATGCGGCTTACGCCTAAACTAACGACATCAATCTCTCCAAAACAGAAGTCAAGAGAATTGATTGTCGTTAATCTAATGAGGAACTTTGTTCCGAATGCAATGCAATATTTTATACACTACAATTACAATATTATAGATAGATTAAGTTTTATGAGCAAAAAAGATTGCACCTTAAACTCAAAAAATATGGAAACAATAGATATACATATACCAAACGGTATTAGATACATGAGTGATTACCTTGGACTCATGGATATTCTTCCTCAACAAGGTAAATATATATTGAACAAACAACTTACAGGCTGTGGAGGAACTACACTCTTCCTCCACAGTCAGAAACCACTTGTGCTTGTATCTCCAAGAACAAACATACTAATCTCAAAGTATAAGCAAACTCCAGAAAGTCACTTGTTTAGGGATAAGAAGAGTGCTGATGTAAATACCTTAAAGGCAGAACTTAGGAACTATCTTATGTGGTGTCAGAATCCATTTGAGCCAACTAAATCCAAAATACCTAAAATCCTTGTAACAGTGGATTCTTTCAAGTATGTCTTGGAAGTACTTGATGAAAATCACTACACAGATGACTTTTTGTTTTTGGTTGACGAGTTTCAAAATCTGGTATCTGACGCAACATTCAAAGGTAAGACGGACATGGAGTTTTTGAGCCTTATTGACAGCCATTGCAAGAATATTGTATATATGTCTGCTACTCCTGTTCAAGCAGTTTATCTTGACCATGTTCAGCAGTTCAAAGGGTTAAGACACTTCATGCTCAAATGGAATCCAAATGTTCTTGAAACGCCAAATATCAAGGAGGTACAAATGAAACCTCCATATAACACCTTGAATATTTGTGCAAGCATAATAGCAGGGTTTAGACAGAATGGATATTTTGAAAAGAAGATATACAATGGTCATGAATGTTATGCAAGAGAGATTTGTATCTTTCTGAATGAGGTAAAGACTATCAAGCAGATAATCGAACGCAATAATCTTCAACCATCCGAAGTTACAATTCTTGTATCTGAAAGAAATAAATATGCCAAAGCGTTAGAGCAAAATGGTTTTAGAATAGGAGGACTTAGCACAAACAAAAAGAATCCGAAGAACAAGCCATTTACATTCTGCTCAAAATCGTCCTTTGAAGGAACGGACTTCTATAGTACAAATGCCGTTACTGCTATATTCTTGGATGGCTCACGTACCAGTCAATCATTAAGTTTAGAAATAGACCTCCCTCAGATTATGGGCAGACAGAGACTTGATTGTAATCCTTTCAGACGTGATGCAACCTTATACTATAAAATTAAGGAAAATCCCCAAACAATTACTGAAGTAGAGCTTGAACAAAGTAATATGCTGAATGTCTCCAATACACTTCTCGATTCCCTAAAAGGAATGAACGAAACCGCAAGGGATATTTGGGCAAACAAACTCAGAGCCATACCTGAGAGTGAACGATACAAAAATGAATATGTTGATGTGTTTGACACACTCAATGGTTACGAATTCAATATAAATTGGCTTGCTTTTGTCGCTAAAATGGATATATGGCATAGGCAAAAGCATTTCTATAGTAATCCCATATACCTGTTGTCTGGAGTAGAGCAAGGGTTGTCCCAGACATCAGCCTTAAAACCGACCTGCCTAATGGATTTTGAGAGATATTTTTATCAGACGGCATCATTCCAAGTTCGCATGAAACTGTTTATGGATTTTATTACAACTCACCCCGAACACTTGACTGATGTGTTGTATAACCCATATATCCCCAATGACCTCTATGAATACTATTGCGTTGTTGGATCGCAATATATCAAAAGTGTTTCGTATCGGGAAAAGGAAATAAAATCTCGGTATGCCTTCTTGATGATGCAGCCACAGATACAAACCTTATGTACCCAATGTTTTATCTCTGGGCAATTTTATACAAATTCTGAAGTAAAGGAGATATTACAAGGGGTATATAATAAGTTGGAATTTACAGAAACTGCCAAAGCTACAGACATAACAGCATACATCCCGACTGCCAAAGTCTGTATGCGTACAATAAACGGAAATAGAGTATCTGGATTTGAGATACCATAATACAGATTACCACTTATCCTTTATGGGTAGGTGGTTATATTTTTGTCCATAAGGTCTATTGAAAATATTAGAAGTTTTTCATTGTTTTCATAGTTCTCTTCATAGTTTTCAAAACTGAAAGTACGTATTTTTTATAAGTGATTGAGAATGAGATAAGTTTTTATCTCATAAAAAGAAGAGGTTACGAATTAGAAATAAACAGAATGTAGCATCCTGCTGTGATTTGCATAACCATCCAAAGAACTCTTTCGGTTGCAAAGGTACGATATTTAATCGGGGATAAAG
>ERZ856578.1637-NODE-1637-length-40999-cov-22.964836_pt1 | contig 40999 bp, 39 predicted proteins | sample MGYA00514384_ERZ856578 | MGnify/ENA primary metagenome ERZ856578 (study PRJEB29103, sample SAMN06111958) | human gut metagenome | biome: human gut; feature: ankylosing spondylitis patient; material: healthy_person | host: Homo sapiens | place: China:Hangzhou...
GGAAATGAACAGGGAACTGAAATCCCAAGGCTATCTGACCGTAGCCGGAAAATGCCCCGCCCAGTATTTCAAGCAGAGGTTCTACGGCTTCCAGATTCCCGGAGGTGAGCGCAATGACGGAAAATGAGAAAACGACCGCCCCGGACACATCTGTTGGCGCAGATGATGGGCAGTCGCTTCGCAATTCAACTAAGAGCAGTATAACCGAAAACACCAGCCAAAACAAGCACCAAAATGTTAATCCACAAAATAATCTACCTTCGGAGATTGTACAAAAGGGACGCTTTTGCTGCTGGCGGTATGAGGAACGGGACGGACGGAAAACGAAAGTCCCGTACAATCCTCTGACCGGGCAGATGGCTCGGAGCAACGATGCCGGCAGTTTCGCAGATTTCAAGATCGCATCCAGCGCGACAGGTTATGATGGTATCGGCATCGGGATATTCAACGGTATCTGTGCCATCGACCTTGACCATTGCGTAACAGACAGCGGCTTTTATTCCGGCGCAGCGGCAGAAATTGTGTCACTGATGCACAGCTATACCGAATACAGTCCCAGCGGAAACGGACTGCACATCCTGTTCCGGGCTGATGGATTTCAGTACGACAACAAGCGCTATTATATTATGAACCAAAAGGCTGGCATTGAGGTGTATGTAGCCGGAGCAACAAAAAAGTATGTAACACTGACAGGTTGTACTTGTGAGAATTATATGTTTGGTGACCGCAAGAAGGAACTGCAAATCCTATTGGACAAGTTTATGTGCCGGTCAGAAGTCAATGCAGGAAATGCAATAAATGCAGGCAATACCGATCTCAGCGCAGATGAAATACTGAAACTTGCCAAAAGCAGCCGAAACGGCGCAGCGTTCTATTCTTTGTATTCCGGTTCTCAGGCGGGGTATTTGTCCCAATCCGAAGCGGATATGGCGCTGTGCCGGCATCTGGCTTTCTGGACAGGCAGAGACGCGCATAAAATGGATGCTTTGTTCCGTAGCTCCGGCCTCATGCGGGCGAAATGGGACAGGGCGCAGTCCGGCAGTACCTACGGCGCGATTACGATTCAAAAGGCAATCGAAAGCTGTACGGAGGTTTACACGCCTCGGCAGGAGCCAAAGGCACAGTTTTCACCCCTCGTCCCTCTGACGCCGCAGTGGAGCGAACTTCCAACATTCCCGATATACGCGCTGCCCGATACCGTCAGTCGCTATGCCGCTGCGGTAGCGGCACACAGCCAGACTTCACCTGATATGGCAGCGGTGATCGCGCTCGGCGTGCTGGCGGTCTGCTTACAGGGAAAGTTCAAGGTGGAAGGTACGCCGGGTTACTATGAGCCGCTAAGCCTCTACACAGTGCTTATCGCCTCTCCGGGTGAACGAAAGTCAGGTGTCATGCGCTCCATGACGAGCGTTCTCTATGAATATGAGCAGGAGTTCAACCGTTCTCGCGCACTGGAAGTCAGGCAAAACCGGCAGGAGCGAGAAGCCATTGAGCGGCAAATCTCCGGCTTGAAAAAGAAACTGGAGAGTAAAGGCGGGCGAGAAATGGAGTTGGAATTGCAGCAGCTTGAAGGACAACTTGCGGATATGCCCGAACTGAAGCCCGTGAGATTCTTTGCAGACGATTGTTCCAGTGAGGCACTGACCAGTCTGCTTGCCAACAACGGAGGCATTCTTTCCGTGATCTCCTCAGAGGGCGGTATCTTTGACATCATGGCTGGGAGGTATTCCAGCAAGACCAACATCGATGTCTGGCTGAAAGGTCATTGCGGCGACCCAATCTATGTTGACCGCATGAGCCGCGAGGCAGAGTGTATTCCCCATCCAGCGCTGTCCGCTATCCTCACCATCCAGCCAAGTGTTTTGACCAAGATCATGGAAAATACAACCATGACCGGGCGTGGGCTGATTGCGAGATTCCTGTATGCTTCCCCTCCATCTAAAATCGGAAACCGTATATTTCGCGCACCACCTGTCTCAGCAGAGATCAGCAAGGCTTACCGCAGACTGGCTTTCCGTCTCATGGCTATTCCCGTCGGCGATGACGTGCAGACGCTGCATCTGTCTGAAAAGGCACTGGAAACAGTAGACGATTACTTCTCCGAACACGAAAGATACCTTGCAGGAGAGGGTCAAGCAATCGCTGATTGGGCAAGCAAATACATCGGCGCGGTACTGCGGATCGCCGGGCTTTTGCATGGCGCGGATATGGAGTCAGGCGATTATGAAATCTCAGCGTCTACCGTCTGCAAAGCCATTGAGATAGGAAAATATTTTCTTGCACATTCCAGCTACGCCTACTCCATGATGGGCGGCGATCTGAACATCAAAAAAGCAAAATTTGTACTGGCGAAACTCTCTAAGCTGGGTAAGTCGGAGATCAAACGCTCTGAGCTGTTTCAGGCTTGCCGTGGCAAGTTCTTTCAGAAAACGGAGGAACTGTTCCCTACTCTGGACTTGCTGGAGGAACACGGCTACCTGCGGCAGCTCGTCCCTGAACGGTCGGGTTCCGGCAGGCCGCCGGACGTGTGCATCCTCGTAAATCCCGCAGCGTGACAGGCAGGAATATACTGCATTTATTGCATTTCTTGCACAACTCAGCGTCCCCCGTCCCCGGTGAGAAATCCGCAGATTTTGAGATGGATGGCGGAGAGGATTTTCAAAATTCTCTCTGCCTGTGGGCGGCAGCGTTGAAGCAAATTCGATTGCTGAAAGGCTGGCGGTCACGCCGTGGATTTTGCAAAGTGGGTACTACTTGCAAGCCACGGCAGAGGCTTCCGCAGAAGCCGCATACCCCCTCGGAGAGCCCACGATACTTTGCAGCCGCAGGATGAAAGTATCATAGTGGGTTATTACACTTCCGCAGAAGTGCTCCCCCGAAAGCCACCTTGTCCTGCGAAATCTGAAATCAGGAGGTAAATGCCCATGGCAAGAGGCGACGGTATCCATCGTACCAACGCAAGAAATATGAGGCTGACCGCTGCCAGAATCGGCAACGCGCAGCAACACAACGAACGGGAAAAGGGATCCTATGTCAATCAGGATATTGTCCCGGAAAGAACGCGGCTCAATATTCATTTCAAGAAACCGACCGCTGGATATGCGGAGATGTTTGAGCAGATGAAAGAGAATGGGATCATCTCCACCCGCGGACTGAAAGAGGACGCCTTTCTCTACGGCGAGCTGGTCTTTGACGTAAACACCGCCTATTTTCATAATCACGGCGGCTATGACTTCGCAAAACAATTCTACACCGACGCATACAAATCCGCAATAGAAATCGTAGGCGGAGAGCAGTACATTCTCTCTGCGGTCATGCACGCCGACGAGCGCAACCGCGCCATGTCCGACGCGCTGGGCAAGGACGTGTACCATTATCACCTTCATGTGGTCTATATCCCCGTCGTAGAGAAGAAAATTCTGTGGTCGAAGCGGTGCAAGGATAAATCGCTGGTTGGGACAGTCAAGGAAACGATACAGCAGGTCAGTATGAGTAAAAAGTGGGATTCCAAGCTCGCGCTGGACGAGCATGGGAAACCGCTGCTGAACGCAAACGGGAAAACTGTGCTCCGAAAATCCTATTCCGTTCTGCAAGATGATTTCTTCGCCGCCATGCGAAAGGCAGGGTATGACGATGTGGAGCGAGGCGAACGCGGCAGCTCCGAGGAACATCTGACGGTGACGCAGTTCAAGGTGCAGCAGGAACAGGCGCGGCTGGAATCGATTGAGGATAAGATTGACAGGAGAAAGCAGACGCTGGAAAAGTACAACGAGAAGATCAGGGAGCAGAAGGGAGCGGCAGCTTCCTTCCACGAGATCGACAGCATTGGAAAAAAGACCATCTCCGGCAATATCTCCATGACGCCGCAGGACGCGCAGTTCCTCAAGGAGCTTGCCAAGGAGGGCGTCGCTTCTCGCGGGCTGATCGGAGATTTGAAAAATAAAGTGGAAACGCTCAAACGCGATGTAAGCGTATGGAAACGGAAATACGAAAAGCTGCAAGAGCAGACAAAGGACTTCATGGCGGCACTCAAACGAGCGCCCCGCAAGGTCAAGGAGTTCATACAATTCATGCTCCATGCCGAGCCGGAGAAACCGGAGCAGTCCGGAAGCCGTGATATGCCGCGCCGCAAGAAGTGCGACATGGAGCTGTGAGTAACTACAGTGTAGAGCCGTAAAAATCCGAAAATAGCCAACGGGAACGCGTTGGACGGGCTGCACATCGTCTGGCGCGTTCCTGTTTGAAATTCTTCGTTTTTTCAAAGTCATGAGCCAGAGAAAATACCCGAAAAAAGTCACTCTTGCACGATAGAACGAAGAAAGGAGCCGTGTATGAAAACAGGATTGACAAAGAGTCAGAAAACCACAGAAATTTGGTTTGACGAAAAAGAAACGCTGATCTATATCCGCACCCACAACACCGACCTCAAGAACAGGCTGACCGCCTATGCCGCAGCCCACCCCGGCGAGTGCCGTCAGACCGACGCAGACCCGGACACGGGCTGTATGGAGTTTGAAATTCAGAAGGGACGGCTCTCCTTCCGGCTGACCGCGCCGTACAGCAAGGAACGCAGGCAAAAAGCAAGTGAACGCGCAAAGCTGAACGGCTTCTACTAAAAACAATGGCTCGCTGATAATCCACAGTGAGCCATTGTTTTTTCAGCCATCTTGTGATACACTATTACACAGATACACAGATATGCGTGTTTGGAAGGTGCATTGACATGGCTGAAAGAAATATGGTAAATCTCACAATTACTATGACAAGAGAAGAACGCAAGGCGCTAAAGCAGCTCGCGCTTGATAAAGATATTACAGTTTCCGCGTTAATCCGTTTGTGGCTACAGGAACAGCAGAAAGCCGAGGTGAACGAGTAATGGCAGGCAATCGCAATCTCAACAGCGCAAAGACTGCGCGAAAGGATGAGTTTTATACCCAGTTGACAGATATCGAAAAGGAAATGCGTTATTATCGCAAGCATTTCAAAGGTAAGACCGTGCTGTGCAATTGCGATGATCCATTCGAGAGCAATTTCTTCAAGTACTTTGTCCTTAACTTTAATCGCTTGGGACTGAAAAAATTAATTGCAACTTGCTACGCTACTTCACCGATTGCAGGCAAACAGCTACAGTATTATGAGCAAAGTGACGGTCAGCTATCTTTCAGTTTTGGCGAGAAGTGCGGTGAAAGCGCAGATTCCAAACGTCCATACAAAGCTGTTGTTACAAAAGTCTATGATGTAACTGGTGATGGTGGCATAGATATGGTCGATGTAGCGGAGCTGTTTAAGGCTGGAGATAATGCGTTGACTCAGCTGAATGGTGATGGGGATTTTCGTTCTCCAGAATGTGTAAACTTGCTGGATGAAGCTGATATTGTTGTTACTAACCCACCCTTTAGCCTTTTTCGTGAATTTGTTTCTCTGATTGTAGAGCATCAAAAGAATTTTGTCATTATCGGAAATCAAAACGCTATTTCATATGAAGAAACTTTTTCTTTAATGAAAAACAACAAGATGTGGATAGGTGCAAGTATTCATTCAGGTGATAGAGCGTTCTTTGTTCCTGACGATTATCCTCTTGATGCGGCTGGCTGCGGTATCGACGAAGAAACTGGCAGAAAATACATTCGAGTAAAAGGCGTGCGTTGGTTTACAAATCTTGATATCAAACAACGGCATGAGGAAATGATACTCGTTCGTCGGTACATCCCAGACGAATATCCAAAGTATGTGAATTATAACGCCATTGAAGTAGCGAAAACATCTGACATTCCCTGTGACTATGCCGGGGAGATGGGCGTTCCTATTACATTTATGGACAAGTATAATCCAGATCAGTTTGAAATCGTTGGAATTAGCCGTGAATTAGTTCGTACACTGTCTGACGATGTACGAAAAAATGGAGCATATCCGCAAATCGGAAGGTTCTATCTTGATGCTGGAGAAGCAAAGTATAAAAAAGTCTATGAGCGGTTAGTAATTCGCAATAAACATCCAGAAGTCCCAAGGGAGGCACAGTGATATGCAGATAACTGAATTAAAAGTTACCATTGGCGAAGTCTGCGAAGGCTATATCAACGACGCTGAAGAAGGCGTTTTTGGCTACGATGAACGTCTTGATATTCGTCCAAAGTATCAGCGAGAGTTTGTTTATAAAGACAAGCAGCGGGACGAGGTAATCCGTACCGTGATGAAGGGTTTGCCTCTAAATGTGATTTACTGGTGTAAGGTCAAAAAAGAGGATGGTTCTGACGGTTTTGAAGTCTTAGATGGGCAGCAGCGAACCATTTCAGTTTGCGAATATGTCGATGGCACATTCTCCGTTGATGATAAGTACTTTTATAATCTGCCTTCTGACAAGCAGAAACAAATTTTAGACTATCCTTTGTTCGTTTACGTGTGCGATGGAACTGATTCTGAGAAGTTGGATTGGTTTAGAATCATCAATATTGCAGGCGAACAGCTTACCGAGCAGGAGCTGCGAAATGCGGTTTACGCTGGTTCTTGGGTTTCAGATGCCAAACGGTATTTTTCAAAGACCGGCTGTGCGGCCGATACCCTTGCAGGTGATTACTTAAAGGGCGCTTCTATCCGTCAGGAGTATCTGGAGACTGCTATTTTGTGGGCGGCGAGCGCCGAGGGAAAGACGATTGAGGCATACATGGGTCAGCACCAGAACGACCCAAGCGCCGTTCTCCTTTGGAACTATTTCCGCTCTGTGATCGATTGGGTACAAGCTATCTTTCCCAGAAAGCGTAAAGAGATGAAAGGTCTGCCATGGGGATTGCTTTACAACACACACGGCAAGCGAACAGACCTCGACCCAAAAAAGCTGGAAGCAGAGATTCAGCGCCTTATGGGTGATGAAGACGTCACAAAGAAATCCGGTATTTATGAATATCTGCTGACAGGAGAAGAAAAGAAACTGTCTATTCGTGCTTTTGACCGCCGTGATGCTCTTGCGGCGTATGAAAAGCAAAAACATAAATGCGCAATTTGCGGCGAAGAATTTGAGTTTGAGCAGATGCACGCTGATCATATTACGCCGTGGAGCAAGGGTGGAAAAACGACACCTGATAATTGCCAGATGCTTTGCCGTGACTGCAATCTGAAAAAGGGCGCACAAGAATAGTGACTGAGAGCAAGCTATACTTTTGTTTAGAAGGAGCATTATGGGCATAAGATTAACGGGTATAAGCACACCTGTGGGTGGAGTTTCATGGGAATATACCAAAGCAGAGGAGCACTCCGCTCCTCTGCCGTTATCCCCTGGACAAAAAATTAAAGTATTCATTAGCTCGATTTGTGGTGTGGAAAAATATGATAAAGTACGAGCTGAATTAAAAAATGCTATTGAGCGCACACAATTAGTAGACGTCTATACTTTTGAGAGTAAAGGGGCGTCTACGTTGCCTGCGGGCGATCATTACATATTGGCATTAGAGGACAGTGACATTTGTATTTTCTTAATAGATAATGCAGATGGAATAAAGCCAAGAGTACAAGCAGAAATCGACGCTGTCAAAAAGCATAATATTAAAGCTTTGTACTATTTTTGTGATGAAACACAAAAAGAAAAAACAGCACTGGAACAAAGCTTGATGGGAGCAAATTTTGCTAAAAGTAAAACCGTTCACAGTTTTAGCGAATTAAGCCAAGACGGAGCTCAGGCGTTGATAGATGACATCGTTGCTGTATATCACTATTATTGTATTGGAAAAATAGTTTTGAATTCCGGTGAAAATGATGAAATTCAAGCAGTAGACGTTGTTGGTACAGAAAAGTATCAGCTTCCTACAATTCCTAAATCCACATTAAAAAATGTGGATAAATGTAGAGATTACTTTTTGAAGTTTGTTCTTGGATATTCCCGAGGCAGATACATGGATGAAACGGAAAATACAAACGAATTTGATGATTGGGGCATCCAGTTTCTTCCTATATTATTCGAAGGTAAATCTATCAAACACTTCAATACGGCAATGTATCTGGATGCATTAAAAGCGCAGCAAGATGATGGGCATTATCAAGTTGTTCAACTTCGCTGGCAAGCAATTCAGGAGTATTTTGCTGGAAATATCGAAAAGTGTGTAGAACATCTTGATACACCGTTAAGTCTCGCAAAAGAAACTAATCAGCCTACATGGGTTATAAAAGATATTCTGGTGGATCTGCGCAACCAGTACTGGAACCGTTGTATTATAAGAAATGAGTATTCTGCTATACCAGCACAAAAAGAATTAACGGAAAGTAGCGAAGAACTCTATTATCCAATTCTTGACCGTATCCATGAATCGCTACATGAAAAATACATAGAGGGTTTGTATAAAAAGAAAATAGGATCACCCTATTCAGTAACCATAGGCAATAACTTAGATCAATATGGTGAAATGCTTGCAAGCTCACTTATTGTATCTATGTACAATGGTTCACTGACTCATATATTACTTATTTATGAAAAAATCAGGGACTTTGTGTTCTACCTGAGTTGTAAATATGATGACTGGAATCTTAGACTCAACCTGTACAAACTTGCAATTTTCGCAGGAAATGAAAAGGAAATTAAAGGAATACAGGACTCTTTCCCTGAGGTTTTAAATAAACTAACTGCTGATGAAGCAGAGTCTATTATGGATTTTTGCCTAAATCATCCGATAAAATATAAGAGATTAAGTAGTCAACTGCTGGCATTTGGTTCAGTAGGATATTTTCTGGATGATAAATACTATGATTCTTGCGAAAAATCTATTGTTGGTGAAATTAAATCGTGGTTAAATAGTGACAATTCTGTTGTGGCTATAGGGCAAGACATATTCAGGTGCCTCTCTGGAGTAGCTTATCGTATGCCGCAAGATATACTCAGTGAAATATGCTGCCAATTCATCGACCGGCATTATAGTCGCTGGTATATGGATATGTTTAAATTAATCGCTGCACGTATTGATCTTCGGAAGATGAGTAATGATTCTGCAAAAGCACTTGTTGAACATATTAATTGTGTGCTTGACAACGAAACAGAACGAGAGCAGATAAGTTATTCTCCGTTCTTCTTATGCGTTCTCAGAAAGCAAAATCGTGCTATCACAGAGAGCATGGACAAAAAAATAGCCGAATACTTACCAAACTATTACGGTGGAGACTATAAATTAGAAACTTCAGAAAACGAAAGCCAAGATATGCCTGGGTTTATACGAGAATATATAGGGCGTATTCGAACAAGCAATGAAAAGCAGGGAAAAGATGGCGTTTATTTCGGACGTGGAACACGCGAGATTGCAACAGTTAGAGCCATTTTGTTAGGAGAAGGACTCGTATATGATGCAGATACTATGGACGCGCTCATATCTGTAGTAGCAAACACCCTCTTGATTTCCAAAGAAGGAATCTCCACAAAACTTGACGCGATAGCACTTCTCATTTGCATTGTAGTAAAATATCCTGAACACTATATAAGAAATCAAAGCGTATTTGAGAAACTGTTTGAGCAGCAGAGCACCATTGAAGTTGCCGAGAATTCGATTATTTCATCTAATATCGATAGTATTTCTTTGAAAATTGGATTGCAATTTTTGTTTGCCTCGATTGGGAAAAATGTATACGGTGACATACTCGAATTAATGCCGTATATTCAAGGAAATGTTGCAACAACAATCGCAGTAACTCATTTGATCGTTGGATATTTAGAAAACTCAGATGAGGTTATGTTGCCATCCAGAGTAGAGGCTATTATCCTTCAGAATGTTTTGCAGTGGCTACATTCAGAATATACAGATATAAGATGAAATGCTACACGCATTCTTCTAACCATGTCTCGCAATCCAGAGAATTATGGCATTGTAAACCATCAGCTAGTGAATCTTATAGATTCTAATAGCGTATATATCAAAAATTTGATTATGCGCCATTTGTATACCATGAAAGGAATTACTGACGGAACAAAAGATTATATCATTTCCAAGTGCAAACATGACGCCAATTTTGTTGTTAGAATGGTTTGTGATGATGTGGAAAAAGGCGCAAACAAAGAGTAATTGAAGAAAACCAGTCAAGCAGTTTATGATGATGGCCTCATCCTCTGGAAAACCCGAAGAAGCCGACATAAGGCAATACCCGTTTGCGGAGGTTGGAAACGAAATTTCGTCTTTGATAGGCGAAAGTGCTTCGGATGAGGATTTCTTGAAATGCGGCGAGATATTATCTCACAATAAATCATATAAAATCTCTGTTCACAAGGTTATAGAATGGGTGGGAAACTCAGTGAGATATGAAAAACAAGATTTTATACCGAAGGATATATCTGCAACCGCTAACTGAATCTTGACGGACAAGCACGGTCGGTGCTTGTCCGTCAAATGAACTATATTTTTTCCATCAGCTATCGAGAGGTTTGTATTCCGTTACAGCCTTCAAATAGGCTTCGGGATTGCCGTTCAGAACCAAGTCTGCATAAGCAAGCGGGTCGTTGTAGATCAGATAATCCAGCTCTGATCGCTGGAAGCGATTGTCGGCGACTTCGTTTTCAACGGCGGTGCAGTCAATGGAAATCTGGCTTCCATCGTCAAAAACCAATTCCACGCAGGCTGTGTCTATGTTGAATTGACAGGATATAAGTTTGCTCATGGTCATACCTCCAAGATGTTTTTTGAGGTGAATCAGACGGTCAATTTCCGGGTGATTATTGGCGGGAATCATATCGAAACCTGTCGCAAATCATTCAAAATAAGTCGTTGCGAATGGTTAGTACGCATAAAATGGCTGGCTACAAAACGGCTACAAAATTCGTAAGGAACCTATGTACAGCCCGAAATACGTGGATTATTTGGACGAAAAGCGTATCGAGAGTGCATTTTATAACCCTAAATCAAAGCCCAAGACTTGAGTGGGAATGATTGCACAGGTCGAAAAAAAGCCCGTAAACACTGGACTTTTTGAGCCTTGAAGCCCCTCGTGGCAACGATTTGACAACAGAATTTCATTATTCTCAAGAAAAGAGCTATCTGATTTCAAATGAAGTCAGATAGCTCTTTTTCTATCCAAAATACTCGTCGTATTCTTTGTCTGCCATTGCCGGAATGAAGCCGGGGGTCGTGATCGTGAATACCTCCAGAGGGGCATTGATCGGCACGGAGGCGCTCATTGACGGCCTCAAGCGCCGCAGGATCGGTGCTGCGTATCTGGACGTTTACGAGGAAGAGAGCGACCTGTTCTACGAGGATCGTTCGGACAGCATTGTTGAGGACGATGTGCTGGTGCGGCTGATTGCCATGCCGAATGTGATCATCACGTCTCATCAGGCGGTTTTGACCCGCGAGGCGTTAAACAACATTGCAGCGGCCACGGTGGAGAATCTTCTGAAATTCAAGCGCGGCGAAGCCGCGCCGGATCCGGAGGTCTGCTACCGCTGCGCACAGTAGGGCTTCCACGATATGCAGAAACCGCGCTGGCGCTGCCAGCGCGGTCATTTTAATTTTCCCGGGTTTCGAGCATTGCCCATGCGATCACGAAAAACGGCGTTGACAGGCACATGGAGATCCCGAAGAACGCCTGCACGCAGTACCCGAGCACTGCGCTGCCACAGATGAGAGCTGCGGGCCGTTCCCCTGCCCTGCGTACAAAGCGGACAGCGGAGCAGCCAAGCGCGCCCAGCCAGCAGAGCAGGGCGAAAAGGCCCTGATTTGCAAGGATGTTCAGATACTCGTTGTGCGCCGTATCGATCCCAGTACGGCGTACAATGTGTCCGGCTTCGTCGTACCGCTCAAAATACGCCGTAATACGGCGGGACAGCGTATCCGGGCCGCCGCCGAACAGCGGTCGCTCCTTTACTGCCTGCCAGACGTTTTTCCAGATATAGATCCGGCCGGAGCCAAAATCGTCCTCCGCGCGGCCATGCAGAAGCGCGTGCGCTTCACCGAGCATTCCGGGCAGTCCCGGAAGCAGGAATACCGCGAGGAACGCCGCAAGCAGGACACCTCCAATGATGATTGTCGCTGCGCGGCGCTTTTTTTCGTCCAGCGCCAGCGGAAGCGGCAGAACAAGGCCGGCTGCAATACCGAGCAGTCCGGCGGAGACATTCATCCTGACGCTGACAGTCACGCACAGCGTCAGCGGCACAAGCAGCCAGCAGCGGCGGAGCTTCCACGCGCCATAGAAAAATGCGGGTACGGCCACGCACATCACAGCCGCCAGCAGGTCTGTATTGCCGATAGTACCGAGATATGCGCCGCTGTAGGCGGTTCCGGCGTCGGAATAGGCCAGCCCCTTCGGGTACAGGCCAAGCGGGTTTCCGCCCGCCAGCTGCCAGAGCGCCAGCAGGCAGCATAGGCTCATGGCCGCGCCGAAGACGTCAAGCAGCCATGCTTTTGGGCGCGCAAGCCGCCCCAGCAGCAGGAAGACCGCGCCATACAGCGCAAGCGTCAAAAGTCCTTCGCGCCGTGAAAGACCAAGCCACGCGTCAGCGCGCCACGGTGAAAGGAACGTCGAGAGCAGGCTGCACAGCACGTAACCCAGCATCAGCCATTCAGCCGGGCGGACGGCACGCAGCAGCTTGCAGAAGCAGACCGTTCTGATCTGCCGCAGTGCAGACAGCGCCGCAGCGGCGCAATAGACGATCGTCAGAAGCAAAAACAGCCGGTATTTGGCCTCCAGAATCTTGGTGTAGCCGTCCGGCCCCGTCCAGAGGAGAAATGCGCTCAGCATCAGCGCAAGGTACACATCGGAGACGGTTTCCGCCGTCCGCGCGCTGCGGTTCATCTGCGTTCCAGCGCGGCCTGCAGTGCGCCGCAGAGCGGAAGGCCGGCGGACGCGTCTGAAAGAAGAAAGACTTTAGCATATGCGGGTGTCTTGGACGCGCTGGCTGTCAGCGTCAGCTCGTTTACGCCGGTATCCGACGCGGCGATTTTCTGAACGGACAGACCTTCCATCAGACCGTCGCTGTCATACAGCGCCAGCAGGCAGGTAAACGCCGTTCGCGCCTCCGGGGTCCCGGCGCGCATATCGCTCACGTCCACGTCCAGCAGATATTGCGTCTGACCGGCAGACGTGTCGGCGCGCAGCGTTCCGGCGAAGGCCGCAGCGGAAGTGGTGTAACTCAGCGTCGTGGGCCGCACATCCGCGGCGGCGATGCGGCTGCCGCTGTCGTCGCGGAAGATCGCGTTTGACAGGTCAATTGCGCCGGGAACGGCGTTCTGAATCGTGAGTTTCAGCAGGCTGACTTGATCGGCGACGGGCGTAGCCGAGGCGAAGCTGGCGCGGAGCTTGCCGGGCTCAGCGTTGATCTGACAAGTACCGGAAGGCTCGGCCTGCACGGAAAGCGACTGGTCGTAGGTCAGGGTGAAGCTTCCGCCGCAGACGATGCCGCGCCCCTGTAAAACAACGGATACGACCGCAGAGCCGTCCGGCTGGATCGCACCGCCGACAGCCCAGAGCTTTGGCGCACGGTCGGATGGGAGCACCACATCGACGCTGCCGTCTTCGGCGGACGCGTCAATCGATTTTCCGTCTGTGTCGTACATACGCACGTCCGTCAGCGTGACGGCGGACGTATCCCCCGCCGTTCCGACGGTGCGGAACATGGCGGCGCAAAGCTCTCCTGTAGAGAGCGGCTGCGTGCCGCTGAAGCTGACGTGCACCATACCGGGCTGCGGCTCGTTCCATGTCAGAAGCTCAACGGCCGGGTGCAGCTTCAGAACCGAGGTCAGCTGCAGGCAGTCGGAGTCATATTGCAGGGTGAAATTTCCGCCTGCCGGGGATAACTCCCCTTCCAGCCTGACCGTCATGCGGACAGAGCGGCTCTCCACTGTCTGTTCGCGGCTGAGGGTCAAGCGGGCGGTGCTGCGGGAAATGCTTCCCTTTTCGGCGGTTGCCGGGACGGACGTGCCGGTTTCGTCATACAGGCGGATGCTTTTCAGCGTGAGGGCGCTGCCAGTTTCCGGCGTCGCCGCAGAAACGCGGAATTGCAGCGTGCAAAGGCTGGTGTTTTCCAGTGCAGTCGTCGACACGAATGTCACGAGCAGCAGACCGGGCTGTTCGTGGTTGAAGACGCACATTGCGCCGTCTGCGCCGCTCCATTGGAGCAGCTCAATCTCATCTGCGTCATACGCAAGCTCGAATCTGCCACTGTACACGCTGCCGGTCAGGCGCACCTGCACCGAGACTGTCTCGCCTGCGCGGCCGCTGGCCGAGGTGATCGAGAGTGCGCGGCCCTCGGCCTGTGCGAAGGGCGTGCAGAGGGTGAGCAGGAGCGTCAGGACGAGGAGCAGTGGGAAAAGTCTTTTTTTCATGGCGCGGCCCTCGTCAGTTGAGGCTCGGGATGAGTCTTGCATCGTAGCGCAGGATCAGGATCGCGTCGCCCGCGTCGATCAGACCGTCGTGGTTGACGTCCGCAGCGGCTTCCTGCTCCGGCGTGAGCGTAATGAGACCCACGGAGGCGCGCAGGCAGAGCAGTGCGTCTGCCGCGTCGATATAGCCGTCGCCGTTTACGTCGCCCAGCTGGGCGGCAGCGGTGACGATGATCTTGATCTCTGCGGAATAGCCGCCGTCGACCGTTGTAGCGGTGATGGTCGTTTCGCCGACGGACAGAGCCGTTACGATACCCGTGCGGGAGACGGTCGCGGTCTGCTCGTCGCTGCTGACCCAGGTCAGGTTTTTGACGGTCGCGTCGTCCGGGGCGATGATGGGCTGGAGTGTGACGGTGCTGCCCATCATGAGCGTATGCGTCTGCTCGTCAAACCGGATGCCGGTCACGCGGACGCGTTTTGGCTGGACAGTCACGATGCAGCTGGCGCGGTAGTCCCCCGCTGCCGCCGTTACGACGGTAACGCCCGCAGAAAGCGGCGTGACCTTGCCGTCCTGACTGACGGTGGCGGCAGTTTGGTTGCTGGACGTCCAGCGGATGGTCGCTTCTGTGCCCTCGGGCTTCAGCGTCGCGGTCAGCTGTTCGGCCTCTTCTCCGGCGTAGAGCGTCAGCGTATAGCGGTCGAGCGAGACGCCGGTCAGGCCGGACTCGCCGGGCTGTTCGCCGGTGACGGTGATGGTGACGGACGAAGTGGCTTCGCCGATGCTCGCCGTGATCACCGCTTCACCCTGTCCAACAGCGACGACCTTGCCGTTGGAGAGCACGCGCAGGACGGAGGTGTCGGAGCTTTCCCACGTAATGTGGCCGACATAATCATCCGGGGTTACAGCTGCCTCCAACTGCACGGAACTGCCGACGGGAAGAGACTGCGGCGCATTGGAAATCGAAATATCTGACAGCGGATTTTCCGACCAGATAACATGCGTGACCGCCTCGACCCGTTTTTCATCGCCTTCCGGATAGCCGTTGGAGAAGACAATGTCTGCGCTCCCCTCCGGGGTGTCGGGTGCAGTCAGGTATCCCGTTCCTAAATTGTATGTCAGATTTTCGACTTTGGATTCGACCGACAAGACTATATTCGGGCTGAACCACAGATCAAGAAATACGGATTCATTCGGGCGCATGGTTACGCTTTCCGCTGCTCCGATTTTGTCGTTATGGGTATAGTACCGGACGCGCGTTGTGCGCGTGGGTTCATTTTCAGAAAATTTTATGGACGCAGGTACTTCAAGATAGTAGACGCCGTCTGCTGGAATCCGGAAGCTGAAATTGGCATCAAACGAATATGTAATTCGTTTTCCATCAGCGTCATAAACATCAATGCTTCCATCTGGTTTGCTGCCACCCTCGTCATGCTGAATCTGGACAACTTCTCCGGCCTTGTGCTCGCCGATGGAGAAATAGCCCCACTGCCGCCATACGTCCTGCCATTCTCTTTCTTTTAGAGGTGAAGCTGTTGCTATCGTGTTGTTATTCAGATGAGACACCAACTTGTAGCAAATGTTCAATTTTTGTACGCGTGTAAAAAAGTCAAATGATTTATTGTATTTAGCCAGCAGATAATAGGTACCCGGTTCCAAATCCCAAGCATAATTCTCTGTAGTTTTCGAAGTTGAACTTTCTATATCGAATTCATAGAGACTGCCATCATCCTGATTGTCGAAATATGCTTCCCGGTAGAGTTTGAAATACACAGGGTCGCCTTTTTTGCCCGTGTCTGTTTTAGAGACATTCAGCAGCAATACCTTCTGGTCACCCTCCGGCACAGTAAACCGGAACCAATCCATGTCATTCAGCGCAGAAATATCAAATGCTTGCGTAAAATCCTCATAAAGCGGCGTAGCATGGTACCATACATCGTTATCCTCGATTTCTTCTGGGGGGATCAGTGAAATCGTCGTTGAGCAGATTCTTTCACTGGAGCCGCCGGTCAATTCGATATAATAAAGTCCTTTTTCTTCAAATTTCCAATACAAATTAGAAGCCGATTTCCTTCCGAACGAATCTTCATGCCAAACTGACTTTGCCTTATCTCCGTATTCCACAAGGGCCTGCCCGGTATAAACCATGGCCTGTATTCCCGCGCAGTCGGAACTGACGTGCAGCGTCATGTGATCCTCCGGAACAGTAAAGCAGTACCAATCCGTGTCGCCGCTGTTTAGGACATGGGAAATCAGCTGGCCCGGCTCGATATAGGCCGCGTCGAGCCAGGTATCGTTGCTTTCATAGGGGTCGTCGCCGCCCTCTTCTACGCGGATGCGAAGCGGCGCACGCTGGATGTTACTGCCTATCGCGGACAGTTTTATTGTGTACTGCCCCTGTTGCCTGCAGGGAAGAATGCGTGAATGTCGAGGATATATAACTTTCGACGCTACAACAGTTCCATCCGGCGCGTAAACCTCATAGGTTATTCCCTCCGTTTTTCCCGGTTCAACATTCAATAAACGGAGCGTATAGAACTTTGATTGTCCTTCCTCCGGCACTGCTTCAAAGCTGAACCAATCCGCATCGCCGATTCCACCAATGCTGAACGCCGCGTCTGTGCCGATTGGCAGCGGAGTCGCAGTCTCTTTCGTGTCGTTCAGCTCGTTTTCATCACCGTCCAGCAGACGAATCTCCATGGAACGAGATATGTCTTTGGCCGCCGTCATATCAAGGGCAAAGTGGTACGCCCCCGGCTGTGCCGTATGCAAAAAAATAGTCCCATTCTTTTGGATATCATATGAGCCATTCCAATGCAGGCGAAAAACAGTTCTATCCGCATAATTAAATCCACCGAAGGTCAATGATATGTCCTGTCCGGGCTTGTCTGTTGTAATTACAAAAGAATCCCAGTCACTATAGTCCAGTGCAAATTTTACAATGTCGCCGTCATGCAGTTCGGTTGGAATTACATCATTGGGTTCCTGTTCGTCATTTCTGTATTCGTGCAGAACAAAACGAACCGTCATCGGAAATTTTGCCGATGACGACGTGCTCAGATCAACGTTCTTTTCGCCGCGTTCTCCCAAGTTATATATGCCATTTGTTCCATAGGCTGTGCGTCCAGCGATTTTCAACGAGGTAAAATCCTTGCTTTCAGTCAGCCATTCAACCTGCACACGCATACCATCAATCGGTGCTGTGAGCGTATAGCGGAATATCCCATCTTCCTCAAACGTCATCTCTATCGGCTGCTCAAGTTCGATGCTGCCGCACTCGATCGTTTTTGCAAACGCTGTGGTGCACAGCAGCAGAAGCAGCGTCAGCAGCATCCATGTCCATCTTCCGACTCTTTTCATGGTTCAGGCTCCTTTTCTTGTATCTGTCTGCTTACAGTATAGCGCGCTTTTCTCCGGAGTTCAACCGTATTTCGCTGCAAAACCGGGCAGAAACCGCCTCCGCAGCCGGGAAAGCTGCGGAGGCGGGGCGCGTTTCTAAAACGCGCAGAATCTCTGTAGGGGCCGACGACTCTGTCGGCCCGCAGAAAGCAGAGGATCTACAGAAATCTTCGGCGAATTCAGGTGCACCTCCGCGCTGGATCGTAGGGGCCGGCGGGAGGCATACTGTAAAAAAGGGAGGGCGGACAGAGTCGTCCGCCCCTACGGTGTAATATTCAGGACAGCAGCATTTTGTCGTTGGCTTCGTCGCTGCCGCTGGCGCGGGAGAACATGGCGAGAAGATCCGGGACGGTCAGCTTTTTCTTTTCTTCGCCGGACACGTCCACGACGACCTGACCGGCGTCCATCATGATGAGGCGGTTGCCATGGGCAATGGCGTCTTTCATGTTATGCGTGATCATCAGCGTGGTCAGCCCGTGCTCCTGCACGATGCGGTCAGACAGGTCAAGCACCTTGGCCGCCGTGCGCGGGTCGAGCGCGGCGGTGTGCTCGTCGAGAAGCAGCAGCTTCGGCTGCTGCAGCGCCGCCATCAGGAGCGTCAGCGCCTGCCGCTGGCCGCCGGAGAGCAGACCGACCTTCGCGGTCATGCGCTCCTCAAGGCCGAGATTGAGCGCATGGAGACGTTTCTGGTACTCGGCGCGCTCCGCCTTTGTGATGCCCCATTTCAGGCCCCGGTGCTGCCCGCGGCGGGCGGCGAGGGCGAGGTTTTCTTCGATCTGCATGGTTGGCGCGGTGCCCATCATGGGATCCTGAAACACGCGGCCGAGAAGCGCGGCACGCTTATGCTCCGGCAGGGCGGTGACGTCCGTGCCGTCAATGACGATCTTGCCGCTGTCGATCTGGAACGAGCCCGCAATGGCGTTCAGCATAGTCGACTTCCCTGCCCCGTTGCCGCCGATGACAGTGACGAAATCGCCGTCGTTCAGGGTCAGATTCAGGTCATTCAGCGCCGTTTTGGCGTTGACCGTACCGGGGTTGAAGGTTTTGCAGACATTGATAAGCTCAAGCATGGCGCGATTCCTCCTTTTTGGCTTTTCCATGGAACATTTTTCCCTTCCAATACGGAATGGCGAGGAAGAGTGCGACGATCAGCGCCGTGATGAGCTTGAGGTCGTTCGTGTTCAGGCCGAGCTGCAGCACGATCTGGAGCACAAAGTAATAGATCACAGCGCCGATGGACACGGCCAGAAGCTTGAGGCCGAAATTCGTGAACAACTTGCCGAAGATGACCTCGCCGATGATAACGGCAGCAAGGCCAATGACGATCGCGCCGCGGCCCATGTTGACATCCGCCGCGCCCTGAAACTGTGCGAGCAGCGCGCCGGAGAGGGCGACAAGACCGTTCGAAAGCATGAGGCCAAATACAACGTTCGCGTTCGTATTGATGCCCTGTGCGCGGGCCATGTTCTGATTCGCGCCGGTGGCGCGGATGGCGCAGCCGCGCTCCGTGCCGAAGAACCAGTACAGAAGCGCGATCACGGCGAATGTGAAAAGAAGCAGCACTGGCAGCGGATTTTTCAGACTCAGGTCACGCACAAAGCGCTGCGACACCATCAAGGGGTATTTATCCACGCCGACGGCCTGATTGGCCTTGCTGTCCATGATGCGAAGATTGATAGAGTAAAGCGCAAGCTGCGTCAGAATGCCGGACAGGATCGCGGGAATGCCGCATTTGGTGTGGAACATCCCCGTGACAAAGCCCGCGAGCATGCCGCAGGCAAACGCGCACAGCAGCGCCAGCCACGGGTTCATGCCCGCGCGGATCAGCATGACAGCTGCCGCACCGCCGGTGGCGATAGAGCCGTCGACGGTCAGGTCGGCCACATCGAGAATGCGGAAGGTAATGTAGACGCCGATGGCCATCAGACCCCAGATGAGGCCCTGCGCCGCTGCACCGGGCAGCGAGTTTAGTAGCGCGGAAAGGAAATTCATAGTCATTCTCCTTCTTGGTCTGCGCCTGCAATCGACCGGCAAAGAAAACCGGTTATCGGCCGATTGCAGGGGCAAACAGTGTTTCATACAGGGCCGGTCATGGGCATATGTCCATGACCGGCTGGCTGAAATCAGCCGTCAATGGCCTCATAGCCGTCCAGCGGGGTAATGCCGAGCTGGTCACAGATGGAGGCGTTGTACTTCGGGGTCGCGTCGGTGTATTCGACGGGCATTTCGGAGATATTGGCCTCGCCCTTCAGGATCTTCGCGGCCATCTCGCCGGTGGTCACGCCGAGATCATAGTAGCTGATGGACAGCGTCGCCACGCCGCAGCCGCGGCAGAGGCCCTCTTCGCCGCAGATCGCGGGAACACCGGCGGGAATCAGAACGTTTGCGATCGCTTCGGTGTTGGATGCGGCAGTGTTGTCGGTCGGGATGTAGACGACGTCGGAGAAATCAGCAGCCTTCTGGGTGACGGAGGAAACGTCGTTGCTGTCGGTGAAGGCGAATTCCTCGCAGGTCACGCCCTGGGCCTCGAGCGCCTTGCGCACCTCGTCGATCTGGCAGCGGGAGTTCGGCTCGGCGGAGCAGAACAGCAGGCCGACCGTCTTTGTCTCGGGGAACCAGTCGAGGATCATCTGGGCCTGTTTTTGCAGGTCGGCCAGATCGGACGTGCCGGAGACGTTGCCGCCGACCGTGCCGCTAAAATCGTCGATGTCGAGCGCAACGCCGTAGGCCGTGATGGACGTGCCGAGGATGGGAATATCAGCCGTGGCGGAGACGGCAGCGGTCAGGGCCGGAGTGGCGTTCGCCATGATGAGGTCGACGCCCTTGGCGACGAAGCCGTTGACGATAGTGCCGCAGTTGACGGAATCGCCGGAGGCATTCTGCACGTCGACGGTCACGGCGTCGCCGAGCGCTTCTTTCAGTGCGTCGACGAAGCCCTGCGTTGCGGCATCGAGCGCCTCATGCTGCACGAGCTGGCAGACGCCGACGGTGTAGGTCTTTCCGCTCTCGGCGGGTGCGTCGGAGGAGGCCGCAGGCTCAGCTGCGGGCTGTGTGGAGGCGCAGGCGGCCAGGCTCAGGACCATCACGAGCGCCAGAAGCATTGCAAGAATCTTTTTCATGATAAATTGCTCCTTTTCTCTGATAACAGTTGATTGTTTAAAACAAAAAGAAGGCTCTGTCCGCGGAACAGAGCCTCCTTCTTACTTACGAAGAAAACACCGGTCTTATACGGACAGCTTCTCATTTTGGGTACGGTAATAGAGGCCCGCAAACAGCTCGCGGGCCATGGTAAAGCGGAAGCTCATATTCATAATGAAATCGTTGGAACGGATCTGCATCATAATGAACTCCCTTCTGCCGTACTGTCCGGCTTTTTATGTTTGCTACTATACTGCTTTAAATGCACAAAGTCAACTGTGAAAGCGACAAAATCCTGCGGCGTTTTTGAATTTGCTTTGTGCATACCGCCCGGAGCGTTCCGGGCGGTTGACATGATTTTTATTTTACAAGCGCCTTGTGGAAGACTTTCTTGCCCTTGCGGATGATCGCGCCGTCGCCTGCAAAGACTGCCTTTTCAAACGCAGTCGCGAAATCCGTGACCTTCTCGTCATTGACGCTGATGCCGCCCTGCTGCACGAGACGGCGGCCCTCGCCCTTGGATGCGGCAAGGCCGCACTTGACGAGCAGCGTCAGGGTGTCGATCTTACCGTCAGTGAAGTCATCGTCCGTCAGCTCGGTCGACGGCATATTCTCGCTGCTGCCGCTGCCGCCGAAGAGGGCCTTTGCGCTGGCCTCCGCCTTCTTCGCCTCTTCCTCGCCGTGGACCATCTGCGTCAGCTCGTAGGCAAGAATCTCCTTGGCCTTATTGAGCTGGCTGCCCTCCCACTTGTCCATCTCATCGATCTGCTCAAGCGGCAGGAAGGTCAGCATACGGATGCATTTCATAACATCGGCATCATCGACGTTGCGCCAGTACTGATAGAAGTCAAAGGGGCTGGTCTTGTTCGGATCGAGCCAGACAGCGTTGCCCGCAGTCTTGCCCATCTTCTTGCCCTGCGAATCGGTCAGGAGCGTGATGGTCATGGCGTGCGCGTCCTTGCCGAGCTTGCGGCGGATGAGCTCCGTACCGCCCAGCATGTTTGACCACTGATCATCGCCGCCGAACTGCATGTTGCAGCCGTAGTGCTGGAACAGATGATAGAAGTCGTAGGACTGCATGATCATGTAGTTGAACTCCAGGAAGGACAGGCCCTTTTCCATGCGCTGCTTGTAGCACTCTGCACGGAGCATATTATTGACGGAGAAGCACGCACCGACCTCGCGCAAAAGCTCGATATAATTGAGGTTCAGCAGCCAGTCGGCATTGTTGACCATGATGGCTTTACCTTCGCCGAAATCAATGAATCGCTCCATCTGGCGCTTGAAGCACTCGGCGTTGTGGTCGATATCCTCCTTGGTCAGCATTTTGCGCATATCGGTGCGGCCGGACGGATCGCCGATCATGGTCGTGCCGCCGCCGATGAGCGCGACGGGCTGGTTGCCCGCCATCTGCAAACGCTTCATGAGCGTCAGCGCCATGAAATGACCGGCAGTCAGAGAATCTGCCGTGCAGTCGAAGCCAATGTAGAATTTGGCCTTGCCCGCGTTGACCATTTCGCGGATCTCCGGCTCGTTCGTGACCTGCTTGACAAGGCCTCTGGCCTGCAGTTCTTCATAAATACCCATTGTGATTACTCCTTCTATGTTTGAAAAATTTTTATCAATTATCGGATGCTGTTTCCGGCAGCGTCCAGAAAATCGCAGCCTGTTGTGCCATACGGCGGTGCACAGCCCGATAAAGCGTCATGTCCTGATTCTGTATGATAAACCAGAGCAGTGTATACGCATCCGCCGTATAATCTCCGGCGCAGATGATGACGGCGTCCTGCGGGAGGTCAAGCTTCTTCCGAAGCAGCTCCCCCACCGCCTCCTGCGTTTTGGCTATGGGCAGATTTGATATCACGATCACGGCCGCGGCGGCGGCCAAAAGAGCAAGTGCCAGCAGGATTTTGTGTGATTTTTTCATGGCTCCCTCCTTTTAACGCACCGCAAAACCGTCTCTGTAGGGGCGGACGACTCTGTCCGCCCGCAGAATGCAGCGTTTTTTGCGAAAAGCTGCGGCAAACACGAATGCATCTTCCCATTTCAGTGTAGGGGCCGATGCCTACATCGGCCCGTTGGGAAGCTGCGAATTCGCCGAAAATCTTCGTGAAAATGGTGCATTCTGTCGGGCCGATGTGGGCATCGGCCCCTACAAACAGGTGGGCAGCTGCGGGACGAATCCGCATTGGGCTTTCGCATCTTGCAACTGCCTGCTGCGAACCTCTCAGTCAGCTTCGCTGACAGCTCCCCTTTCAGGGGAGCCATGGGCGCTCCCGCGCCAAGTGCACGCTAGAGAGAAGTTACAACTCCATCAGCCGTCTGCCGCAGTGGGGGCAGATGGCGTCGTCCATGTCGTGCAGATCGCCGCAGGCGGAACAGGTTTTCTGACGCATAAAACGCTCCTTTCCGTCAAAAACGCCCTCTGCTCTTGCGAGCAGAGGGCGAACGATCGCGGTACCACCTCTGGTTTGCCGGTTCCTTGCGGAAGCGGCCTTACGGAGCGCAGACACGCCCCTGCGCGATAACGGGCGCACCCGACACACCCCTACTGCGCAAAATGCGTTTCAGAGGGCAGCTCCGGGATGTATTCGCCTGACGCCGTCTGCTTTCTTGCACCGACCGAAAGCTCTCTGTAGACGGGGTATCAGGGTACTTCTTCCCTTCGTCACTGTGATCTTATTACAAAAGCAGTATACCGTATTTTTTTCGGTTTGTCAATCAGTATTCGCCAAACAGTGCGGTGAGCTTGCCGTCTTTGACCTCGTAGAGCGCGGCGTGCAGATCCCCAATGCCCATGCAATACGAACCCGTGACATACAGCGTTCCGTATTCCACATAGATATCGGTCAGATTCTGCATTGGACTGCTCTCGTCGCGCTCGGCAAGGATGGTGCGCACGGCATTCTGTCCAGGGTTTTCCAGCTTCATCACGCTTGAGGCGCAGGGGAAATATGCGGCCGAGCAATAATATGCCGGTATCTGCTTGCTATCGTCCCAGCTCAGGTAATAGAGCGTATTGTCGCCATACCAGCAGAAATCAAGCACAGGCTCGGCCACGATCTGCTCGAGCGTATTGCCGCTGCGTTTATAAAGGCCCGCGCGTCCCCAGACATATATACCGTCGGATCCGCTCAGCAGGCGGTCGAACGCGGCATACCCGCTGACTCCCTGCGCAGCTTTCCAAAGGCCGACCGTCTGAACCAGCTTGCCGGTAAGCGGCTCATACAGTGCAAGGCCGACGGAGCCGGAGTCTGAGTACTGCATCAGCCAATACTCCCCGACAGTGCAGACGTATTCACAGCCCTTCTTTTCACGGAGCACCAGCTGCGCTTTAAGACGGGCAAGGATGGCCGCAGCCTCCGCCCGGGTCACGCCCTTGCCTGGCTTGAAGCTTCCATCCGGATAGCCGGTCAGAAGCCCCTGATTGGCACTGATGAGCACGCTGCTCCAATACTCCGCAGCATCCGGAAACAGCGGCTGCCACTCCGGGAACTCCATGCGCTGCTCCTTCCAGTTGATAACATACTGTTCCGCAGCGTCTGCGCGTTCATGCACGCCGCCCCAGCCGGAGCAGAACCGTTCGAGAAGCGCGGCAATTTCGCCGCGCAGCATGGCCTCAGAGCGGCTGCCAGTGATATTGTTCAGAAGATCGTGCGCGGTGCAGACCTCATACGCCGATTTCCACCATTCTTCTCCCTCCACACGCTTCCACTCGTCCGGGAAGGCAATGCGGGCGAACAACGTGAGGAATTCCGCGCGCGAAACGCTCTTTTCCGGCTTGTAGGAGCCGTCCGGATAGCCGGTGATCTCTGCGCTGAGATAATCGATCTGCTTATATGCCCAATGCGTGTCGGATACGTCGGTGTATTCCGCCGCGCTGACTGCCGTGCAGAGCAGCAGCGACGCAAGGACCAGAAACAGGATGTTACGTACTTTCATGTGAAGCTCCCTTCTTTGTCTGTTCCGCCAGACGCAGCAGCTCTGCTGCACCGGCAAGCGTTGTTTCGGTGATCATGCTGCCGCCGGTCAGGCGTGCAAGCTCCTGCCGCCGTCCGGCAATATCCAAGCGCAGAACGCTTGTATACGTTCTGCCGTTTTCCACCCGTTTTTCGACCGTGAATTCCGTGTCGGCCATGGCAGCGATCTGCGGCAGATGTGTCACGCACAGGACCTGGCGGCCCTTTGCGACTGTCCAGAGCTTATACGCGACCTTCTGCGCGGCGCGGCCGCTGACGCCCGCATCGACCTCGTCGAAGATCATGGTCCCGACGGAATCCTCCGCCGCCAGTACATTTTTCATCGCGAGCATAATACGCGCCAGCTCACCGCCGGAGGCGACCTTGGACAGCGGACGCAGCGATTCGCCGACGTTGGCAGACATCAGGAAACGGACGGCGTCGAGGCCGTTTTCCTGCGGCTGCTGCGCGGAAAACTCGCAGACAAACTGAATTTTCGGCATATCCAGCTGCATCAGCTCGGAAGAAATTGCCGCCTGTAATTTTTCTGCCGCCATTTTCCGCGCGGCAGAGAGTGCCATGCCCTTTTCCTGCATGGCTGTTTGCAGTGCGGACAGCTTTTTCTGGAGCTGCTCGATGCGGTCGGACGCGAATTCGACTTCGTCGAGCTGCCGCTTCGCCTTTTCACAGAACGCGATCACATCCTCGACGCTGCCGCCGTATTTGCGCTTGAGCTTGTGGAGCGTATCAAGGCGCTCTTCGATCTGCTCAAGCTCATCAGCAGAATAGGTTAGATCGTCCTTCTTGTCCCGCAGCTCGTCGGCAATATCCTGCGCGGTATACATGAGGTCGTTCAGCTTTCCGCTGAGCTGCCGCATTTCATCTGACACGCGGCTGACCCGTTCCAGCGCGTGCGCGGCGTTTGCGATCATGGCTGCCGCGCCGTCCGACGTTTCATCCCCATAGAGCGCAGAAACAGCCGCTTCCATCGCGTCCGTCAGCTTTTCAGCGTTCTGGAGCACCTTCCGGCGTTCGAGCAGCTCGTCTTCTTCTCCGGACTGCAGCTCGGCGCGTTCAATTTCATTGATCTGGAATTTCAGCGTTTCGACCAGACGCAGCTTTTCCGATTCGTCCATGGACAGGCGGCGGATCTCCTGCTGCACGACGCTGACCTTGTCGTACGCCTGCCGGTAATCCGCCAGCAGCGCTTCGTCATGGGCATACAGGTCGAGATAGCCGATATGCGTCGCCTCATCGAACAGCTGCTGGGAATCGTTCTGGCCATGGATCTGGATGAGCTGGACGCCGAGCTTCCGAAGCGTGGAGACTGTGACGGGCTTGCCGCTGACGCGGCAGCTGTTTTTTCCGTCGGCGAAGATCTCCCGTGAAATGCCAAGCTCCGGCTCATACGGGATCTGGTTCTCGGCGAACCACGGCAGCTCCGGCACGCCGGAGAAAATCGCGCTGACAAACGCCTTCTGCTCGCCGGTACGGATCATTTCGCGCGAGGCCCGTTCACCCAAAATGGCAGAGATCGCGTCTATGACGATGGATTTTCCCGCACCGGTCTCACCGGTGAGGACGTTAAAGCCACTGTCAAAGGCGATCTCTGCCTGTTCGATCACGGCAATATTTTCGATATGCAGGGTAGAAAGCATCGGTCTTCCTCCTGTTCCGTTCTGGCCTCAGTGCTCGATCTGCTCCCGGATCTCGGCGCAGAGCTCGGCAGCGGCCTGCGTGTCCTTCAGCACAACGAAGCACGTATCGTCGCCCGCAAGCGTCCCGAGCATTTCCGGGATGTTCAGCTTGTCGATTGCGGAGGCGGCGCCGTTTGCAAGTCCGGGCATGGTCTTGACGACGATCATGTTCTGCGCATAGTCCACACTCGTGATGCACTGCCGGAAGATCAGGTTCAGCTTGGCGGAGAAGGTATGCTCCGCAGGCTTGGGCGCGGTCGCATAGCGGTAAACACCGTTTGGGCCAAGCTCCTTGATGATGCGCAGCTGCTTGATGTCGCGGGAAACGGTAGCCTGCGTGGTAGAGAAACCGGCCTCGTTCAGCTCAGCGAGCAGCTGCTCCTGCGTCTGGACGCTGTGGTCTGCGATAAGCTCCAGAATTTTTTCCTGGCGTTTTGATTTCATAGACGTGTTTACCTCATTTTTTCAATGAATTTTCGGTTCAGGATCTCAAAAAAGCTGGTGTTTTTCAGCCGCACGAGCCGTGTGACCTTCTGCGAGCTTTTAACCGTGATCTCGTCGCCGGTGTTCAGGCGGAAGGCCCGGCCGCCGTCAACGGACAAAAACGCGTTGTGCCGCCCGATCTTGCCGACCTTGACCGTCACGACACGGCTGGGCGCGACGACGATGCTTTTTGCCAGCATGGCGTGCGCACAGATAGGTGTGATCAGGAAATTTTTCGCGGACGGCTCCACGATCGGCCCGCCTGCGGACATGGAATAGGCGGTCGAGCCGGTCGGCGTGCAGAGGATCACGCCGTCGCCTGAGTAACTGGTTGCCTCTATGCCGTCGCAGTAGATGCCGAGCTGCACCACGCGGGCAATCGCACCCTTGGTGATGACTGCGTCATTGAGCGCCGTTTCGTGGAAAAGCGTCTGTCTGCCGTTTCCGACGCTGACATCCAGCATCGTGCGCTCCTCCACAGTATAATCGCCCTTCGGAATTTTCCGCAGCAGCTCGATCTCCCCTGCTTCCAGCTCCGCGATGAACCCCATTGTGCCGATATTGACGCCCAAAATGGGGAGATTATGCTCCGTCGCGATCTTGGACGAGTGCAAAATTGTCCCGTCTCCGCCGAAGCAGATCAGCATATCCGCCATCTTGATCTCTTTCTGAACATCCTGAAAGCGGAGATCATGTGGAATTTCAAACGTCTTATCCACGTCAAACGGCAGGCAGAGCGCGACCTCTGCGCCCGCTTCCCTTAAAATCGAGCAGGCCTGCCGGGCGTTTTTGAATTGTTTGTCACGGTAGGGATTCGGCGAAACGACGATCTTCATAGCGTATGTTACCCTTTCAGTGCTGTATGCGCCTGCGCGACGAGCGCGTCGATATCAGGAAGCGTTTCCTGCCCAGGCTGCATGGAAAGATGCGCGAGAAATTCAATGTTGCCCTCCGGCCCCTTGACCGGAGAGAACGTCAGATTCCGGATGGTAAGGTTCAGCGACGCGGCCAGCGCGGTAAAGTCGCGCAGCACCTGCGCGTGCACGGCGGGGTCACGCACGACGCCCTTCTTGCCGACGTTTTCCTTTCCGGCCTCAAACTGCGGCTTGATGAGGCAGAGCACCTGTCCGGTGGGCTTGAGCAGCTTCTGAATGGCCGGAAGGACGATTTTCAGGGAAATAAACGAGACGTCCACAACGGACAGGTCGAGCGGCTCGCCGAGATCCTCCGGCGTTACATAGCGGATGTTCGTCCGCTCCATCACGACCACGCGCGGGTCGGAACGAATTTTCCACGCAAGCTGGCCATAGCCGACGTCGATGGCGAAGACCTTGCTGGCCCCCTGCTGCAGCAGGCAGTCTGTAAAGCCGCCGGTCGACGCGCCGGAGTCGCTGCATACGAAGCCGGTGGGGACAACGTGGAAATCCCGGAGCGCCTTTTCCAGCTTTAATCCGCCCCGGCTGACATAGGGGCAGGCGCTGCCGCGCACCTCGATCACAGGCTCGTCGTCAATATTGATCTCAAGCCCGGCCTTGTCGGCCTTCTGTTCGTTGACATAGACCTCGCCCGCCATGATCATGGCCTGCGCCTTGCTTCTCGATTCCGCCAGATTGCGCGCGACAAGCAGCACATCCAGCCGTTCCTTATGCTTCATCAGGAAAGCTCCTCCTGCATCAGTTTTGTGAGCGAGCCCGCATCCAGTCCTGCCGCGGCAAGCAGTGCGGCGGGTGCGCCGTGCGGAATAAAGCCGCGGCCAAGATTCCGCTTCCGGCAGACTACCGGAATCCCGGTTTCGATCAGGTGGGCAAAAATCTCGTCGGCCAGACATTCACGGTCGGATGTTTCCTCGAACACGAACACGCGTTTTGTCTTCCGGACGGACGCGTCGATCGCGTCCCAGTCGACCGGGGAGATGGTGCGCAGCTTTAGAATCTCGGGCCGGTAGCCTGCGGCCTGCATGGTATCCGCTGCGTCCAGCACGGCGTTGACCATCGTGCCGTAGCAGATGATCGTGCACGTATAGCCCTCGCGGATGCGGGTCTGGGAGGCAGCTGACCGGTAAGCGCCCTCGCCTCCGCGCGGATAGCGGATGGCCGCAGGGCCGGTGCAGGCATAGAGCGCCGTATGCAGATCCTCGCGCAGCTCGTCAAAGCTCGCAGGGCAGAAGATCTTCATGCCGGGCACCTGCCGGAGGTAGCCGACGTCGAACATCCCCTGATGCGTGTCGCCGTCCTCGCCGACGACGCCGCAGCGGTCGACAGCCAGCACGACATGGAGCTGCTGCAGAGCAACGTCATGCAGCAGCATATCATAGGCACGCTGCAAAAACGTGGAGTATATCGCCGTGACCGGCTTCATCCCCTGCTTGGCAAGCCCGGCGGCCATGCAGACCGCATGGCCCTCGGCAATGCCGACGTCAAAGAACCGGGAAGAAAACTCGGACGCAAACTGGTCAAGTCCCGTGCCGTGCTGCATGGCGGCGGTAATGGCGCAGACGGTCTTGTCGCTTGCGGCCATCCGGCAGAGCTCCTGCCCGAATACATCGGAGAAGGACGGTGAGGATACAGCTGCGCGCAGACCCGTTTCAGGGTCGAATTTTCCAACGCCGTGGAACTCCTGCGGCGTTTTTTCTGCCGGCGCATAGCCACGCCCCTTCTTCGTGATGAGATGGATGAGGACAGGCTCATGCAGCGCGACAGCCGTCTTCAGCAGCATTTCAATTCTGGAAATGTCATGCCCGTCTACCGGGCCGAGGTAGGTAAAGCCGAGATTCTCAAACAGCGTTGTGCCAAGAATGCTGCGGCGCATGTGCTCTTTGACCTTATGGGTCAGTGCATAGAGCCGACGGCCGAAAGCACTTTTGGCCGTTGTCTGTCTGTACCATAATTTGAGGTCGAGATATTTGGGACGCAGACGCGCCTGCGCAAGATAACGAGAAATTGCGCCTACGTTCGGCGTGATAGACATCCCGTTGTCATTGAGCAGAACAATCATGGGTTCGCGGCTTGCGCCTGCGTTGTTGAAGCCCTCATAGGAAAGGCCGCCGGTCAGCGCGCCGTCGCCCATCAGAGCCAGCACATGATAGTCCTCCCCTGCCATTGTGCGCGCTCTGGCCATGCCGAGCGCAACCGAAACGGCGTTGGAGGCATGACCGGCAATAAAAGCGTCATGCACGCTCTCACACGGCTTCGGAAAGCCGGAAAGCCCTCCCTGCTGGCGGAGCGTATCGAACCGGTCCATACGGCCGGTCAGCATTTTATGCACATAGCACTGGTGCCCGACATCGAACACGAGCCGGTCGCGGCTGGTGTCAAAGACGCGGTGAATGGCAACCGTCGTCTCGACAATGCCGAGGTTGGAGGCCAGATGTCCGCCGGTGCGGCTGACGTTTTGTACAAGAAATTGTCGGATCTCGCCGCAGAGCGTCCCCAGCTGGTCCTCGGGGATATCCAGCAGATCCTGTCTGGAATGGATGGTATCTAAAAGCATGGAAATCCCTCATTTTTCTGCGCGCTTTTTTCGGATGCGCTGCGGGAGCGTCCGGAAAAAGCACAGAACCTTCGCCGCCGTGCGCACAACAGCGGTACTGCTGTTCATGGCAAGCGACTTGCCGCAGGCTTTGCCGCCGACCGTCACGCCGGAAACGACCGCAGACAGCAGCAGCGTAATAAAAATCTCCGATTTGCTCTTGCTCAGGATCAGCACGCGTGCAGCAATGACCGCTGCGGCAGAGCCGGAAATAACACCGCAGATATCGCCGATGACATCGTTGCAGAACGACGATACTTTCCCGGCATTGCGGATCAGGCGCAGCGCATCCTCCGCCTCTGGCACCTTGCGCGAGGCCATTGCGTGGAACGGAACCTCGTCCGCCGCCGTGACGGCGACGCCGATGATATCAAACAGAATACCGGTCAGCACGATGCAGATCAGGATCAAAAAGGACAGCACAAGCCCCGCGCCCTCCAGAAGATTGGACGACACGAAGCTCATAAGGGCCGAGATCAGAACGGTCGTCAGAAAGATCAGCGCGATCCATCTGAAATCGGGTCTGGCCGTTTTTCCGGCCTTTTTCTTTTTCGCAGCAGCCAAAACAGCCTCCACATCAATAATTATGTAAACTTATATCCATACAAATAAATGCTGATAAAACGCCGCATACGCGGCATTTTATCAGGATCTACAACTGTACAATGGCAGCGATTATGGTTAATCTTACGGCTTAGGTCGGGTTTGTTTTCCCCGGGAGCATCCTCTCGTCGCCGATGGAGGTGGTTCCCCTTTCATGCTCGCGTTGACCTGTCGCCATGGTCACTACCCGATTGCCACTTAGTCCGTACCGCAATCCCACAAAGGCCCTTTCGACAGTCTAGGTGATTTCCACAACAGCTTGAACCGACTCTTATCCTCTTTTGCAAACCGTCTTTCAAGGGAATATCGTCTGCGCTCAAGGCCATGAGCGCCGGACGCATCAGCTTCCCTTTCCCGGCCGGTTCACGCAAGGCAGGCTACTCTGCACACAGCGTTCACGGCTTAAAGCCGGGTAGCACCGCAATGCAGGTTCATATCCGGTATCGTACAACGGTCGGATACCACGAAGGGAGTTCGCCGCTGCACAATATCCAGTCTCCACAGCGACCGGGTCATCTTCTCCATGCCATTGGAGACAGCCCGTCCGCCGCAGGCGCAAAATCGCCTTCCCACAGCATCCACCCCAGACTGGGCGTAAGAAGCAGACACCACGGGGTTCACAGGTATGCCAAACAAAGGATTTTTAGGCCCTTCCTCGCAGCCGGCAAAGCTGACTAGAATACTGCGCCATTGCAGAGCAAGTATATCACATCACGAATGTATATACAAGCAAATATTCATAAACTTTCTGTTACGATGCGAAAATTCGGCGCTGTCGGATGCATCAGTATTCACGAAGCGCAAGCTGGCGGGCCATTTCCACAAGGAACTCGGAGCTTTCGAAGCAACCCAGCGCCTCGATGGCCGTCTTTGTCTCCGCCTCGATCATCTTCGAGCACGCGCCGATGCCGTACAGGCGGACGAACGTGTTTTTGTGCTCGTCCATGTGCGTGGCCTTGCCAAGCTTGTCCGCGTCGCCCAGAACGTCGAGCATATCGTCACGGATCTGGAACGCAAGGCCAAGGTTCTGCGCGTAGGTCTTCGCGGCCTCAAGCTGCTGCGCAGTTCCGTTCGCAGCCACGACGCCGATCTGGCAGGCCGCCTGAATGAGCGCGCCGGTCTTGCGGCGCTGGATGTCATAGATCCCCTGTTCCGTCAGCTCCTGCTCCTCGGCCTGCATATCGAGCACCTGTCCGCCGACCATGCCGAGCTCGCCCGCCTGCTCTGACAGAATGCGGATGGCCCTGACGATCACGGCAGGGTCCGCAGGCGCGTTCGCCGCCGTTTCAAACGCAGCAGTCAGCAGACCGTCGCCCGCAAGCACAGCCAGCGCCTCACCGAAGACCTTGTGATTGGTGAGACGGCCGCGTCGGTAATCGTCATTGTCCATGCACGGCAGATCGTCGTGGATAAGGCTGTAGGTATGGATCATTTCGAGCGCGCAGGCAAAGGGAACGGCGCTCTGCCAATCTCCGCCGCAGATGCGGCAGAATTCCAGCGTCAGGACCGGACGGATGCGTTTTCCGCCCGCAAGCAGACTGTAACGCATGGCGTCGAACAGGCGCTTCTGGGGAAGCTCTTGGCAGAACTGCGCCTGCAAAAACGCTTCAATGGCAGCGCGGTACCGGGCGATCTGGTCATGAAATTCACTCATCTCGTACATACTCCGTTTCTGCCGGCGTGCCGTCGGCGGTCTTTGTCAGCTTTACGATCTCCTGCTCCGCACTGTCAAGCTGCTTTGCGCAGGACTGGACGAGCTTTGTTCCCTCCTGAAAGAGCTTCAAAGACTCGTCCAAAGGTGCATTTCCCTGTTCAAGCTGCCGGACGATGGCTTCCAGCCGCTCCATTGAGGCTTCAAACTTCATGGATTTTTCAGACATTCTTGTCTTCCTCCTGTATCTGCTCGACCTGCGCCGTCAGACTGCCGCTGCGCAGGCTGACATGGATGCGCTGGCCGGTTGTTACGGCTCCAGCGCTTGTGACGAGCGTTCCCGTCTCATCCGTCACCATGCTGTAGCCGCGGGAGAGCACCTTTAAAGGACTCATCGCATCAAGCGCTGCGGTCAGGCGGACAAAGCGCTGCTTTTTTTCGTGGAGTGTCTTCTGTCCGGCAGCGTGCAGCCGGGTGGACAGGAAATCCAGCAGGACGCGTCGGTCCTCGACGTAATTCAGCGGACTTTGCAGCACACGCTTTTCTGCAAGGCTGTTCAGCCGCTGGCGGCTGAGCCTGAGCGTTTTCTGTACGCTCTGCTGCATGGCCGTCTGCATCATGGAAAGCTTTTTCAGCAGCTCCTGCCGGTCCGGCACGGCAAGCTCGGCGGCGTTGCTGGGCGTTGCGGCACGAAGATCCGCGACATAATCGGAGATCGTCACATCCGGCTCATGGCCGACAGCGGAAATGACCGGGATCTCTGAAGCATAGATCGCCCGCGCCACGCGCTCGTCGTTGAAGGCCCAGAGATCCTCCATGGAGCCGCCGCCGCGTCCGGTTATGATCAGGTCGGCAACCTGATAGCGGTTCGCGTAGCGGATCGCACCCGCGATCTCGGCGGGAGCCTCCGCCCCCTGCACGCGCACAGGCAGGAGCTTGATCTTTGCCAGCGGATAGCGCTTTGCCAGAATACGGAGCATATCCATGATCGCCGCGCCTGCGGCAGATGTGATGATGGCGATCGTATGCGGGTATCTGGGCAGCGGCTTTTTGTGCGCCGGGTCAAACAGGCCCTCCCTGGAGAGCTTTTCCTTCAGCTGCTCGAACGCGACATACAAATCGCCCGCGCCGTCTGCCGTCAGCGCGCTGCAATAGAGCTGGTACGCGCCGTCGCGCGGGAAGACGGTCACACGTCCATATGCGATCACCTGCATCCCGTTTTCTGGCCGGAAGCGCAGGCGCTGGGCACTGGAACGGAACATGACGCATTTGAGCGCCCCCTCCGCATCCTTGAGCGTAAAGTAATGGTGGCCGGAGGGATAGATTTTATAATTGCTGACCTCGCCGCGCACGCAGAGGTTTGTCAGCAGCTCGTCGCGATCGAGCAGAAATTTGATATACTCGTTGACCTGCGAAACGGCGATGATATTCTGTTCCATCACACGCCCTCCTGCAGGGCCGTCAGAACGGCGATCCCCATGGCGTTGTCCGTGGAATATTGCGGCTCGGCAAAAACAGGCGCAAACTCCCGCATACGCTCCCGCAGCATGGAGTTGGACGCGACGCCGCCGGAAAACACGACCGGCAGACCCGGATACTGCGCAAGCGCCGTCCGCGTCGCATCCGCGATGCAGGACACAATGCAGTTCATAACGAATTTTGCCGTATCCGCTGCGTTTTTCGTTTCAGAAAAGAATTTCTCCGTCTTATTCTGAATGCCGGAGAACGAAAAATCCAATCCGTTCAGCTTCACACGATAGCGCTCCTTGCAGGGAGATTCGCAACTCAGCGCATCTACTGCCTTGCCTGCCGGAAATGGCAGTCCCAGAAGCTTACCGGTACGATCAATCAGCTGACCGGCGGAGATATCGCTCGTGCCGCCGAGCTTTTCGGCCCTGACAGTTTTGCCATCCGGGGTCACAAGCAGCAGCTCCGTCGTTCCGCCGGACAGGTGCCACGCAAGATGCGGCGTCTGCATCAGCTCCAGCCGCCCGGCTGACCAGAGGCTCGCCGCGATATGTCCCTGCTGGTGGGAAAATTCGTAAAGGGGGACATTTAAAATTTTTGCGAGGCAGCTGGCCTGCGACCAGCCGGCCAGAAAGCACGGCATATACGAGCCTTCGACCGCACGCGGCCGGGTGCTGACGCCGATGGCGGTCACGTTCCCAATGTTCACGGACGCACACAGCGCGTCCACCAGCTCCGGCAGGCGCTTGATGTGCGCAAACAGCGCGTCGGACTGCCGCAGCCCAAGCTCTCCCGGCTTCACGTCCAAAAGGCGTGAGCAGTTCTTTCCGCCCACGCCGTCAAATGCCGCCACCGAAGTGGTATAGTTGCTGGTGTCGAAGCCAAGCGTCAGCATGACTGCTGGACCTCGCGCGCAAAGCCGCCGAGAATGCCGTTGACGAAGGACACCACATCCTCGTTTTCATATTTGCGCGTCAGCTCGACCGCCTCGTTGATGGCGGCGCTGATGGGCGCGTCGTCGATATACAGCGCCTCATACATACAGACCTCCATAATGGCGACGGCCATTCTGGCAATGCGGCTGAGGCTCCAGCCAACGGAATATTTCGTGATATAGCCTTCAAGCTCTTCCCGCTTCGCCTGCACGCCCTGCACCACGTTTGTCAGGTATTCCAGCTGCTTTCCATCCGGCTTTTCCGCGTAGACGTCCGTTTCGCCCTTGAGCGTGGGGTAATAGTCCTCCTCCATGAGCGTCCGCAGCGCTTCTCCGGCGGTGATATCGTTGAAGTTCATCTCAAAAACGAGATGGCAGGCGATCTCTCTGGCGTTCGATCTTGTCATAGTGTTCTCCTTGCTTCTTTTCTTCCGTGCTTCCAAAAAAGAAACCCTTTACGCAAGCAAAGGGTTTGCTTTTTGTTATTTCTTTAATTCCTTCGGCATGGCAATGCCGCAGATATTGACGTTGACCTGCGCGACGGTCAGCCCGGCGACGGATTCCACGCTGGACTTGACGGCGTCCTGCACGGTCTTGGCGAGAGAAAACACGCTCTGGCCGAACTTTGCGACCACGTCGCATTCGATCTTGACCGCGCCGTCCTTCATCGGTGTCAGGCGGATGCCGCGCGCCATCGTCTTCATGCCGAGCATTTCGGCGATATCGGTGCTGATATTGCTGGACAGGCCGCAGACGCCCTCCACCTCGAGCACGGCGGCTGCCGCGACGGACGCCACAACGTCTTCGGAGATCTGAAGCGTTCCGTTCTCAAGCTTCTGCGTAAAATACTCGTTTTTTTCAGCCATACTGGGTTCCTCCTGTTCAGGGTTCAGAAAAGGTTCTGCTTTTATATTGGATTCATTTTACCACAAAACCGCCAAAATGCAATCCCTTTCTGAAAATCCCCGAAAATCAGGGCTTGACCTCGATGATGCGCACCTGGGAAAGCATATAGTCCGTCTGCGAGGTCACAATATCCGAGATCAGCGCCGCGTCCGCGTCGCTCAGTCCCTCCGCGGGCGCGGAAACCGCCACGCAGACAACGCCGTCGTTGATATATGTCACACAGTCATCGTACCCCTTGGCGATCACAAGACTTTCGATCTGCGCTTCGCTCAGCGCCGTGCCGACAATGTTGTTGAGCGTCTGACAGGCGGCTTCGCCGACCTCCGTGCCCTCGTCGTAGGCGATCGTCTCCTCCAGCAGTTCAACGGCGGAGTCTCTCGATTCCTGACGGCTCAGGCGCACCTGCGCGAAATAATCCGCCGCCTGCGTCTCGCTTGTCGAAGCCGCGACCGCCTCCTGTGGCAGCGATTCACTGTCCGCCACGACCAGCGTGCCCTCACCCATCACCTGCTCTGCCGAGAGCGTCTCGGTCAGGTCCTGCACATCCGTCTTCTGCGCTTTTGACCAGTTGAGGTACACGCCGGCACAGACCAGCAGCAATACCGATGCGATGATCGCGTTCCGCTTCCAGATTTTCATATAGATTCCTCCTATTGCCCTTTCATTTTTACCACTGCGATTTTATTGCTTCCGAGCCCTGTGAGGCTCGATACAGCCTGTGTGACCGCAAGACGGACGCTTGCGCGCTCCGCGCCGTCGCAGACGACGAGCGCCCCCTGATACGTTGGATAGACGGTCGACTGCACCGCCGGTTCCTTTTCCGAGCCGCCCGGCTGCCGGAAGACCGTCTGCGTCTCCTGCGTCGTACTGCCGGAGGCGGTCACGGTGCGGCTGTCCGTCTGATAGATGATCTGCTCGCCGGACGAGAGCGTCAGCATCAGCCGGACGCGTCCGGCTCCGTCGATCGCGGATAAAAGCGCCTCCAGCTGCTTCTGTGTCGCGGACAGATCGAAGGCCGTGTTTGCTGACGCTGCCGTGGTCTGCTGCGCATCGGTCTTCTTCGTCTTTCCCGGCACCAGCGCCAGCGCGACGCCGAGCAGGAACACAAGCAGTGGGATACGGTATTTGCGAAGCAGCTGCGCCGCCTGTTCGCGCAGCTGTGACAGTTGCAGCGTGCTCATGGCGTCCATACCTGCCTTTGCACCGGAATGGCAAAGGTCTGCTCCAGATATTGCTGAAGCTGCTGCTTCTGCGCCGGAGTCGCCTCGCCGTGGATCGTCACGGCCTTTGGATACGGCGTGGCCGCCCGCGTCTCCATTTCAAGCTCGACTGTGACGGTCAGCCCCAGCGAGGCGGCTTTGTCCAATATATATGCCTGTACGCGGCCTGATATGATCCTGGCCACAAGCTCCTGGTTCCGGATCTCGATTCCCGTTCTCGCTTCCTCCTTTTCAAGCTCCAGACGGCTGATCGCCTCTGAGAGCGCGTCATAATCGAGCTGCGCCAGCGGCGTAAGCGCCAGCAGCAGCATCACAAGCCCGCACAGAACAGCCGCCGCTTTTTTGGACGTTCCCTTCGGAATGAGCGCCAGCAGCCCCGCGCTTAAAAATGCGCCTGCCGTCAGGCGCAGCAGATATCCCCGCACAACCTCCATCATCCTGATGCCACCTTCATAAAGCAGCACGTGCTGAACAGGAGCATCAGCGCAGCGCTCCCGGTCATGCCGAGCACGTAGCCCATAGCGCTGCTCTGCGCGTCGATCAGGGCGGCGTGCTCCTTCCCTGCCGCGAAGCCGGCGATCGCCGCCGTCAGCTTCATGGTCAGATAGCAGATCGTGATCCTGAAAAACGGGACCAGCACCAGCGCGAGCACCGCCAGAATGCCGAAGGTCCCTGCTGTCGCGCGCAGCAGCTTCGCGCTTTGCAGCACGGCCTCGGACGCATCGGACGCAATACCGCCTACGACCGGGATCGCGGCAGACAGCGTAGATTTTGCCGCGTTTATTGCCGCATCGTCGCTGCTGCCGGACAGCAGACCCGTCAGGGACAGATACGCCGTGAACACATACATCACACCCTTCAGGAGCACGGTTATGCACCAGCCCACGAGCCGCCGGACGCTTGCGAGCTTCCCGCCGGGCAGCGCGCATTCGGCTGCGGCAAGTCCAATGAACGCATATACGAGCGGCACGAGCAGACTGCGGACAAGCGAGGTAAGCAGGCTGAAAAACAACGACGAGGCCATATACAGAGATCCTGCGCCCGTCAGCGACCCGGATGCAGCAGCCGCGCCGCACATTACCGGAAGCAGCAGCTTGGAATACGCCTCCATTTCATCCAGCACAGAGGCTGCCAGACCGAGCATACTTTTCATATTGGTTGCGAACAGCAGCGTGATAGCCAGCGCTCCTGTCATGGCCTGAATATGCAGCCGGTCGTCCGGGCCGCTCTGGCGCACAAGCTGGCAGACGAGCGCAGCCGTCAGCAGCAAAGACGCCGTCTGCACGGCCTCCCGCAGTGTACTGACCGACAGCCCGGAGGCCCATTTGATGACCGCAAGGATCGCTTCGCCGGGGTCCGTACGCGCTGCCGGGCTGTACGTGCGCAGCGCGTCCTGCGCGTCGTCCGGCAGGCCGTCCGTCAGCGTGTCCACATTCAGGATCTGCCGTTCCTCCTCCAAAACATCAAGCGCAAGAACGGGAACCGTCAGCACGGCCAGAATCCAAAGAAGAATTACGCAGCGCCGCATATCAGCCTCCGATCATCGTTTGCAGCAGAGAAAGCACCATTTCCAAAAGCGGCAGCGCAAGATAAAAGCTGATAAAGCCGCAGCAGATCTCGACGGCCTGCGCAAGCGCCTGCTGGCCGCTGTCCCGGCAGATCGTTGCGGCCATCTGCGCCAGCAGTCCAATGGCGGCTGTTTTGAAAAGCGGCGCGAATACAGCGCCGGACAGGCCGGTCAGCTCCTGCAGCCGGTGGAAAAAGGCCAGAATGGGCGAAAAAAACGGAAAAGACGTCAGAAAGCAGAGCGCACATACCAGCACGCACAGGCAGAGCGTCAGCTCCGGCGCCTGCTTTTTCAGAAGCAGGCAGATCACGCTGCAAAGCAGCGCCGCCGCGATCAGCTTTCCTACCGTGTCCATCAGAATTCAAACAGCGTCTTGACCATGTCAAACAGCTCCGCAATGCGCTGCACGACGATCATCAGCACCACGACCAGCGCAGCCAGCGAGGTCATGGTCGCCTGCTCCTCCCGTCCGGAGCGCACAAGGACCTGATTGAGAATGGAGACAATGATCCCGACGGCGGCAATTTTAAAGATCAGGTCAATATCCATATCAGATCAGGATCACCGCCGCTGCAAGGCCCGTGCAGACGCCGAGCGTCAGGTACGTCCTGCACCGTGCTGCCGCGCTGTTTTGCAGCGCTTTTACCTCCTCCCGCAGGCGGGACAACGCCAGATCGAGCGCCTGTACGCTCCCCTCGAGGTCATATCTCCCCAGCGAATCAAACAGGCTCAAAATCGTCCCCCGCGCCGCAGAGGACAGGCTCAACCCCCGCGTCTGCGCCAGCGCCTGCCGGCAGGCATAGCCGACCGTGCACGTCTGCGCGGAGGACAGCAGCGCCGCAAGGCGCGAAAAGAACTCCGCGATCTCGCGGTTCCGGCTGCCGCCGAGCGCGGCGAAGATCTCCGGCAGCGGCGTCAGCCGGTACTGCAGCTCATGCCGGATACGCAGCAGCGCATCGATCAGCGCAAGCGTCTGCGCCTGTTGCCGCCGCACTGTCCCCGCCAATCCGGCGCCGACTGCGCCGGAGGCTGCCAGGATCAGGCTCAATCCGATCAGTTTCAGCATATTGTATCCTTTCCGCGTGAAACGCCCTGTTCTTATCCAGATAAAGCACCTGCCGGAAGATTCCAAGAGAAAACAGCTCCCGGCAGAGCGGTCTATTTTCCAATTCCTCAACAGAACCGGCGTGGATCGTCGCAAGCAGCCTGACGCCGCAGCCGCCCGCCTGCCGGATCGCCGCAAGGTCCTCCGGCTGCGTGATCTCGTCGACCGCAAGCCATTGCGGGTTCATGCCGCGCAGCAGCATCAGCATCCCCTCGCCCTTCGGACAGCCGGACAGCACGTCCGTACACGGCCCGAGGTCAAACTGCGGTACGCCGTGCACCGCTCCGGCCAGCTCCAGCCGCTCGTCCACGACGGCCACGCGCTGCCTGTTTTCCGAAAGTGCCCGGATGCAGCTGCGCAGCAGCGTCGTTTTTCCGCTGCCGGGTGCACCGGCAAGCAGACAGGATTCCTGTAGATATGGAAGCAGCCGCTCCGGCGGGTGCCGGATATCGTGCGGAACACGGAGCGCAAGCGACGAGATCTCCCGCAGCCCGGTCATACAGCCGTTCTGCACAACTGCGCTGCCGCAGACACCGAGCCGGTATCCGCCCGACAGGCTGAGATAGCCGCTTCGCAGCTGCTCCTGCACAGCGTACTGCGACTGCGCGGAAGCGTTCAGCAGAGTCTGCTGCAGCTCCTTCTGGAGCAGGACGGTTCGGACACTGAGCGGACGCTCACCCCCCGCATACAGAACGGCCGGCTTCTGCCCCACCCGCAGCCGCAGCTCCTCGATCTGCGCGTCCGGTATGCCGGTCAGCGCAATCTGTACCGTCTGCGGAAGCATCCGCAGGACCTCATTTCGCATTCCCTCACCCCTCAGTCCAAGTCTATTGTTCGTCCAGCCCCGGTATTCCACCTTCTTGACAAACCCTCCGGCGCATTGTAGAATAGCACTGTTCATACGCCCCAGTAGCTCAGGGGATAGAGCATTCGCCTCCTAAGCGGCAGATGGTTCGATTCCTTTGAGCCTTGAAAATTGCATAAAACTTATAAATGTCTCAGTAGCTCAGCTGGATAGAGCACACGCCTCCTAAGCGTGGGGTCGGAGGTTCAAATCCTCTCTGGGAC
>ERZ856578.1653-NODE-1653-length-40778-cov-5.297339_pt1 | contig 40778 bp, 36 predicted proteins | sample MGYA00514384_ERZ856578 | MGnify/ENA primary metagenome ERZ856578 (study PRJEB29103, sample SAMN06111958) | human gut metagenome | biome: human gut; feature: ankylosing spondylitis patient; material: healthy_person | host: Homo sapiens | place: China:Hangzhou...
ATGAGAAGATTTGAGAAGATACCTTGAAAAGAAAGGAAAACTCAAAAGTCGGAAAACCCTGAAAAATCAAGCGTTTGAGAAGAAATACAAGACTTAAATGGAGATATAAAAAGATGATTAAAGTACTTTTTATTTGCCACGGCAACATCTGCCGCAGCACCATGGCTCAATATGTCATGCAATATTTAGTGGACAAGCGGGGCTTATCCGACTGTTTTTACATTGATTCTGCTGCCACCAGCAGAGAGGAGATCGGAAATGGGGTGCATCATGGAACCCGTGCGAAGTTGCGTGAGGTGGGAATCCCATGCGGAGATCATCGGGCACGACAGATGACACGTGGAGATTATGAGGAATATGATTATCTGATCGGCATGGATACCTGGAATATTCGCAATATGAACCGGATCGTTGGAGCGGATCCAGATCATAAGATCCATAAGCTGCTGGAGTATACGAACCGGGGTGGAGATATTGCGGATCCGTGGTATACCGGTAATTTTGATGAGACATATCGGGATGTGTCAGAGGGTTGCGAAGGGCTGCTTGCACATATCCTGAAGGAGGACATGGATTGAAACTGATACATTGTGCGGATCTGCATCTGGATTCCAGAATGGAATCCGGACTGCCGCCTGCGAAGGCGCAGGAGAGGCGTATGGAACTGCTGCATACATTTGTGAATATGGTGGAACGTGCTTCCAGCGAAGGCGTGGAAGCTATGTTGCTTTGCGGAGATCTGTTTGATACGGAACAGGTGTCTGTCCGGACCAAAAGTGTGGTGAGAAATACGATCGAGGCACACCCGGAGATCATGTTTTATTATTTGCGAGGAAATCATGATCGGATGGAGCGGACGTCCACAGAAAGGATACAAAATCTCTGCACATTTAATGACGGATGGACTACTTATGAGCAAGGAGACATTACCATTACCGGTATGGAATTATCAGGAGAATGGGATCCGACATGGGCTGATCAGCTGCAGGAGGAGCTTTCTGATTATCCGGGCAAACTACATGTCGTAATGCTTCATGGAATGGTCAGTGAATATGGTCAGGGAGAAGAAGGAATCGCACTTCGGGATCTGCGCGGACGGGGCATTGATTATCTTGCACTTGGGCATGTGCATTCTTTCCAACAGGAAAAGCTGGATGAACAGGGAATCTGGTGTTACAGCGGATGTCTGGAAGGCAGAGGGTTTGACGAGTGCGGAACGAAGGGTTATGTGATGCTGGAGATGGTGGCTCAGCATCTGGTGCCCACATTTGTGCTGGCGGCAAAGCGGACGCTGCGTGAGGTGGTGATTGAAGTCACAGAGACATATACAGAGCAGGAGATCATGGCTCAGATACAAGGGCAGTTAACAGAGATTCTGTCGCAGGATTTGATTAAAATAGTTCTGAAGGGGCAGGTAAGTCCGGAGTGTGATCTTGATCTGCTGTGGATGAAGCGGAAGCTGGAGTCCGATTATTATTTTCTGAAGATCAAGGATCAGACAAAGGTCGCAGTGCGAGCAGAGGATTATCAGTATGACCGGTCTTTGAAAGGTGAGTTTGTGAGGTTAGTTCAGGAGACAGATCTTTCAGAGGAAGATCAAAGCGAGATATTGAAGCTTGGAATACAGGCACTGAAGGGAGAGGCATAGCATGCAGATCAGACGGATACAGATTGCGGATTTTGGAAAACTGCATGATATGGAACTGGATTTTTCTGAAGGGTTTCAGACGATTACCGGCGAAAATGGCTGGGGGAAATCCACCATGGCGGCATTTATCAAAGCGATGCTGTATGGCATGGAAGCAACCACCAGACGTTCTCTTCTGGAAAATGAGAGACGTCATTATCAGCCCTGGCAGGGTGGAGCTTATGGTGGAAGTATGGAATTTACAGCTGGTGGAAAGACTTATCGTGCAGAGCGTACCTTTGGCAGCAAAGAAAAGGATGATACCTTTGCACTGTATGATCTGAGCACTGGACTTCTGAGCACTGATTATTCGGAGCGGCTGGGAGAAGAATTATTTCATATTGACCGTGGAGCCTGGGAACGAAGCTGCTATCTTGGGCAGCGGAAGCTGGAAGTGCTGGTAAACGACAGTCTGCATGCAAGGCTCAGTCATGCAGAAGAGGATGCAGGCGATATTGAAAATTATGAGCGGGCAGCAGCGTCTCTGGAAGAGCGCATGAAGTTTCTGAAGAAGACGGGCAATCGAGGGGAGATTGCAAAGCTTCAGGAGGAACGAAGGCAGGTCAGAGAACAGATGGAGGCTTATGAGATTCAGCAGGAAAAGCTCTGGAAGGCGCAGCAGGAACTGTTGGAGAAGAGATTGAAGGAGCAGGAGGAGAAGCTTCAGGAAGCTAACGTGCGCCTGGCGGGATATGAGGAGCTTCCAATGAAAGAGCAGGAGCTTGATCGGCTGCGAGAGCAGATTTTCCGGTTTCAGGCTGCCCAGGAACGGGAGCAGACAGCGAAGCAGCAATATATGCAGGCCCAGAAGCAGGAAGAGAGACGAAAAGCGGAATTGGAAGAGGTTCGTGAGTGTGCACAGGAGCAGAAATACAGCGACAGAAAATGGATGCTGACAAGTGTGACTGGTCTGATCGTGATGTTGACGGGTATTGTGTTGATGGTATGTTGCTTTTCAGACAACATATTCATGACAGCACTGCTTGGCATTTTGATACTGCTCGGTCTTGCCTCGACAATCACCTCATTTCTCCAGTTATTCAGAAATCAGCGTTCCTGTCATCTTGCAAAAGAGATCTACAACCAACGCGTGGCAGAACTGCAGCAGTATCAGAAGCAGAGCAAGCAGTTGAAAAAGCAGTGGGACGAGGCAGAAGCAGAGAGAAAAGAACAGGAGCAGGATCCGATTCTGCAAAAGCTTCGGAAAGCAACGGGCTATGTCATGGAGCAACTTCCAGACGGAGAGATACTGGAGCAGTGCTGGCAGCGGGAACGGGAGCGGAGCAGGGAGTTTCAGAATCTACGTCAGAGCTGTGAGAATCATCGAAAAGAGGTACGGAAGTGTCAGCAGGAACTGAATTCCTATGAACAGCAGGAAAAACATGTGGGACAGACGGAGGTTCGTCTGGAACTGGAAGAAAAACTGACGGATTTATCAGAGCAGATTCAGGAGCTGGAGCAAAAATATGAACTGTTATCCCGAACGCTGGAACTTCTGAAGACAGCCAGAGATCGATTCCTGGGAAGATATCTGACCACACTGAAGGAAAAAACAGCGGAGTATCTTGCTATTCTGGAACCGGCATGGAAGGACAGTATTGAGATGGATGTGAATCTGAAGCTTCGGATCCGTCAGCAGGGGATCCTGCGTGATCCGGAATATTTCAGCACTGGCTGGCAGGACCTGTTTCGGCTGGCGCAACGGTTTGCACTGATGGATGCGTTGTGCGAAGGAGAATCATCGGTGGCAATCCTGGATGATCCCTTTGTGAATCTGGATGAAGAGAAGCGGGCGCGGACACTGGAATTATTGAATCAAATAGGAAAACAGCGGCAGATCATTTATTTTACCTGCCGCCGTTAAGATCAGGGAACATCATTCGTTTTTGCTTGTGAACAGCGGATGGTGTTTTCTTGCGTAAAGATATGTAATTGTGTGGATCAATGTGGTCAGGATCCAAGAGGTGGCATAGCAAAGGTACAATACCTGCTGGGTCGGGAACCAGGTAAATATGGTGGCAAGCCAGATGATCCGGTACAGACAGGCACCGGAGACAGCCACCAGCATGGGTGTGATCGCGTATCCAAGGCCGCGCATAACACCCATGACCACTTCCATGATACCGCATAGAAAATACGGCATGGCGATCCAGAACATTCGGATCTGTCCGGCAGAGATCACAGCTGGATCTGTGGAGTAGATGGATAGAAGCTGTCTGGAAAACAGATTGGCAGTACCACCCATAAGGATACCGGTTACAGTGACAAGTCCTAAGCAGGAGAAAAGGATCTTATTGATCCGCTCGGGTTTCCCGGCACCGTTATTCTGGCTTACGAAGCTGACCGTTGCCTGATGAACTCCATTCATGGAAATATATACAAAATTTTCGATACTGGCAGAAGCACTGCTGCCGGCCATGACTACTGAACCAAAGGAGTTGATGGAGGACTGGATCAGCACATTGGAAAAGGAAAACATACCACTCTGGATTCCGGCTGGCAGCCCGATCCGCAGCATGCGGATCAACTGATCTTTCTGAATATACAGCTTTCGGATGTTCAGGTGACAGGGGCCATCTGTCCGGCATAGACAATTCAGGATCAAAACGGCACTTAAGGTCTCGGACAGGATCGTTGCCAGAGCAACACCGGCCACATCCATGTGAAGCACGATCACAAAGATCAGGTTCAGGACAACATTTAGCACTCCTGCAGCAGACAGAAAATAAAGCGGCCGCTTGGTATCGCCCATGGCACGCAGGATTGCACTGCCGAAATTATATGCCATGTTGGAAGGCATACCAATAAAAATGATCATTAAATATAGAGAAGCTTTATCAATGACATCTGCAGGAGTCCCCATCCATTGGAGCATTGGCCGGCCAAATAAAAATCCCAATAGAATCATGGCAGATCCAGATAAAATACTGACACTGACGGCTGTGTGGATGCCGTCTTTCGTTCCCTGATCGTCCTGGTTTCCAAGGGTTCGTGCCACATTTACATTGGCTCCGATGGAAAATCCGATAAATAATGTGGTCAGCAGGCTTAAAAGCTCAGTAGTGGAACCTACAGCTGCCAGGGAAGTACTTCCGGCAAAACGGCCAACCACGATCACATCCGCAGCATTGAACAGAAGCTGCAGACAGCTTGACAGCATCAAAGGCAAACTAAATGCAATGACCTTTTGTAAGACCGGGCCATTGCACATATCCATTTTATAGGATTCTTTTGACATCATTGTCCCCTCCATTTTCTGCGATATTCTCTTGCAGTGATTCCTTCTGCTTTTTGAAATACTTTATTGAAATAGCTGTTGTCTTCGATTCCGCAGGCTCGGGCGATCGCTTCAATCTGCTGATCACTGAAACGTAATAGTTCTTTGGCTTTCGTGATCCGTTGGGAATTGACATAACTTCCAACGGTGATTCCGAAGGCTTTTTTGAATTCCCGCGACATATGGTATTTGCTGATATAGAACAGGTTTGCCAGTTCATCAAGGGATATTTTTTCAGTAAAATGCTCATCCAGAAATCCACGGATTTCCAGAAGTTTAGAGGTGATATTATCCTCTTTTTTTACAGGAATTTCAGTCTGCCAGGTCAGAATCTGTGTGACCAGACGGTGCAGCAGTTCATTTTCCAGCAGCTCTCGGTTACCGGCACGATTTTTCTCCAGGATCAGTATCTGCTCCAGGATGGACTGAAAATCGGAAGGGCTGTCCGGATGAAAGACAGAAGCCTTCTGGTGACGGGTAAAATAAGCATGATATCCGGACATTGCAGTTCCGTAAAAATGTACCCACAGGAGAGTCCAGGGATCGTCCTCGCTGCTTTCGTGAGCATAAGGTTCCTGACAATCCAGAAAGATATGATCGCCAGGACCGATTTCCCAGAGGTTCTTTCCGATAGTGACTGTTCCGCGGCCGGACAATACAATAAAGAAAAGATAGGATTCCAGATGGGACCGACGGCTGATATGACGGTCCCGGCTCTTGAGCCGTCCAGTTTCCTGAATATACAGAAGATTCTGACGGGCAAATGAGCTTGGCGTATGGATATAGCGACAGATCTGATCATTTTGTAAAATTACTGCCATGAACATACCTCCAGAAGTAAAATATATAGGAGCAATATAATACTATTTTTTCGCAAGGATTTACATAGATTTCTTATATTTTCTATCTTATAATATAGTCCGGTTTTTGTAAAGTAAATACAAGTTATTACTATTTTTTAGGAGGAATATATGAGTAAAAAAGCATTGATCACAGGTATCACCGGACAGGATGGTTCTTTCCTTGCAGAGTTTCTGCTGGGAAAAGGGTATGAGGTACACGGCATTACCCGCCGTTCTTCTCTGGCAAACACCGGAAGAATCGACCATCTGTTGGAGAAACATGCAGTGACTCTTCATGATGGAGATCTGTCTGATTCATCCAGTCTGATCCGTATTATCGGAGAGGTACAGCCAGATGAGATCTACAACCTGGCTGCACAGAGCCATGTACAGGTAAGCTTCGATGTACCGGAGTATTCAGGAGATGTAGACGCACTTGGCGTCTTAAGAATCCTGGAGGCTGTCAGAATCACCGGTCTTACCAAGAAAACGAAGATCTATCAGGCATCCACTTCTGAGCTTTACGGAAAAGTTGAGGAGGTTCCGCAGCGTGAGACCACTCCGTTCCATCCGTACAGCCCGTATGCAGTAGCAAAACAGTATGGCTTCTGGATCGTGAAGGAATACAGAGAAGCATATGGTATGTTTGCTGTAAACGGAATCCTGTTCAATCATGAGTCTGAGCGTCGTGGAGAGAATTTTGTAACCAGAAAGATCACTCTGGCAGCAGGAAGAATCGCTTGTGGTATTCAGGATCACCTGGAGCTTGGAAATATGGATTCTTTAAGAGACTGGGGATATGCCAAGGATTATGTAGAGTGTATGTGGCTGATGCTGCAGCATGAGACTCCGGAAGATTTTGTTATCGCAACCGGAGAGCAGCATACGGTACGTGATTTCACTGAGCGCGCATTCAAAGCAGTTGGCATCGACCTTCGTTGGGAAGGAACCGGCATTGATGAGAAGGGTTATGATGTGAAGACCGGAAAGATGCTGGTATGCGTCAACAAAGCATGGTTCCGTCCGACTGACGTGGATAATCTGTGGGGAGATCCGACCAAGGCGAAGACGGTTCTTGGATGGAATCCGCAGACCACCACTTACCAGGAACTGGTAGAAATCATGGCAAAACATGACCTGGAGCTGGCAAAGAGAGAAGCAGCATTAAGAAACGTGCAGTAGACAGGAGAGAGAAAATCATGATGAATAAAGATGGAAAGATTTATGTAGCAGGTCACCGGGGAATGGTAGGTTCTGCCATCGTACGTTCTCTGGAGAGAAACGGATACCACAATATTATTACCAGAACCCATAAAGAACTGGACCTGACCCGTCAGGATCAGGTGGAAAAATTCTTCGCAGAGGAGAAGCCGGATTATGTATTTCTGGCTGCTGCAAAAGTAGGTGGAATCGTCGCAAACAGCGAAGCTCTGGCTGACTTTATGTATGACAATATGATCCTTGAGATGAATGTGATCCACGAAGCATGGAAAAATAACTGTAAAAAGCTTCTGTTCCTTGGATCCAGCTGTATTTATCCGAGAATGGCTCCGCAGCCGATGAAAGAGAACTGTCTGCTGACTTCTGAACTGGAGAAGACCAATGAGGCTTATGCACTGGCAAAGATCAGTGGTCTGAAATACTGCGAGTTCCTGAACCGTCAGTACGGAACCGATTATATCAGTTGTATGCCGACCAATCTGTACGGACCGAATGATAACTATCATCCGACCCACAGCCATGTACTTCCGGCACTGATCCGTCGTTTTCATGAAGCAAAAGAGCAGGGACTGACCGAGGTTACCTGCTGGGGTACTGGTTCACCGCTTCGTGAGTTCCTGTATGTGGATGATCTGGCAGATGGCTGTGTTTATCTGATGAATAACTACAGTGGAAATGAGACTGTCAACATGGGTACCGGAAAAGAGCTGACCATTAAGGAACTGACGGAACTGGTGGCAAAAGTGGTTGGTTATACAGGAGAGATCAAATGGGATCCGTCCAAGCCGGATGGAACACCGAGAAAGCTTCTGGATGTATCCAAGCTGGAAGGTCTGGGCTTCCATTATAAGACTGAGCTGGAAGAGGGAATCCGTCTGACTTACGAAGATTTCCTTCACAATCCCATGAGAGCAGAGAGATAGGAGCCGGTATGAAACATTATGGAGTGATTATGGCCGGTGGTGGAGGAACCCGTTTCTGGCCGTTGAGCCGTCAGGCAATGCCGAAGCAGATGCTGAATCTAAGCGGCAAAGATCGGATGATCAATGAGACGATCGATCGTCTGGATGGTGTCATCGAGAAAAGTGATATGTTTATCGTGACAAATGAGAAACAGGCAGGAAAGATGTTAGAGTGTGTGGATGGCAGAATTGCAAAAGACCACATTCTGGCAGAGCCGTCTGCAAGAAATACGGCAGCATGCATCGGATATGCAGCTATGGAGATCGTCAAAAAATATGGTGATGGCATCATGTGCATCTTTCCGTCAGATCATTTTGTGAAGAAAGAGGCTGCTTTTAAGGAAATCCTTGGTGAAGCGATCAAGGCAGCAGAGGAGCAGGATAAGCTGATCACCATTGGTATTGCTCCGACCTTCCCATCCACAGGCTATGGCTATATTAAATTTGATAAAAAAGAAGATGCCATTGCCCGCAAGGTAGAGGAATTCAAGGAAAAACCGGATCTTGAGACGGCGAAAGCCTATGTAGAGAGCGGTAACTATGCATGGAACAGTGGAATGTTTGTGTGGAAGGCGTCTACCATCCTGAAGAAGTTTGAGCGTCTCCTGCCGGATATTTATGAGTGTCTGGTGAAGATCGGGGATGCTATGAATACTCCGGAAGAAGAGAATGTGATACAGGAGATCTATCCGGTGATCCCGAAGATTTCCATTGATTACGGTATTATGGAACGTTCTTCTGACGTCCTGGTGTTATCCGGTGATTTCGGCTGGAACGATGTGGGAAGCTGGGATATGATGAAGGTCATCTATGATGCGGACCAGAATGGAAATATCATTGTAGGAGATCAGGTGAACATTGATACAACAAACACAATTTCTTTTTCTACTGGAAAAATGATCGCGACCATTGGCGTGGATAATCTTGTTGTTGTGGAAACAGAAGATGCTGTCTTAGTATGCAGCAAAGACCGGGTGCAGGATGTGAAGAAAGTAGTAGATACCTTGCAGGAACAGGGCAGAACGGAATTGCTGTAAAGGATATGCAAAAGCGCAAGAGGAGAATAAGCATGGATTATAAAGCAAAATATGAGCAGTGGTGTCAGGATCCTATTTTTGATAAGGAGACGAAGGCCGAACTTTCTGCCATTGCAGGAGATGAAAAAGAGATCGAGGATCGTTTTTACAAAGATCTTTCCTTTGGAACAGGTGGACTTCGTGGCGTGATCGGAGCTGGAACCAACCGGATGAATGTGTATACGGTGACCAAGGCAACGCAGGGTCTGGCTAATTATATTAAAAAACAGGGCGGCGAGGATAAAGGTGTGGCAATCGCATTTGATTCCCGTCACATGTCTGTGGAATTTTCTGAGAAGGCAGCGCTGTGTCTCAATGCCAACGGAATCAAGACCTATCGTTTTGAGACGCTCAGACCGACTCCGGAGCTTTCCTTTGCCTTGAGAGAACTTCATTGTATCGCAGGTATTGTTGTGACTGCCAGTCACAATCCGCCAGAGTATAATGGATACAAGGTATATTGGGAGGATGGCGCACAGATCACAGCACCGAAGGATAAAGAGATCATCGCAGAAGTGAATGCAGTGACTGATTTTGCTTCCATCAAGATGATGGATCGTGCAGAGGCAGAAGAGAAGGGATTGTTCCATGTGATCGGAAAAGAGATTGATGATCGTTACATGGAAGAGCTGAAAAAGCTGGTCTTAAGTCCGGATGTGATCAAAGAGATGGCTGACAGCCTGAAGATTGTCTATACACCGCTCCATGGAACCGGTAATCTTCCGGTCCGGCGCGTGCTCAAAGAGCTTGGGTTCACGCAGGTACAGGTGGTTCCTGAGCAGGAACTGCCGGATGGAGATTTTCCAACTGTGTCTTATCCGAACCCGGAAGATCCGAAAGCATTTGCGCTGGCTCTGGAACTGGCAAAGAAGACAGATGCGGATCTGGTTCTGGCAACAGACCCGGATGCAGATCGCCTTGGTATTTATGCAAAAGATTCCAAAACCGGAAATTATATGCCATTTACCGGAAATATGTCTGGTCTTCTGATCGCTGAGTATGAGCTGAGCACCAGAAAAGAGACGGGGCGTCTGCCAAAAGATGGTGCACTGGTGACTACCATCGTATCTTCCAATATGGCAGAAGCAATCGGAAAAGAGTACGGCATTGATGTGATTGAAGTCCTGACCGGATTCAAATACATTGGGGAGCAGATCAAGTTCTTTGAGCAGGATCATTCTCATACCTTCCTCTTTGGATACGAGGAGAGCTACGGTTGTCTGGTAGGAACCCATGCAAGAGATAAGGATGCGGTTGTGGCTGTAATGGCTTTATGTGAGGCTGCGGCTTACTACAAGAAGCAGGGTCTGACATTGTGGGATCAGATGCTGAAGATCTATGAAAAATATGGCTATTACAAGGAAACTCTGGTATCTGTTACCATGAAAGGTGTGGATGGAGCTGAGAAGATTCAGAGCATTCTGAAGCAGATGCGCGAAAATCCGCTGAAACAGATCGGTGACTACAAGGTACTGGCTGTGAGAGATTATGATGCGGACACCAGACTGGATATGGAGACGGGCAAGGTAACTGCCACAGGTCTGCCGAAATCCAATGTACTTTATTATGAACTGGAGCATGATGCATGGTGTTGTGTGCGTCCTTCCGGTACAGAGCCGAAAGTGAAATTCTACATGGGTGTGAAGGAAGAAGGACTTACACAGGCTGAGCATGCTCTGGAAGACCTGAAAGAAGCCATGACAAAGATTGTACAGTAACACCCATTTCGGAGAAGATATATGAAATGTATTGTGCTGGCGGGAGGAAGCGGGGACCGTTTATGGCCCCTCTCCCGCAAAAATTATCCCAAACAGTTTATTCATATCAAGGAAAACCGCTCCTTGTTTCAGGAGACTATTGCCAGAAATATCCCATTTTGTGAGGAATTTTATATTATTACATCCAATCGGTATGCCAATATCGTAGAAGGACAGCTGCAGGTCTTTCAGGGACTTCGTTATCGATGCTTTTACGAGGAAGAGGGTAAGAAAACTGCCCCTGCGGTAGCTATTGCCTGTCTGTGTGACAACCGTTCAGAGGATTATCTGGTGGTATCCACAGACCATATGATCGAAGGTGGAGATTATAAGGGCGCCATCGCAAAGGGTCGGGAATATATTCCGCAGGGAAAGATCGTGTGTCTTGGCATTCCTGCCTGGCGGTTTGAGCCTGGATATGGATACTTCAGACAGGTGGAAGAACGGACAGAGTTTCGGCACAGCGATATGACAGAAGAGATCCCGGCAGGAGAAAAATGGTACTATGATACCGGAATCTTATTGTTTAATGGTGGGGATTTTCTTCATGAACTGTCCAGAAAATCACCGGCTCTCTATGCTCAGATCAGAGAATGTGTGGATCAGCTTGATACCTACGAGAGAAATGTTCTGGTGCCGGGCAGACTTGTGGAAGAACTGGAGCCGGTAAGCATTGGACGGGCAGTGACCAGTGTGTCAGATAAAGTGCTGCTTTTACAGGCAGATTTCAACTGGAAAAGAATCATGACGCTGGAGTCATTGGATCAGTATTATCATGGAGAGGATTCCGGCCGGGTGATCCGTAATGCCTGTGAAAATGTGTCAGTGATGAATGAAGCGGCGCATCAGCTGGTGGTTGCCAATGGATTGGAAGATGTGATCATTGTCAACACAGCAGATGCGGTCTATGTGTCCCGAAAGAGCGAAGCGGATCAGATCAAGAGCATTATCCGGGAGAATTACGAGAAGCAGCAGTCTTATTTTGATGAGGGAACAGTCTATTATACCCCTTGGGGCATCAAAGAGACCATACATTACGGGGATTCCTGTAAGGTAAAGAAGATCACGATTTTTCCGGGAAAAGAGCTGTCCAGACATGTGCATAAGCTTCGGACAGAGCATTGGTCTGTGATCAGTGGAGTCGCAACCATTCAGCTGGATGAACAGATGGGTGAGTATGGATCAGGTGAAAGTATCTCTGTGCCCATGGGAACACCTCATCAGATCGCCAACCGGGGAACGGAAGATCTCGTAGTCATTGAAGTAAGTGTAGGTGAGCTGGAATATGGTCATGGAAATGATCTGACCCGCCTGGCAGGTCAGTCTATTGTGAAGACGGACTGTGATGAGATCGTTCGCATGGAGCCTGCTTTTAAGGACAATCTCTGGGGAGGTACCCGTCTGCGGGACGTCTACGGCAAGAAATGCGACTATGATATTGTAGCGGAGAGCTGGGAATTGTCCACACATAAAGCCGGTCAGAGTATCGTTGCTACGGGAAAAAATAAAGGTCTTATGCTGGGTGAGTATATCAACCGGTTTGGCAGAGGTATATTAGGCTGGAAATGTGATCCTTATGAGCGATTTCCGCTTCTGATCAAGTTTATTGATTCCAGAGAAAGTCTTTCTATTCAGGTGCATCCTGGGGATGATTATGCACTGCAGAAGGAAGACGAATATGGAAAAAATGAACTGTGGTATGTGGTAGATTGTGAACCGGAGTCTTATCTGTATTGTGGATTTTCCAGAGACACAGATGAGGCAGAGGTGCGCCGCCGGATCGAGGATGGTACACTGACGGAGATCCTGAATAAGATTCCTGTAAAAAAGGGAGACAGTTATTTTATTGAAAATGGAACGGTTCATGCCATTGGACCAGGTGTACTGATCTGTGAGATCCAGCAGAGTTCTAATGTGACATACCGTCTGTATGATTACCAGAGACGCGACAAATACGGAGAACTGCGGGAACTGCATATTGACAAGGCCATGGAGGTGACGAATTTCCATGAGAAAGATATGGAAGCCGCCAAGACCATGGAATGCAAATACTTTTCGATTGAGAAAAGCGTGTTTGATGGAGAGGTTTCCTTTAATCTGGATGACTCCAGCTTCCGTGCCTTTGTGGTACTGGAGGGAAGCGGTCAGGTATCCTGTGGAGAGGAGTCATTAGCCTACCGTCCGGCGGACTGCTTTTTTGTTCCTGCAGGCAAGAAAACCGTTGTTTTTCATGGTTGCGGAACGGTATTGAAGGTTCAGGTCTAACAGGTTCTTAAGATTTATTTAAGATGACTGCAGATGATTGACACTGCTGGAACAGATTGTATATAATTCAGAAAGGAGGAGCTTTTGTGAGCTTCTCCTTTATATACATTAGATGAACAGGATATAAGTGCAGTGGTATTTTCAAGTATTGATTTTTTATTTAAATTTTTACCGATTTTTTTTGTAATCTTTATGTTCTGTCCAAAGGCATGGAAGAATCTGTGCCTGTTTGCGGGCAGTCTTTTGTTCTATTTGTATGGGGTGAAGGATACACCATGGTATCTCGCCCTGTTTTTAGTTTCCATAATTGTGAATTACAGGATGAGTTTCTGGATCGACGGCAGTTTGGAGCCGGTACAGAAAAAGCGAAGACTGGCGGCGGGAGTGATTTTTAATCTGTCTATTCTGGCCGTATTTAAATATACGCATAGATTACCGCTGGGAATCAGTTTTTATACCTTTCAGGCAGTGGGATGGCTGATTGATGTGTATCGGGAAGGTCGGATGCAGGATGCGAATTTTGTGAAATTCGGAACCTTTATGACTCTGTTTCCTCATGTGATTTCAGGTCCGATTCTGCGTTGGAAGGATACCAGCAGGGATTTATCCCGGCAAAACAGAGGGCTGGATGCATTGGAAAATGGTCTGCGGGAGTTGACCATCGGACTTGGCATGAAAGTTCTGCTGGCTAATCAGATGGCAGATTTATGGGAAAAGATCCGGGCAGTGGGATATGAAAGTATCTCTACACCATTGGCATGGCTTGGTATTGTGGCATTCAGCTTCGAGATTTACTTTGATTTTTACGGTTATTCATTGATGGCAATTGGTCTTGGCGAAATGTTCGGATTCCATCTGCCGAAGAATTTTCAATATCCGTATATGGCGACTTCCATGACAGATTTCTGGCGTCGCTGGCATATGACGCTGGGAAGCTGGTTCAGAGATTATGTGTATATCCCACTGGGAGGTAGTCGTTGCAGCAAAGGGAAAATGATCCGGAATCTGCTGGTAGTGTGGCTGCTTACCGGATTGTGGCATGGTGCAGGCTGGAATTTTCTTCTGTGGGGATTCCTGTTATTTGTTCTGGTCGCAGTGGAAAAATTGTGTTTACTAAAAGTATTCCGACGTGTTCCGATTCTGGGACATGTATATATGATTCTGGCCATCCCTCTGTCATGGCTGATATTTGCCATCTCTGATCCAGGACAGATCTGGATCTATGTGCAGCGGCTGTTTCCATTTTTGGCAGCGGCGGGAAGATTTTCCTGGTTTGCCGGTGATTATCTGAAATACGGCAAAATGTATCTGATCACACTGCTGGCAGGAATGATTCTGATCACACCACTTCCGCGAAAGCTTTACGAGCGGTACAAAGGCAGCATGTGGTCGGCACTGGTACTGATCCTGATCTTCTGGTTCAGTGTGTACTGCATCTGGATCGGACAGGATGATCCGTTTATGTACTTCGCCTTCTGATATTATGCATAGTGAAATAGCAATTTCAAAAAAGGACAGACAACATGAAACAACGAAACTGGTACACGATTTTTTTACTTTCTACCTGTATTGTGGCAGGTATGATCTATATAGCGGGAGTATATGCGCCGGACAGCATGAAGATCGCACGGGCGGCACTGCAGTATGTGTTTAATCCTTCTGAAGGAAGCTTTTCTGAGGGGAGCTTCTGGACGGATGGAGTGGAAGAAGAGATGCAGTCGACAGATGATGATGCGGCGGCTGATGATCTGAATTCGACAGATGCAGATAGTTCCGATGGGACTGCTTCAGATAATACGGATACAGTCACGTCAGATCAGAAGCTCACAGAGCAGCCACAGAGGGAGCTGCCACAGATTCCGGATGATTTTACAGGTGTTCTTTTTGTCGGAGATTCCCGGACAGTGGGACTGTCTGAATATGGAAAGCTTGGAAATGCAGATGTATTTGCAGACACAGGGATGAGTGTCTACAATGTGACGAAAAAAGCTTTGCCTGCGCCAGATGGTGAAAAACATACACTTGATGAGCGACTGCAGGAAAAGAACTATCAGATAATCCTTCTGATGCTGGGTATCAATGAGCTTGGCTATGACAGAAATGTGTCTTATAAGAGATACGCAGAACTGGTAGAGCACATCCGGGAGCTCCAGCCGGATGCATGGATCGTGTTGGAAGCGAATCTTCATGTGACGCAGGCACAGTCGGAAAAAGATGACATTTTTAATAATGAAAATATCAATCAGGTGAATGAAAATATTCGTCAGCTTGCACAGGAAAATGGTCTGGGGTATCTGGATGTGAATGTGTTGTTTGATGACGAAAATGGATGCCTTAAGGCTGATTATTCTGCAGATGGAGCACATGTCCTTGGCTCTTATTATGATGACTGGTCTGCGTGGATCTTACAGGAATTACAGTCCGGCGATGCCAATAATAGGTAGTCAGACATTTGCAAACAGTTGTAAAATCCTCCGTGATGGGGTATTCTATATAGGAATCTACGATAACGGAGGACTTAAAATTGCAGGATTTTGATACAGAGGAATCTGCAAGGCAGCAATTAAGAGCGCAGAGACGGGCAAAGCTGCGGGAAAAGAGAAGACGGGAACGAAGAAGAAAACAGATCCTGGTATTGAGCTGTATGGGGCTGGGAGTGATAATTCTTCTGACAGCTGGCGGCAGATTGATCGCAGGAAAGAAGAAAGCAGCTGATACAGCACAGAATACGCAGCACGAAACCATAGAGGAGCAGAATGCAGTGCTGACAGAGGTAACAGCGAATATAGATTCAGATGCCACGGAACAGGGGAAAGATGCGGTGAAAACCGCATCGGAAGGTTCAGACACATCGGAAGAATCAGATGTATCTGATGAATCGGACGCAGATATGACAGCAGGCACAGCTTCTGCAGATATTCCATTTGCAGCAGGCTATGAATTTTCAACTACGGATTCCACATCAGGAACCAATGGGGAAGTACAGAGCACCTATGCATTGCTGGTGGATCTGGATGATAATACAATTGTCACTCAGCGAAATGCCAGGGATCGGATCAATCCGGCATCTATGACCAAGATTATGACAGTTCTGGTAGCAGCAGAGCATGTGACAGATCTGGAGGATACATTTACCATTACCCGTGAGATTACAGACTTCAGTTATTCCAATGACTGCAGTGCAGTTGGATTTGGTGAAAATGAGGTTGTCACAGTAAAAGATCTGCTCTATGGAACGATCCTTCCCTCAGGCGGAGATGCAGCAGCAGGTCTTGCCTGTTATGTGGCCGGTTCTATGGACAGCTTTGTGGACATGATGAACCAGAAGCTGAGGGATCTGGGCCTGTCAGACAGTGCACATTTTACCAACTGTGTGGGTCTGTATAATGAAAATCATTATTGCAGTATCTATGATATGGCAGTGATCCTGAAAGCGGCGATGGAAAATGAATTGTGCAGGGAAGTCATGTCGGCACATACTTATACAACATCTCCTACGGAACAGCACCCGGAGGGAATCCAGATATCCAACTGGTTCCTGCGGCGGATCGAAGATAAAGAGACGAACGGAGAAGTGGTCTGTGCCAAGACCGGCTATGTAGTGCAGTCTGGAAACTGTGCTGCCAGTTATGAAGTGACCAACAGCGGAAAACATTATATCTGCGTGACCGCAAATGCACATAGCGGATGGCGGTGCATCTACGATCATGTGGAGATCTATAAAACTTATACGGAATAAAATATTGTCACTTAAAAATTTTATTCCAGATGGCATGTGCTACTTCTTCTTTGCTCATCAGTGGAAGTTCCTGGATATCATTTTTGGTGATCAAAGTCACCACGTTGGTATCGGTTCCAAATCCGGCACCGGCGGTCTTCAGGTTATTGGCAACGATCATATCTACATTTTTCTTGATGAGTTTTGTCTGGGAATTTTCCAGCAGATGCTCTGTTTCCATGGAAAAACCACATAAAAATTGACCAGATTTTTTATGCTCACCAAGATATTTCAGAATGTCCTGGGTGCGGGTCAGGGGGATAGACATATCGCCGTCCTTTTTTTTGACTTTCTCAGTGCTGACCTGAGAAGGTGCATAATCGGCAACAGCTGCAGCCTTTACGATTGCATCCTGCTCTGGTGCAAGGGAAGTGACTGCATTGTACATATCCTGTGCAGAGGTGACGGACACGACGTTTACAAAAGGTGGTGGAGTCAGAGAGACAGGTCCGCTGACCAGAGTCACTTCGGCACCTCGCTGCATGGCAGCTTCTGCCAGGGCATATCCCATTTTGCCGGTGGAATGATTGGAGATAAAGCGCACCGGATCAATGGCTTCCTGAGTAGGACCGGCGGTGACCAGTACTTTTTTGCCGGTCAGATCTTTTTCGTAAGCCAGTTCCCTTAAGATATAGGAAAGCAGTACTTCCGGCTCCGGCATTTTTCCGGCTCCAGTGTCTCCGCAGGCCAGGTGGCCGCAGGCAGGATCAATGATCTGCCAGTGATAGTGGGCCAGTGTTTTTAAGTTATCCTGCACGATTGGATTTTCATACATGCCTGTATTCATGGCCGGAGAGATGAGCTTTGGGCATTTACAGGCGAGAATGGTAGTGGTTAGCATATCGTCAGCGATGCCGTGTGCCAGCTTGCCGATCACATTGGCCGAAGCCGGTGCCACCAGTACAAGGTCTGCCTTCTTTGCCACAGAAATATGCTCCACCTCAAAGGTGAAATTCCGGTCAAAGGTATCCACCAGACATTTATTTCCGGTGAGGGTTTCAAAGGTGACCGGTGTGATGAACTGAGTAGCATTTTGGGTCATGATGACCTGTACATCGCAGTGTAGTTTTTTCAACGCACTTGCGAGATTTGCAATTTTATATGCGGCGATACTTCCGGTAACGCCTAATACGACACATTTATTTTTTAACATAGATTCCTCCTGGACGGTTTAGACAGTCATTTGTAAAATTGCGCTTGCAGGGTTTTGCGCTGCTTTGCAACTCTCAAGATTTTTCGAATATTTATGAGTAAGCTCATGTAGTTTCACACTAAATATTGGCATAAAGAGGTAGAAAAGTAAAGGAAAAGATGATAAAGTATAAATATTCCTGCGTGCAGGAACGGAATCGCAAAACATGGAGGAATCAATAAAAGATGATTTTAGCAGTAGATATTGGAAATACAAATATTGTGGTGGGATGCATCAAAGGTGAGGAAATCTGCTTCGTGGAGCGGATGTCCACGGAAGCCACCAGAACCGAGCTGGAATATGCGATCAGTTTTAAAAATGTACTGGAAATGTATGGCATTTCCATTGAGCAGCTGGACGGAGGGATTATTTCTTCGGTTGTGCCGCCAGTGACAAATATTGTGAAACGGTCTGTGGAGAAGATTCTGAATACGGAAGTCATGTTGATCGGTCCTGGTGTGAAGACGGGTCTGAATATTCTGATGGATGATCCAAGACAGGTGGGAAGTGACCGGATCGTCAATGCAGTAGCGGTAGTCCATGAGTATCCGGTGCCTGCGGCCATCATTGATATGGGAACGGCAACGACCATCTGTGTGGTGGATGAGAAGAAGAACTATATTGGCGGAGCAATCATTCCGGGGATGCGGATCGCAGCAGATACACTGACTGCCCGCACGGCGCAGCTTCCAAAGATCAGTCTGGAACCGCCTGCAAAGCTGATTGGAAAAAATACGGTTGACTGTATGAAGAGCGGTGTCTTCTATGGAAATGTGGCGTTGATCGATGGAATGCTGGATCGAATAGAAGAAGAGATGGGACAGAAGCTTCATGTGATCGCTACTGGCGGACTGGCGAAAGCTCTGATTCCGTATTGCAGACATGAGATCACATTGGATGATGCATTGCTGCTCAAAGGTCTGAAGATTATTTACGAGAAAAATAAGTAAACAAAAATGCTGTGGAAGACCAGAAAAGAAATTCAGGTCACCACAGCATTTTTATGTACAAGAGAAAATGATTATTTGATAATGGTTCCGGCTTTTTCTTCCAGGGCAGCTTTTGCGTCGTCCAGGTCAGCGATCACAGTTACGCGGCCCGGCTTTCCGGATACGAAGGAAACAGCAGCAACAACTTTCGGAAGAATGGAAGTCTCAGCAAACTGACCCTCTGCAATGTAGGAGCGGGCTTTGTCTACACTGATCGTATCCAGCGGTTCGCAGTTATCCTTACCATAGTTCAGGTACAGCTTTTTCTCGCCAGTCAGAAGCAGGAGAACATCTGCATCCAGAAGCTCAGCCAGCTTGCCGCTTGCCAGATCTTTCTCAATAACAGCACTGGCACCTTTCAGGCGATTTGCCTGTTTGAGAACAGGGATTCCGCCGCCACCGCAGGCGATGACAACCTGACCGGCATCAGACAGAGCGCGGATACTGTCGATCTCTACGATATCTTCCGGCTTCGGTGCGGATACGATACGACGATAACCGCCATCCACTTTGACCACGTAGTTTCCCTTCTCTTCTTCAGCGTCAGCTTCTTCCTTGGTCATGATACGACCGATGACTTTGACCGGTTTGTAGAAGGAGTCATCGTATGGATTTACAACAACCTGGGTCAGAATGGTAGCAACCGGACGGTTGATGCCACGGTTGAGAAGTTCTTCACGAATGGCGTTCTGCAGGTCATATCCGATATAACCCTGGCTCATGGCAGAGCAGACAGATATGGGTGCGAAGGTGTAATCCGGGTGCTGCTTTCCGAATTCGTTCATAGCAGTATGGATCATACCCACCTGTGGGGCATTACTGTGGGAAATAATAACCTGGCAATCAGCCTCTACAAGATCTGCAATAGCTTTTGCGGCGCCTTTTACTGCGTCCTGCTGCTGGGGAAGGGTAGCACCCAGCGCTTTGTGCCCGAGGGCAACGACAACTTTTTTCTTGCTCATGATGGGTCCTCATTTCTGTAGTGTGTAGTGGAGCCTGGAATCTCAGAGATCTGTGGTATTCTCGCTGCGGTGTCCCGCTGCAGAGAGCTTTCTGCAGAAGTACTTATGAGTGCGAGCATTCACTGTGCTTCTGTGTCAATCTCATCCGGCTCCAACGGTTACTAACAGTATACGTGTTTATAGACAAAATTGCAAGGATAAGACAATTGTGATATAATAGGCGCATTGGAAAAAGAGAAGGAGATTCTTTCATGAAAAATATTGCAGGACTTTTACAGGAACTGAAGTACACAGTGATAGACGGAAAGCCAGAAGGAGAAATCTCAGAGCTGGTCTATGATTCCAGAAAGGTGACAAAGGACTGTATGTTTGTCTGCATCAAGGGTGCGGCATATGACAGCCATGACCATACAGAGGAGATCGCCCGGGCAGGCGCAAAAGTGATCGTGGCAGAGCGTCCGGTGAAGGTACCGGAAGGCGTGACTTTAGTATTGGTGGAGGACAGCCGTTATGCGCTTTCCATGCTGTCCGCAGCGTATTTTGATCATCCGGCGCAAAAGCTGAAAGTGATCGGAATCACAGGAACCAAGGGAAAGACCACTACTACATTTATGGTAAAAGGAATTCTGGAGCATGCTGGATACAAGGTGGGATTGATCGGAACCATTGAGACCATTATCGGTGATACTCATATTCCGTCCAGCAACACTACGCCGGAATCCTATCTGGTGCAGAAATATTTTGCACAGATGGTGGAGGCAGGCTGCCAGATCTGCGTCATGGAAGTATCTTCCCAGGGACTGATGATGCATCGTACTGCCGGTATTCCATTTGAGATCGGCATCTTTACCAATCTGGCGCCGGATCATATCGGACCCAATGAGCATGCAAGCTTTGAAGAATACGCAGCATGCAAAGGAATGCTGTTCCGCCAGTGCCGTCATGGAATCGCGAATGTGGATGATGAGCATTTTGATATGGTACTGGCAGGTCATACCTGTGATCTGGAGACCATCGGATTCTCAGACAGAGCTGATTACCGGGCATCTGACATGGAACTGATCGGAAGACCGGGCTATCTGGGTGTAAAATACCATGTATCCGGAAAGATTGATATGGATGTGGAAATTGATGTGCCGGGACGCTTCAGTGTGTATAACTCACTGGTAGCGATTGCTGTCTGCGAGCATTTTAAGGTATCTCAGGAGGATTTAAAAGCGGCTCTTAAAGTAGTGAAGACCAAGGGACGTATTGAGATGATCAAAGTATCCGATGATTTCATTCTGATGATCGACTATGCACACAATGCCATGAGCTTAGAGAGCCTGTTGACTACATTAAAAGAATATCATCCAAAGCGGCTGGTATGTGTCTTTGGCTGTGGCGGAAACCGTTCCAAGCTGCGTCGTTATGAGATGGGCGAGGTATCCGGTAATCTGGCGGATCTGACCGTGATCACGTCTGATAACCCACGATTTGAGGAACCGCAGGCGATCATTGATGATATCAAGGTCGGTATGGCAAAAACCAAAGGAAAATATGTGGAGATCTCTGACCGGAAAGAAGCGATCCGTTATGTGATCGAACATGGTCAGAAGGGAGATGTCATTGTGCTGGCAGGAAAAGGCCACGAGGACTACCAGGAGATCAAAGGAGTCAAATATCCCATGGATGAGCGTGTGCTGATCCAGGAGGTATTGAAGGAGATGGCAGAGAAATAGATGGAATTCGTCAATGTGATCGTAGATATTTCCCATGAGAAGCTGGATCGGATCTTTCAGTACCGGATTCCGGAGGAACTTCAGGGGAAGATCAGCACCGGTATGCAGGTGCAGGTTCCCTTTGGCATGGGAAATCGAACCATCAAAGGATATGTGACAGGTGTCACGGATGTGCCGGATTATCCGGTGGAAAAGATCAAGCCGGTCACCGGTCTGGTGGATGGCGCTGTGCCGGCGGAGTCGGAGCTGATCGCGTTGGCGGCATGGATGAAGGAGTTCTATGGTTCCACCATGAACCAGGCTCTGAAAACGGTACTTCCGGTAAAACAGGAAGTGAGCAGCAGACAGGAAAAATGTATTGTGCTTGCGATTCCAAGAGAAGAGGCAGAGCAGTTATTAAAGGAAGTACTCCATAAAAATTTTCGGGCAAAGGCAAGATTGCTGGCAGGACTTCTGGATCATGACGGAAAATTGTCTTCAAAGGAAGCAGCAGATCTTAAGATCACATCTTCTGTCATACAGGGGCTGGAACGAGATGGTGTGGTCCGTCAGATATCCAGGGTGCAGTACAGGAATCCTTTTGCCGGAAAATTTGAACAGACCGGTGTACAGCGGACGTTGACAGAAGAGCAGAAGAATGCTGTGGATGGAATCTGGGATGAGTATGCACAGGGCATTCGAAAAACCTATTTGCTGGAAGGTGTTACTGGAAGCGGCAAGACAGAAGTGTATATGGAACTGATCAGCCGGGTGATCGCAGAAGGAAAGCAGGCAATCGTGCTGATTCCGGAGATCGCCCTGACTTTCCAGACAGTCCGGCGCTTTTATGAGCGGTTTGGAGACCGGGTATCGGTCATGCATTCCAGACTGTCGGAGGGAGAACGATATGATCAGTTTCTTCGGGCCAAAGCCGGAGAAATTGATGTGATGATCGGGCCAAGGTCTGCGTTGTTTACACCATTTTCACAGATTGGTGTTATGATCATTGATGAAGAGCATGAAGGAGCCTATAAAAGTGAGACAGTTCCCCGGTATGATGCCAGAGAAGTGGCGGCTGTCCGGGCGAAAAAGCATGGGGCTTCTCTTATCTTAGGAAGTGCCACACCGTCCGTGGAGACCAGCAGGAGAGCCAGGGAAGGAAAGTTTGGATGGTATCGACTGACCTCACGGATCGGGCAGGCAATTTTGCCGGAAGTATCGGTGGTGGATCTAAGAGAGGAGCTTCGGGATGGAAATCGAAGTATTTTCAGCCGGAGACTTCTGTCGGCCATGGATGACAGGCTAAAAAAAAGACAGCAGATCATGTTGTTCTTGAACCGTCGTGGGTTGTCTGGATTTGTGTCCTGCCGTTCCTGCGGGAAATCGATTCGCTGTCCTCATTGTGATGTGACCTTATCTCTTCACAAGGATGGAAGCCTTCGATGTCATTATTGTGGTTATCGGATCCCGATGCCGAAGAATTGCCCTTCCTGCGGATCCCCATATATTTCCGGCTTCCGGGCAGGAACCCAGCAGATCGAGCGGGAGGTGCACAGATTATTTCCTCAGGCGCGAGTGCTGCGGATGGACTATGATACCACCCGTACAAGAGAAAGCTATGAGCAGATCTTAAGTGCTTTTGGAAATGGACAGGCGGACATTTTAGTGGGAACACAGATGATCGTGAAGGGACATGATTTTCCTGATGTTACACTGGTTGGTATTGTTGCGGCAGACATTTCACTGTATGCGTCTGACTATCGGGCTGCAGAGCGGACTTTTCAGCTTCTGACCCAGGCGGTGGGAAGAGCCGGCAGAGGAAGCAAGGCAGGAGAAGCGGTAATACAGACCTATATGCCGGAGCATTACAGCATTCAGACTGCGGCAAAGCAGGATTATGACGCATTTTATGAGCAGGAGATCCTGTACCGGGAATTGATGGGCTACCCACCGGTGGATGAGATGCTTGGTATCTATTTGTCGGGAAAAGATCTGGAAAAATTGGAAAGCTGCGCAGAACAACTGGCAGAATGGATCCGTAATGCCCATGTGGAGGGCTTATGTCTGATCGGACCGGCTGATGCGGCTCTCGCCCGGAAAAATGACAGTTACCGCAAGGTTATTTATATGAAACATGAAAAGAAAATTATCTTATTAAAAATAAAAAAACTGCTGGAGCAGCAGATTGCTGGTACAGATAATTGGAACGATATTTTTATCCAGTTTGACTACAATCCATTGCAGGCATATTAGGAGGACATTATGGCAATCAGAAATTTACGTTATGAAGGAGATCCGATTCTCCGTAAAACAAGCAAAGAAGTAAAAGAGATCACACCAAAGATTGTAGAGCTGATCGATGACATGCTGGAGACCATGTATGAGGCTGGCGGTGTCGGACTGGCAGCGCCACAGGTGGGTGTACTGAAAAGAATCGTTGTGATCGATGTGGGAGATGGTCCGTTCGTGTTGATCAATCCACAGATCACAAAGACGGAAGGCTCTCAGACCGGAGACGAAGGATGCTTAAGTGTACCGGGAAAAGCCGGAATCGTGACCAGACCTAACGAAGTGACTGTCCGCTTTACCGGTGAGGATGGCAATACCTATGATCTGGAAGGAACAGAACTGCTGGCGAGAGCCATCTGCCACGAGTGCGATCATCTGGATGGAAAGCTGTATGTGGATCTGGTGGAAGGAGAACTTCACGATACTGTCATGGACGAGGAGGAATAAGCGAATATGAAAATTATTTTCATGGGAACACCGGATTTTGCAGTGGGAACGCTCAGATCCCTGGCAGAAGCCGGTCATGAGATCACACTGGTAGTGAGTCAGCCGGATAAGCCAAAGGGACGTGGACATGCGATGGTTCCCACGCCGGTGAAAGTTGTGGCTGAAGAGCTGGGGATTCCGGTATTCCAGCCGGTGAAGATCCGTGAGGCAAAGGATGTGTTGGAGAAGACGGAAGCAGATGTGTGTGTGGTAGCGGCTTTTGGACAGATCATTCCAGCGTCCATTCTTCATATGAAAAAATATGGATGCATCAATGTGCATGCTTCCCTGCTTCCGAAGTACCGCGGAGCAGCACCGATCCAGTGGGCAGTCATCGATGGGGAGAAAGAGTCCGGTGTGACGATCATGCAGATGGATGAAGGACTGGATACCGGCGATATGCTGGCAAAGGCAATCGTACCGCTGGATGAAAAGGAGACGGGAGGAAGTCTCTTTGATAAGTTGAGTGAGGCTGGTGGACGTCTTTGTGTGGAGACTCTTGCAAAGCTGGAAAAGGGCGAGATCACCCCGGAAAAGCAGGGAGAGTCACCGACTGCTTATGCATCCATGCTGGATAAAAAAATGGGAAATATCGACTGGAACAAGAGTGCAGTCGTGATTGAACGTCTGGTCCGTGGACTGAATCCGTGGCCCAGTGCATATACTCATCTTGACGGAAAGACATTGAAAATATGGGCATGTGATGTGCTGCCCCAAAGTGCATCAAAGGGAGAAAGTGGTGAGATACTGGAAGTGACAAAAGATGCCATTCATGTACAGACCGGGGACGGTATCCTGGTGCTTCGCGAGATCCAGCTTGCAGGAAAAGCAAGAATGGATGCAGGTGCATTTTTAAGAGGATACAAAGTAGTTCCGGGAACGGTACTTTCGGCAGAATAGGAGGAAATTATGCCGTTTTTCTATTATTATGACCCTACGTATATTCTGGTACTCATTGGAGCAGTTCTGTCCCTGTGGGCGTCTGCAACAGTAAAATCAACTTATAACAAATACTCTCGGGTATACAGTTATTCCGGACTGACCGGAGCGCAGGCAGCTGCACAGATTCTCAGACAGGCAGGTATCTATGATGTGAGGATCGAGCATGTGAGTGGTAATCTGACAGACCATTATGATCCAAAAGCCAGAGTGCTTCGCCTGTCCGACAGTGTCTATGGATCTAATTCCGTAGCTGCCATCGGTGTAGCTGCTCATGAATGTGGTCATGCGATCCAGGATCAGGAGGACTATGTTCCGCTTCGGTTCCGTTCTGCATTTGTGCCGGTAGCGAATCTGGGAACACAGGTTGCTTTCCCTATCCTTCTTCTGGGTGTATTTCTGGGAAGCTCTCATTTCCTGATCCAGGTGGGGCTGCTGTGCTTCTTCTTTGGTGTACTGTTCCAGCTGATCACTTTGCCGGTAGAGTTTAATGCATCCGGCCGTGCGGTACGGATCTTAAGAGAGACAGGGATGATGTCTGATGATGAATTGTCTAAGACAAAGAAAGTACTGTCAGCGGCAGCTATGACATACGTGGCAGCAGCGGCAGCATCGATCCTGTCCATGTTAAGACTTATTATCCTGTTCGGAGGTAACAGAAGACGTGACTGATCAGGTAAATACAAGAGGGCTCGCACTGGAATTTCTGCTGGAAGTGGAAAAAGGAGCCTTAAGCCATGTGGCACTTCGTGGTATGTTGGAGCGATACCAGTATCTGGATAAGCAGGAACGCGCATTCCTGACCCGCCTTTGTGAAGGAACTCTGGAGCGCAGACTGGAGCTGGATGCCATCATCAACCATTTTTCTAAAGTGCCGGTGAAGAAACAAAAGCCGGTGATCCGTAATCTGCTGAGAATGTCGGTTTATCAGCTGAAATACATGGATCAGGTGCCGGATTCTGCCGTCTGTAACGAGGCAGTGCGTCTGGCGCAGAAAAAAGGCTTCGGAACCTTGAAAGGGTTTGTAAACGGCGTGCTCAGAAGCATTGCCAGAGGAATAGAAGAGATTTCTTTTGATGATCTGTCTATCTGTTATTCCACACCTCAGTGGATCGTAGACCAGTGGGTCGAGGAATATGGGAAAGACAAGGCAGTTCGGATGCTGGCGGATCAGTATGCAGAGAAGCCGGTGACCATTCGAATCAATGAGACGAAGACAACAAAGCAGCAGTTGAAGGAGCGTCTGGAATCCGAAGGCGTGACCGTTCAGGAGGTGGACGGCATGGATTGCGCACTGGCAATCTCCGGGTTTGATTATCTGCGGGCTCTTTCTTCCTTCAGGGAAGGGCTGTTCTATGTGCAGGATGTCAGTTCCATGCAGGTGGCATTGACCGCAGCACCGAAGGAAGGCGACATCTGTCTGGATGTTTGTGCGGCACCTGGAGGAAAGAGCCTTCATCTGGCAGAACTTCTTCATGGAACCGGACTTGTGGAGGCAAGAGATCTGACGGATTATAAAGTTGAACTGATCCAGGACAATATTGATCGTTCAGAGCTTACGAATATTCGTGCAGTCTGCCATGATGCTACCGTCCTTGATGAATCCTGGATCGGAAAGGCAGACATTGTGCTGGCTGATCTTCCATGTTCCGGCCTTGGAGTATTAAATAAGAAAAATGATCTGAAATACCGGATGACACCGGAACAGCAGCAGGAGCTGGTAGAGCTTCAGCACAGGATCCTGGATACAGTGTGGCAGTATGTGAAGCCGGGTGGAAAGCTGATCTACAGTACTTGTACCGTCCACAAAGCGGAAAATGTGGAAACTGTGGATTGGTTTTTGAAAACGCACCCGTTTTTGTTGAAAAAAGAGATAATAATGCTTCCCGGTGTGGATAAGTATGATGGATTCTTCATCGCCGGGATGGAGAGAAAAGAACATGATTGATATAAAATCACTGACTCTTCCAGAACTGCAGGAAGAGATGGAAAAGATCGGAGAGAAGAAGTTTCGTGCAGGACAGATCTATGAGTGGATGCATGTGAAGCTGGTGGACAGTTTTGATGAGATGACCAATCTCTCCAAAGGCTTGCGGGAAAAATTAAAGGAGCAGTATGAACTGATATCATTGGAGCTGGTGGAAGTACAGACATCGAAGATCGATGAGACCAGTAAATTCCTGTTCCGCCTGTCAGATGGAAATGTGATCGAGAGCGTGTTGATGAAATATCACCACGGCAATTCAGTCTGTATTTCCTCGCAGGTAGGCTGTCGTATGGGCTGTCGGTTCTGCGCGTCCACGTTGGACGGACTGGAGCGTGGGTTAAAACCATCCGAGATGCTGGATCAGATCTATAAGATCCAGAAGTGGTCCCAGGAGAGGGTGCATAACGTGGTCGTTATGGGAACAGGAGAACCTCTGGATAATTATGATTCTCTGCTTCGGTTTATTCATTTGCTGACCGATGAGGGAGGACTTCATATCAGTCAGCGGAATCTGACGGTATCTACCTGCGGTATTGTTCCGAATATGCGTCGTCTGGCAGATGAGAAGCTTCAGATCACGCTGGCATTATCCCTTCATGCGTCCAGCCAGGAGAAGCGCAAGACGCTGATGCCGGTGGCCTATAAATTTGATCTGAAAGATGTGCTGGATGCCTGCCGGTATTATTTTGAACAAACTGGCCGACGAATCACATTTGAATACAGTCTGGTAGGAGGCGTCAACGACAGCAGCGAGGATGCCAGAGAACTGACGGAGCTGGTCAAAGACCTGAACTGTCATATCAACCTGATCCCGGTCAATCCGATCAAAGAGAGGGATTACGTGCAGTCGGACAGCCGTGCGATCCTCAATTTCAAAAATAAACTTGAAAAATCAGGGATAAATGTTACTATTAGAAGGGAAATGGGCCGGGATATTGACGGCGCATGCGGACAGCTCAGAAAGAGCTATATGGATACTGAAAAAGAGAGGTAAGTGGAAGTGCAGACATCGGTCGCAATGACGGACGTGGGCCGTGTGAGAAAAGTGAATCAGGATTATGTGTATGCTTCCGACACACCGGTCGGAAATCTTCCGAATCTGTACATTGTGGCAGATGGAATGGGAGGTCATAAAGCAGGAGACCTGGCATCTTCCTATGCGGTGCAGACCATTGTGGAGGCTATCAGCCGGAGCGTGGAGACCAGACCGGCGCTGATCCTTCAGAAGGCGATCCGCTACGCCAATTACCGGTTATATGAAAAATCGGAAGAGCGGGAAGAATATCATGGAATGGGAACAACACTGGTAGTGCTGACAGTATATAAAGATGAAGCACTGGCAGCCAATATCGGAGACAGTCGGCTGTATGAGATCTCACAGAAGCAGATACGGCAGATTTCAGAAGATCATTCCCTGGTGGCGGAGCTGGTGCGAAAGGGAGAACTAAGTGCCACAGAAGCCAGAAGACATCCAGATAAAAATATTATTACAAGGGCACTGGGAATCCAGGACGAGGCGCAGATTGATCTGTTTCCGTTTCGTGTGGAGACAGGAAACCGCTATCTGCTCTGTTCTGATGGACTGACCAATATGGTGGAGGATGCGGAGCTTTGCAGGTTGATCAGTCAGAAGAAAGATATCTCGGAGATCGGTGCGGAGCTGATCCTCAAAGCGAACAAGAATGGTGGACTGGATAATATTGCAGTTGTATTGGTTGAAATAGATAACAGTGAGGTAGGATTATGATAAAGACGGGAACGATTCTGGGAGACCGCTATGAGATTCTGGAAAAAATAGGAACCGGCGGTATGGCAGAGGTCTTCAAGGGAAAAGATCATAAGCTGAACCGTTACGTTGCAGTCAAAGTACTGAAAGAGGAATTCCGTGACAATGACGGATTTGTAAAGAAATTTAAGGAGGAAGCTCAGGCAGCAGCCGGGCTTGCTCATCCCAATATTGTAAATGTATATGATGTCGGTGATGAGAACGGTATCTATTATATTGTGATGGAGCTGGTGGAAGGGATCACTCTGAAGAATTATATTGAGAGAAAAGGCCGCCTGACCATCAAAGAGGCAACCAGTATTGCAATTCAGGTATCTGCAGGACTGGAGGTTGCCCATAATAATCATATTGTACACAGGGATATCAAACCACAGAACATTATTATTTCCAGAGAAGGAAAAGTAAAGGTAACGGATTTTGGTATTGCCAAGGCAACCACTTCCCAGACCACGACTTCCAGTGCCATGGGTTCTGTGCATTATGCATCTCCGGAGCAGGCAAGAGGCGGATATGTAGATCATAGAAGCGATATTTATTCTCTTGGTATCGTCATGTATGAAATGGTGACAGGCCGTGTTCCGTTTGATGGGGAGACTGCGGTGACTGTGGCAGTGAAGCATCTGCAGGAACAGATGGTTCCGCCCAGCAAGTATTGCCCGGAGATTCCGTACAGTCTGGAGCAGATCATCAAGAAATGCACGGAGAAGAGTCCGGACCGCAGATATCAGGATATCGGGGATCTGATGGCAGATCTGAAACAGTCTCTGGTAGATCCAGATGGCGATTTCGTACAGATGGTAGATCTTGATGAGCAGGCCAAGACCGTGATTATGACAAAAGGAACCACGTCCAAGGTCAAAGAGTCCCGCAGAGTGAATCTGAGCAAGGATGAGGATGAGGACGAGGATGATGAGGAAGAAGACGAAGACAGCGAAGATGATGAGGATGATGAAGAACTGAGTCCGACCGTTGAACGTGCCATGACGATCGCAGGAGTGGTTCTGGCAGTGATCATTGTGATCATTATGCTTCTGCTGTTCTCAAAAGTGCTTGGAATCGGCAAAAAATCCAATACAGATACCAGCGACAGCCAGCAGACAGAGCAGAGCGCGGACGAAGAAGATGACAGCAGTTCCGCATCCCAGGGGAATACAGTGAACATGCCGAGCCTTCTTGGAAAGACTTATGCAGAGGCAAGAACGGTTCTGGAAGAACTTGGACTGAAGATCGAGCGTGGAGAATCTGAAAAATCCAATCAGTATTCTGCAGGTCAGATCATTGCGCAGAGTGAAGAATCAGGAAACAGCGTGAAGGTAGGTACAACGGTGACAGTAACCTTGGCGGCAGCAGGATCTACTGCTTCTTCAGATGGAACCAACAGTACAGGAAGCACCACTTCCGGTACAACCACCACAACCACTAACAGCAAAGTGACGGTTCCGCCGGTAGTTGGTAAAGATGAAAATGCAGCGAAGAGTGCGATCACGGCAGCAGGTCTGACGGTTGGTACGGTCAGCGAAGCTTCCAGCGATACAGTAGAATCCGGTCTTGTCATCAGCCAGTCTCCGTCAGCCAATTCCGAGACGGAGAGCGGTGGAAAAGTTAACATTGTGCTGAGCAGCGGACCGAATAAAAAGAAAGTGACCGATGTTATCGGTCATGAATCCAGCAGAGCCCAGTCAGAACTGGCGGGGGATGGATTTAAAGTAGAAGTAAAAGAAACATATAGTGATGATATGCGTGCAGGCCTGGTAGTCAGCACCAGTCCGGACAGAGGAACCTATGTGCAGCCGGGAAGCACAGTGACGATCACTGTCAGCAAAGGCCGGGAACAGGTAACGATTCCATCTGTCAGCGTGGGAATGACCTATGAAGAGGCAGTGGAGGCATTGAATGATGCCGGATTCAAAGGAACAGTCAAAGAGGCAACTGAGTACAGTGCATCTGTAGGAAATGGATTTGTGACCAGATACAGTCCAAGCAAGACGGTCGATCCAGACGGAACGGTGACTATCTATGTAAGCCTTGGTACGCAGTCAACCACAGAGTAACAGCTTATGCAGGGAAGAATTGTCAAAGGAATTGCAGGATTCTATTATGTAGATACAGAGGACGGTATCTTTGAGTGCCGCGCCAAAGGAATTTTTCGCAACCAGAAGGTAAAGCCTCTGGTTGGAGATCTGGTGGAGCTGGAAGTATTAAGCCAGGAAGAAAAAGAGGGCAGCGTGATCTCCATTTTGCCAAGAAAAAGTGAACTGATCCGACCGGCAGTAGCCAATGTGGATCAGGCACTGGTGATCTTTGCACTGTCAAGACCGACTCCGAACTTGCCGCTTCTGGATCGCTTTCTGATCATGATGAAACAGAAAGAGATTCCGACGATTATCTGTTTTAATAAAAGCGATATGGTGTCAGAAGAAGAAAGGGAGCATTTTCGGCAGATTTACCGGGATTGTGGAAGTAAGCTTCTGTTTATCAGTGCAAAAAAAGGAGAAGGAACAGACGCGGTCAGAAATTGTTTAAGAGGACATATGACAACTGTGGCAGGTCCCTCTGGTGTGGGAAAATCTACACTGATCAATCATCTGGTGCCGGAAGCAGAGATGGAGACCGGAAAGATCAGCGAAAAAGCGGATCGAGGAAAACATACTACCCGTCACAGCGAACTGTTTCGGCTTGAAAAAGACAGTTACATTCTGGATACTCCGGGCTTCACTGCACTGGAGCCGGAAGCTATGGAGAAAGAAGAACTGCGGTTCTGCTTTCCGGAATTTGATCCCTATGAGGGCAGCTGCAAGTTTCAAGGCTGTATTCATGACAGGGAACCTGGCTGTGCAGTAAAAGAAGCTGTAGAAGACGGGAAGATCAGTAAAGAACGTTACGAGAGCTACATCAGTTTTTTCAGAGAATTAAAAGAGAGAGAAAGACGGAGGTATTCCTGATATGAAGTACTATTTATCACCATCAATTTTATCCGCAGATTTTGCACATCTGGGAGACGATATTGCAGCAACTGAGAAGGGTGGAACCCAGTATCTGCACTACGATGTTATGGATGGCATGTTTGTTCCGAGCATTTCTTTTGGTATGCCGGTTCTGAAGTCTGTCCGTAAGATCACGGATCTGGTTCTGGATGTACATCTGATGATCGAGGATCCAGACCGCTATATTGATGAATTTGTAAAGAGCGGTGCTGATATTATCACGGTTCATTATGAAGCATGTAAGGATGTGGAGAAAACCATCCAGATGATCAGAGAGAAAGGTGTAAAAGTAGGTGTTACCATTAAACCAAAGACTCCGCTCAGTGTTCTGGAACCGTTGCTGGATAAGGTAGATATGATACTTCTGATGACGGTAGAACCGGGATTTGGCGGACAGGCATATATTCCTGAATCCACAGATAAGATCCGTGCATTGCGTAAGATGCTGAATGACAGAGGACTGACCACAGATATTGAAGTTGATGGTGGTATCAAAAAGGATAATCTGGAAATGGTTCTGGATGCAGGAGCCAATGTGATCGTGGCAGGAAGTGCCATCTTCAAAGATAACATCGAGAAAAATACCAGAGATTTCATGGAGATTCTTAAGAAGAGGCAGGCATAAATGGATACACTGATTATCAGCGGGGGCAATATCGGGATCGATCTTGCCCTCGGTCTTTTGAAAATAAAAAGATTTGATCATATCATCGGCGTGGATGGTGGATTGAAGTTCTGTTATGACCATAAGATCGTCCCTACACGGATCGTTGGGGATTTTGATACTTTATCCCCGGAAATTCTTACATGGTATAAGAAGAATACACAGATCGAGATCCGGGAATACAATCCGGTAAAAGATGCCACAGACACACAGATCGCCGTGGAGCTGGCACTTTCCCTTGGAAGTGATCATGTTACGATTCTTGGAGGAACAGGAACCAGACTGGATCATGTGCTGGGAAATATTCAGAGCCTGTATCTGGCGCTGGAAAAAGGAGTGGACTGTGAGATCCTGGATGAGCATAATCGCATCCGTCTGATCCAGGGGGAATACCGGATCAAAAAGGCAGAACAATATGGAAAATATGTATCCCTGATTCCATTTACTACTGATGTGAATGGGGTTACGCTGGAGGGACTGAAATATCCAGTGCAGGATCAGCATTTTACCGTACAGGGAAGCGGTGGTTTTGGCGTGTCCAATGAGATCGCTGCTGATGAAGCAAGGATCAGCCTGAAGCAGGGCATTTTTATTATGATCGAATCAAAAGATTGATTCTTTTGGGAGGAATACAAGAATGGCTTGGTATGACGAGGCAATATTTTATCACATTTATCCCCTGGGACTTACGGGGGCTCCAAAGGAAAATTCTTATGGGGAACCGGTACATCGGTTAAATACGTTGATCCCATGGATCGAACATATCAGAAACATAGGATGTACAGCTCTGTATATTGGTCCTCTGTGTGAATCCGTGGGTCACGGTTATGAGACGACAGACTATAAGAAGCTGGACAGCCGTCTGGGAACTAATGAAGACCTGAAAGCATTTGTGACAGAATGTCATGCGCAGGGAATCCGTGTGATTTTCGATGGTGTGTTCAATCATACAGGAAGAGATTTTTTCGCATTTAAGGATATTCAGAAGAACCGGGAGCAGTCTCCGTACCGCGACTGGTACTGTAATGTGAATTTCTATGGAAATAATGAATATAACGATGGATTTTCCTATGATAACTGGGGTGGCTACAATCTGCTGGTGAAGCTGAATCAGCGAAATCCAGCAGTCAAAGATTATATCTGTGACGTGATCCGCTTCTGGGTCAGTGAGTTTGATATTGATGGGATCCGTCTGGATGCAGCGGACGTACTGGATTTTGATTTTATGAAAGCCCTACGTCAGACGGCAAATGAAGTGAAGCCGGAGTTCTGGCTCATGGGCGAGGTGATCCATGGGGATTATACCCGTTGGGTAAATGAAGGAACTCTTCATTCTGTGACCAACTATCAATTGCACAAAGCACTGTACTCCGGGCACAACGATCACAACTATTTTGAAATTGCACATACGGTCCGCCGCCTCTATGAGATGGGAGGCAACCGGCCAGATGGACTGAAGCTCTATAATTTTGTGGACAACCACGATGTGGAACGGATCTATACAAAATTGCAGAATAAGGCACAGTTCTTCCCGGTACATGTGTTGTTGTATACCCTGCCGGGGATCCCTTCTATTTATTATGGATCGGAATTTGGCATAGAAGGAAAGAAGGAGCGCTACAGTGACGATTCTCTGCGCCCTGCATTGCAGCTGGCTGATTACAAAAATGCAGCCACGGAAAATCCGTGTACCAGACTGATCACCGCATTGGGGAAGATTCGTCAGCAGACGAAAGCATTAAGTCTGGGCGATTATAAAGAACTTTTGCTGACCAATCGTCAGTATGCATTTTCCAGAGATCTGAATGGAACATCTGTGGTAGTGACGGTCAATAATGATGAGAATCCGGCACAGATCCATGTGGCAGCCGGCAATGGCGGAGCTTATGTGGGAGCACTGAGCGGAATGAAAGTTCCGGTGGAACAGGGTCAGATCAATGTAACCTTACAGCCAAACAGTGGAGAAATCTGGATTCCGGAAGAAGGCGGAGCAGAAGAACCGGAGCATACGCCGATAGAGCCGGTGAAATTCAAAGCAGTTAAAGTTGAGGTAGCGATGCCGGTGACTGAGCCGGAGAATGTACAGACAAAGGAACTAAGGCCGGAGTCGTCCGGGCAGGCAGCGAAGGTGACAGCACCGGAGCATAAGATCGAAGTTCCGACCAACAAAGCCTACGAAGAGATGACTATCGAGGAACTGCAGCAGGCAATTCTCGACAAAATGGCCAAAAACGGTCCTATCACCGATCAGATGCGCCGGGATGTGATGGAAAATGTGTATCACAATTCCCTGATCAACTGGGTAAAGAGTTTTCGATAGGAAAGAGAAAAGAGAAAAAAGATGCCGCAGGATCCATCAGAAGATGGTCTTGCGGCATCTTAGTGTGTGCCTGACAGTGGACAGGCAGTTATAATATTTAGTCTGGATAGTTCAGACGATCCTCAGTAATATCATAAAGAACTTCATCCAGATATTTGCGGGCAGCATATTTTGCCATAGGCAGGTTCATATCCAGATAGTTTCCGCAGTCTTTTGCGCAGGCACCAGGAATCTCGCCTTCAAAGTCGCGGATGAACTCATACATCTCGATCATCAGATTTACAATGTCGGAGGATTCATAATCTCCAGCCAGGATCAGGTAGAAGCCGGTACGGCATCCCATAGGTCCGAAATATACGACCTTGGACGCATAGACCGGATGATTTCTGAGAAATGTTGCACCCAGATGCTCAATAGCATGAACTTCAGCTGTGTTCAGGACTGGCTCATCGTTGGGGCTGGTCATACGAAGGTCAAATGTAGTTACAACAGAATCGCCCACAGAATCCTTGCGGGATACATAGACTCCCGGGATCAGGCGGATATGGTCAACGGTAAAACTTGCAATTTTCTCCATGATAATACCTCCTAAAGCATGTCTTCCGATTCATCATAACAAAAACTGAAACGAATGGCAATCTGAAATTTTCTCTTGCGATTTCTGAAAAAAATGGTATAGTAGAAAAGAACGTTATTCCTGAGTGAAAACGCATCATTCATTTATTTATATACAAAGCAAAGAAGAAGAGTGCTGACCAAAGCTGGCGGCAACTGTTCGCGAAAATTTGCCATGTATCTCAGACTGTCCCACTGACAGTTTCTTTTTGTGTGTTTTCCCGTTATTACGTTCATACATCCCCAACAGGCAGCAGAAATTTTTTATATTGCTGACCATATTTTATATTCCGAGAGACAGGGGACGTATAGATACGCCGTTTCATCGGAGAAGAAGAGGAGAAAGCTTATTATGAACAATCAACACGCAGCACGTACCAAATTTATGGTAGAACTGGCCCTGATGGTAGCCATTATCTTCGTTATGGCATTTACCCCGCTGGGATATTTTCAGACCATGGGACTTTCCATCACATTCCTGACCGTACCGGTAGCTGTAGGAGCCATTATCTTAGGACCAAAGGGCGGAGCGATCTGTGGACTTGCATTTGGAATCACCAGCTTTATGCAGTGTTTTGGAATGGGTGCATTTGGAACGATGCTGTTTTCCATCAATCCGCTGGGAACTGCATTTGTGTGTATCGTACCAAGACTTCTGGAAGGACTGCTCTGTGGTCTGATTTTTCAGGCATTGAAAAAATCTATGAAAAACGGAGCTTATCTGGTGGCAAGTCTTTCCTGCCCGCTTCTGAATACTCTGTTTTTTATGACCAGTCTGGTAGTAGTATTTTATAACACCGAATATATTCAGGGATTTGTATCTGCTCTTGGTGTGAGCAATCCGTTTACCTTTGTTGTAGCCTTCGTGGGCGTTCAGGGATTGATCGAGGCAGTTGTGTGCTTCGTTCTTGCAGGTGCGATCTCAAGAACGCTGGGTGCAGCACTGCACAGAGCGTAGAGCATAGAGGAGAGAGAACATGGCATTGATTCATGAGATATCGATCACAGAGATAAAGGGACTGTCCATGGGACACGCACAGGATCAGGAGGCGAAGACCGGTGTGACGGTGCTTCTGTTTGACAAAGACAGAGGAGCAGTGACAGGCTGTGATATAAGCGGTGGAGGCCCGGCTTCCAGAGAGACACCGCTTACCTCGCCGGTGACAGCGGACAATCCGCTGAATGCTATCGTACTGTCTGGCGGATCCGCTTATGGACTGGCAGCATCCGATGGCGTCATGCGTTGTCTGGAAGACCATGGTATTGGATTTGAGACGGGATTTGCGAAGGTTCCGCTGGTATGTCAGTCCTGTATCTTTGATCTGGGACTGGGAAGTGCTACGATCCGCCCGGATGCGAAGATGGGATATGAAGCCTGCCTGCAGGCACTGGAGCATCCAGCCACCGCAATAGGAAATGTGGGAGCTGGAACGGGTGCGACTGTTGGAAAGCTGTGCGGTATGGAACGCGCTTCTAAGACCGGAATCGGATGTTATGCCATGGCACTAGGAGAACTTCAGGTGGCAGCAGTCGTTGTGGTCAATGCCCTGGGAGATATTTTTGATCCTGCAAATGGAGCGAAGATTGCAGGTCTTATGAATGAAGGCAGAACAGCATTCGGTGACAGCTGCGAGGAACTGTGGAAGCTTGGCTGCCCGCAGAACCTGTTTACGGGAAATACCACCATTGGTGCAGTGATCACCAATGGCCAGTTCAACAAAGCACAGATGAACAAGATCGCATCCATGACAAGAAATGCCTATGCCCGCTGTATTAATCCGGTGGGAACTATGGCAGATGGAGACAGTATCTATGCCGCATCCATCGGTGATGTGAAAGCAGACATCAATGTGACCGGAACACTGGCAGCCCACGTGATGGAGCGGGCCATTGTGAAGGCTGTAGAGAGTGCGCGATGAAAAAGCGGGACTGGAATAAAAGCTGTATGAAAAAATTCGTGTACAGGTCACAAAATATTATGAAGAACAGAAAGAGAAGCCGGTTCGTTCAGGACCGGCTTCTCTTGATCTGGTGCTCAAATTTTTGAATAATGGTGTAGAGGATCAAGGCGATCAGACACAGCACCATGAGAGCGGTGATCAGATAGTTCAGCTTGAAGATCTGGCTGGCGTAGATGATCAGATATCCAAGACCTTCTCTGGCGGCGAGAAATTCTCCGATGATCACACCGACCAGGCAGAGACCGATATTGACTTTGAGAATGCTGATCACGGAAGGCAGACTGGAAGGGAAGATCACATAGCACAGAGCTTCTCGTTTGCCGCCTCCAAGAGTATGGATGAGTTTGATCTTCTCGCTGTCAGTCTCTCGAAATGCAGTATACATGCTGATTATGCTGCCAAAGACAGCGACAGACATGCCGGCAACAATGATGGTGAAAGAGCCACTTCCAAGCCATACGATTAGAAGCGGTGCCAGTGCAGATTTTGGAAGACTGTTGAGAACTACCAGCCAGGGTTCCAGTATCTCGGAGACAGTTGGAAAGATCCAAAGAAGAGTGGCAGTCAGAAAACTGATGCCGATGACAAGCAGAAAACTGACCAATGTCTCATATAAGGTGACTTTTGTGTGGAGAAAGAGGGATCCATCCCTACTCATGACGGCTAAAGTCTTAAGGATTCCGGAAGGACTGCTGAAGATGAAGGAGTCGATCCAGGACAGACGGGTGCTAATCTCCCAGAGGCCCAGAAAGAGAATACATCCAAAAAGCCGTAAGAGTAATACCAGATGATGATGCTGCCGGTGCTTCTTTAAGAAGGCAGACTGAAGGGAACTTGTTTCATCCATGGTGATTCAGCTCCTTCCATATTTGATTGAAATAACCCTGAAATTCTGGTGCCTGCCGCCGGTTCATAGGAGACAGAGTCTGATCTTCGAAAATGATCGGAAGATCCAGATGAATAGAAGCAGGGCGTTTGCTTAAGACCAGCACCCGGTCAGCCATGCTGATGGCTTCAGACAGATCATGGGTCACAAGAATGGCTGTTTTCTTTTCCTGACGGATGATCTGCCGCACATCATCACAGACTGTCAGACGGGTCTGATAGTCCAGAGCAGAAAATGGTTCATCCAGAAGTAATAGCTCTGGGTCGAGGGCCAGTGTACGGATCAAGGCTGCCCGCTGCCGCATGCCGCCGGACAGCTCAGAAGGTCTGGAATTACGAAATGCCCACAGTCCATAAGCCTCCATCAGCTGATCCACATGATGAAGGTACGCAGGAGTCATTTTTTTCTGAATCTCCAGACCGAGCACAATATTCCGGTAGACGGTGCGCCATTCAAAGAGATGATCTTTTTGCAGCATATATCCGATATTGGCGGTGTGAGGAGCCAGAGGCTTCCCTCGAAGAATGATCGTACCTGATTCCGGTTCCATCAATGAGGCCAACAGTGAAAGCAGCGTGGATTTACCACAGCCGCTGGGACCAACAATGGATAGAAATTCCCCTTCTTTTACAGAGAAGGTAATATCTGACAGTGCCGGGGTCTCACCCGACAATGTGTGGTAGGAATACGAGACATGACTGACGGAAAGCAGTGTGTCCATAGAGATACCTCCCTGCCTGATCGATATATGATTATTGTATGGATTTTTGAAAAAATATGTGCTATGATGAGGCGCGAAGGTCGGCGAAAGCCATAAGGGACAAGAGAGCCGACAGAAGAAGCAGGAGATGAAAAAGATGGCAAAACAGAAAGAAATCAAGACGAATGCCATGCGTATGCTGGACCGTATGAAGATTCCATACGAGGCGATGACTTATGAGTGCGGTGATTTTATTGATGGGATCCAGATCGCAGACAAGCTGGGGCTGCCCCATGAGAAAGTATACAAGACATTGGTGACGGTGGGAAACAGTAAGAATTATTTTGTGTTTGTGCTTCCAATCGAAGGAGAACTGGATCTGAAAAAAGCAGCCCGTGAGGTGGGAGAGAAATCCCTTGCCATGCTGCATGTGAAGGACATTAACGCGGTGACCGGCTATGTGAGAGGCGGCTGTACGGCAGTGGGTATGAAAAAGCAGTACGTGACCCGTATCGATGCCAGTGCACAGAATCTGCCGACCATGGTGGTCAGTGGCGGACATCTGGGAACTCAGCTGGAATTAAAGCCGGAGGATCTTCGGAAAGCGGCAAATGCAGAATTTGCGGATATTGTGGTGGAATAAAATGGTTGAAAAAAAGCATCAAGTCTTAGGGGTGTCCAGTTTCCGCAGCAATATTTTGGATAGGGGTGGAATGGATATGGCAAAAATGACAGTATATCACGGTGGATATGAGCCGGTATCAGATCCAGAGATTCGTATTGGGCGCAATACAAAAGATTTTGGAGCAGGATTTTACTGTATAATTATAAAAGAACAGGCTGAAAGATGGGCACGAAGGTATAATTCTAAAATTGTATCAATCTATGATGTGCGGCTGAATTCTGATTTGAAAATAAAAGATTTCAGGGAAATGTCGGAAGAATGGCTGGACTTTATTGTCGATTGCAGAAGTGGAAAGGCACATGATTACGACATAGTGATAGGTGCGATGGCGGATGATCAGATTTACAATTTTATATCGGATTTTATGGATGGAGTAATTACAAGAAAACAATTTTGGGTGCTGGCTCAGTTTAAATATCCCACACATCAGATAAATTTTTGTAGTGAAGCAGCTTTGAAGTGTCTGGAATACAGAGGTTATGAGGTGGTGGAATGAGTTTAGAACAAGGACGAGAAGATAGAAAAGATAATGATCTGTTTTTTACCTGTGGTTTGATTGATTATATCGCAAGAAAAACAAAGAACACCAGAGCAACAGTTGTTGAGAAACTTGGAAAAGAACGATTGTCGAAGATTTATGATCTGGCAGATGTATATCACTGTGATAATATTGATAAAGTAAGTAATGACTTTATTCAGGATGACGGAACATTTGCCTCGCGCCGGAGCGATTCATAACGGTACAGACGCTCGTAGGCGTCACGCAGC
>ERZ856578.1659-NODE-1659-length-40641-cov-27.195099_pt1 | contig 40641 bp, 41 predicted proteins | sample MGYA00514384_ERZ856578 | MGnify/ENA primary metagenome ERZ856578 (study PRJEB29103, sample SAMN06111958) | human gut metagenome | biome: human gut; feature: ankylosing spondylitis patient; material: healthy_person | host: Homo sapiens | place: China:Hangzhou...
CCCTTTCCGAACTAGCATCATGATCAGAACGAAGATTCTAATAGAGTTTCTCTCTTTACAGGGCGCAAAGGTAAAAATTATTTTTGATTATTCCACACAAAACGCCAATAAATTTCACTTATAAATACATACAAGCTTCCGTACAACAAAAATACAACTTTATTGGTTCTAGTAATAATAATAAACATAAATACTTACGTAAAAATTATGACTAGAAACTTTAAAGAAGCAGTAGAACACAGGAGAACCTACTATAACATCACCAACAGCTCTCCTATTTCGGACCATGAGATTAAAGAACTCATCGCATTCGCAGTGAAAAACGTACCTTCTGCCTTCAACTCGCAGTCGACACGAATCGTTCTTCTTTTGGGCAAAAATCATAAGAAGTTCTGGGACATCACCAAAGAAGCATTGAAAGCTATCGTTCCGGCAGAAGCTTTTGAAAAGACACTTGCCAAAATAAATACCAGCTTCGATTGCGGATATGGCACCGTCTTGTTCTTTGAAGATATGGAAGTGGTTGAAAATTTGCAGAAAGCATTTCCCAGCTACAAGGATAATTTCCCTGTCTGGTCGCAACAGACTTCTGCCATGCACCAGTTCGCTATCTGGACGATGCTGGAGGATGCCGGTTTAGGTGCTTCCCTTCAACATTACAATCCTTTAATCGATGAAAAGGTGCAAAATGAATGGAAACTCAATCCGAACTGGAAGCTTATCGCACAAATGCCGTTCGGAACACCGACCCAAAAGCCGGGAGAAAAAGAATTCAATCCCATCCAGGAACGTTTCTTTACTTTTGAATAATTTAATTTGCAGGTTATGAAATATGACATAGCCATTATCGGAGGAGGACCGGCCGGCTATACAGCCGGTGAACGGGCCGCCGAAAATGGATTAAAAACAATCCTCTTTGAGAAGAATGCCATTGGCGGGGTTTGCCTGAACGAAGGCTGTATTCCGACTAAGACATTATTATATTCAGCCAAAATACTGGATAGCATAAAGAGCGCCGCCAAATACGGAATTCAGGCAGACAATGCCCCGGGCTTCGACTTGGGCAAAATTATCGCACGTAAAAACAAGACCGTCAAAAAACTGACACTGGGTGTCAAAGCCAAGCTGAACAGCAACGGCGTGACAATCATACAGGGAGAAGCTGTAATCCGGGGAGAGGAAGACGGATATATATTGATTCAGTGCGGCGAGGAAGTTTTTGCGGTAAAGAATATCTTGCTTTGTACCGGTTCGGAAACCGTCATTCCACCGATAAAAGGATTGTCGGAGATTGCTTACTGGACTTCGAAAGAAGCACTGGATGTGAAAGAACTTCCCCGGTCGATTGCTATTATCGGTGGCGGAGTAATCGGAATCGAATTCGCCTCTTTCTTCAACAGCATGGGGGTTAAAGTGAAGGTTATCGAGATGATGCCCGAGATACTCGGTACGATGGATAAAGAGATATCAGCAATGCTGCGGTCCGAATATACCAAAAAGGGCGTCGAATTCTTTCTTGAAACCAAAGTCATCGAAGTCACACCCGACAGCGTGATTGTGGAAAAGGACGGAAAGACTGAGACAATTGAGGCCAACAAGATACTGGTCAGTGTCGGACGAAAAGCCAACACGAAAAACCTGGGCATCGAAACACTGGGCATCGAACTTCTCCGAAACGGCATAAAGGTAAACGAATACATGCAAACCTCCCACCCCAACGTCTATGCCTGTGGGGACATCACCGGCTTTTCCATGCTGGCCCATACTGCATACCGGGAAGCAGAAGTCGCCATCAACCACTTACTGGAACACGATGACCGGATGAGCTATAAGGCTGTCCCGGCCGTGGTCTACACCAATCCGGAAGTTGCCGGCGTAGGAAAGACGGAAGAGGAGTTACAGGCTGCCGGTATTATATATAATGTAGTAAAGATACCGATGACCTACTCCGGACGCTTTATAGCCGAGAACGAATCGTTCGCCGGACTGTGCAAACTAATAACGGATACCGACGACCGTATCATCGGTTGCCACCTTCTGGGAAATCCGGCTTCCGAAATCATCATCGCAGCCGGCATCGCCATCGGGAACGGCTTTACCACCGAAGAATTCAAAAAGAACATCTTCCCCCACCCGACAGTCGGGGAAGTCATCCACGAAAGCTTATATTTATAATGCTTTGCATTCATAACACCCATACAGACGCCTGGTTCAATCTTGCCGCAGAAGAATACCTCCTAAAGAATTTCTCAGAAGATATCTTCATGCTGTGGCAGAATGAACCGGCTGTCGTTATCGGCAAATACCAGAATATCCGGGCAGAAACGGATATCGAATATGCCCGGCAAAAACGAATCAGGCTGGCACGCCGTTATTCCGGTGGCGGTGCCGTTTATCACGATATGGGAAACCTGAACCTCACTTTCATCGAAAACAGCAATCAGATACGCTCTTCCGTATTTACCGAAAGTATTATCCGCTTTCTGAAACATTACGGACTACATGCCCGTTCCGACGAAAGGCAGGGGCTGACAATCGACGGCCTTAAAATTTCGGGCAGCGCGCAAGCTATCCATAAACAGAGAATGCTGCATCATGCCACGCTCCTTTTCTCCACAGATTTGGAGATACTCGACCGGGCCCTCCAGCCTTCTCCCAAATATACCGGCGGGGAAGTTACGGCACATCCTTATTATGTTCCATCAGTAAAAAGTCCGGTAACCAACCTGGCGGACAAGCTGCCTGTTTCCGTTTCCATCGACGAATTCAAACAGTCTTTATCCGATTATTTCTCCAACGAAAACACCTCCAGCGAACCATACGAATTCACCTGCCACGACCTGGAAGAAATCCGGTTGTTAAGGAATAAAAAATATGCAGACGTAAACTGGATTTTCAATACTTACACCCTGTAATATAGAACTTTCACCCTCCTTTCCTTGTTCCATTATAACAATAGAATAAGCCCGGACACGTCCGTTTGATTTATTCATCCGGCGGTAAACAAAAAGATAAAAGTTAATTATATTATGGCTACATTTGAAATAAAAATGCCCAAGCTGGGCGAAAGCATTACAGAAGGAACGATTATCTCCTGGTCTGTAAAAACCGGCGACTCAATCAATGAGGACGACGTACTCTTTGAAGTAAGCACAGCCAAAGTAAGCGCGGAAATCCCCTCTCCCGTTGCCGGGAAAGTCCTTGAAATATTATTCCAGGAAGGCGATACCGTTGCGGTTGGCACAACCGTTGCTATCATCGGACTCGAAGGCTCGGAAGATGATACGGATAATGATACAGCCGCCCATACGACCATTCCCGAAAAAGAATCTGCTGAAACACCGGCAAATGACAAGAACGTTCCCTCCGCCGCTCCCGTCCCTAAAGCACAGGCCGCCAAAGAAGACGAAAGATGGTATTCACCCGTCGTACTTCAGATGGCCCGCGACGCTAATCTGTCGCAGGATGAACTGGACCGGATTCCAGGAACCGGCTATATGGGGCGCCTGAGTAAAAAAGATATGAAAGATTATCTCTCGGGAAAGAAAGATACAACAACGAAAACGCAATCCCAACCAGCCTCACAGACTGTAACCGAAAGTAAACCGGCTCCGGCTTCACAAGCCAAACCGGCACAGACAAGTCCGGCACCTTCCGCTCCCGCTTCACAAGTAATATCTTCCGCCCCGATATCGGCTGGCAGCGAAGACAAGGTGATGGAAATGGACCGTGTAGGCAAGATTATCGCCGACCATATGGTTATGTCGAAGAACGTATCGCCCCATGTGACAACTGTCGTGGAAGTGGATGTCACCAAACTGGTTCAATGGCGCTCACGCAACAAGGAGGCGTTCCGGAAACGGGAAGGCGTCAGCCTGACTTATATGCCGGCCATTACGGAAGCAACAGCAAAAGCCTTGTCCGAATTTCCCCAGGTAAACGCCTCCGTCAACGGCTACCAAATCATTCTGAAGAAACATATCAATGTAGGAATCGCAGTCTCGCTGGATGACGGAAATCTGATTGTCCCGGTTGTTCGCGACGCCGACAAGCTGAACCTGAATGGCCTGGCTGTCGCCATAGACACCCTGGCAAACAAGGCACGCGACAACAAGCTCGCACCGGACGATATTCAGGGAGGCACCTTCACAATCACGAACTTCGGTACATTCAAGAACCTGTTCGCTACACCAATCATCAACCAACCACAGGTTGCCATCCTGGGAGTCGGTTATATAGAGAAAAAGCCGGCGGTCATCGAAACACCGGAAGGCGACACCATCGGAATCCGGCATAAAATGTACCTGTCCCTGTCATACGACCACCGTCTTATCAACGGTGCCCTGGGAGGTGCTTTCCTCCGCCGCATTGCCGATTATCTGGAAAACTGGAGTCTTTAATAAGTAAATCAATTAAACATGAAAAAGTACGATATAAAAAATACGGATAAAGAAACGCTGAAAAAGTGGTTCTATCTGATGACACTCGGCCGGGCTCTCGACGAAAAGGCCCCTGCCTACCTGCTGCAATCGCTGGGCTGGTCGTATCATGCTCCCTACGCCGGACATGATGGGATTCAGCTTGCGGTCGGGCAGGTTTTCAAAAAGGGAGAAGATTTCCTGTTCCCTTATTACCGGGACATGCTCACCGTTCTATCGGCAGGAATGACTCCCGAAGAAATTATACTCAACGGCATCTCCAAGGCGACCGACCTGACTGGCGGAGGCCGCCACATGTCCAACCATTTTGCAAAAACAGAATGGAACATCGAAAATATATCCTCCGCAACCGGCACACATGATTTGCATGCTGCCGGCGTCGGGCGTGCCATGGTTTACTACGGGCACAAGGGAGTTGCCATCACTTCCCACGGTGAATCGGCCACTTCCGAAGGCTTCGTCTACGAAGCAATCAACGGTGCCAGCACTGAACGCCTGCCTGTCATCTTCGTCATCCAGGATAACGGATATGGCATTTCCGTCCCGAAAGAAGACCAGACCGCCAACCGCAAGGTTGCCGACAACTTCTCGGGATTCAAGAACCTGAAGATTATCCATTGCAACGGCAAAGACGTCTTCGACTCCATGAACGCCATGACAGAGGCCAAAGAGTATGCCCTCAACCGTACGCCGGTCATCGTACAGGCTAACTGTGTACGCATCGGCTCTCATTCAAACTCGGACAAACATACGTTATACCGCGATGAAAACGAGCTGAATTATGTAAAGGCGGCAGACCCTTTGTATAAATTTCGCCGCATGCTTCTCCGCTATAAACGTTTCACCGAAGAAGAGTTAAAGGAGATAGAAGACAAAGCAAAGAAGGACCTGTCCGCAGCCAACCGGAAAGCGCTTGCCGCTCCCGACCCCGACCCTGCCACGGTTACCGATTTTGTCTTACCCGAACCTTATATCCCCCGGAAGTATACAAATGGCATACCACACGATGAAAAGGGAGAAAAAGAAACATTGGTCACCGCCATCAACAAGACGCTGAAAGCGGAGTTCCGGTACAATCCGGACACCTTCATCTGGGGGCAGGATATTGCCAATAAAGAAAAAGGCGGCGTCTTCAACATCTCGAAAGGGATGCAGCAGGAGTTTGGCGACGCCCGTGTCTTCAACGCTCCGATTGCCGAAGACTATATCGTCGGCACGGCCAACGGCATGTGCCGTTTCGACCCCAAAATACATGTCGTGATAGAAGGCGCCGAGTTTGCCGACTATTTCTGGCCGGCAGTCGAGCAATATGTGGAATGTACCCATGAATACTGGAGAAGCTACGGACAGTTCACGCCCAACATCACGCTTCGTCTGGCTTCGGGCGGATACATCGGCGGCGGCCTGTATCATTCGCAAACGATAGAAGGGGCACTGACGACCTTACCCGGTGCACGAATCGTTTACCCTTCATTTGCCGATGATGCCGCAGGGTTGCTCCGGACAAGCATGCGTTCGAAAGGGTTTACCCTCTTCCTCGAACCGAAAGCTTTATATAATGCGGTGGAAGCCTCGGCCGTGATTCCCGATGACTTCGAGGTTCCTTTCGGCAAAGCACGCATCCGCCGCCCGGGAGACGATATGAGCATTATCACTTACGGTAATACCACGCATCTCTGCCTCAACGTTGCCGAACGGTTACAACGGGAACATAACCGGAATGTCGAAGTTATCGACCTCCGCTCCCTGATACCGTTAGATAAAGAGACTATTTTCGAATCTGTCAAGAAGACAAGCAAAGTCTTGATTGTGCATGAAGACAAGGTCTTCTCTGGTTTCGGGGCGGAAATTGCCAGTATGATTGGCGCCGAACTGTTCCAATACCTGGACGCACCGATACAGCGCGTCGGCTCCCTCTTCACGCCCGTCGGATTCAGCCCGATACTCGAAAAGGCAATCCTGCCGAATGAAGAGAAGATTTATAAGGCGGCAAAAGAATTGTTGGATTACTAAAAAAGCAAACGAATAATGAAAAAAATAGGATTATTTTACGGAACCGCGACAGCTAAGACTGCTGCTGTCGCCAAAAAGATAAAGGAAGCGTTCGGAGAAGATATCGTCGATATCATTCCTGTCGAACAATCTGAAGAAAAGGAGTTTAATGCATATGAATATATCATCGCTGGCTCTTCCACCTGGTTCGACGGCGAATTGCCGACCTACTGGGACGAGACGCTCCCCGAACTTACCGGTCTCGACCTGACCGGCAAGAAAGTCGCCCTCTTCGGATTGGGAGACCAGAAGAAGTATCCGGACAATTTCGCCGATGGAATCGGCATTCTGGCAAAGGCCTTCACCGACCGGGGAGCCACCCTGGTTGGAAGGACGTCGCCGGAAGGATACCATTTCAACCGATCCGGTGCACTGCAAAACGGGCAATTCCTCGGATTGATACTGGACATAGAGAACCAGTCCGATAAAACCGATGAAAGAGTCCGGAAATGGGTCGGACAGCTAAAAACCGAGTTTGAGAAGGGTGCCCCTTCTTCCGACGAAGAATTTAACTGCTGATCGTTCCTCGTCAAGAAATACGATAGTTCCACCGCCAATCTTCCGGCGACATCTTAAAGCGTCGCCGGAAAACCCGGAACAGGCCGCTGGGACTATAACCACAACGTTGTGCCACCGCCCGTATTTCAGATTTACTATGCGCTAGCATGTATTTGGCCATCTCCAGCGAATAGTCTTCGATAAATTTCGCGACCGACGTACCGGCCAGCACTTTTATCGCACCGTTTAAATCGGAGACGCTCACTTCAAGTTCCTTGGCATAATACTCCACCGGAAGCGCCCCTCCGGCATGAAGCAACGGCATAAAATGATCTATAAACGTATTGCCGCTCGGACGATAACCGGGAACGATAGCAGGAAGGCCCATCCAGCGCTCTTCTTCGGTTGCCGGACGAGGGTCGATGCTTACAAACAGTTTGGTGACTGATATGGTAGGAAATTTATGGCTCATGCGTTGTTCTTTTAAAGTTACGCAGGTAAAGATAAGGGATAAAAAGCGGAGAAACAAGTCCGAACAAATAAAAATATTGCCAAGCTGATTAGCACGGCAATTTCGAAGCCCTACAATAGTGCCGGCTTATTTAAAAAGGCATTTCCTACAACTGCAAAAATGCCAGACTATTTAGCGAGGCACTGCCGTAGACCTTCAATATTGCCGCGCTAATCAGCCTGGCATTATATACATTATATTTCTTCTTCTGAAGCCTTATAAAAGCCTATCTCCGATAGTTGCGGAACATCCCTTGCCCCGTTTATAATAATCCGGGCCTTGTTGCAACGTACGGGAGCAAAGCGGAGAATCAGGGAAGAAATATCGTTTTCGTGGATCAAACCGCGTTTATCGAGAGGCAGGTTCAGGAGCAGCAGCGAGTTCTTCCCGACCGAACGGACAAGGTCTCCTTTCCTCTCTTTCCAGGGAGTGGAGGCCACCGAAAAATCGGTATAGGCCGAGGGCCACAGGCAGAGACTATTATTGTATAATCTTATCACTGAAAGGCATAAAAACGGGCTGCCCTAAAATCACTTTCCAGGCAACCCCTCCTTTGTTGTACGAAAAATAAAAAACAGTGGGCTATTCTCTTCCGCCCCCCAAAGCCCTGTAGAGATTAATCACGCTTTGTATCTCAGTAAAACGGTTGGCGGTACGGGTCAGTTGTGCGCTGAGCAGACTCTGCCTGGCGGTCAACACTTCCAGATAAGTGGTCGTGCCGTGCTCCATCAACAGAGAAGTGCTTTTTAATGCTGCTTCCAGGGACGTGATTTGTTTGTCCAGCAAGAAACTCTTTTCACGGCTGGTTTGACAAGCAGTCAGGGCGTCATTTACCTCGCTTCCGGCATTCAGCAATGATTGCTGGAAGGCAAGGGCCGCCTCTTCCTGTTGCAGCTTGGTAATCTTGTACTGGGCGATAATCTCCCCACGGGCAAACAATGGCTGTGTCAGTGAACCGACTGCCGAAGCAAGGAACTTGCCCGGGTTTACAATCATCGAACCGGCATTGTTCGTCCATCCCGCGCTACCGCTCAATGTTATCGAGGGATAGAAAGCGGAACGCGCCTGGTTGGTCCCGTAGAAAGCGGCTTCCAGCGTCCTTTCGGCCGAACGGACATCGGGACGGTTTGCCAGCATCTGCATGGGAACACCGAGAGAGAAATTGTCGGGGAACTGTTGTACTCCCAACTCTCCCCGTTCGTAATATCGCGGAGTCTCAGCCAACAAAAGGGCGAGACTGTTTTCCACCTGGTTTATCTGCTCCTTCAGGTCCAGCACGGAGGACTGTACCTGGTAATATGCCGCTTCCATCTGCGATACGGCTGATTCGTTGGACAAGCCTGCTTTCATCAGGGCACGGGTGGAAGCAACGGTTTCGCTCCATGCTTCCTCCGTCTGGCGCGTGATGTAAAGCTGCTCGTCCAACATCAGCAAAGTATAGTAGGTGTTGGCTATACCGGCTATCAGCTGGGTGCGGACCGCCTGCTGATAGTCACGGCTTTGGGCAAATAGTGCTTTAGCTTGTTCTTTCGCATTACGCATACGTCCGAAGATATCCAGTTCCCAGCTGGCGGTGATAGGCAACGAGTAAGTCTGCGTTGCCTTACGACCGTCGAAACTACTCACAGATCCCTGCGGCGTAAAGGCGAAAGAAGGAAGAAATGCCAGTTTTGCAGACATCAAAGTCGCTTCGGCCTGCTCCACACGGAGTTGGGCCGACTGGTAATCGGTGTTGTTCTGCAAACCATGTTCGATAAGTTGTTGCAGCTGCGGGTCGGTGAAGAGTTCACGCCATTCCATGTTACCGAAGCTGGCGGTGTCTTCTGCCACCACTTCCTCGCCATAGAGATGGTCGGGGACGGTGGTAGCGGGTTTATATTTGCTGTATATGCCGCAACTGCTTAACAAGGCAGATACAGTCGTTAACAGAATTATCTTTTTCATATTCCTTTTATTTATTGATTATTCAACGCCGCCACGTTCGGCTGCACTTCTCTCCTGTTCCAGCAACACCTGCACGTCGGCTTCTTCTTCCATCGGTTTACGTATCTTTTCCTGCAGATATTCAAAGATGATATAGAAGACCGGAACTACAAACAGCAACGCCAGTGTTCCGACAGCCATACCGCCAACGACACCCGTACCCAACGAACTGTTTCCGTTGGCACCTGCACCGCTGGAGAACATCAACGGCAGCATACCGAAAATCATTGTCAATACCGTCATCAGGATAGGACGCAGACGAACCTGTGCGGCTGAATAAGCCGATTCGACGATCCCCATTCCTTTGCGGCGGCGTTCGATGGCGTACTCCGTAATCAGGATAGCCGTCTTTGCCAGCAAACCAATCAACATAATCACACCTGTCTGCAAATAGATGTTATTCTCCAATCCGAATATCTTGGCGAACAGGAAGCTACCCATCAACCCGAACGGCACGGAGAAGATAACGGCAAACGGAACCAGGAAGCTCTCATAAAGACAAGCCAGAATCAGATAAATAAGGAATATACAAATAGCATAAATGAAAACCGTCTGTGCACCGCTACTGCCGGCCTCTTCGCGGGCCATACCGCCGTATTCGTATCCATATCCTGCCGGCAGACTCTGTGCTGCCACCTCTTCGATAGCCTTCTGCACCTCACCGGATGAATATCCTTCGGCCGGGTTCACATTCGCTGTAATGGTGCTATACAGATTGAAACGGTTGGACGTTTCCGGTCCGAGCACTTCTGTCAATGTCACGAACTGGCTGATAGGAGCCATTTCCGCACCGTTACGCACGAACATATTATCCAAAGACTGCTGGTCCAGGCGATACTCGGGTGAAGCCTGCATCATTACGCGGTATACTTTACCGAACTGGTTGAAGTTGGAGATATAAGCGCCACCGCAATAACTGCCCAAGGCATCGAGTACGGTGCTTGGTGAGATACCTGCACGTTTACATTTTGCCGCATCGACATCTACCGATATCTGCGGGAAGTTCATCGCATAAGAAGTATAGGCCATCGTTATTTCCGGACGCTGGTTGAGCGCACCGAGGAACTGCATCGACGAATTATAGAATGTAGCCATATCGCCACCCGTTCGGTCCTGAAGGTTCAGTTCAAGGGAATTACCCATACCGTACCCCGGAATCATGGCGGGCTGGAAACTGAATATCTGTGCTTCCTTTATACCGTAGAACTGTGCATTGAGGCGTGCAGCCACGGCATCGGAGTTGTGCTCCTTCCCTTTTCGCTCGCTCCAGTCTTTCAAACGGACGATAATTGTTCCGTAAGAAGTACCCTGCCCGGACATAAGTCCATATCCGGCAACACGGGCATAGTGTTCTATTTCAGGAGTATTATTCAAAATATCTTCCAGCTTGTTCATTACCTTGTTTGTTTCTTCCAGCGTGCTTCCCGGCGAAGTACTTACGTTCACCATAATAACGCCCTGGTCTTCCTGCGGCACGAGTCCCGTCTTAGTGGTATTCATCAGATAAACCAGCAGAACGATGGCAGCCACCAGCGAAGTCCACACCATCCAGCGATGATGGATAAAGAACATTACACCTTTCTTATATTTACCCAGCACAGCATTGAACGAAGCATTATAAGCAGCACGTACCCGTCCGTTGATACTCGTTGCACTCTTCGTTCCGTCCGACGGACGCATCATAATAGCACACAGAGCCGGACAAAGAGTCAACGCCGAAATCATGGAGATACCTACCGCAGTAGCCATCGTGATACCGAACTGTGTATAGAACACACCCGACGTTCCGCCCATAAATGTTACAGGGATAAACACTGCCATAAATACACAGGTACAGGAAACGATAGCCATCGTCACATCGCCCATCGCATCTTTCGTAGCGAGATAAGACGACTTATATCCGGCATCGAACTTCGACTGCACCGCCTCGACCACCACAATGGCATCATCCACCACCGTTCCGATGGCAAGTACCAAGGCAAACAGCGTCAAGATATTGAGACTGAACCCTGCCGCAACAAGGCAGGCAAATGTTCCGACCAGCGACACTATAATAGAAATAGACGGGATAAGCGTACTCTTCAAGTCCTGCAGGAAGAAGTACACCACCAGGATAACCAGGATGATGGCAATAACAAGCGTCTCCACCACATTATGTATGGAAGCGAATAGGAAGTCGTTCGAACTCATCATCGTGACGAACTCCGTCCCTTCCGGTAAGCTCTTCTCCATCTGCTCCATCTGGGCAGTTATTTGTTTGTTGACAGCGGTTGCATTGGAACCTGCTGTCTGGAACATCATGAAAAGAACAGCCGGTTTACCATCCATCTCGCTACGGAAACTGTACGTCAACGTACCCAGTTCCACATTAGCCACATCTTTCAGGCGAAGTACGGAACCGTCGCTCTGCGAACGGATAACGGTGTTCTGAAACTCTTCCACGCTTTTCAAACGTCCGCGATACTTCATCGTGAACTGGAAAACATTCCCCGAATTTTCTCCCAGCGAACCGGTAGGCGCTTCGATATTCTGTTCGCCCAGCACTGCCGTCACGTCCGAAGGGACAAGGCCGTACTGCGCCATCCGTTCCGGACGCAGCCAGATACGCATACTGTATGTATCACCCAATTCCATTACATCACCCACACCTTCAATACGTTTGATTTGGGGAACAACATTGATGTCCAGATAATTGGCGAGGAAAGTCTGGTCGTAACGACCGTCGGTGCAGACCATTGCACCGATTTGCAGGAAGCTGGTCTGGCGTTTCTGTGTAGTCACACCAATCCTTGTTACCTCCGCCGGCAAAAGTCCCTGTGCCTTGGATACACGGTTCTGTACATTAACAGCTGCCATATCCGGGTCTGTCCCCTGCTTGAAATATACCTGTATAGTTGCCGAACCGGCATTGGTAGCAGTGGAAGTAATATACATCATGTTCTCCACCCCGTTTATACTTTCTTCCAGCGGCATGACAACACTGTTCATCACAGCATCGGCATCGGCTCCCGTGTAAGAAGCGGTTACATAAACCGTAGGCGGCGCAATGTCGGGATACTGTTCCACCGGCAGCGTAAAGAGCGAAATAAGCCCTATCACCAAAATCAGCACGGAGATACAGATAGCCATCACCGGCCGTTTTATAAATATGTTTCCTTTCATATTTTTTTTCTCCTTGTTTTATTTTACGACAGTACCTTCGCGTACCAACCCGGCACCTTCCGATACAATTTCATCACCGGCTTTCAACCCGTCGAGCACGACATACTCGCGCCCGTCGTTAATACCGGCTACGGTTATCAGGGTGGAGACAGCCTTGCCGTCCACGACCTTATAGACAACAGTCTTATCCTGCAACCGGACAGTCGCCCCCTGCGGGACAACGATACAGTCTTTATAAACGCTCGGTATCACTACCGTGCCCGATGCTCCGCTATGAAGCAATCGCGATTCGTTGGGGAATACCACACGTGCCACCACCGTACCTGTCTGCCGGTCGATGACTCCGCTGATGGATTCTATGATTCCTTTTTTGTCGTAAACCGAATTATCGTTCAGCTTCAGTTCCACTTCCGGCATGTTCTTCAATGCGTCGTCCATGCTTCCGTGCTCGCGGGTCAGGGCCAGCAACTGGTTTTCAGTCATGGAGAAATAAACATACATATCGGAATTGTCGCTTACTGTCGTCAACGGCTGCGGTATACTCGCGCTCACCAATGCACCTGCACGGTAAGGCAATGCGCCCACAACACCATCGCACGGACTTTTCACTTCCGTATAAGAGAGGTTATTGCGTGCATTCAGTTCCTGCGCTTCGGCCTGTGCCAATTGTGCTTTGGCAGAGAGGAAAGTGTTCTCAGCCGTTTGCAGACTGAAGTCTGAAACGACCTTCTGAGCATTCAGTTCCTTATTACTGTTATAGGTCAATTCTGCTGTTGCCAGTGCGGCACGTGCCGCTTCCACGTTAGCAGTAGCCGTTTTGAGAGCTGCCCTGTAAGGCACCTGGTCAATAACGAACAGCACTTGCCCACGACGTACTTTTTGCCCTTCAGTTACGTAAAGTTTCTCGATAGTTCCTGATACCTGAGGATAAATGTCGATATCCTGCCGCCCACGTATCGTCGCCGAATAAGAAGAAGTAAGCTCTTTGTCCGCCGGAGCCACTTTCATAATTGAATAAGAAGATTTCATCTGTGCATCCGGAGCTTGTTTACAGGATGCCATCCACATCGTACAACCGACAATCCCTATCAGCCGTATCCATTTTTTACTTGTTTTATTCATACTATTGCTATTAAAAACTGGGACAAATGTAGACGAAAGGAACATAGCCATAGTGCCCCATTTCTCTCCAAGGATGTCTTATTTTCCCCCACCATCGCTTTTTTACGCTAATTTTATACACCCATGCGGAATACAGAACATCAAAGTAGTGAAATAGAACATCTTAGTTGTCCGGTTATTCGCCAAATTTGCAAAAACAAAAATAGAGTATATGGAAAATGAAGAAATCAAAACTGTCAGTATAGAAGACTTTAAGACCAACGAGCACATCATCGATTATATAGATGACGATTTTGCAATAGTGAACAGCCTGGAAGGAGCTCCAACCGGTAATGATACGGTACGATTAGATTGTTTTCTTCTGGCTATTTGTGTGGAAGGCTGCATTCAGCTGGATATAAACCGCAAAACTTATCAATTGGAAGATGGCGACCTGTTACTTGGCCTTCCCAATACCATCATCAGCCATATTATGTTAAGTCCCAGGAATAAAATCAGGCTTGCCGGTTTCTCCACCCGCTTCCTGCAGCGTGTCCTCAAAATGGAGAAAGTGACATGGAATACGGCCATCTATATACATAATAATCCGATAAAGCACGTTGGTGAAAACAAAAATGAAATCTTTTTTTATTACAGGGATTTAATCGTTGCAAAGATAAACGACGATCCTCATCATTATCATAAAGAAGTAATACAACATCTGTTTTCCGCACTTTTCTGTGAGATGCTGGGAACTCTCCACAAAGAAGCCATCGAACTGGGAGAGGTCGGACATGCGAAAGAAGGGATTAAACAGGCTGATTATATTTTCCGGAAATTCGCTGAAAAGTTATCGGCAGACAATGGCATGCACCGTTCGGTATCTTATTTTGCCGATGCGCTCTTTTACAGCCCCAAATATCTGTCGAAAGTCGTCAAGAAAACATGTGGAAGGACACCTTTGGAACTAATCAACGAAACAGCCATTGAGCATATCAAACACCGCCTGAAACACTCCGACAAATCCATCAAAGAAATTGCAGAAGAGTTCAACTTCCCCAACCAATCCTTCTTCGGCAAGTTTGTAAAAGCTCACACCGGTATGTCCCCCGCACGTTATCGTGATGCGAGGGTGGAATAGTTTGTTGTTTTTTGCTATATTTGCTGAGTAATAACCTTTGAACACTATTAAATAGAAGATCATGAAAGAATTTGAAGAAGCACTAGTTTGCAAATGTAAGAATGAGAGAATACCTGAAGAATTCAATTACTTCGGAAAAGTCATTGGCGAATGGGACCTCGACTGGAACGACCGACTCAATACCTCCACCCCACGCCGTGTGAAAGGCGAATGGATATTCTCATGGGTACTCGACGGTATGGCCGTACAAGACGTTTTCATTGTCCCTTCAAGAGCAGAGCGGCTCACTGATATTCAGCCCGATGCCGCCTACGGAACCACCATCCGCCTGTTCAACATCGAAAGACAAGTCTGGGAAATATTCTACGGATGCCCCGAAGAATGTGCACGTCTCGAAGCACGCAAGGAAGGTGACGAAATCATCCTCACTGAAATAACCTCAAAAGCTATGAAATGGATTTTCTCCGATATCACCGATAATTCATTCACCTGGCGAAGCATTGCCAAAAGCCCCGCCGGAGATTGGATTACACTCGCAAGAGTCTACGCTACCCGCAAAAAGAAATAAAAACAGCAATCTTTCATAATAACAAATGGCATGCAAATTAAAATTATTTATTCAATCTGCATGCCATTCATTATTTCTCATACTTTAGTTCTGCGCCCGGTACTCGTTCGGAGAAGTTCCTACGCACTTCTTGAAAAGACGGGTGAAATGCTGCGGATACTTAAATCCCATTTCATAAGCTATTTCGCTGATAGAACGGCTGGTGTCGAGCACCTTTTCCTTCGCCATGTCAATCAACATCAACTGTATATGTTCCTGAGCCGATTTGCCTGTTTCCTTTTTAATCAAGTCGCCCAGGTAATTTGCGGAAAGATGTAACTGGTCTGCACAATATTGCACAGACGGCAACCCAATCTCTTGTGGCTTATCCGACAGGAAATAGTCGTTCAATATCTTCTCGAACTTCGACAATGTATCTTTATTTACATTCTCGCGGGTAATAAACTGACGGTCATAGAAGCGCAAGCAGTAGTTGAGCAACAGTTCGATATTGGAAACAATCAGCATCCGGCTGTGTTTATCGATCCCCCTGGACAGTTCCAGTTCTATATTCTTCAGGCAATCGATTACGATTTGCCGCTCCTGTTCCGACAAGTGAAGAGCCTCATATACTTCATAGGAGAAGAAATTATAATTCTTTATATTGCGTCCGAGTGTCGTCCCCCGAATCAAATCCGGATGAAACAGCAACGCCCACCCTTTCGGCTTTATCACCTCTCCGTCATTCGACACACCAACCACCTGGCCTGGCCCCGTGAAAACCATCGTACCTTCCTGGTAATCATAATAATTACGCCCGTATTGCAAGTCGCCGCATTTTACCTCTTTCAGGAAGACTGCATAAAAGCCGTAACTCATCCGGGCACGTTTTATGCCCGCTACTTTCGAGAAGTCGATCACGCTAACCAGCGGGTGCAACGTTTCCTGCCCTATCAGGTCATTATACTGGCAGATATGATCCATTTTTTCTATTTCAGCCATAGTCTTTCCTTTTAAATGTTTCAGCACAAAGTTAATAGATTTTTGTTATATCAGTCAAACTTCAACTATTTTACAGCCTCCGTATATTCCTCATCAGTCACTTCCCCAAGCCATTCCGCGCTGTTTTCGCTTACCTTCGGAGTGATTCCGATATGTGTAAAACGGCTGTCGGGTGCAGCACCATGCCAGTGGACAGTATTGGCCGGAATATTTACCACATCGCCCGGTTGCAGGCGTTGGGCCGGTTTGCCTCTTTCCTGGTAATAGCCGACTCCTTCAGTACAAAGCAGGATTTGTCCTACTGCGTGGGAATGCCAGTTGTTGCGGGTGCCGGGGGCGAAAGTTACATTATAAATGTTACAATCATATTCCGGTTGTGTGGAAAGCATCTTCAGCCAGGCATCGCCGCTGAAGTTAGCAGTAATAGGATTGCCCAGTCCCAATACCGGTTCTTTTACCTGAGTTTTATCTTCCATTATTTCTACTGTTTGATTATTTCCGTTATTGTTCTTACTGTTGCACACATTCACTGCAAAGAGTGCCATGCAAATCAGGATAATTACTGAATTATTTTTCATACGCTTCCTTATTTAATGGTATTTTATCATCTTCCTTTCGATGCTGCAAAAATAAGGAAACAGTGACAACCAGACTGTAGATGGATTACAGATATTTATACCCAAATTACGGATTACCATTGGGATAGTAACACACGTCGACAGATTATTCTACCATCCCCTTGTCGATACCAAACTTCTCATCCGTCTGACATTTTCCGGCAGGTTCCACATGGACTAGAATATCATATACATTATCTATCGAGTTTTCGATACTTTTCTCTACGGCATCGGCTATTTCATGAGCTTGCATAAGAGTCATCTGGGGGTCGACTTCTATATCAAGGGTGATATTATACAGGTTTCCTATCATCCTCGACCTAACCCGGTGAGGATTACCTGCACCGGGCACTTTCTCCACGGCTTCGAATATCTTATTATATATATTGACATCTTTCACGCCGTCCATCAGCTCCACATTCGAATCCATGAAGATGCCGACAGATGATTTTATAATGAAGAGACTTATTATTAACCCGGTAATTGAATCGAGTATCGGCAGTTTAAATATAAAAGTAAATATCAACCCCAATAAAACCCCGGATGAAATAATAACATCATTACGCATATTGATAGCATTTGCCGTCAGCATGGAACTATTGATTTTCTTTCCTTGCTTATACTGATACAACGCCAGCAGGAGCTTGCCGGCAATAGAAAAGACAGTAACATATATAGCAATAGCAGACGGTATCTCTTTTACCTCGTCCGAAAAAATACTTTCCACAGACGAGAACAGCATCTGCATACCGGCATAAAATATCACGAGCGACAGAATCTTCGTCGCAATACTCTCCGCTTTCTCATAGCCGAACACATACTTTTTAGAAGGTGGCCGGCTCATAATCCGCGCCGTAAAAATCATCACAACAGAAATAATTACATCTGTCGCCGAATCGATGCCGTCCCCCAATACGGCCAAACTGCCAGCCAATAAACCTACAATAATTTTCGATACGGAAAGTACAGCGTTACCAATCGTGCTTATCCATGAAGTCCTTATCAATATTTTCTCCCGTGACATATCTTTGCCTTATTAAGTAAATAGATTTTACAAACAGGGGATAAATATAAGCATAATATATCTGTCCGCACAGCCAAACGAAACAACTATTTCCCCTTATTGGTTTTAATTTACCTCAATTTTTCAATACGTCCTGTTTCCCAGCTACTTATCAGGTATAAAACCTTATGAAAGCCCATTTCAACATTCTTTACCCTTACACAGTTATTGTATTTTTTATATCATTAGATAAGAGAAAAGATTCAAACAAAATCAGCCATAAAACAAATCGGAAGATACTATATAAACAAATAGCTATCAATATATTACAATAAAAACAAATGACTAAAATAATCGATCGTTTATTTTAGTCTGCGCAAAGGTATGAATAATTTTTATATCCACAAGACATATATTTTTTTTAAATTTTGATTTTCAAAGCACTAAATATTTATTAACACAAAGTTAAAAAGCACAGAATGATGACTAGAAAAAACGATCGTTTTTTCTAGTCATTTTTTGTTAGCTCACATATGTGACTGACGAACTTTGTCATGTCAATAACTAGTATTAATGTAATGGCTTACCTACTTATAATTTTATCTTTACTTATATCAATAATTTTCTCAGCGCTTATTATTCCGAGGATTCTCGTAGTAGCTTTCCGAAAAAAGCTATTCGACATCCCCGATGAACGAAAAGTCCATAGCGGAATAATACCTCGCCTGGGTGGCATATCTTTTGTCCCCACCATCCTCTTTTCATTAGCTTTCACCACCGGATTAAGGTATCTAATCGGCTATGAAATCCCTATAAACAGGCTTCATTTCATAATTCCCGAATTTTATTTTCTGATCTGTGGTTTGACGTTATTGTATTTATCAGGAATAAAAGACGACTTAGTCGGATTGCGTTACCGAAGCAAATTCGTTATACAGATTATTGCAGCCTCTCTTATCCCTCTATCCGGTCTATGGATCAACAATCTGTATGGTCTTTTCGGAATTGATGAACTCACCCCCTGGCTGGGAATCCCCTTTACCATTTTACTAACAGTATTCATTGTAAATGCAATCAATCTGATAGATGGCATTGATGGATTAGCGTCTGGGTTAAGCAGCATATCGCTTTTAACTCTCGGAAGTTTATACCTTTATTACGATCAATGGATCTATGCCATGCTTGCTTTTTCGACATTGGGAGTACTACTCCCCTTCTTCTATTACAATGTATTTGGTAAAGTAAATCGTTGCAAAAAGATATTTATGGGAGATACCGGTAGCCTGACATTAGGTTACATACTGGCTTTCTTGGCCATTGCCTATGCCAATAATAATCCCGAAAGAGCACCATACTCAGAAGGTGCTATAGTTGTTGCTTTCTCAACATTGATCGTACCTATGTTTGATGTGATTCGGGTAATATTGGTACGTGTCCGGAATCATAAAGGTCTATTTGAAGCCGATAGAAATCATATACATCATAAATTTTTGGATATGGGTTTCAGTACCCGTAAGGCAATGATTTACATCTTAGCTATGGCACTGTTCTTTAGCTGTCTTAATATTATACTGATATATGTTATGAATAACAATATTTTACTCTTGTCTGATATAGTTGCTTGGATAAGTCTAAATATCTGGTTTGATAGAATTAGAGACAAACGGTAAAAAAGCATATCATGATTAAACAATGCTTAGAAAAAGCACTCTTATGTGTATTGGCTGTTTATGCCTGTGTCTTCATTTTTCTGATTTACACTTGCGCATATCATGTTTCATATCTCCTGTTTATGTCATAAAAATTAATGATCTAAAGTGGTATGAGATAGATGATGAAGCAGATAAAAAATATACGAAGAAAAATATAATACCTTAATTTAAATAATATGCAAGTAATAATATTAGCCGCTGGTATGGGACGGAGACTTGGTGAACTAACTCATGACAATACAAAATGTATGGTCAAAGTAAACGGAGTCCGTCTAATTGATCGTCTGCTCGGACAGTTAGCTTTAATGTCTAACCCTTTGCATCGAATTGTGATTGTTATTGGTTACGAAGGTAAGAAACTAAAAGAATACTTAGGGGAATCTTTTAAGAATATACCTTTGGAATATGTAGAGAATCCGATTTATGATAAAACAAATAATATCTATTCCCTTTTTTTAGCAAAAGAAGAACTATCTCAAGATGATACATTACTGATAGAATCTGATATGATTTTTGAGGACGGTATTTTCGAAAAAGTTATGTCCAATCCATTTCCTAATTTAGCTGTAGTTGCAAAATATGAAAGTTGGATGGATGGTACAATGGTTATACTTGACAATGAAAATAATATTGTAAGTTTTGTTCCTAAATCTGCATTCAGTTATAACGAGGTAAATCGCTATTACAAAACGGCCAATATATATAAGTTTAGCCGTGATTTTTCAGTATCCCAATATATACCCTTTTTAGAAGCCTACAATAGGGCTATGGGAACAAATGAATATTATGAGTCCGTGCTTCGTGTCCTTTCTATGTTAGACAAAACCAAATTAAAAGGGCTCCCTATAGAGAATATGAAATGGTATGAAATAGATGACGTACAAGATTTAGATATAGCAGAGACGCTATTTGCAGATGCAGAAACAAAACTTTTCCGCTATCAACAACGATACGGTGGTTATTGGCGCTTTCCTCATTTACTAGATTTCTGTTATTTAGTAAATTCATATTTTCCTACTGAAAAAATGAAAAATGAACTTCGCGCAAGTTTTGATACTCTTCTAAGTGAGTATCCATCAGGTATGAGAGTCAATACTCTACTAATGGGCAAATATTTTAATATTCATCAGAATTATGTTTGTGTTGGTAACGGAGCTGCAGAACTAATAAAAAGCCTAATGGTACAGTTACCTGGAAAACTAGGAGTTGTTTATCCAACTTTTGAAGAGTATCCCAACCGTAAAAATAAAAACATGCTAATATCTTATATTCCTACAAATAAGGATTTTAGCTATACCGCAAAAAATCTTGAAGAATATTTCGAAGAAAAAGATATTAATGCTTTATTAGTTATAAATCCCGATAATCCTTCTGGGAATTTTATTCCCCGTGAAGATATATTAAGTTTAGCAACTTGGGCAAAAACAAAAAATATCCTTTTGATAGTAGATGAATCTTTTGTCGATTTTTCAACAGACTCAACTTCTAATACTCTATTACAGAACAATATATTAGATAGTTTTCCTAATTTAGTGGTCATTAAAAGTATTTCTAAATCATACGGAGTACCCGGCTTACGTTTAGGAGTTTTAACAACAAGTAATACTTCACTTGTACAAGCTATTCGGAAAGACGTAACTATCTGGAATATAAACTCATTCGCAGAATACTATATGCAGATATTTAGCAAATATGAAAAAGATTATTTACAAGCATGTCAAAAATTCATTGGAGAAAGAAAGCGCTTTTATACAGAACTACAGAAGATTTCATTTTTACGAGTCATTCCTTCCCAAGCTAATTACTTTTTATGTGAAGTTATTGGTATGTCATCAAAAGAATTAGTTTCAAAATTACTGGATACAAATATCCTAATAAAAGATTGCAGTGAGAAATTTGCCTTTGACAAAAAAAGCTATGTTCGAATTGCTATTAGAAACGAATATGACAATAATAAAATTATAAAATCACTAATAGGTATAGAGAATTAACTAATAAGAAAATAGAGAATCAAGAAATTCCGGCTAAAATATAATCCGGAAAATTCAAATTTGAAAAATCGAAGTGCTAAACCGTGATTATAAAAAACTTTTAAATTATTTAGAGCAAGAACTACCATCTAATTTTTAATTACAAACAGACAGTTTACGCAACCAGACAGGCCTTGAAAGAATAGTTCAAAGAGGGAGAAGGTGGCAAATTTTCCCGTCACCGCCAGATATTTGAAGCAATACATGCAGGATTGGACTCATTTAAAGACGTAATCAAATGGGAATGGCAATCAGGATTGGTTGTTTCTGTCCTCTATCCGAACGATCCTTACTGGAATTTTGGGAAAGTTCATAATTATTGTTATGAGCATGAATTCACTATTGTTACAAAAAATGTTCCTTCGGGAGTTTTAGTCGCAGATGTTCCCCCTGTTGTGAAAAAATATTTTTCAATTGACACTGAATGAATCAGACATCTTCTTTTAAAAATAAAGCTATTAGCGGAATACTGTGGAGTGCTGTGGAGCGCTTTTCACTACAAGCAGTACAGTTCACTATCAACATAGTTATGGCACGTTTATTATTACCTTCTGACTATGGTATGGTAGGTATGCTTACTATATTTCTCCAAATTTCGCAAGCCTTTATTGATGGTGGTTTTACAAATGCATTAATTCAACGCAGAAACAGGACAGAAGTAGATTATTCTACAGTATTTTATTTTAATATAGTTACTGCAATGGTATTTTATTTATTATTATTTACTTTCGCTCCATTGATTGCTGAATTTTATCATTTACCAACACTAACCACCATAATTCGTGTTATAGGTTTAAATTTAATTATATCGTCTTTATCAATAGTTCATAAAGCAAAGCTAACGATTCAAATAAATTTTAAGATACAATCTAAGATCTCTTTATCATCAGCACTGATATCAGGAATTATTGGTCTAATAATGGCTTATAAAGGATACGACGTTTGGTCTTTAGTATGCCAGTCTTTAATAAATGCATTGTTATTAACAATTTTGTTTTACTCTTTTTTGCAATGGAAACCTTTAAATCGTTTCTCGTTGAAATCTTTTAATAATTTATATTCATTTGGATCAAAACTATTTTTATCTAGTTTGATACATACAGTTTATTATAATCTATATGCAATTGTAATTGGTCGCAAATTTTCTGCTGTAGATTTAGGCTATTACACGCGTGCAGAACAGTTTGCATGTTTTCCTTCATCAAATTTAAACGCAGTAATATCTCGCGTAACGTTCCCAATGTTGAGTAGCATTCAAGATGATGATGAACGTTTGTTGATTGCTTATCGTAGATATATTCAATTATCATCTTTTATTATATTTCCATTGATGATTGGGTTGTCGGTGTTAGCTGAACCATTAATAAAATTACTTTTAACAGACAAATGGTCTGGAATAATCATTCTATTACAAATACTATGTTTTGATTGGATGTTCGATCATTTAAGTGCTATAAATCTTAATTTATTATGGGTCAAAGGAAGATCTGATTTGTCTTTAAAATTAGAAATAATAAAGAAAACAATAGCTACATCAATATTGTTTATTTCTATACCTTTTGGAATTGTAGGTATGTGTTGTGGTAGAGTTCTTTACTCTCTAATAGCAACATATCTGAATACATATTACACAAAATCATTAATGGGATTAAGTTTATGGATACAATTAAAAGACATTTCACCTTGTTTTTTTCTTTCTTTACTGATGGGAGGAATAATTTACAGTGTCAATTATTTTTGTTTTAATAACATATGGTATGTTGTGATAATATCTCCCATACTAGGATGTCTTATATATATAGGTAGTGCTTATTTATTAAAATTAAATGTATTACACAATTTAGTTTTAATTTATAAAAATGGCAAAAACATATAGATTAGGAACTGTTTGGCATAGCGGTTTTGTTCCATGGGTGATGATGTAGATATTCATATGTTACAAAATGATTACGATCGACTTATTAATTTATCAAAGAGAAATTTACCCAAGGATTCATAAAGTATATTTCACCTTATGAAGTATCGTATCTAAAGATGCATCGTTGTACTTTTTGATCCGACAAAGTTTTTTTTGCAAACTTTAATATACAATTATCCTTTTAGAGAGACAGTTTATATATCAAGAAAAAAACAAGTTTAATCTTGTATACAATTGATAAATCACCAAGATTAAATGTACAATAAACGGTCTATCAATCCAAGTGATTTTGAGATGGCAGACAAGGAGATGGTTCTAGAGTCGAACAGACTATTTGCCCGAAAATTCAGTGATAAACATAGAGATATAGTAGATTTATTTGTAAGACTTTTAAATAAATATATCTTATCATCTTTTGTATTAGTGATGCTTTTTTTAGAATTCCATAATATTATTAATAATTTAATTTGATGATAGAATTTAGTTTTATTTATCGTTTAGCCGATAAATTCCACAATAATAAAGTGCTACGCTATTTGTTTCTGGATACTTATAGAAAATATAAATATCGAGTATCTCAATACAAGAAAAAAAGTTTCCATAAAAATGGCCGTGATGTACTGGCTCGTTTTTGCACAGCATTGGATAAAACCCGTTGTATGTACTGGCTTGAATTCGGAACTTTAATTGGAGCCATTCGGGAAAAGGGATTTATTGCGCATGATGATGATATTGATGTGGGAATGTTCCTGAAAAACCGCCCGGATCAATTGGAGAAAATTCTGAAAAAACATGGGTTCAAAAGGACACGCTATATTATGGTGGATGATGGCAAAGAAGCTTTTGAAGAGACGTATGTATCTCAAGGTATTTCGATTGATATCTTTTATTTTCATATAGCGGAAGATAAAAATACAATGTATTGTTATGAATTCATAACAGATCCCGAAAGAATGTCCCGCGAATTTATAGATGAGATAGGCGGTTATTGGACGATGCAAGATATATTCCCCTATAAAGGTTTTTGTGACTATGATTTTTTAGATATTCGTGTGAAAATACCTTCCAATTACGACGAACATCTGAGAAGCTTTTACGGGAACTATATACAACCAGATCCCAACTGGAATATATACAAAGCGCAGGGGAGTAAAGTGCTGAAGGATAAAATTGGGAAAGTATTCTTTTCATAAAAGTAAAAATAGGATGAAACGCAAAGAATTGGAAGATAAAGAGCTGAAAAATATAGAACTGGAAATATTGAAGCATATACGTAACGTTTGTGAGGAATATGGGCTGCGCTACTATTTAGCTTATGGTACACTTTTAGGTGCGGTAAGACACAAAGGATTTATTCCTTGGGATGATGATATTGATATTTGGATGCCTCGGGAGGATTATGAAAAATTTCTTCAAATTCAGCATGACAGTAAGGGGAAATATCAAGTATTCTCTACCAGGAATCGGAAAGACTATTATTACGAATTTGCTAAAGTTGTGGATACGGATACTACCTTGGAAGAAATTGGATTTCGCCCCATCAAAGATTATGGAGTCTATGTAGATGTATTTCCGTTGGATGGAGTGCCCTGTAAATTAGACCGATTTCTGTTAAAGTATATGTTTATTCTGAAAACAGCAACTATCAATATTCATCCGGAACTGAACTTAACACATAAGGAACTTGCAAAATTATTTCGGTGTATAGGTAAATTGGGGGAATGTCTTGGAGCTTTCCATTATCCGAAACAGATAGATAAGATTGCACGAAAGTATTCTCTAGCGTCTTCTGACTTTATGGGATACAGTTTGGATAAGCAAATGATGCATAAAAGTTATTTTGAACAGTCTGTGAAAATTGAGTTTGAACACGACTTCTTTGATGCCCCTATTGGTTATCATGAGTGTTTGACTCGCATTTATGGGGCTACTTATATGAAACTGCCTCCCATAGAAATGAGGCATTCGGTACATAATTTCATTGCAACCTTAAAAGAATAATGTGTGATGAGAATAAAGACTTATATAATCAATTTGCCAAAAGACCGGGAAAGAAAAGAATATATGCAACACTTGTTGCAACCTTACACTTCTCTTTTGGATAGCGAATTTATAGAAGCTGTCTATGGCAAAACATTGACATCGGAAGAATTGGAAGCTAGATTTGACAACCATTCCGCTTTTAAGAGATATGGTCGTAATGTACAGCCTAATGAAATAGGGTGTACGTTAAGTCATCGAGAAGTTTTTAAGAAAATAGTGGATGAGGACTTACCCTATGGAGTTATTTTGGAAGACGATATTGACTTAAAACCCAATTTCAGCGAATTTTTGCCTCAAGCCGAAATTTTGATGCAAACGGAAAAACCTACAATCTTATTGCTTTCCGGGGGATATGTCTATTACAAAACTCAAAAGATAAAGAATCTGCCCATTGCTTGGATATATGATGCTTATTATACTCATAGCTATATGATTAATGCAGCGGCAGCAAAACACCTTTTGCAGTATAAAGCAGATTATGTTGCTGATGATTGGATTTATCTAAGAAAACGAGGAATGCAGATTATGGCTTTGCAACCTCATTGTGTGAATCAAAAAAGAGATGGAGTATTTATCAGTAATATCTGGGATGATTCACACGCAATCAATAAGTCTAAAATGGGAGTTACGACATTATGCAATTATATTAAAGACAGGTTGATATATAAAGGATTGCAGAAAATAGGTAATTGGGAACCATTTGAGTGATTATGATAATTGCCTGTATTCACTGAAATAACAAAATAGCTGAATATGCTTCCTTATATTGGTAATATTGTATTATATCTATTTATTCTTATTTCTCTCTTATATATAACTTATAAAGTTAATCAGGGGAAATACTATCCGCGCCTGTTATATAAATGCTATTTCCTGCTATTTATATATTTGGGCACATACGCTTATTTTACAGGCGATTATGCTCATTATCAACATGAAATAAGTAGATTAAGTACGAATCCACTTAATCCCACTCACATGGAATTTGTATATATATTTTTAGCAAAGTGGGTAAATGGAGATTATACGTTGTGGAGATTGCATGTATTTGTTACAATGTTTCTTTTGTTAGGGTATCTTTTAAAGTTGACACGCACAAATAATTTTCAGACGCTTTTTTGGTATTCTTTATTTATATTGCCGGATGCAGTAGGAGGCCGTTGTCCGATAGCTATTACCGCTTATTTCATTGCAGTTGTTTATCTGAGTAGAAGAAAATATCTGCAAGGATTTTTCTTTGCAATTTTAGGCGCATTTATGCATAAAACAATTTTACCAATACTGTTATTTCTTCCCTTTTCACGAATTAAAATCAATAGTAAGTTATTTGTATTGTCATATCCGCTATTTTTAATAGTTGGTATTACTTTTAATCGATACTTAATAGATTACTTGGCAGCTTATGGTTTTATCTCAAAAGAATCGTTTGAAGGATATTTGCAATATGATAAACATTTATTTGCTTCCATTGGTGGAACAATTGGATTTTTTATTATGTTCCTTCCCTATAATTTTGCTGTGATAGCTTATATCAAAGCATTGTTGGGTTATAAAATAAAAATCAAAGATATTTCTATAGTTCGATTACGCTCATTTACCAATGTGTTTGTTCTATTTCTGTTACTGGGTTTATTCTTATTTGGAACTACGAGTCCAATGTTTTATCGGTACTATGAGATGTTGAAATATCCGTTGTTATTGTTATTGCCGTATATGTATCCCAAGTTGTATCAATTGCGTCTTACTAAGAATAATTTTAATTTATTAATGTTGTTCATGTTTTCTCAGCTTTATTCAGTTTCGTTATCGGCTTACTATGAATATTGTGCTAATTAAATGGATTTCCGGAATAAAAAATATTTCACATGAGTTAGTGGTTGGCTTTGATGAAATATTAAATAAATGTTGTTAAAATGAGGTCTTATTTAATCTCTATTATTATCCCCTGCTACAATGCAGAACCTTATCTTGCCAAATGTCTGTCATCCGTGTTGCAGCAAACCTATCCTTATTGGGAAGCCATTTGTGTGAACGATGGCAGTAAAGACAATACAGAAAGTATTTTACAACAATTTGCGCAAAAAGATTCTCGCTTTAAAGTCATTTCACAATCAAATGCCGGCGTATCTGCAGCCCGTAACAAAGCCTTGAGTGTGTGTGAAGGCGAATATATTTGTTTTGTGGACAGCGATGATACGATACAGGCTAATTTCTTGGAAGCCTTATTGTCGTTAATGACAAACGAGGTGGAACTTACTATCTGTAATTTCACAAGAAATATATCCGCCCCTTCAGCGGTAGAAACCGTAAAAACAACCTGGGTGAACAATGCTTCAGATTGTGCGAAGAAGATTCTTTTGGACAAGACTTTTCATCCGCAAATTTGTTGTATGCTTTTCAAAAGGGAGGTCATTGTGCAACATCAACTGTTATTCTTCCTAGGTTGTGCTCGAGGGGAAGATTGGGAGTTCTTTATGAAATATCTGTTGCACATCCCCAAGGTGGCATACACTTCGGTTGTTCTTTATTATTATCGGATAAACGATGCTTCCGCTATGGCCTCTTTAAATGAAAATAGCCTGACCAGTATCGGGGCATCCCAAAGGGTGGCAGCGTATTATGAGCAGTATAACAGTCCTGTAAAAGATACGATCAAGCAATATACTGTATCACGGACGCTTTGGAAGTTCTTGATTTTATCTTTGTTAAGACACAACACAATTATTTATAAACAGCTTACCCAAAATTACAATACTCAAGAAGAACTACGTAAATTAATATCTTATCCTGGAAAAGCAGAGCGAATTTCATCACGCCTCTTTTTGATTTCGGAAGTTACTTTTCGATGGAGTTTTTACTTATTGGGGTATTTTCATAAACATTGAACGAATGGAAAGAAAGAAATTAGAGATTGAGGAAATTAAACATATTGAAGTTGATATTCTGAAACATGTCGTAAAGATTTGTAATCGTCATAAACTTCGTTATTTTTTAGCTTATGGCACTTTATTAGGTGCTGTGAGGCATCAAGGATTTATTCCTTGGGATGATGACATTGATATTTGTATGCCAAGGCCGGATTATGATAAATTCATAGAGATATGGCAAAAAGAGAAGACTCTAAACGAATCTTTGAATTTTGGATTATTGTTTCCTTCACCGGGAAATAACTATTTTTATGAATTTGCAAAGGTGACTGCCACTGATACGGTTTGTGAGGTAAATTTACCTATTTTAGACATAAAAGGTCTGGGAATTTGGATAGATATTTTTCCTTTAGATGGCATGCCCACCAAGAAAAGTCTTCACATGAGAAAAGTCTGCCTTTGGCGACAGATGCGTTCTTTATCTGTGTACACGGAAGTCCCTATTAAAAAGATAACAGATGCATTCATATATGTAGCATGGAAATGTTGCCAATTGGTCGGATGGAGATTTTTTCAAAATAAAGTTCTAAAGTTGGCAAAGAAATATCCTTATGAACACTCTGAACGAACAGCTTGTGTAGCACTTGCGGAAGATTACCACCAAATTTATCCTCGTCAGATATTTAATCAGACTGTATCTGTTCCTTTTGAAGGAGAATATTTCAATAGCCCTAAAGATTTTGATTTTTATCTAAAGCGTACTTATGGAGATTATATGAAATTGCCTCCAATAGAGCAACAAGTATCTTTACATCAGTTTGATGCGTATAAAATTTTAAAGCAATAATCTATGCTAGCAACTCTATTAAGTAAATTTCGCAAATGGTATTTTAGCTTGTGCGGAATGCATTTTCATCCACAGAGCGTAGTTTGCCCTGTGCCTATTCGTCCATTTTATGTGGTGGGCAGTTATAAAAATATTTATTTGGATAAAAATGCGGAAGTACGTTCGGGCTGTGTATTAATAGCTAGGGATAAAATCATTATAGGAGAGAATTCTACGTTAGCTTATTGCGCAAAGATTTTGACTTCTGCAGATCCGAATGGACCATACAATGCTTTATCAAAGTTGTATCCTTATAAAAAAGCTCCTGTAACAATTGGTAAAAATGTATGGGTAGGAGCCAATTCAACAATACTTCCAGGAGTTACAATTGGTGATTTTGTAGTGGTTGCTGCCGGTTCGGTAGTAACCCGTGATGTTCCTTCAGGATGTATGGTTGCGGGAGTTCCTGCGGTAATCAAGAAAAAGCTACCAGTTTCTTAATCTATTATTTAAGCTAAGAAACTATTCAAATTTTATTTGTAAAAGATAATAATATTCTTTCCAGCCATAAGACTATAATAAAATCATCAAATAATTTTAAACATCTTCTAAGATATTACCATGTTTTCTGTTCTTTTATCTCTTTACATAAAAGAGCAATCTTCTCACCTTAAGCAAAGTCTGGATAGTTTATTGGCGCAGAGCCAGCTACCTGATGAAATAGTATTGGTTAAAGACGGGCCATTGACTTTGGAATTGGATGCTATAGTGTCCGATTATGCAACTCGTTATAGGTCTTTGAAGGTTGTGACTCTACCCAAAAATCAAGGATTAGGCAGAGCTTTGAATGAAGGTTTGAAGTATTGTTCTTATGATCTCGTGGCCCGAATGGACACTGACGATATAGCAAAACCTAATCGCTTTGAGAAACAATTGAAAGTCTTTAATAATCATCCGGAAATTGACATTGTCAGTTCCTGGATTGACGAATTTGAAGGAGATACTAATCACATATTATCAATAAGAAAATTACCTGAATATCATAAAGAAATATATCAGTTTTCTAAAAAAAGAAGTCCGATAAATCATCCAGCAGTCATGTTCAGAAAATCCTCTGTTCTTGCTGCTGGTGGATATAAGCATTTCCCTTTATTTGAGGATTACTATTTATGGGTTAGAATGCTTATAAATGGTGCTAAATTTTATAACATACAAGAAAGTTTACTTTATTTCAGATCTTCCTCTGAAATGTTTAAACGACGTGGAGGTATTAATTATGCATTAATAGAATTGAAATTTGAACGGGAATTACTTAGAATTAAATTTATAGATAAAAGTATTTTTATCAAAAATATTCTCATCCGATTTATCTCTCGTTTAATTCCCAATAAATTGAGAACTATAATATACAAACATTTACTTAGGTGAACATGAAAATAACAATCATAGGTGCCTCCGGTTTCGTAGGCACTCGTCTTATTAATCTATTAAAAGATTGTACTTCTTTTGATGTTAGAAACATTGACAAACAACAAAGTCATTTCCATCCAGAAATAACAACAATAGCAAATGTATTAGATAAAAACAAGCTAACAGAACTCTTGGTCGGAACAGATTTAGTTGTTTTACTTGCTGCCGAACACCGTGATGACGTCTCCCCTACTTCACTTTACTACGACGTCAATGTTGGAGGGATGCGAAACACATTGGAAGCGATGAAAGCTAATGGTATTAAGCGTATTGTTTTTACCAGTTCGGTAGCCGTCTATGGTTTAAATAAACAAATTCCGAATGAAGATCATCCGGCTGATCCCTTCAACCATTACGGTAAAAGTAAATGGCAGGCAGAACAGGTTTTACAGGAATGGCACAAGACACATCCGGACTGGAATATAAATATCCTGCGGCCTACGGTTATATTCGGAGAACGTAACAGAGGGAACGTCTATAATCTGCTACGGCAAATCTCCGGAGGTAAGTTCCTGATAGAGAATAAAACAGAAGGATACAACGTATATAATTATATTGACAAGCCTGATTTCACGATGAATGAACTGGTAGACCATGTAAGTAAGGTCTTAAAGAAACATATTCCTGCCACTCATTTTCCGCTCTGGTTGGGAATGATGGGAGGATATTGCTTTGATGTACTGGCTTTCCTGACCCGGAAGAAATTGACCATAAGCTCTGTCCGCGTAAAAAAATTCTGTGCCACAACACAGTTTGATGCAACCAAAGTACAGGAGTCCGGATTCAAAGCACCTTATACCTTGGGAGAAGGGCTGGCCCGGACGTTAGAGTTTGAATTTGTACATGATGCTTCTGAAGGGATTACTTTTAAAAGTGAATAAGTAGACTATTGTTTCAAAAGGAAGCAATACAAACAGTTTTACAATTTGTTTCATAAATACATAGTTACTATATTTGTAATATGAAACAAACGCAAGAATACATATTATCTGAAATAAAAAAGACTTTACAAATAGTAGCACCGAGTGCAAAGGCTATGCTGTTTGGTTCTAGAGCGAGAAATGATGCCCGCGAAGATTCGGATTGGGATATTTTAATCTTAATCGAAAAAGATAAGATCAGGAATGAAGATTTTGATTCTATAGCCTATCCACTAATCGAATTGGGTTGGAATATAGGGGAAATGATTAATCCTGTCCTATATACTTTTAGTGATTGGAAAAAAAGAAGTTTTACGATATTTCATAAAAATGTTGAAGAGGAGGGCATTGCAATATGACATTAAGCATAGACGAAAAGAAAGCGATTATTAAATATCGTATTCAAAAAGCTTGGAACAGTATCCAAGAAGCCGATGATAATGCAAGGTTAGGCTATTGGACATTGGCTGCTTCACGTTTATATTATGCTGCTTATTATATGGCATCAGCTCTGCTCGTAGACAAAGGATTTATTGCTCGTTCACATTCAGGAGTAATACATATAATAGGTTCTGAGTTTGTAAAGAAAGATTTTTTATCAAAAGAAGATGGTCGTTTGATTTCACGATTGTTTAACATGCGTCAATCAGGCGATTACGATGATCTTTTTGATTGGACAGAAGAAGAGGTACAACCTTTCTTTAATAAGACAAAAGATTTTTTAGCACGTATGGAAAAATTAATTACTTTAAAATAACTGGAAAAGCCTGTTATCACCCTTCCATACCCAAGAAGATAACAGACTTTTTTACATAAGTGATGACGCTTTAGCAGCGCTCATGCAGTAAATAATTTGTACAGCCCCCCAATCAATCCCGCAGCCATCAGGCTGTAACCGGCAATATCTATGGGTTCGACACGTTGTTTGGTTCCCCAGTCGCCCTGGTGGAGAGCGAGAGTATCGCTCCGATCGCTGTCAGCGTCACTTCCGTCTGTTCCATCAGGAGAGACAGCAGGGTGATCGCCATCAGGAACAGGACGAGGATAGGGATGGGGACAAGGACAGTCACCGGTTGCCGGCTTTTGTCTGCGGGGAAAGATGATCCGGACAAGGCTGGTGAGAAAGTTGAGAATGGTTTCAAGAGTTTTCATTTTGTATATATTAATATTTAGAAATAATTGAGCTATCCCGTTCCCGTGCTTGACACGGGATCGCAAAGGCACAGACCGTATCCTATAATATCTTTTGATACCGCCAGTTCTCTTGCGGCCCCGTGTCAAGCACGGGGACAGGATAGTTCAAATCTGATAAAAGGTGAACTCAGCAAACAGTATATCTTTCGATCGTCCGGCAGATCGACACCAGCATCCTTTGATAAGCAGCACGGTTGTCACCGTTCACTTCGCTGATGTATTTACTGTAAGCGATCTCTTTGGCATAGGCCGAAGGATGGGCACTGAGCGAGGCAGCCACCGGATAACCAGTATGGATCAGACGGGCGAAGTCCATAAAACTGTCTTCCGCCGATTCGTAGGTGCGGAACCAGAGGGAAGTATGGCCGCTGTTTTCCGACAGATCGGTCTTTTCACCTTTCCAGAAAGCGTTGGGACGTCCGTAGGCGGTGATGCCGAAGAAGTTGTTATGCTCCTTTGCCAGGGTACTTTCCCCCCACCCTGTTTCGATGGCCGATTGGGCTAGGATAACAACCGGATTGATTCCGAAACATTCCCCCGCCTTTTGAGCGGGGAAAAGATATTGTTTGATAAATTCCTGTTTTAACATAACGGATAATTGATACGTTACTACTCGATTTCCGGACGGTCCGAACCACCTCCTGTAGGCGGAGTGACCGTTTCGATATCCATCTTTTCATATTTGGCATTCTTGCGGATCTCATTGAGCATGGTGCCCGGTGAGAAGACAATACGAGCCTTGTTGAAGAGGGAGACATTGAAGTCCTTTTCGTTCTCAGTTCCTTTGCTGCCTACAACCATACGGAAGTTGCCCAGGCGGCCCATCTGGATCACATCGCCTTCTTCCAGGCGTTCTTCCATGACGGAAAGAAGACCTTCGATGACGAGCATCACATCACCGATAAAAGCGGTGCTTCGAACGGCAATCAGATCGCAGAGCTTATTGAAATCGAGTTTCTTCAATGAACGGACCTGTGCATAAAATAATTTAGAACCGGCGGCAGCGTCTTTGCGCATGTCGGGACGTTTTACTAAGTGGAAACTTAAAGCCATGGGGAATAATTTTTTAATTTGACAATGTGCCAATATGCCAATGGAAATACTCCGAAAGCTATTGACGGTTAATTAGTTGGTTATCGATAACATGACAAAGATAAGGTGCAGGAAAAACGACTGTGACATGAAATGGCGTTACCGGTTATAAAGAGTTTAATAAGGGAGAATAAATATAAAAATAGCACATTTAAACTTTGATTTTCATTTCTTTATATGGTATTTATTTCTTATCTTAGAGGTAATTAATACACATGGAAATGGACGAAGAAAAATTTAAAATCCGTAGTTACGGATGGACGGAACTGGCACTTTGTTACAATCCGGATCTGCATCCGAACTCAGCATCACGCTTGTTGCATCGCTGGGTGGTGAGAAACGAAAAACTGGTCAAAACATTAAAAACTGCCGGGTTTTGCGATCGACAACGAAAACTGACACCGAAACAGGTCGGGGTGATTGTCGATTTTTTAGGGGAACCTTGAAAATTGAAAAGTCCCTTATTTCGGAGATGAAAGATATATGTTTTGAAGATGAAATAAGGGACTTTTGAATGCAAAAGATATATCTTTTTGGAGAAAAGGAGATCGGTTTAGTTTGCATAGGAATGTTGTTTTGCAGCATAATACCAAATGATTATGCGTAAACCGATTAACAATAATAAAAAAAAAGGATGATAAACATGTTCCTGAAGAATATGTAGTTTTTATGATTGCACTCTTTGCCGCACTGAAACAGAACGGTCTGTTGGGAGGTTATTCATACAAGAAAGTTGCTGAATTTATAAATCCATTTTTCAAATTTAAGTATGCAGCGAGTACCGTTTGCAAAGACATGAAACTATTCGACAAATATTCAGACTATTATACTGAAATACAAGAGTTTATAACAGAGTTAAAAAACAAAGCCAAATCAACTGATAAGAAGTAATATTTATTAACCCGCTGTAAGACAACATTCTAAGAAACACAGAACGGGTTAAAACGGTACTACATCTGGAGAAGTTCATATTTACCTTTGCAGAGAGATTAAATGAAGTCAGTTCTTTATTTTTTGTAATCTGAAAAAATGCCGGAGGCTTATATATCTTTATAAAGAAGTTCTTTCTATATTTATATAGTCTTGCAGACCTTCGGACAAAACGATTTCAGCACATGGCTTATAGCATTCATTTTCAGACAACTAAGAATAACCAATTAATTTCATTTTCTCTTTCAGTAATTTTTCACTTTTAAATTGTATTGTTATGAGAAAGAAAAAGATTGAAAATGAACCGCTTGCAAAGGAATTATCTATCACGGAACTCCTCGGACAAACATTCATCAAGACACCCCGCTCTATATTCAAACGGATGCAGAGTGATGACATTATCGACCGCCAGATGGCTCATTTACATCTGCTGTTGTTTGGCATTTGTTACCATACGGATGGGTATTGTATCGTAAATAAAAGAGCCTATACCTGCCGTAGAGGAGAATTTATCGGGAAACAATCTACCCTAGCCAAATGGATGGATGTAAGTAGTAGCACATTGAGCCGCCTATTGAAGAGAATGAAATATCTTAAACTGATATCCATTCAACGTATTATCGGTGGAAGCCGCATATATTTGACCGGTTACGATGAATTTACTTTTGTACCTACCGAACCGGAAACCGGAGGAAATAAAAAGACCGATGTCTCAAAAAGTTCAGCCACCGCCCAAATGGCGGAAGCCGAAAGAAACATGGGCGGACGAAGCATGCAGAATCCTACAAATCAACCTAATTAATGACGCTTATGGAAACTATAGAATCTGTACGCCAGGTGGAAGAGGCTGTGATCTGTGCACTTTTGTCTTCCGAATCTGCCATATGGCAGGTTGCTCCGGTTCTGAAACCGGAAATGTTCAGCGACCCGTTATTCGCATTTGTCTACAAAGCCATCTGTTCCCTGAACAGCCGGGGTGAAAAAGCGGATCTGGTAACCACCGATATCGAGATGCGCTGTCTGGATGAAAAACGCTGGAAAGAAATGAACGGGATTGCCATCGTCAACGCTGCCATGACGCAGATACGCCATACCGGCAACCTGATGCAATATACCGAAGAGGTGAAACGGCAGTATATGCTTCGCCTGCTGGGTGCTTTGTTCACTACCTTGCAAGCAAAGGCAAACCGTTTCGATTCCTCCTACACGGCTCTGATCGAAAAGGCGGAATCGTCATTGATGGAACTGCGGGAAACCTGTATTGTCGGCAAACAAGTCAGCCGGATCGGAAAAACAGCCAACGAGGTATTGAACATGCACCGTGAACGCATGGAAAACGGAGTGGATACGATGCGCATCAAGACAGGACTGGAAGAGTTCGACTATGTGACCGGAGGACTTTACAACGGCGAACTCACCGTTGGGGCCGGACGTCCCGGCGACGGCAAGACAGCCATAGCCATGCAGATTGCCATGAATGTAGCCCTGTCGGGAAAACATGTCTGTTTCTTCAGCATGGAAATGACCGGTTTGCAAACGATGAACCGTCTGTTTGCCGGATTCGGAGGAGTAGATGCCAACCGTTTGCGTATCACAGGTGCTAACCCGGAGGATTTGTTGAAGATGGAAAAAATGGCGGGTGAGTTCCAGGACCTTCCGTTATATTTTGACTATACTCCGGCAAACACGCTGGAAAATATCCGTGCCCAGGTGATGTTACAGAAGCGCAAAAAGCAATGCGACCTGGCGATTGTGGATTATCTACAGGTGATGAAAATGGAAAAACAGGGATGGGAAAATGCGAACCAGACGGTCGGATACAATATACAGGGATTCAAGCAAATGGCACAGGATGCCAATATCCCGGTTCTTGTCCTTTCGCAAATGAACCGCAACAGTATGAACTCCAACGATAAGGCTCATATCCCGAATTTGCACGACTTACGTGATTCGGGCGTGATCGAACAGGTGGCGGACTGTGTTTATTTCGTTTATATCCCCGAACGTTACGGGATTACCCAGGATGAAGTCACCGGGGAGAGCCTGAAACAGGTCGGAAAACTATACATAAGAAAAACACGTAACGGATCGACCGGGATTGCCCGTTACCGCTATAATGAGAGTTATACCCGCATCACGAACTATAATATCCGGAGAAGATCATGACAAAGATAGAAATAGAACAACTGAAAGCTTCATACCCTATCGAAGATGTGATCGGAGAGACGGTAAAACTGGAACGAAAAGGGACCAACTATGTAGGACTTTGCCCGTTCCATGAGGATCATCATCCGTCGCTGGTGGTGAATCCTCAAAAACAGACTTTTAGATGTTTTGCCTGCGGAGAACATGGGGATGTGATCGAATTTATAGAGAAGACGGAACATTGTAATTTCATGGAGGCGGTGGGGAAATTGAAAATTGAAAATCGAGAATTGAAAATTAATAAGAAAAACGCGAACCCTGTCGACAGAGATAACGACGCGAAGCAATTTTCAATTAAAAAGAACTTACAGTTCTTTTCTACCCTTCTCCCCTACGCTTGCGGTTATACGGAGTTAACGCCTGCTTATCTTGATTTTGAGGTCGGACAATCTCCTGTGAATGTTCCGAAAGAATGGTATGCGATGCGCAACCGGGTAATCTTTCCGATCCGCAACGAAGCCGGTGAGTTAATAGCTTTTGCCGCTCGCAGGCTAACGGACAATAATTCGGAAGAACCGAAATATATCAATACATCCACTGCCAACGGATATAAAAAGAGCGAAAACCTCTATGCCCTTCACCGGGCGAAAGAGGCAATTGCGGGGAAAGGCTTTGTGTTTGTAGTGGAAGGATATAAAGATGCGATCGCGATGCATGCGGCCGGATTTTCCAATACAGTAGCATTATGCGGAACGGCCCTGACAACCGGACAGATTGCATTGCTGAAAAAGTACACGAGCCGGATCTGTCTGTTACTGGATGGCGACAAACCGGGACGGGAGGCTGCCCGCAAAATATCTTTATCGCTCAATCCGTATTCGATGGAGGTGCAGACGATCTTTTTACCGGAAGGGGAAGATCCGGATTCTTTATTCCGGCGGTCGGGCAAAGAGGCTTTTGTTTCCCTGATCGATAAGTTTCTGTCGAAACCTCATTTGTCGGAAGAAATGCTGCTGACGGCTTGCCTGTTGTTTCCGGAGACTCTTTATATGTTCAAAGGTTCTTCTTGTCTTTTTACGGAATTAGTGAAAAGTATTCTGCAAACGGATGATTTACTTTTTGAAAATAAGGAGAACCGGATGATACTGGAGCATTTGGGAACAGGGAATCCGGAACCGGGATTAACGCCTGCGTTAAAAAGCATCGCAAATGAATTGCATGTCGAATACGACCAGTTGGTTTACAATGAAAAGGAATTATTCGGGGCGCTTTATCCGGAGGCATCCAATATCCTGAATATCTATCTGACCCGGTTATTATTTCTGTATCTGGAAAACCGTATCCTACAGGAAATACAAAAAAGCGTACACCGGTTATTGGAAACCGATCCTAAAAAGAAAAAGATACGTCTCGATATCCTTGTCAATATAGCCAAACGGCGAGAACAGTTGCGGCACGTTTCGGAAAATCTGGACAGACCGGGGGCAGTTTGGGGATGATGGGGACTGATTCAAATCATTCTAATCAATAACAAATGAAATTAATATCAAACTTACTTCTTTGGGGAGGCATTCTACTGCTTCCCCTAAACTCTTATGCTCAGTTTACGAAAGGGCTAAGTTATCGGGCGGAGACCGGTGTCAGCTTTAGCGGAGGGGAACATACTCCTTTCTGGCTGACTGCAAACAAGCAGGGACTGTCATCTATCGAAAAGAATAACGGGTATCTGCGTGCAGGTGTCTTCCGGGAGTTTGAAAACGATAAACGTTTCTCGTATGCTTTCGGGGCGGATCTAGCTGTAGCCTATAATTTTACTTCGACTTTCGTGGTGCAGCAATTGTATGCGGATCTGAAATACCGTTGCCTGGGATTGAGCATCGGAAGTAAGGAGCGACATAGCGAATTCAATAATCCGCTTCTTAGTAGTGGCGGCTTGACATTTTCAGGAAATGCCCGCCCGATTCCACAGGTTCGTATCGGTATTCCTGAATATACGCTTGTTCCGGGAACAAAAGGTTGGTTGGCTTTTAAAGGGCATATCGCTTATGGTATGTTTACGGATGATGGTTGGCAGAAAGATTTCGTAGCTCCGGGCGGTAAACATACGGAACATGTGCTTTATCATTCCAAAGATTTATATGTGAAGATCGGTAATCAGGAAAAGTTTCCTTTGATCTTTGAAGGAGGGCTGGAGATGGCTGCTCAATTCGGAGGGAATGCGTTTAGGGGAAATGAAAAGATCGATATGCCAAATGGGATAAAGGATTTCTTTAAAGTGTTTATTCCAAGCGGCGGGAGTAGTGATACACCAATGGGGGAACAAACGAATATTTATGGAAATCATTTAGGAAGTTGGAATTTTTCTTTGACGTGGTATGCTCCTAAAGATTGGACAATTCGTCCCTATTACGAACATTATTTCGAAGACCATTCGCAGATGTTCGGAGAATATGGTTGGAAGGATTGCCTGGCTGGAGTGGAAATTACTTTTCCGAAGAATCCGGTGATCAGTGGTTTTGTTTATGAGTATATTTCTACAAAAGACCAGACTGGTCCTGTTTATTGGGATCATACACCGGAAATACCGGAGCAGGTAAGTGGTTCTGATAATTATTATAATCATGGTATTTATACCGGTTGGCAGCATTGGGGAATGGGTATCGGAAACCCACTCGTCATGTCTCCGATTTATAATACAGATGGTGATATAAGTTTTAAAAGTTCGCGTATGCAAGGACACCATTTCGGGATCATGGGAACTTCTTGTGCCGATCTGCAATATCGTGTCCTTTTATCAGTAACCCGTAATTGGGGTACTTATGGCGTACCATTTTATGAGATCAAAAAGAATGGCAATGCGTTAGTAGAATTAATTTATACGCCACATCAGTTAAAAGGCTGGGACTTTACAGGATCGCTGGGTATAGACCGGGGAGCGATGTTGGGTAAAAGTGTTGGTGGCATGTTAACAATCAGAAAAACGGGATGGATATGATGACTTTAATAAATACGAAGAAAAGATATATAGTAGCGGTTTTGCTGGTTCTGATAGTCAGTGCCTGCGGAAAAATGCCGATCAACGGAGACCTGGATGGTCGCTGGCAGATCATGAAAATAGAATATGCGTCCGGCGTGGAAGAAGCTCCGGAACGGGCTTATTACAGCGTGGCTTTGCATACGATCAACTTGATGAAGGTTGATGTAACCAGTCAGACCGGCAATATGGAGTATACCGGAGATTCATTGTTTGTAGTCATGCCGGTCAGCAAAGTTGAAGATTTGTTACCATTTGGAATGAACGGAACGGAGCAACGTTTCGGCGTCAAAGAATTAACATCAAAGTATCTAGTATTACAATCGAATTATGCCCGATTGGAGTTCAGGAAGTTTTGATTCAGAAATTATCAGAATTGAACTATCCGATTATTGACCGGTTGT
>ERZ856578.1660-NODE-1660-length-40600-cov-29.600795_pt1 | contig 40600 bp, 34 predicted proteins | sample MGYA00514384_ERZ856578 | MGnify/ENA primary metagenome ERZ856578 (study PRJEB29103, sample SAMN06111958) | human gut metagenome | biome: human gut; feature: ankylosing spondylitis patient; material: healthy_person | host: Homo sapiens | place: China:Hangzhou...
ATATAGAAATAAATGAGCTATCCCGTTCCCGTGCCCGACACGGGATCGCAAAGGCACAAACCGTATCCTATATGTATGGTTCACCGATAGGATCGGGTGACTATGTAGTCAATGAGGCCGGTACTGCTGTGGCTGCCGATGATATAGGCTTGACTCTTTACCGCGGAGAATATGATATTTACCTGGTATCCTATAATAGTCAGGATTTTTATCCAACAGCTAATGGGGCAAAGAATCTGATCGAAGTATCCAACGGCAAAGATTTTATGTATTCAAACCTCAAAGGCATCTCTGTCCAACCGACATCGGCTGGCGAAAACATGATGTCGGTTACCTTGCCTGAACCGTTTACACGGCTTTGCTCGAATGTGGTCATAAAGGTACAAGCGAATCGTACCCAACCGGTTTCCGTATCAACATTAGCTGTTTCATCAGTAAATATTACTAAGCTCTCCTGTAATTTATCCTATCAGATGGGGGAAACGGTCTGGAACAATGGTGAAACTGTTCCACAAACAGGTACTGCCGGATTGGGTGAGACAGACTTCTCTAATGGCAACAATGATAATGTACAAGCCGGTCGTGAAAATACAACACCTTTAGTGATACTGCCATTGATAGGAACCGATCCGTTGGAGTTCGAACTCAATCTGAATATAGGTTATATGAAAAATGGTAAACTTACACATAAAATATTCCCCTACAGGCCAAAGGTATATAAATCATTCCTTCCGGGAATGACATACGAGTTCGAATTCACGTTGACATTCTTCGGAGACCAGGAACCGACAGACCTTTCACTGGCTATTCTGGAATATACGACTGTAAAATTTTCGACAGACGAAGTCGGCAAATAATAAAAAGGAGGAAAAGAAATGAAAAAGATAGAAGGAAAAGGGATATTATCCCTGTTATTCTTTTGCATATGTTTCTGCAGCTGCGAAAAAGAGGGCTTGCAGGAAAAAACAAGGCAATTATATATTCAGTTAAGCATGCCGGAGTCTATCCATGTGGAAACAAAAGGAACAGGTGACACGAAGCCTGTTTTGGGCGGTGTAGAAGTACAGAATGTATGGATCGTTCAGTTTAAGGTAAACGACGATGATAATAAAAGTACCGGTAGTTGTCTAAAAGCGCTTTATGTTCCTCAGTCCGGCATCTCTAAATCCACAGACGAGAATCAGATGGCCTGATTGTCAATCTAAAAACGGGAGGAGATACGGATATAAGCAAATTTACAGCAGACAATAGCCTCTTTTATGTGATTGCGAACGGAAGCAGGGCTATGTTGACAAATGAATGAAGGAAGTGATGATGCTATGTATTCGCTGACAGCAGAAGAGTTGGCAAAGATAACTGAAAGCGACCTAAAAGCAAAGACTGTGCCTATAGGAACTTCGGGAAAGCCATTTGTGACAACATCTCCCAAACTACTAACATCCGAACCATTTTATTATACCCCGACGAACGAAGGTGTGATCAAAGTGAGGGCGCAGATGTTCAGGACTTTTGCTAAAATAAAAGTGAATATCACATCTGTCTCTCCCGGCCTTTTTGCGTTGGATGAAACAAGTGGCGATGCAACCGTTAAAATATATAACCTTCCTCAAAATATGGCAACCTATAGGGCAGCAGGGACAAATGAAAAAACTTATCCTACTGCCACCCAGCAGGGAAAGAATCAGAAAGAAAATGGTCCGGGAAGTGAGTCCGACAAGTTAGCCGGATGTACTTATATTGAACTGGCCGGTATTTACAAATATGATCCATCACATACCGACGGTGTAAAAGTGAAATATACTTTTTACCTGGGAGGAAACTTCACGAACGACTATAACATAGCCCGCGATTATTCTTATGACATTACATTCAGGATTGCCGGTCCCAACAGTGCCGACGTGCGTGTAGAGATCACCGATGGGAATGTGGCTATTTTTGATGAAGTAGATGTAATAAAAAATATCATTGTTGATTTTTAAGTTATGAATAAGATTGAATTTGCTAAAAGAATTGCTGCCCGTTTATCTATCTCACAGAGAGAAGCTCTAACGTTTATCGGTACTTACGAAAATATACTTGCGGATGCCCTTATTGATGAAGGGATGATGGTCAGTCAGGGGTTCGGAACCTTCACATTATGGTCGCAAAGCGAACGGCCGGGACGGAATCCCAAAACAGGCATACCGGTAACCATTCCATCGCGTAACAGTGTAAAATTCAAACCGGGCAAAGGCTTGCTCGAATATCTGAATAGTAAAGGAAAACGTAAAGATTGAAGTCTACATTAGAGAGGCTGCAAAAGTAGAGGAGGTATACCAAAGTTCACTGCCCTGTCATCCCGGATCAAGTCCGCCATGACAAAACAAGGTTATGGCATACCTCCTTTGACACTTTTATATTATCAACTTGTTGCAAACATCAGCAACCGCGTTGCCAGCGACGTCAGTACATTCTTCCATCTGCTACCAGAAGAAGGCTGGGGTTGCCGGACTACAACAGGAGGGGTTGATACTGGGGCAGGGGGCGCGGGTACGGGTTCGGAAGGTTCCTGAAGTTGTTTTTTCCGGCTACCACGAACCAGATGATCCAGCATATCTTCGGAGGCCTTATCCATCTTTGATTTGGATAACTGCCCCAGATATATTTGTGTCGTTTGCAGAGACATATGACCGAGCGACTGGCTGATAACCCCTATCTCCGAACCCGACTCCAGCATCAGCGACGCCCAACTATGGCGCATCACATAAGTGGTCAGGGGATAAGGAAGGTTCAGTCTGTCACCGATCTCTTTCAGATACTCGTTCACACGATGTAAAGACGATTGAGCCGTCAATACACCTTTCCCAACCAGCTTTTCGTGCAGGAACGGGAATACCCAGCGAGAATCTTTCCGTTTGTACAACTGCATGATATGGTGCATTTCCGAAGTGATCTTTACCTGTAGGACAGCCTGTGTCTTGCTACGGTTATATTGGATATATCCGTAATGCACATTGTCCTGTTCCAGTTTATAGGCATCTACGAAACACATGCCGCGGGCATAGAAAAGAAAAAGGGAAAGATGAAGAGCCTCTAGTTGCTCCGGTCTGTCAGACAGATCGAGACGGGCCAGCCTCTTGATGTCACGCTCGGGAAGAGCCCGTTTACGGGTGGAAGGGACTGTGATATGCAGTCCCGCAAAAGGATTTCCGGCAGGATCATGATAATGCAGATCTTTTTTTATATTATTATAGATCGCTTTCAGATTGCGCAGGTAAAAGTCCTGGCTGCCGGGACTAAGTTCATCATTTCTTGATTTCTTATCCTGCAACAGCCACATGACAAATTCCTGTACCAACCCTGCCGTCAGGTCTGCAATAGTCAGTTCCCTTACTTTACGACCTTTGTAGGCCACAAACTTGTTCCATGCACTTCGGTAATTGGCAGCGGTCCTGTCCCTGCCTGCTTGTATCTTCCGCTCGATCAGGCGATTTACGCAATCGCGTAACGGAGGATAAATCTGCTTAAATTCTATATCCATCATAATTGTTGATTTAGTTCGGCAAAAATGCAAGTAAATTCAATAAAATATCCGGTATATAGAAACAAAAAGAAAACAAGATAGTTTGACTATCAAGCTGAATTGAATGAAAAAGGATCTGAAAATATCCTTATTATAGTAACTTTTTACTCGTGCAGCGCTTCAATCAACAGAGTGATATTGGCTGTAAACAACCTGACGGATATAGCCAACAGGATAATGCCGAAAAACTTACGGATGATATAGATACCGCCTTTTCCCAGCAGATGTTCCACCTGCTTAGTCATACGCACCACAAAATATACCCATAGCATATTCAGTATCAAAGCGACTACAATATTGATACTGGCATACTCGGCCCTCAATGAAAGCAGGGTTGTAAACGAACCGGCACCGGCCAGCAAGGGGAAGACCAGAGGCACCAGCGTGGCTTCCTTGATCGGTCCGTTATTCTTGAAGATCTCGATATCCAGTATCATTTCCAACGACAGCAGGAAAATAACGAATGCACCCGCCACAGCAAACGATTCGATATCCACATGGAATAGTTTCAAGAGAAAATCGCCAGCATAAAAGAAGCCGATCATCAGGATAAAAGATATAACCGTTGCTTTTAAAGCATTCACGTCTTTTCCTTTTTCCTTCAGATTGATGATAATGGGGATGGAACCAATGATGTCGATTACGGCAAACAGTACGATGAAAGCACTTATCATCTGTTGAAAATTAAAATCTGCGAACATATCCGGTCCTCCATTTAAAGTTATTATCTGTGAAGGTACTAATTTTCAGTAAGAACACGTATCTTTGAATCCGATATTAACAAAAAAATTATGGGCATAGTAATTGGTATAGACGTAGGAGGGAGCACTACCAAAATAGTGGGGATCGACGATAAGGAGATCCGGAATCCCATGTTTGTCAAGGCAACCGACCCGGTAACATCGCTGTTTGGTGCTTTCGGTAAGTATTTATATGAGAATGATATTCCCCTTTCCGACATAGAGAAAGTGATGCTCACCGGTGTGGGCAGTGCATACATCAATCAGCCGCTCTATGGTTTGCCTACAGCCAAAACAGATGAATTTCTGGCTAACGGACTCGGGGCGCAGTATCTGACGGAGCTGGATAAGTTGATCGTTGTCAGTATGGGAACGGGGACTTCGTTTGTAAAAGTGGACGGTCCACTGATCGAACATATCGGCGGTATAGGGATCGGTGGGGGTACCATACTGGGGTTATCCCGCCTGCTACTTAAAACGCAGGATTTTCACCAGATTGTCAAGCTGGCCCTGAAAGGAGATATAACGACTATAAACCTGCAAATCCAGGATATCTGTAATATACCTTTGCCCGGACTGCCTCTGGATGCGACAGCCTCTACTTTCGGAAAGGCGGGAGCCAATTCATCGCAGGAAGACGTAGCGTTGGGTATTATTTACATGGTACTTCAATGCATCGGGCAATCAGTGATCCTTGCTGCACTGAACAGCGACATACATGATTACGTCCTGATCGGGAATCTGACGAAATTGCCGCAATGTGAAAGTATTTTTCCCCGGCTGGAAGAAATGTACGGGGGGCATTTCCTGATACCGGAATATGCAGAATACCGGACGGCGATCGGTGCGGCACTGACCTATATTAATAACCGGCAACATCAGGAGATAAAATAGCCGGATAATAAAAAAGCGTCAGCAGGCATATGAACCTTACTGACGCTTTTGATGATATATTATCCAAAGTATAGTCCTTGTTGTATTCCGTTGCTTACCAATATCTGCCCGTTTTTACGTTGTATGTAAATTTTGTTTTCTCTGGCCAGCCATCCGATTGCTAAGGTGGTATCTTCGTGGCTCAGGTCAATCCGTCTGCTCAGTTCTGGTATTGTCAACTCTCTTCCTTCATTCAGCACATGCCAGACTTTGCCGGCATTTTCTCCGATCTTCTCTAGTTCCATAATTATAATTTTATTAGATAATACATGTCCTCTTTCTAAAATAAAACAAAAGAGAACTCTTTCGGTTCATTTTTTCTTTCTTTGTTTAAACTTTTGCAAAGTACATAGATTTGAACGGAACGATCAATACCTATTATTGGGTTTCTATGTCCTGTTTTTGCGATTATTGGTGTAGAAAACTCAAATATGCTATCTTTGAAAATCATTTATCAGGACAATATGGAGGCAAACATACAAATATTTGACATTCCCACGGATTTTATTGCAGGCGACAATATCACCGGAGACATGCTGAATCGCTACGTGCGCTTTTCATGTAAAATGAAAGCAGTGCTTTTTGCATTTTGTGTAGAAGGTTCTGTCCATGCTACAATCAACCTGTCTGAATACACAATCAAAAAAGATGATTTTATCACATTAACGCCGGACAGTTTCGTCCAGCTCAATGACGTTTCTCCGGATGCTCATTTCTTCTACGCCTGCTTTTCGCAGGATTTCATGGAGAATAATAACCTGGTCTTAACAACCGTACGGTTACTTCCTATACTGGCTGAGAATCCGGTCATCTGTTTATCGGAAGATCTTTCACAGTTATATCAGGATATCTTCAAACCGTTGATCCATGCTTATTCATTGCCTTGTACGCTGGAGAATAAGGAGATCATTAAATCCGTTTTCACTATTTTTATGCAAGGTACGGCCGAATTGTATAAGAATCACGGCAAGTGGAAAAGCGCATTGCATTCACGTAGTAAAGTGATGTGCCGTGAGTTTATCAAACTGGTCATGTCGAATTATACGAAACAACGGAGCGTTGCTTTTTATGCGGAACATCTGGGTGTTACCGTTTCCCATTTTTGTTCGACCATAAAAAAGGAAACAGGAAAGACGGCGCTCGAAATAATAACCGCCATTGTTATGATGGACATTAAAGCACAGCTGAAATCAACGGAACTTCCGATCAAGGAGATTGCCTTTTCACTGGGATTCAACAATATGTCGTTCTTCAACAGATATTTCAAAAGGCATACCGGCATGACACCACAGGAGTACCGCAACAGTTAAACTGTAACTTTTTTCACTGCGATTTCAGTAACCGGAGAAAATCATCTTTATAGCTGGAGGATATTTCTATCTCCGTATTATCTTCCAGGACGATGTAACCGCCGGAGTTTTTGTGGTATGACCTGACACAATGGAGATTGATTATATGTGATTTGTGTACACGGACAAACGGGAACGGCAATATCTCGCTGAAATATTTCAGAAAACGGCAGACCATCTTCTTGCTTTTATCTTTCAAATAGATGTCGGTGAAATTTCCGTTTCCCTGCAACCGGATAATATCTTCCATCTTTATCACTTCAAATCCTTCGAGAGTAGGGAGGATCACCTGGCGCTTCTCCGGTTTCGGCTCGCGCATGTTTTCAATCAGAATCTGATTGCGATTGAATATCTCCCGGTTGACGATGTGTTGCTGTACCTTATTTACGGCAAGGATCAGTTCTTCGATGCTGACCGGTTTCAGCAGATAGTAAGCTGCACTCTGGTTCAACGCCCGGAGTGAATATTCAGAAAAGGCGGTGACAAATATGGTTTCGAAATACAGGTCTTTACATCCTTCCAATACGTCGAATGCATTGCCGTAGGGCATTTCCACATCCAGAAACACCAATTGCGGTTCCAGTTCATGGAGTAAAGGGACAGCCGATTTACAGTCGTGGGCTTCTCCGACCACTTCGATGACCGGACAGTATTTTGCCAGATAATTCTTCAATGCCTCACGGGCAGCCGATTCATCTTCAACGATGACGCTTCTTATTTTCTGTAGCATTTCCATATTCAGAGTCTTCCGTTTTATATATCGTTCAGACAAAGATACTATTTTAAGCCATAAAAAAAATCCCCTGTTCCGGACAATTATACCGAAACAGGGGATTCTGAATTTTATCTATGGCAAGTTCTTAGAACTTAGACATATTCAGGTCTTTATCAACCAGTATGCCATCGATGGCCTTCAGGTTGAATTTGACTTTGCGTTTTGCTTTCAGCTTCAGGATGAACAGGTCGATTGTACCTGCCAAGACTTCCTTGTCACCGAGATTAACGAAAGTAGGATACAAGGCCTTCTGACCATTTGTATGCAGACGGTCGTAAGTAAGGTTCTCCATGACTTTCAGGTTTAACGGCTCTATGCCGACAAATTCGTAATCCTGCTGGTCGTACGGCAAAGCGAAACTCAATGCGTTAACCGCTTTGAGGTCTGTACCTGTTACCTTGACTTCCACGATCTCGTCTTTGTTGTAGGACTGTTTAGGTGCGCTGATCCCGATCGTTCCGGCTACTTTTGCAGTATCCTGTTCTTCGATGCCGCCATCCAGTTGAGTGGCAACGACGGATATATCGTAAGCATCGATCAGGTCGTTCTGATTGATATCGCCGGCACTTACATAATCGAAGTCGCTGTCACCTTTACGCAGACCTGTGTAGTTCATGTAAGAAGTCAGGTCATTGCTGTCGATCTTCTTGTCGTTGTTGATATCGCCCGGCAGGTAGCTTTCTGTTCCCGGTACCTTGAAGACGTACAATTCGCGGCCTGAACCGTAATTGCCGACACCTTCCGTTACATTCAGTTTGATGTAGCGTGCTTTCGGTTTATCCTTGAATTCGAATATCTTCACATCACCGTTGCGTTCGAACTTGAAGGAATCGACCGGTATCCAGTTTTCTTTATCCATACTGTAAGAGACGAAACCTCTCAGCATTGTTCCGTTACCGCCGTCCTGACGTGACAGATAATGGAATTTATCCAGCTGGTTAACCGTGCGCAGGTCGATGATCATATCGAACGGTATAGCATTCTTGCGGTATTTCGTATGGAACATGTCTCCCAGTTCAGCAAAGTCGAACAAACGGAAGATTTCGAAACCACCCTGCTCTTCGGCAGTTACTTCACCCCGGATTCCCTTGATGGCAAATTCGAGCGGGTTCGATTTCGTCTTCACATTGAAGGAAGACCAATCGGAATAACCGTCTTTATTTACAGAACGGATCTTGAAGGCATAATCAGTTTCGGCTTCCAGCCCGTCGAACAACAATTCTGTATTTCTGATAGTCGTGTACAGCATATTGTTGAATTCAATTTCGTAGAAGTCAGCACTTGCCACTTTATTCCAGGTCGGTTTCAATGAATAGGCTTCCAGGTTTTCATCTGTAACCTGTGCAACAGGAGCGGCCAGTGTACCGGTCGAAACACGGTGGCTGTTACCCATATCGAATTTGTAACCCTCAAAGCTGATGCTTGTTTCGTTCGCTGTGATATCCGCAGAAGCGAGCTTTACCAATAACTGCGGGTTCTTAGTGATCGTTACCTTTTCAAACTCGCTTCCTTTCGTTGCAAACTTGTTCAGGTTGGGTGTTGCATCATAGAAATAAACGTTTTCACCTTTCAGGAATTCGTCCATCGAACGGGCTTCCGTCAGCTTTACCTTGTTTTTACCAACTTTGGCAGCCACTTTTTTCGGCATTTCGGAAACATTGATACGGAGTTCGGTTGCTTTATCTTTTACGAAACCGTCAAAGCTGCCTACTGCCGGCCGGATTGTAATCGTTACATTATTCTTACTGCCTACTTCCGATTCGATCCGGGTCGTTACACCTTCACCTTTCAAATAGGCTTGTGTCGTGCCATCGTCGTCATATTCAGTAAACGAACTGTTACCGTCCGGATAAATTTCATAAACGCGCAGGTTCTTATTGATCTCGGTAACATTATTATTAGGGTTAGTCATCGGAATGATGGCGCCGCTCTTTACAAATACCGGCAACTTCCATAACGGAGAAGCAAAATTGTTGACAACACAGTTGCCTTCATATTTTTCTCCGGTAAAATAGTCTACCCAGGTTCCTTCCGGCAGATAAATGCCGTCGCGTATATCGTTACCTTTTTCATCTGCCTGTGTTTCCTGATAGATAGGGGCAACCAGGAAATACGGTCCGTACATGAACTGATATTCGGTTGCTTTACCATAAGTATACTGATTCGGGTATTCCAGGAACATGGCACGGATCATCGGCTTACCGTCTACTGCTTCCTTTGCAATGCTGTAGGCATAAGGCATCAACTCCGATTTCATTTTCAGATACCAGCGGTTGATAGATGTTGCCGGTTCGCCAAGGGCATGCGGATATTTCTCATTGGCACCCCAACCGTCCATATTCAACTGCATCGGCGTCCAGGTCTTCCACTGGAAATCGCGTGTGTTCATTGCCAGGTTCTTTCCGCCGAAGATACCATCCATGTCGGAAGTGATATTCGGTTGTCCGGATAATCCCGAACCGATATAAGTCGGGATATGGAAACGGATATATTCCCACTGGCCGCCTGTCTGGTCGCCCGACCAGATACCGGCATAACGTTGCGTACCGGCCCAACCGTCAAGGGAGATAATGAAAGGACGCGCATCGTTACCATAATAAGGCATGATATGACCTACGTCAGCCACACCGTTCAGTCCGAATGAATAACCGGCACCTACCCAAGCCACGTCGGTCTTCAAAACACGGACACCGGCATCGCGCACTTCTTTTACGATATCACGCTGTAACAAGGCACTGATTTCGGGTTTCGGATGCAAATCCGACTGTGTCCAAAGTCCGATTTCGACACCATTTTTATGAGCATAATCAGCCAGACTTTTCAGGTTCTGGATATTTCCGTCCAATGTTTCGGTCTGTCCGTATCCGGCACCGTAACCGTCGTTTGGCAATAACCAGCCGAACGGCATATCGTGGTTCTTGTAGCGGTCGATCACGGCACGGGCGGAGAACTGGTAATTGTTCTTTTCGCCGTTCAGGGATTCTTTTACACCACCGTTGTCTTTCTGGCTTTCCTTGTAACGTTTGCCGTCTTCAAAAAGGATACCTTTCTCGTCTTCCACCCAGTAGTCGCGGTTATAAGCATTCAGGTGTCCCTGATAGAAACCGAACTTCGGTAATAAAACCGGATTACCTGTCAGCTGATAGAAATCGTTCAACAGGGATACGGCACCGTCATTGACCATATAGAACGCATCCAGGTAATCGGTATCATGTGACAATATTACTGTCCCTTTTTCGGCTGCACCGAAATCATATTTACCTTGTTTGAAGGTGTACCACATAAAGCCGTAGCCATTGGTAGACCAATAATAGGGGGCAGGCGAGGCAACGCCGCCATCGGTCCAGCTGTTCTGGTTTTCGATAGCGATCGCTTTTCCTTTATGCGAGAAGCGCCCGTTCTGTACACCACCGCCATAGAAGTATTCGCCGGGATTTTCCTTTAAGGTAAGGATTGTTTTTCCCTTATCATAAAGAACAGGTTTTACCTCCTCCAGGACAACTTTGTCTGTTGCCAGATTGGTCACCTTCAACAGGGAAGTGCTTTTATCCAGTTCCAGTCTGATCTCTTTGGTGCTGATAGAAATAGTCTTATTATCTTCTTTCAGCGTTAACGGAGATACCGGTTTTCTCGGGTTATCGACCAGGATCTGTGCTTCCGGTTTGGCCTCCGGGTCACGGATGATCCCTCCGTTGACGTCCTGAAATACTCTGAAGATGTTCTCTCCATAAAAGTCAAAGGCCATTCTCTGATTATCGGAGAACAGGAGTTCAACAGTCGTAGGATTGATCTGTTTCACACCGACAATTTTCTTATCCTGCTGTATTTCCATACATACATTGTCGGCTCTTTGTATGGCTTGCATGGATAAGGGTGAAAACAAGGGGAAGGCCAAAGCGAGTATGAGCACTTTCCTTTGTTTCATTTTTCTAATAGTGTCATTCATGTTGATGTTGTTTTAACGAATAAATGATTTAAGCAACAAACTTACAGGATATAATTATCATTAGCAAAAAATAATAAATATATCCTATAACAAAATTTCATGCGCAATCAGACAATAAGGGGGAATCTGAGCAGGACGATCACGCCTGTATCTTCATCATCTCCTTCCTTCTCAGTAATTTCGATCGTGATATGCATACCGTACAAGCTGTTCAATAGGTTGATACGCTCACGGGTATTAGTCAGGCCGCGTGAATGATGCTCTTTCTGGTGCCGGGTTTTAAGCTCGTTGCTTTTTTTCAGTCCGATCCCATTGTCTTCGATTTTAACACAAAGACTATTGCCTTCCGGCTTTACGGACAGTTTCAGCAGGCCACCGGACTCTTTATACCGTAAGCCATGCCAGATCGCATTTTCCAACTGGGGTTGTATCAGCATGTTAGGCACAGATATATGGTCGGTGTCAAGCGATTCATCCACATCTGTCTCGTAAACAAACTTATCGCTGAAACGCATGTGTTCCAGATCGAGGTATTCTTTCAATTGTTCGAGCTCCGTCGAGAGCGGCGTAAAGTCTTTATTGGAGTTTTCCATTATATTTCGCATCAGGCGGGAATAGGAGGAAAGATACTTATTCGCCTCCAACTCATTATTCTGGGCAATAAACTGATTCACACTATTCAGGCTGTTGAAGATGAAATGAGGATTCATCTCACGGCGCAACGACTGGAGGGCTATCTTTTTATTCTTCCGTCTGATGGAATACCAGGCTTTGACGATAAACACGAGAAAAATAAGGATCAGGACAATCGAGCCGATCAGTACATAGTTGAAGGTGTTTTTCTTTCTGATCAGTTCGTCTTTCAGGATACGTTCTTTCTCCAACTGGGCGATACGGGCTTCATGTGCCTGAAAGAATTTCTGGTCTATCAGTGTGCTGTCCGATTTAACCAGCGGTTCCAGTTTTTCCATAAAGTCTGCATATAAGTCCAAGGCTTTCCGTTGCTGGTTCTCTTTCCTGTATTGCTCGACCAGCTGTTCCAGGCTTTTCTTCGCCTCTATCGTATGGCCCTCCTTCAACGCCATATCATAGGATTGCTGAAGGGAGGCGAGAGCTTTTACCTGTTGGCTATCGGCGGCATATACTTTGGCAATTTCTCTTTGTACCTTGATGGTTTCTACCGGTTTGTCTTTCACTTCAGACAATATGCTGTTCAGGTTACCTATGGCGGCTTCCTTATTATCCATGACCAGGTTGACATTTGCCATCTGATGGAAGGCGGCGACCCGATCCTCCTGTTGTTCCGGTTTGTAGGAGGTGTTCAGTAATTCAATATTTCGCTGTATATAAGGAGATTGTGCAACTGGGTTTGAGATATTCTTTAACCGGTTCACATCATTCGTATTCAGTTCAATAAAATTAGTGTCCTGTGACAGGTGGGCGGCATTGCCATAACTTAAAATAGCCTCTTGTATCTTCCCTTGTATCTCCTGTATCCTTGCCATTTCACGGTCGACCCGTGCTATCTTTTCATTGTTTTTGATTTTGTAAAACAACTGGCGGGCACTGATAAGATAATTCATTGCTTTCTCGTATTCCCCCTGTATCATGAGTGTTTTTGCCAGTGCTTCATAATCCGTCGCAACCGAATAATCCGACTTTCCGCTTTCCAGTGACGTGGAGAGTTTCATCACTGCTTTTCTGGCACTGTTTTGATAGACAGGAGGAACGGAATCCTGTGCTGTCATTGTTATGCAGGGACCTGTTAGCAGCCATATTGTCAAATATATAATCAGTCTGTTCATATCATGTTTTATTGAGATTGTAAAGTAAATATAAGTAAAACATTTATATCCTATATTTCACCAACTCAAAACGCCGGTTCACACATTCTTCCCGGAATCTTAATTATTAACATTCTATTTTTGAGCCATAAACCTATTAAAAAAATTCCGAATATGAAAAGAATTATTCTACTATGTGTCTTATTCACAGCATTAACAACATCAATAGGCTGCATACTGGAAGCCAGAAACGTAACGGCGAATGCAGAGCCTGCCAGTACACCGGTCACAAATGCCGTAACTGCCAAAAAGACGAAAATACAGGTTGCTATCCTGCTGGATACTTCCGGCAGCATGCAGGGACTGATCGAACAGGCTAAATCCCGTCTGTGGAATATAGTCAATACACTCACGACGCTGAAATATAAGGGAGAGACACCGGAAATAGAGATTGCCTTATACGAATATGGCAGTTATATGCTGTATAAAGGTGATTATATCCGGCAAATAACCCCGTTGACAGTCGATCTCGACCTGATCTCGAAAGAATTATTCGCCCTGACAACCAGCGGAAGCGAAGAATATTGCGGTACAGTCATCCAGCGGGCAGTAAAAGAGTTGGAGTGGGGGCAAAACGAAGCGGATATGAAACTGGTCTATATTGCCGGCAATGAAGAGTTTACGCAGGGTTCTGTCTCTTACAAAACGGCTATTGCCGATGCCTTGAAGAAAAATATATTTGTTAATACAATCCATTGCGGTGATGAAGAAATCGGTGTCCGTGACTATTGGAAGGATGCCGCTTTGAGAGGAAACGGCAAATTCTTCAATATAAATGCCGATGCGACTGTCCGTGCCATCAAAACACCTTTTGACCCGCAGATCATCCTATGCAACAATAAGTTGAACGATACTTATATCAGTTATGGCTCTACCGGAAGAGAACGTAAAATGAATCAGATTGCCCAGGACAAAAATGCCGGTACAATATCGTCGGCCAATTATGCCGAACGTGCCGTAAGCAAATCCGGATCTGCTTATAAAAATACGTCATGGGACCTGGTAGATAAGATGAAAGAAGACCAAAACGTCTTGCCGAGCATCAAAAAGGATGAACTGCCCCAAGAACTGCAAAACAAGTCTACAGAAGAAATAAAGAGCATCATCACCCAAAAGGAAAAGGAGAGAACAGCTATCCAAAAAGAAATAGCCGAACTGGCAATCAAACGCCAGGCTTATATCGAAGAGCAACTTAAAAAGGAAGGAGATGACAGCGGAGACGATCTGGGTAAAGCAATCACCAGCTCCATCCTGACATTTGCCAACCTGAAAGGGTATACGGTGGAAGCAGAATGATGACTAGTCTCTACATGTTCCAATTACATAGTTTTTCTGTAAAAGACCGTTCACCCTTCACCTTTACAATAGTAACAAACTGTCATATAGATTACTATAAAGGTAAATAGTAGATGAATGAATAAAGAAAAAGGTGAACGGTTACTTTAAACCATTCACCTTTTGAAATATAAATGAATACATACCGAGGAAGTAAGTTCAGAGTTATTGGAAGATAAGGCGTGAAAAGGTAGTTGTTTGCTTATTGACGTAGGTCATTAAGCTTGCCGATATACGTCGCAATGCTTACCGAACCACGTCGACAAGCTTAACGACGTAGGTCGGTAAGTCAATAGTTTATTGTGCCAGAGATAAAAGTAAAAGACTTTTGAGTTAATACATAATAGCCTGGCTATTACAGCACAGTAATATAGAAAAAAAGGTGAAGGGTTTAAAGCAACCCTTCACCTTTTCGATCAATCATTCACCTATCATTCACCTCTATAGCAATCTGTATAATAACATATTAATGCCAAGCAGGCGAAGGGTGAACGGTTTATATGATATTTTATACATAGTGAGTAACTCACTTATTTATCCGATCAGCTGAACACTGCGTTTAATGAATTTGCTCAATGCTTCACCCTTCAGCATACCGTTGGCAAGCAGTGCCAGGTCGATTAACTGGCTGACCAGCTTATTGCTACCTGCATATTCTGCCAGGATTGCATTACGTTGCGAAGTCAGTTCGTCGATCTTATGGTTCGTGTTTGTCATATCTTCTTTTTCAGCAGAAGTAATCTCTTCTTCCTTTTTCTTGTTCTGCGCTTCACGAAGGTCTTCCTGACGTGCTTTCCAACCTTTCAGGTCCGCTAGGATCGGTTTCAGTTTTTCTTCGCAGTTCTGTTCTTCCTCAGAAAGTACCTTCTTAACCAATTCGTGATCGGTATTCAACACGAGATTGTAATTGTCAGGCATTTCTCCGTAGAATGACATTCCCGGCTGCATAGCAGACATTTCACGCATACGACGCATATATTCGCTCTGGGTCAGCATAACCGGATTAGAGTTTTCACCCAATGCTTCGAATGTAACGATGAAATCGGTCTTTTCGATCTTCGGCAGTTGGCTTTTGAACATTTCCTGCAAAGCATTCTTCTGGTCTTCATTCAGTGTAACCTGACCAACGTTATCCTTACGGATCAGATTGTCGATCGTATCGCTGTCCACACGAACAAAACGGGTTTTGTCGAATTTCTGTTCCATCTGGCTGATAGCATGGACATCCAGCTGGCCGTCCATGATCAATACACTGTATGCTTTATCTTTAGCGGCCTGGATATAGCTGTACTGGTCGTTTACATTCGTAGTGTACAGATAGATCAGGTTTCCTTCCTTATCTGTCTGGTTGGCTTCCACCAATGCTTTATATTCTTCAAAAGTATAATATTTACCGTCTACGTCTTTCAAAAGGGCGAACTTGGCACCACGATCATAGAACTTTTCGTCGCTCAGCATACCGTACTGGATAAACAGTTTCAGACTATCCCATTTTTCTTCGAACTGAGGACGGTCGTTTTTAAACATTTCTTCCAGGCGATCGGCCACTTTCTTTGTGATATGATTGGAGATCTTTTTCACGTTCTGGTCGCTCTGCAAATAAGAACGGGAAACGTTCAATGGAATATCCGGAGAATCGAGTACGCCGTGCAACAATGTCAGGAATTCAGGAACGATACCTTCTACGGAATCGGTTACAAATACCTGGTTGCTGTATAACTGAATCTTGTTACGATGCAGGTCGAGGTTGCTCTTGATGCGCGGGAAGTAGAGGATACCGGTCAGATTGAACGGATAATCCACATTCAAGTGAATCCAGAACAACGGTTCTTCCGACATTGGATACAAGTCGCGGTAGAATTTCTTATAGTCTTCATCAGTCATATCGGCCGGTTTGCGAACCCATGCCGGAGTGATATCATTGATGATGTTATCTTCGTCGGTATCGACATATTTACCGTCCTTCCATTCCTGCTTTTTACCGAATGCGATAGGAACGGGGAGGAAACGGCAGTATTTTGTCAGCAGACCGCTGATCTTGTCTTTATTCAGAAAGTCTTTGTTTTCGTCGTCGATATACAGGATAATATCTGTACCACGGTCGTCTTTCTGTGTTTCTTCCAACGTATATTCGGGAGTGCCGTCGCAACTCCATTTCATAGGAACAGCGCCTTCTTTATAAGATTTGGTTACAATTTCCACTTTCTTTGAAACCATGAAAGAAGAATAGAAACCAAGACCGAAATGTCCGATGATAGCAGCTGCATCGTTCTTATATTTTTCTACGAACTCTTCAGCACCGGAAAATGCGATCTGGTTAATGTATTTGTCAATTTCTTCGGCTGTCATACCGATACCACGGTCAGAAATCTTGATGATCTTGTCGTCGAAACTAACCTGAACGGTCAGGTCGCCCAACTCTCCTTTGAATTCACCGACAGATGCCAGGGTTTTCAATTTCTGTGTAGCATCCACAGCATTCGACACTAATTCACGAAGGAAGATTTCGTGATCACTATACAAAAACTTCTTGATGATAGGGAAGATGTTCTCACTTGTAACACCTATGTTTCCTTGTTTAGCCATTTTGTTTATATTTTTAATGTTATAATAATTCGTTTGACGTTACGATATAAACAAAAAAAATGCCAGATAGGTTCTATCTGACATTTTGACTTTATTACCGGAAGAAACGACTTATTCCTGTCCTTTCTTTTGTACGGATGTTACTATTTTCTGTTCATCTTTATTGAAGTCTACAACGATCTTGTCGCCTTCGCCAACGGATGCACGGATTATCAACTCGGCCATTTCATCTTCCAGATATTTCTGGATGGCACGCTTCAGCGGACGGGCGCCAAACTGTACATCGTAGCCTTTCGTTGCAATAAAATCTTTTGCCTCGTCGGTAAGTACCAGTTCGTAGCCCAGACCACAAACACGTTTGTAAAGTCCTTGTAACTCAATATCAATGATCTTGTGGATCGCATCTTTATCAAGCTGGTCGAACATGATGATATCGTCGACACGGTTCAGAAATTCAGGAGCGAATGCTTTATTCAGTGCTTTCTGAATCACACCACGAGAGAAGTCCTTATCCATTTCACCGGCTGCCTGCGAACTGAATCCGACGCCACGGCCGAAGTCTTTCAACTGACGTGTTCCGATATTGGAAGTCATGATCAGAATCGTATTCTTGAAGTCGATCCGTCTGCCAAGACTGTCAGTCAGGCGACCTTCGTCCAATACCTGCAACAGCAAGTTGAATACATCCGGATGCGCTTTTTCGATCTCGTCGAGCAATACAACGGAGTAGGGTTTACGACGAACCTTTTCCGTCAGCTGGCCACCTTCCTCGTAACCTACATATCCCGGAGGTGCACCGATCAGGCGGGAAACCGCGAACTTTTCGAGATATTCACTCATATCGATACGAATCAATGAATCAGCCGAATCAAACAGATATTCAGCCAACTTTTTAGCCAAGTGAGTTTTACCTACACCAGTTGGGCCGAGGAACATAAAGGTTCCGATTGGTTTGTTCGGGTCTTTCAATCCTACACGGTTGCGCTGGATCGCTTTTACGATCTTCTGGACGGCATCGTCCTGGCCGACTACCTGCTTCTTCAAGTTGTCTGCCATTTCCAGCAGTCTCAGGTTTTCTGCTTTGGCAATACGCTGAACAGGTACGCCTGACATCATGGCTACCACTTCAGCTACTTTGTCTTCGTCTACTGTTTCACGATGTTCCTGCAATTCCTGTTCCCACTTAGCTTTCGCTGCTTCCAGCTGCAACAGATACTGACGTTCTTTATCACGGAAACTTGCAGCCAGTTCGAAGTTCTGTGACTTTACGGCAGCCAGTTTTTCGGTTTTCGTATCTTCTATTTTTGCTTCCAGTTCCTCGATACTCTTCGGTACTGTAATATTAGATATATGTACGCGAGAACCGGCCTCGTCCAAAGCATCGATTGCCTTATCCGGGAAGTTACGGTCGCTGATATATCGTTCCGTCAGCTTTACACAAGCATCCAGCGCCTCGTCCGTATAGATCACATTGTGATGTTCTTCATAACGGGGCTTGATATTTTTCAGAATCTGCAATGTCTCTTCTGCTGTTGTCGGGTCGACAATCACTTTCTGGAAACGACGTTCCAAAGCACCGTCTTTCTCGATGTTTTTACGATATTCATCCAGCGTCGTAGCACCGATACATTGTATTTCACCACGTGCCAGCGCCGGTTTCAGCATATTGGCAGCGTCCATAGAACCGGAAGCCGATCCTGCTCCGACAATGGTATGTATTTCATCGATAAACAGGATGATGTTCGGATTCTTTGAAAGTTCGTTCAAAATTGCTTTGATACGTTCTTCAAACTGTCCGCGGTATTTTGTTCCGGCCACGATAGAGGCCATATCCAGACTGATCACCCGCTTATCGAACAACACACGTGATACTTTACGCTGGATAATGCGCAGGGCAAGTCCTTCTACAATAGCAGACTTACCTACCCCCGGTTCACCGATCAGTACCGGATTGTTCTTTTTACGCCGGCTTAAAATCTGTGCCAGGCGTTCAATCTCTTTCTCACGACCAACAATCGGGTCCAAGCGGTTTTCGGCAGCGGCACGTGTCATATCCGTACCGAAATTGTCCAATACCGGAGTATCGTTCGGTGACTTGGGCTGTGCGGCACTGGTACCTGAAGAGGAGCGGGGGGATTCCTTACGTGAAGAGAAATCTTCTTCTTCATCGTCTTCGTCATCCGTATAACCGTCACTGATTTCGTCTATCTCTTCCAGTTCTTCCATACGGTTCATGTTTGTTCCGTTTGCCAGATTGTTATATACGTTACGGTAGTTTATACCGGCTTCACCCAATACTTTGGCGGCAACATTGAACTCTTCTTTCAGAATAGCAAGAAGCAGATGTTCCGTACCCGTCTCGTCTGTTTTAAACAAACGTGACTCTAGCATACTCATGCGCAATACGCGTTCAGTTGTTTTACTGATGGCTATATCGTGTAATTCGGACTCTTCAGTTTCAAATGTATTTTTGATCTCCTGCTCAATCCTCTTCTTTATATCGAATACGTCGGCATGCAAATCATGCAGCAACTGCATGGCTTTGCCATCACCGTCGCGGATGATACCAAGCATTAAGTGTTCCGGCCCGATATAACTGTTCTGAAGCCTGGCGGCTTCTTCGCGGCTATACTCTATAACGTCGATCAGCCTTTTCGAATAATTATTTTTCATATTATATGAATCCTTATCTATTATAATAATGTACTGTGAATGCAAAATTAATAAACTCTCTATATATACCTAACAAATTTCATGCCATTATTCCTTAAGAAACCCCCAATATTTCTGAATAATAAAATTTCAGCGTAAAAACTTTCGTGATAATGGGAAAAGCGTTACCTTAGTGCACTTTTTAAAAGGTGAGATATTGAGTGTAATTAATATAAAACTAAATGGTTGATCAAGACAGAATTATTAAGATTAACATCGAGGAGGAAATGAAATCGGCATACATTGACTATTCAATGTCTGTTATTGTTTCACGCGCCCTTCCGGATGTTAGGGATGGTTTCAAACCGGTTCATCGTCGTATTTTGTTTGGAATGAATGAATTGGGTAATACATCCGACAAACCTTATAAAAAATCTGCGAGAATTGTTGGTGAAGTTTTAGGTAAATATCATCCACATGGCGACTCGTCCGTCTATTTCGCAATGGTTCGTATGGCACAAACATGGTCTATGCGTTATACGTTGGTTGATGGACAGGGAAACTTCGGTTCAGTGGACGGTGACAGTCCTGCCGCTATGCGTTACACGGAGGCAAGATTAAGTAAACTTGCCGAGGAAATGCTCCGGGATATCGAGAAGGATACGGTAGATTTTCAGTTGAACTTCGATGACACACTGAAAGAACCGACTGTATTGCCGACCCGTATTCCTAACCTGCTGGTAAATGGTGGTTCTGGTATCGCAGTTGGTATGGCAACCAATATGCCGACACACAATTTGAGTGAAGTACTCGACGGATGTATTGCCTATATCGACGCTCGCGGAGATATTGATGTAGAAGGATTGATGCAATACATCAAAGCGCCCGACTTCCCGACTGGTGCTACAATTTACGGATATGCCGGTGTAAAAGAAGCATTCGAAACCGGTAGAGGACGTATCATTCTTCGTGGTAAAGCAGAAATTGAAGTAGAAAATAATCACGAAAAGATTATTATCACTGAAATCCCTTACCTTGTTAATAAGGCAGAACTGATCAAGTATATAGCCGACCTGGTTAATGACAAGCGTATTGAGGGTATTTCTAATGTAAACGATGAGTCAGACCGTAACGGTATGCGTATCGTCGTTGACGTGAAACGTGATGCCAATTCAGGCGTTGTACTGAATAAATTATATAAGCTGACTGCCCTGCAATCTTCTTTCAGTGTAAACAATATCGCTTTGGTTAACGGTCGTCCGAGACAGTTAAACCTGAAGGATATGATCAAGGCTTTTATTGAACATCGCCATGAAGTTGTTATCCGTCGTACCCGTTTCGAACTGAAGAAGGCCGAAGAAAGAGCGCATATCCTGGAAGGTTTGATCATTGCTTCTGATAATATCGACGAAGTAATTGCTATCATCAAATCATCCAAGAGCCCGAACGAAGCCATCGAACGTTTAATGGAACGTTTCTCTTTATCGGATGTTCAGGCACGTGCAATCGTTGAAATGAGACTTCGTCAGTTAACCGGACTGGAACAGGACAAACTGCGTGCAGAATACGAAGAAATTGAAAAGTTGATCGCCCGTTTGAAAGAGATTCTTGAAAATGAAGATGTTCGTATGGACGTTATCAAAGGAGAATTACAAGAAGTAAAAGATAAGTTCGGCGACGAACGTAAAACAGATATCGTATATGCTTCCGAAGAACTGAATCCCGAAGATTTCTATGCCGATGATGAGATGATCATCACTATTTCCCACATGGGATACATCAAACGTACGCCGCTGAGTGAATTCCGTGCACAAGGACGCGGCGGAGTAGGAGCGAAAGGCTCGGTAACACGCGACGAAGACTTCGTGGAATATATCTATCCGGCTTCTATGCATGCCACTTTGTTGATCTTTACAGCAAAAGGCAAGTGCTACTGGCTGAAAGTATATGAAATTCCGGAAGGAGCTAAGAATGCAAAGGGTAGAGCCATCCAGAACTTATTGAACATTGAAGCGGATGATAAAGTAAACGCCTTTATCCGCGTGAAGAAGCTGACTACCGACACTGAATTTATCAATTCACATTATCTGTTGTTCTGTACCAAGAAGGGTGTTATCAAGAAAACATTGCTTGAAGCATACTCACGTCCGCGTCAGAATGGCGTAAATGCGATCACATTGCGTGAAGACGACGGCCTGATCGAAGTATGTATGACCAACGGAGACAACGAAGTACTGATTGCTAACCGTAACGGACGGGCTATTCGTTTCCACGAAAGTGCGGTTCGCGTCATGGGACGTACTGCTTCCGGCGTTAGAGGTATGACATTGGATAATGATCCTTCCGACGAAGTGGTAGGTATGGTATGTATCAAGAATAAGGAAACCGATACTGTACTGGTTGTATCTGAACAGGGTTACGGAAAACGTTCGAATGTGGAAGATTACCGAATGACTAACCGTGGCGGTAAAGGTGTCAAGACGATCAACATTACTGATAAAACAGGTAAACTGGTTGCCATCAAGAATGTGACAGAGGAAAATGACATCATGATCATTAACAAGTCAGGTATCGCTATCCGTATGAAAGTAACAGATCTGAACGTCATCGGCCGTGCAACTCAAGGTGTTCGCCTGATCAACCTGGGTAAACGTAATGATGAAATAGCCTCGGTATGTAAGGTATTGTCCGAACCGGATGAGCAGGTAGATGAAGAAAGCGCTGAACTGGATGCTCAGAATGAAAATAATGAAGAATTAACCGGTTTTGATGGATCTGAAGATATCGCAAATGATACTGAAGAGACAACAAATGAATAATTTAAACAAATAGAAATATTAATCTCAAATTACTATCACAATGAAACGATTATTATTAACAGTTGCACTATGTGTTGCAGCATCATCTGCCTCTTTCGCTCAAAAGAAAGCCGTTAAGGAGGCGCAAGGAATAGCAAAAGGAGACAAGGCAGACTTCACTGAAGCAAGAGCCTTAATCAAAGGTGCTTTGGAAAATCCTGAAACAAAGGATGACGCCCAGGCATGGTATGTTGCAGGTTTTATCGAAGACCAGCAGTTCAGTGCTGAAAGAACAAAACAGATTTTAGGACAACAGCCGAATGAACCAGTTATGTACGAAGCATTAGGTGCTATCCTTCCTTATTTCAAGAAGGCTTACGAACTGGATCAGCTTCCTAACGAAAAAGGTAAAATCAAACCTAAATATTCTAAAGACATTAAGAGTATTTTAGGTGCTGACCATGTATATTTCTTTAACGGTGGTGCTTACTATTTCGATCAGAAGGATTATAAGAAGGCTTATGACTTCTTCAACCAGTATCTGGAAATCTCTGAACTGCCTATGTTCGAAGGAACTCAGACTGCTGAAAAAGATTCTACTTTCATGACTGTTCAGTTCTATGCAGCTGTTGCAGCTACTCAATTGCAGGATTCTCCTATAGCAATCAAAGCTCTGGAACGTGCAAAAAGTTCAGATTTCAGACTGAATGATGTTTACCAGTATTTGTCTTACGAATACAAACAGGCTGGTGACAGTGTAAACTATGTTAAGACTCTTGAAGAAGGTTATGCAAAATTCCCCAATGAAGAGTTCTTCCTGATGAGTTTAATTGACGCTTACATCCAGTCAAGTCAAAACGAAAAAGCAATAAGTTATCTGAATACTGCAATTGCACAGAAACCTTCTGATAGTCAGCTGTATCATGCATTAGGAATTGTTTACGAAACAGGTATTAAAGATTATGCAAAAGCAGAAGAAACATTCAAGAAAGCTTTAGAAGTCAATCCGGAAAGTGTTGAATCGATGTCTGCTTTGGGACGTATATATTACAACCAGGCTGTAAACAAACAGGGTGAAGCTAACATGATCAATGATAGCAAGAAATATCAGGAAGAATTAACTATTGCAAAAGATCTTTTCAAACAAGCTCTTCCTTATTTCCAGAAAGCTCACGAAATGAAACCTAGCGAATCAGAATATATGGTTGCTTTAAGAGGTATCTATTATAATCTGAACATGGGTCCGGAACTGGAAGCTATCGAAGCTGAAATGAACAAATAATAATCATTTCATTATATATAAAAATAGCCGTCTCTGTTGAGATGGCTATTTTTATATTTATACTCGGGATCAGCTATTTTCTATCAGTAGTGATACAGCCCTTTACAGATAAGGGATAATCGTTATATAAATACCTGTAATAATTGCAGACGTAATAACACCTGAAATATTAGCACCTAACGCATCACCTAAAATGAAAGAGTCCGGGTTCTCTTTACTTACCAGTTTCTGTGCTACTTTAGCAGTAGTAGGAACACAACTGACAGCAGCAATACCGATTACCGGGTTATAATTTCCGCGTTTAATGAAATACATGATATATCCGCCAATGATACCTCCGATACCAGACAATAACAATGCAGTAATTCCTAATACCAATAATTTCAATATCTTGGGATCGAGTAACAATTTAGCATCACACAATACACCCAATAACAGCCCCAGCATGAAAGTCGAACCATACAATAACGGACCACTGACAAAATCATAAATATGCTTCATGCCTGATTCGCGAACGGCAACACCCAGGAACAATGAAAAGAAAAGGGGAGAGGCCACAGGGAATAAAAAGCATAAAACAGCACACAAAATAACAGAAAAAGCCAGTTTAACTTTAGCATCGTAGTTTTTGGGAGGTTTTGTAGTGGTCATTTTTATAGCACGCAAACGCTGCGGGATCAGGAGTTTGACCAGATAAGGATATCCTCCGTAGGTCAGTCCCAGATATAAATAAGCAACAACAGTAATAGGAACAAATAAATGTTTGGCCAGGATCAGGGATGTAAACAAAACCATCGGACCATCTGCACCGCCAACCATCGCAACAGAAGCGCTCTCACTTAAAGACAAACCAAAAGCGCTGGCAATAGGTAACGTCAGAAAAGTTCCCAGTTCCGCACAAAGAGCCAGGAAAAGACTGGCAAAAGGCTTCTGAAGCAGAAAGCCCACATCCAATAATGTTCCAATTCCCATAAACACAAAACAGGCAATCAAGCCATTACTGAAAGTCAGCGTATATACGGGTTGAAGAAAATCAATCTGCATTGTATTCATCAACTCGTCTGTATCTGAAAGCATAGGATCCAGGAATAAATTACCTAATACACCTTCCGGCATGATTAAAGTACCACAATTGATTGCAACCATTCCTAGTCCCATCGGGATCATAACCATCGGCTCCAGGACTCCTTTCCAGCCTAAATAAACGAGTAGGCCGCCAAGTGTAATCAAAAAAACACGCGCAACAGCCAGTATCCATCCACCGGCAACCATTGTTCCAAAGCCTTGGAACAAACTAAAAAAATCAACATTTTCCATATCTGTTTTTATTTTTCGATAGAAGGATTCTCCTTTTTGTTTGTATTGTTCTTTCTCATTAGCTGTTCCTCTTTTTTGAGGTACATAATGCGAGTATCCTGTGGATAATAATAATCCATCAGATCCAAATGAGAAGCGCCATGACTTACGCCATGATAATATCCGGACGGTTTTATGTGGAGAAGATCGCTGTTTACACCACGACGGAATTCTTCGCGTTCGTCATCAGTCACATCTTCTTCATTATTTACCACATCCAGCCCTAATATTTCACCAATTTTGGCACGCAATTTATTTAGTTTGCCGAATTGCATCAGTTCATCACTGTGAGAATGGTGAAATTCCAGGGAGTCGGCCCAAACAGCAATAAGCTTGATTACACCGGCAACAACAAAACCGATAATGAAGGTCAGAGCCATCATTTCAAGGGTTGAAAGTAATAGACTTAACATAATTATTTAATTTAAAATCCAATATAATACCTTAATTAGGTACATGATTAGTCATTATCTGCCAATTCACGTGCAGACAATAAAAAAGAATAAAAAGAAAGATGTTAAACTAAATAATTATTTTCCGCAGTACGTAGACCCAATGGCCTGATCGTATACGAAGAGTGGAGAATTTTACTGATTGTGATATTAAAAATGTTTCAGATACTTTATTCAGAATATTTTGTTCCTTCTGAAGAAACAACTCCAAAAGACGGGTAGTCACTTTAAACGGACGTTCGCATCGGGTTGGCAACACCTGGCTACGAGTAGTAAGACAATAGACTGAATGATAGCTTTGACTTAAATCATAATTCTTTAACTCGTCCTGGAATGGATGTTTTTCCTTACTGCAGACAAAAGTCGTTTTCGCAGGAGACAAAATATTTTCATCTTCAGTCTTTATCTGCATATTCAAAAGAAGCAGAAACAGAAACGATACTATCAACAATACTTTTTTCATCGCGGTGCGAAGTTAGAATAGTTATTTAACATACAACATAATTTTGTCAATAAAAGTTGAAAATAATTTGCGTGGGATAGTCCCAGGATAACTTCTTATAATCCTATTAAACATAATGGGAATTATAAAAAATAGTAACAGAAAGATATCAGGAGCTATTCAGGCATAAAAAATCCGTATATAACTTCACAGTTACATACGGACCAAACAAATAACAAACTCTACTTATATGAAAAAACAAATACTACTAACATAATTATTACAGAATCTTTTTTCAAGCTCTGTTTATCATTATAACAATGATATGCTTTATTTGGTTCTGACTACAGAATAATTTTCTGCTATTTTTTTCTGGGGTTATTAAACGATCCCTGAAAATTATCTCTGTAGAGAACTTTATTTTATTCGATATTATAACAAAACGTCATTTATTTATGTTCCGGAATCATATACTAATAAATACTAAAAAGGCATGTATGTATCTTTTTTGATACTCTACATGCCTTAAACTCTCTCTGTATTATACTTTTCAAACGAAAGCAATATGCATCTCCATATATCTGTTATTCGGTCTGTTAACGAGATTTTCCTTTGCGATCTTTTCGCAATCCTCAATATCCATACCATTTTCAGGAATACTCCAGTACCACAACATAGGTGCTTTTTCTCTTTCAGCTGTTTCCATTTTTTTCCATTTTAAATTCAACTTCATCTATGAGACAGAAAAAAAGAAAATACCCCTATCAACTCACAGACTTTTTTTGAATGACAGATGCATTATTTTGTTTAATCGTTTTTTCCAGCATCCGGAGTTAGCTCCTGTGTTAAAGAATCGGCTAGTTCTTTATTGTATTCTTTGAGTAAATCAATATCATGTATATCACTGATATCGAGTATTTCACGAATTAATTCAACTTTACCATTTTCCAATTCAGTGCTAGGTATCATACTTTTGTCGTTTTAGATTGATTAATATTGTTTTAACTTTCATCTAACAATATTAATTTCACATTGTTCACATACACAATCTCTTTTAACGAAAAAAGGTGATCATCGTTAAATAGATGACCACCTTTCTCTTATAACTGAAATAAAATTTTATTTAGCTGCCTCAATAGATGCTTTTCTAAATTCTTTCAGTAACTTTTCAAGTTCCAAAGAAGCTTTGCGAGCACGTGTACCTGCTGCTTTGTTACCATTTTCAACCTGTGCATTAGCATTTGTGCTAAATTCCCCAATCGCTACATTAATTTTGTCTACTAACTCTTTCATTTTACTTTTGATATTTCTTATTATTAAATCGAAGCACAAAAATATAAATAATTATATCATGGGCAACAAAAAATTGACAAAACATATCTGTTCAAGTGCTGAATATTAATAAAAGACCTATTAAACAGCACTCTCCTACTTATTTAAAGCCTCCAGTAACTGTTTGCCAGGTTTAAATTTAACACTTTTCCGGGCTTTTATGGTTACAGGCACACCGGTTTTTGGGTTACGACCAGGACGTTCGGTCTGTTGCCAAAGGGTGAATGTGCCGAAATTCTGGAAAATAATGCTGTTGTCTGTCAGAAGCGCTTCTTCAAAAACTTCTTCCAATGTGTGGATAAACCGTAATGCCTCCACTTGCTTAATAGACATTTTGCTGGATATTTGTTTGGATAGTTCTACTTTATTCATATCTGTATTATTTTAATTCTCTTTTAAAAACTTACTTCATTCTCTATTGTATCTACATCATCGAATACGGCAACATTGCCATCCGTAATCTTCACACGGAGATCAGCACTGTTAGCTCCTTTTATATTGATGGTCAGATCATAATGGTGATCCCGTTGGATGTTATAATTATTTGTCAGGTTATCACCCAGGTAAAAACGATATTCGACTTTTATCCCATTTGCGTGGCTACTGCTGTACTTATAGGTGCCCTTTAAAGTAAGATACGTACAACCGGTCAGTTTACCATCCGGAGTTGAAGTGGTAACAGACGTACTGCCAGGACCATTGGATTCTTTGTTTTTTCCTTCGAACGATTCGGAAAGACCCAATCCCCGGAGGTTTTCCGGCATATAAAAATCAGCAGACGCCCCTGAGGTAGAAGTTAATGAACTAAAACTCTGAGCATCTAAATTCATTGTGGTAGCACTTATGGTTTCCGGATACAGGCTATTACTATTTCCCCCTCCAGCCGTATATAGAGCTATTATTTTGGGAATATTGGTGATCGTAGCAGTCATATCCGACAAAGATGCAGCAGTTGTAGCATCCTTAAATTGAACTTTAACAGACACTTTGGCATAAGTCCTAAATAGCCGAGACACAAAAACGACCTTTTTATTATCTTCCGTCCCCTCGGAAGATGCTGTTGCCGGATTATATTCAGAGGGCCCGGATGTTAATAACGTAGGTCTTGAACCAAGTGCTTCTGTAAAATTTACTGTTTTAGCTTTCAAATCGGCTTCAGTTCCAGTAAAGCCTTCCAAAAGACTTTTCTCCCCATTAACGATTATATAAAAATGGCTAGACATATCAGAAAACTTTTCTTCATCTGAGTTTGTATCTGTATTGATCCTGACCATATAAAGATTTTCCTGAACAAAATCCGTATCATTGTTTATGTCATCTTCTTTATAAACGCTTCTTATTAAATTACCGGAAACGTCATATTGCAATATCCAAACATTATTAATGTTAATTTTATCATCTCCAATAGTTGGAGTTATTGGTGGATCGGCTTTAGTCTTCACACTGATCGATTCCGGCAATTTCAGGCAAAACTGGAAATTGCACATCTTGCCGTGATCCGTATTTTGGGGGTCTTCCGTTGCTTCACATCCCGCAAACAGTAGTGCAAATGCTAGTGTAAACGATAATAAAGAATATTGTATACTTTTATTTTTCATACCCATTAATTTAAATTATTCACCGACCTCGTCTGTCGACTGGTCTACTTTCGTATAATCAAGTAATGATATAGTGATATCGCCCGGATTCAATATACCGAAGAAAGTCAGTGTGAACTCGAATTTATATTGCATTCCCTTCAATAATGTTTTTGAGGTCGTGGCAGTATATGTAAATATACCCTCCTGGATACCAACGACGCCTTCTTCCGTATAAAATACTTTCAATGTAATTATAAACTCAAGAGGCTGGCTGCCATCAACCGGCAGTAACACTATCGGATCATTATTCTTATGAGGTTTACTCCAGGCATTCACCGTATAAGAAAAATTCGATACTGTATATGAGTCTGTATAGCCAGCCCCCGGTCGCCAGTCTTTTTCCCCTAAATAATAAGTTAAGGGAACTGATAAGTTTTTTATCTCTATTTTCTGAACTATCAAATCACTTATTTTAACAGGTGATTCTTTCGCTTTTACCCACAGATCTACTTTTGAACCTAGACGGACAAACGGTCCTGTCATTGAAACCTCCATTTTATTATCTCCGTCATTTTGCGGTTGCACGACCAGACCTTTGATCTCGTTATACATGAAATCGTAACCATTACGTACTTCTATTTCACCCGCACTGGGATCGGGAGCCGTTTCACTGTTATACGAAATAAAGTAAAGGTCATATTCACCGCGATAAAGAGACATATTGCCGTCGGCTGTTTTATCATCTGCTATCGTACAGACACTTTTGCCAAGCGGTTCCGGTAATTTTTGTGTGGATGCATCCACAGCTGTTCCGGCTTTATAAGCCAGAACAGTGAATTTTGTACCGGGATCGAGGTCTACCAGAGTGGTAGCACCCAACGCCTTCGTTAAAGAAGCCTCATACAGTTTAAATGAGAGTTCAACCGGTTCTCCCTCTCCTTGCGGCTTCTGCCTGTTGTCATTATCCGGTAATCCCGACGTACATGCCAGCATCATCAGGGCCAGACAAACCGGTAAAAGAATGTTTATTCTTATCTTCATAATCTTTCTGCAATTCGTTAAATACCAATATTCGTATCCTGGCTGGCATCGCTTTTCCAGTCTTCCACCTTAAAGTTTTTCAATATCCCACCGATTTTGTTGACTGTGATGGAGTACATATAATGTTTGCCCGCTTGCCATTGGACAGGAGTAGCGGAGGCCGTTTTAAAGGTGCGCAATTCAGTACTGCCCTCGCTGCCGACTGCTACAGTCAGGCTGAAAGAAAGTACCGATTCGGTCGCACTCATCGGAGCCATCAGGCAGGATACGTTCGGGGAAGACAGTGAAGTAGACAGTTCTTTCGAACCGTTCAACGTAACGACAGACGTAGAGACCAGACCGTTCAATACCCCATCCGTCAACTGCATGCTGCCTTCGCCGACCTGCAACTTATTTGTATTACTCTGGATACTAATCTGCTTCAAATAAAGGCTTTCACTAACATCGGTCTCTTTGTCTATCCTGAAACTCACTTTTGCCAACGCATGATTCATCGTCAACGAAATAGCACGATTCGTTTGGGTAATCCCTGCCTGTTTTGTGGCATAGAGATAATCTGTTTGCTGGCTTCCGGTAAAGTCGAGCCGCTGGGTCTCATCTGAATCGCTTCCTTTTCTGACGGATACCGGAATGGTCAGGTTGCTGCCGGATGTTATATCCGCATCCGGATAACAGGCATAGACGTCAGCACTCCCATTTGCCATTGTTATCTCCACTGAGGCTGTGCTCGACCAGCTTCCGTTACTTTGGGTAAACAGCAAAGTAGGCGTCGATGCATTATAGGCGGTCAGCGCACCGGCATTGGCCACATATAATTTTACCTGATTGATGGAAGTCACGATTCCACGGGTCTGTATTGTTTCCGCCAATCCGACCGAAACCAATTGGAGAGCGGAAGAAGACGGTTCGCCGTTATCCGACAGACTGTCTGTGCATCCGGCACAGGTTGCCAATAACGCTGTTAATGTATATAAGTTCAATTTTCTCATATTCTTTTATGTATTAAGTTGCATTTAAGTCTCCCCCGGATTCCGCACTACCGTCAGAAGCAAACGGAGTCACATTTACACTGTTAAGTATCAACTTATTCGTAGATGTAAAATTGTATATGTAATTATTAGCGGCTTCCAGCTTGATGCTCGATTGAGCATAAGATTTATCTATCCCCCCAGCAGAGACGGTTATTTTGTAAACAGCCCCGGCGTTAGCACGGATAATACCGATATATGTATGGTTTGTTCCGGAAGCCGTTACCGGCAAAAGCTGGATGGTCTCATTGGTTCCGCCTTCAGTACGCAGAGAATTTCCTTCCAACTTAATGCCGTTTCCGGTCGTAATGCTCGCATACTCCACATTAATCGTGATCTTGGCCGCCACCGGGGCAAAGACAAAGTCGACACGGTTGCCGACAGCTACTTTTGAAGAGATAAGCTGGTTACTTTCCCAAAATGCAGTCGGGGTCGTCTGTTCCTGTTTTATCCCACTGAATGTGGTCGGAAACGAAGCCGTATAGGCCCCGTTTTCGGTAGTAATGGTGATACCATCTCCTCCAGTGTTGGGCAGCCATTTCGAAGTGCTTCCGGAGTCACTATACTTATAAACCGTAGCACTACCACTTGCGGATACCCCCGAATAGATATTGATCTGGTCGTTTGCAACGAAGGTCCGTTTGTCGTAGTCTGAGTCATGGGCATCGGTCGCCCGTGTTACCGGGGCAGCTATTTCTGCTGTTACTTCCAGCGGACGGCCTATTCCTGTCTCTTGTTCTCCGGACGTACAAGAGGACAACAGGAGCAGCAAGACGGCTATCTGTATGCCCGGTGATCGTTGTGTTGTGTTTATTCTTTTCATATCTGTTCTTTTTCTATGATAATGATCCGGTATGAGTTTGATTCGGTGTCCACGGTTTTATTTCGCTGCCGACAGGCACCAGGATATTGTTCTGGATGGTAAGCGTATACTCATACTGCGAACCGGCTGTCAGCGTGCAGCCGGACAAAGTCGTTTTATAAGTTACATTCTTGTAGGTAACGTTGACGGTAATATCCGTAGAGGTCCCTTTGGGATAAACGATGCCGTGCCAGGTATAGTTGTTGGTATCCGGACGGTAAAGCGTTACGATCTCCTGTACGCTTCCCCCTGTCAGCAATCCCGGTGCCTGCACCTGAATACTAAAATCGCCCGAAAAGGCAGGGCCACCCTCTGCTGGTTTAAATATCAGCGTCAATTTCGTATTTACATGTTTGAATGTGAAATCAATGGTTTCGCTGCTTGCCGGTAATATCTCCGTTCGCAGCAAATTGCTTTTTAAATAATTGGTCGCAACGCTTTGTGAAGATTGAATGCTGGTGTAATTTGTCGGATATACAGCCTGATAAGTAGCTCCCGCCTGCAGGGTAAGCGCCTTGCCGGACGGCGGTGTCCAGATTCCGGACGACAACGTATATTCTATTACATTGTCCGCTACTCCTCCATATTTTTTTGTGATCCGAATCTTATCGCTATTAACGAAGGTACTCCGGTCATAACTATTATCTGCGGCAATCGTTTTACTGCCGCTTTCCGTCAGTATTCCGCTGAAGCGGTCTATCGATGCCAGTACTTTCACAGGATTACCCTCCCCGGCAGGCATAAGGATTGTTTCATCCGAACAGCCGGATCCGATAGCTGCCAGCCATACAGCGGCCACCAGTGCCATGTTTTTATGTATTGTTATTCTTTTTCTCATCATATTCTCCTTTCATCATTTAAAAACCATCCGGGCGAAGTGTACCGTTCCCGGTAACCTTTTGCCATCCGTCTATTGTTATGTCTTCAACGACAATGGCCCTATCGGATAAGATCAGACTATAGGTATAGCGATAGCCCCTCTCCCATTGCATCTGTTGAAAATTGGTAGCTTTGACAATCAGGTGGCGTTCATTTGCCGTATCTGTCGTTTTCCCGAGCACGATGGTCAATGAAACATCTGTTGGTTTGCTGGCCAGCGGAGCGACCAGGCCATAACCGACTATTGCCGGAGTTCCATTCTCACCACATTTAACGGCTGTGGTCGTTGGGGCAGGAGTGAAACTTAATACTCCTGTTCCAGCCGTTACGCCCAGGGTACCGTCTTTTAGTTTCATCGTGGTCGTTGCACTGTTTGCCGTAGCGGCAAATATGTTTGAAGCAGCGTTGAGCGTGATCTTCTTAACATAGTCGTAATCGTTATCGACCAGACGTCCCGAAGCACTTTGCAACTTAAACACGATCTGCGCCAATGCATGTTGCAGATGAATAGTGGGTGAAAAAGCCCCCTCGGCATTACTGGCTGTGATCGATGTGTTGCTACCGATATCGCTTGAACCTGAACCGTACAGGTAATCAACAGTGTTGCATTGCCAGCTATTTTCGCCGTTGAAAGTCATATCGGTCGGTATCGTTACCTCAATCGTATGCTCATCGCTGGTCGTAGAAGGATTGAACGTTGCATCTGAGGGACTGAAAGCGAAAACACGTGCCTGAAGGTTGTAAAGGTTTACGGCAGGTGCACCTGCCCAGCTCAAGGTTCCTTCACCTTTGGCTTTGAAGAGGGAAAGTCCGTCTTTCAATTTGTTATCCGGATCTTTCACACCCTGGTAAAAAGGATAACCAGCGCTTTCCGTTACATAAAGCATGACGGAGGATATTTTATCCTTACCAGTTACGGCTTCCGACGATTCCAGGCCATTCACGACAGAACGGGTCGACGGTTGACCGGTATAGAAACGGGGTTGCAGCAAAACTGTTTCTCCCCGGTTACCGGAAGGGCCATTGTCTGCCCCATCCTCTCCGACCGTGCAAGCGGGCAACAGGAGAAACAACAGGTACCCCAGGAAGACACACTGCCGTAAAGGTGGTGCAGCCAGACAAATGGATTGTTTGTTTTGTTTCATATTGATTCTATTTTTATTTATATCGTTATTATTGATGTATCAAATATTTATATCGGGAATCTGGGCGGCATCCTGCCAGCCGACGACATTAATTCCCGACAGTTCGAGACCGGTCGGTTTAATCGTTACCGTGTAGGTGTAGATTTTACCTCTCTCCCATTGATTGGTACAAGCCACCGACATCGGTTTTCCATCAACAGTCAATGAAATGGTGCCTGACAAAGATGTTTCTTTACAGGGTATAGCATAGTTCGTAATGGTCAGTGTAACACTTGCATCGGTTGTAGCCGTTGCAGACGTCAATGTGTACTCATATGACTGATCGGTAGCGGAACTGCCGGTGTTATCCAGATCGAGCAGTTCACCGTTTGTTAGTTTCATGCGGGTCTTGTTGCCCAGCACAGGTATTTTGGAGGTGTATTTTACAGAGGTGACTGCGGCGGCTCCTTTGTAACTGTTTTCTTTCTTTATGACAAGACGGAGTTTGGCAAAAACATGTTTCAGGCCGATGCTGACTATTTGGCCAGGGCCTTTGTTTCCGTTCGGCATACTGTTTCCGTTGTTGGCGTAAGGTTGGTTTTCCTGATAAGTATCGTTTTTGTATTCGACACCATACATGTAGTCGCTTTCCGGTTGGGTAAGGTCTACTTGGTTGCTAGCGGCAGTCTTCGAACTGATATATTCAATAGCTGCAACCGGCACAGGAACGGTCGGAACCGGATCGGTTAAAGTGGTTGAACCTGTTAACGGATCGTTCTTAATATCGCTGTTCCCATTCGCCGGAGCGGGATGGCAGGAGAAAATGATTGCTTTCTCATTGTTCAACCAGATGGTCTGGTCGGTCGGCATATTTTCCGGTTCGAGCGAGGTGATGCCATTCGCTGTTACAGGTTTATATTTTCCGTAAATACCTGCAGGGCGAACACCGTAGGTCTGTTCGGTCGTTTCAGCGTTGACGGTGTAGATACCGACGCTGGTCAGATCGGAAGCGTCGTCGATAGCGGCACGCGTCAGGGACACACCGGCTACACGCAGGGTAAGGCTTACCGGACTGTCGATATTTTCTTCCTTTGAACAGGAGGCCAAAAGGGAGATCGTCAGGATGGGTAATAACAGGTAATTATACGGTTTCATAATCTTTTATTCGTTTAATAAATTGTTTCGTTTCTTTCTTTATTTACGGTGAGCTGAGGGTATCTATTTCCCCTCTCGAGAGGGGATTAAGGGATGTGTTAGAGCTTGTTATATGGCTGGGCTATGACACACCCCCTGCCCCCTCTCGAGAGGGGAAAAGTTACTTTCAGCTCCTAATTGACAGGGAGTTCTCCGGTTGCTGCACCATCCCCCCAACCTTCTACTGTGACGCTGGATAGGGTTAATTCCTTACCACTTAGTTTGGCCGTGTAAAGGGTGTTTGTGCCTTTTGCCCAATTTACAGTGCCGGCAGAACCTAACGGGACTGTATATTCAGCACCATCAATTGTAAATGTTGCCTGAATATTCGCAGCATTGGCAGTTGTACTAGGCAATACCAAAATACTGAATTTTTTTGCCCCCTGTTTTGCTTCATCTTCCGAAGTAGCAATAGTCGCTGAAGGCAAATTTCCTTTCTTTATAATAGTATATCCTCCATCAATAAAACGGTAATAATTAGCAGCAATGGCAGCATTTTCCGTGATGCTTCCGTCTTTAATCTTCATTGTTGGATTCGTCCCTTTACTTAAATCTTTATTCGTACTTGTATTACTTAATTTTATCTTTGTCAGGCTGCCTGTATTGGCATATGTTCCGTCATTATAAATCCGAAAACTGACCATGGCTAAAGCGTGCTTCATTTTCAAAGAAACCTCATTGGCATTTGCAGTTGGAGTACCACTGGCTTTTTTTCCATTACTGGCAGTTGGCTGATCTGTCTCACTGTCTGATTTTACAGCATACATATAGTCTACTTCACCTGGAGCAGAGATGATTTTACCTTTATTAGCTGTATTTTCGCTCCAAGTAGAACTATAAATTTTATCCGCGTTATTAATATCTGTAGGATATTTGTTGTTTGCATCACCGCTATCACTACTCTCAAAAACGGAAATATCAATCGTTGCATTAGCGGAAGGCGATGCTTCTTTGATTTTTAACGCGGTACCGCTAGTTTTCATTACACCATTGTTGGGTTTATATGCCGGATGATACCCATAGATCGTGGCAGTCTCGTTAGTCAGATAAATTTTATCGGTACCGGTATTTGTCCAGTTTCCACTTTTCGTATATAGCGCATAATTGTTGCCAGTCGTGTATGAAGTTGTTGCTCCTACTGCATACACTGCAATACTTTCAAAATTGGTATCATCGGTACCTTCGTTTATCGCACTCTTCGTCAGCGCCACCCCGGCAGTGATGCCCAGTTCAACGGCGTCCGGGTCGTTGGAGGGGTTGTAAGGGGTGTCGGGGGTATCCTCGTTGCTGCAACTACCGGCAGACAGGGTAGCCAGAAGCATCAGGTAAACAGGTAATTTCGTTTGTTTCATTTCGTTCGTTTTTTATACTTGTTGTTTTTATTTCTTAAGGTTATTCAACCAGATTCAGATCGTCGTTTTGTATCACCGGAACCCATCCGGATACAGTAACAGAAGAGATACCCAGTTCCTTGTCACCTATATTCAGGGTGATTTCGTGAGAAGTTCCACCGGCAAAAGACAGGTTTCCTCCGTCTGATTGAGGGGTGATCTCAAGGTCTTTGAATGTCCCGATGGAGGTTTCGACTGTCAGCTTATAAGCATCGGAAGTGCCGGTAAGCGGCGGCAAAAGCAGGGAGTTGGAAAGAGAGGTTGCTGTCGTACCGCTGATCTCTGTTCCACCGTCCGGGAGTTCCAAAGACAACTCACCGCTACTAGAGAAAGAGGTTTCACCATTGGTTAGAGCCAGCGTGACACTGTTTGTTGTCGTAACGGTTATCTTCTTGACTTTCACGCTTAAACCACCGGTTACTTTCTTCATTGCTTTAAATGTCAACTGCGTAAGCAAATGCTTATAAGTGAGTGGAGTACCGGTGCCGTCCGTATTACTGAAACGACTTCCGTCCCACCGGTTACCGAAGATTTGAGAGGCATACATCAGGTCGGTCTGGCCGGTAAGGGTGTATGTAACCTTACCATCATTATCGCTATACGAAGACGCTTGGGGAGCCACGGCAATCAGGTAAAGCCAGTCTCCGTTTTCCGGGTAAGTAGGATTATTTGACAATGGAACCGTACCGTTAGTCTGTACCTCCGTGTCTATCTTCCATTCTTTTGCATTAGCCGGAGAAGTGAGGCCGGTGTAATCACCGCTGCGCATAGAGGCAAAGACGGTGGTGCCGAAAGCCTCGGTGATCGTCTGATCGGCTTTCGTTTCCACTGTCGCATTCCCCCGGGCATGCAGTTCGATCGGGACTTGTTCAGGCTCGGATTGCTCCGAGTCTGAACAGCCTGATACCAGCAATAATGCCGGGAATAAAAGCAGATATATACGTTGTCGCTTCATTCGCTTTTTGTTCGTGTTTGGCGGGATTATTGAATAGTGACTTGTCCGGCAGCACCTGGCTTCCAGTCAGTAACCTTTGCAGATGTGGTAATTTTAGTTGCCCCTGCTGCTGCTGTCGGAGGAGTAATTGTGAATGTGATTACATGAGAAGCACCTTCTTCCGTAGCTAAATTTGATCCACTGCCATTTTGTACTACCAGATTATTGTATGATACAATCGTATCATCTACGGATAAAGACAAATTAACCGTTACGCTGGATGCATGAGCAATCATGATTGGAACACTTGGATCGCATACATTTGTTGTCAATGCAGTATTGCATCCTGCAACTGTGATTTCACCGACTGTTTTCCAGTTTACCTGACCATTGCTGAAAGTTAATGATTTCGGTACTTTAGCGTTTTGAACAGTAATACTTTTTACACTAACATTTTTATTTACCCATTCAGTTCCTGCCAACTCTTTAGAAAGCTTTGCAACAAAAATAAGCTGGGTTGTTTTGTGTTTAAAATCTAAAACAATCCCTCCTGCTGTGGGCGTTTGTGCAGATCCGGCACCTACTTTTCCGGCATACATCACATCCTGAGAACCATCTGTTGTAGCAAATGAGACTTTGGTCGCATCTACAATACCTTGGGGAGAAACCCCTAAGATTGAAGCTTTGGTTGTTTCAGCACTTACAGGATAGTATAATGCCGGAGTCAATGTAATTTCTCCTGCTGTACCACTTGCTGTAAATTCTGCATTAGCGATATTGGCACGGTCTCCGTCACCAGCAAACTTATTCTCATTATCCAATGTGTTTTCCTTTCTCGGAGTGAAAGAGGTAAAATCGGGACTCTCGCCATCAGCCATCAATATAACAGCTTGCATGCTTACTCCTGGAACAACCGCCGCTTTTGTCTCTACTCCAGCCACCTTCTGACTGATCTGGACAGGCACCGCATTTGCCACCTCGCCATTGCCGGTTACTACATTCTCTTCGTCATTTGAGCAGCTTGCCATTATCAGGGCCAATGCTGCCATACTTAATAAACTCTTTTTCATTTGTTTTACTTGTATAAATTAATAATGTGTGAAATATAAATTCTATCGTTGTTTGTAAGGATCTACCGTTACGCCTCCCTGGTCACCCGGATTCCAGTCGGTCACTTTGACGGTGACTGTTACCTTGATGTTGTTTTCAGGTTCGGGATCAGGCGTGTCCGGGTCATCCGGGATATCCGGATTATCAGGCTCGTCCGGGTCGTCGGGTATATCCGGCGTGTCGGGGACTTCCAGCGAGATCTCTACCTCGTAGGCGCTGCCACCTTCACTACCACCCGCTTCAAACTTAACGGGAAGGTTTTTGAATGTCTTGTCGTTCGACGGATTGCCGTCCACATTCAGCACCAGGTCGAGCGTTAGCGTCGCTTCCGGTTGTACCAGGACGTAGCCGGGTAATGTCACGGTTCCGTTGGTGATCGGAAAACCACCGGTGCCGGGATCGGTATATACTATTACCGGTCCGGCATTTCCCAAAGGTTCTATCGCTTCCGAACCGAGGTCGACAACCGCTGTCGAGGCAAGGCCATTGATATGGACCGAGCGGATGCGGTAACTGTCGGTTGTTCCTTTCAGTTTCAGTGTAAAGTTCAGTTGCGAAAGCAGGTGGCGGTATGTGAGCGGTGTCTTTACGGCATCGAACTGTTCGGTTATCGAGCCGCTTTGTTCTACCGAAAGCATCAGATCCTCCTGTCCGGTAAGGGTATATTCTACTTTGCCGTTGTTGAGTGGGGCTGCCGGGTAATAGCCACGCAGATAAACGGGCGAACCGTCGGCCGGATAATAGCGTTCGGGAGACAGGACGATTTCGTTATCGGTAGCTTCTCCTTCCCAACTGTCGGAATATTGCCCGGCTGTGTTTCCGGCTGCAATATTGACGGGTGTACCGTCGAAAGCATCAACGGTGGCACGGGTACGGATACCTGTATATAAATGTATAGCGACTTTGGCGATTTCCTCCGGGATGGTAACGGCCAGGTCGAGGGTGTCGGCACCTGCTTCAGTTGCCCGGTAGAGCTGTGACGAGACATCTTCACTGTAGATTTGCTTTTTCCCGTCCGTACCTTGCCAGGATAATGTCAGAAGATGGGTGTCGCTCGATGTACTGGGATCGACGTCTTCCGGCCAGGCGATACCGAGGATACCGGCTGTTGTGCTGTAAGCCTTCTGTGCATCGGGAGCCGGAAGAGTCATACCGAGGGTCGCAGAAGATGTTATCATTCCTGTCGCCAGATTTACTCTACCGGCAATGCCCTGCAAGGTAGCATCCAGCGAACCGGCGATCTGTCTGCCGGGGGCCGTCACCGTGAGACGCAGTATCTTACGGATATCTTCGGGTTGAAGGGTCAGTTCATTCGTCTTTCCTTCGGTAAGGGATATGCCCGAACGGCTGGCTACATAGACAGGAGTGTTCAGCGCAGGCATTATTGTTGATCCTTCAGGGACACGAACTGTTGTGGTAGCCGTGGCAAAGCCGTCGGTACCGTCTATCGTGACCGCTTCCGGATCGTCGGTCGTGAGCAAGGCGTCATACTGTCCGGCAGGCAGCCATTTATCGAGTTTGCCTGTCGCATTTGCTGCGTCGAACCGGCTTTCGAGCGGTTCCGTCAGTCCGTCGCCAAAGATGCGGAGAGACAGTGCCTGTGCGCCGGGGTTTTCGACCGTGACGATGAGTTGTCCCTCCCCTTCATGCTCAGGTTCAGGTTTGTCGTCATCATGACAGGCGGCCAATAAAACGAAGGCGGCAGCCAGCAGGAACGGTTTAGCAACTAAGTTATTCAGTCTCATATTTTTCGTTTATAAATTATTCGTAGACACACGAAAAGCGGCACGACATCCTCCGGGGATGCCGTGTAACGATCGGTGCATCTGTTTTATTTATCGTTTACAACAGATGCGATTGATAAAGAGGGAAGAAATAATGGGCCAATGTGGCAATATGCCAATGGAGATAGCAATAGGTTCAGAATTTGTCAAAATTGAGCTATCTTGTCCCCGTGCTTGACACGGGGCCGCAGAAGAACCAGCAGTATCAAAAGATACATATAGGATACGGTTTGTGCCTTTGCGATCCCGTGTCGGGCACGGGAACGGGATAGCTCATTTATTTCTATAT
>ERZ856578.1661-NODE-1661-length-40554-cov-4.993354_pt1 | contig 40554 bp, 33 predicted proteins | sample MGYA00514384_ERZ856578 | MGnify/ENA primary metagenome ERZ856578 (study PRJEB29103, sample SAMN06111958) | human gut metagenome | biome: human gut; feature: ankylosing spondylitis patient; material: healthy_person | host: Homo sapiens | place: China:Hangzhou...
AATCGCAGATCGTCATGCCCCGGAATCTGCAGCTTCCAGGCCGCCTCCCGGATCCGTTCCAGCTTCTGCGCGAAACGCTCCGCTCCGGTCTCCGGCACAATCAGCAGGAATTCATCGCCGCCGTAGCGGATCAGTGCATCGCCGACATCAAGCTGTGCTTTTGCGCTGCGGGCGATCCCGACCAACACCGCATCACCGGCAGTGTGCCCGTAAGCATCATTGCAGAATTTGAAATCATCCAGGTCGATGACGGCAACGCCGGCATAAATCGAAGTATCCTTGAGGTTGGTTTCATAATAATTGCGGTTGTAGGCTCCGGTCAGCGCATCTAGGTCGTTTTCCTTGCGGAGCTTTTTGATCTGTGCTTCATATCGTTCCACCAGACTGCTGATATCCAGCCGGGAGATCGTGATCATTTTTTTGTTTGCATCATAATAGGAGTACATGACGCGCTTATACACAAAGCCTTTCTTTTCGTCAAATGCCGTAATAAAAAGCGTATAGTCCTCTTTGGTTTCCAGCTCTTGTTTGACGCGTTCCAGCTTGGTTGCCTGCAGAATCTGTGCTTTCTCGGACTCTGCCACATAGGTATCCACAAAATGTGCCGTACGCGCAGCATAATCCATTCCCTCTTCTGCAAAGTCTGCCGGATCTGTGCTGTAGCTGGCAAAGCAGACGCCGGTCGCAACATCAATGTTCAAAATACAGTCAAAGGACTTGTGCAGGGAACGATGCAGGGACTTTTCGTTGACCTCGTCGAAAATGTTTTTGCCTGTAATGATCAGATGACCCGCATCGATCTTTTCCATGCGGATCATGTAATATTTCGTCTCGTCGCCCTGCACGCGGAAACGGATCTGAAAGGCATCGTGCTTTTTACCCTCTTCCTCAAAAAAGCTCTGTAAATAGGCTTCATTCAGATAGCTTTCCCACAGTGAATCTCCGGTTGTAAAATGGTAGGTTTCTCGAAAGAGCCGAATCAACTCCGCGAGCATATAGGCGTTCCCTTCGGCTTCCTCTGCAATTTTATCGCAGTGTACATAGACGCGGTCACTCAGTTTTTCGTATTCCCAAATCGTATCGCAATAATGCTTCAGAGCCTGTACAAACAGTTTTTTCTCCACCATATGCCTGTTCTTCCTTTCCGGTGTTTCTGGTTTTGTCGGCTGTGATGAAATGTCTGTGTTTTTCCTTTAGTGTGTACCCCCCCCCCGACCGGAGTTGAGTACAGAAAAACCGCATTTCTGCAAAATGCGTCCAGTTTCTCGTTTCTCCTTGGTTGTCTTTTGCTGCAAAAATGCTGCTTCGCCTTGCGGCAGATATTTTTTTGTTTGTTATCACTCAAGATACCATAGTTCTTTTGAAAAATCAAGATAGTCTCGTGAGGATTTTTTCATTTTTCTAACATAAGTTTAACATTCCTGTTTCCTGTTCTCCTGTACCATCTGTTTCCCCGCCTCCAGCGCACCGAGCGCGAAGATCCGCTTGGAATAGGCCGTATGCCGGATTTCCAGTACCTCATCCTCCATTGCAAAATAGACGGTATGCTGCCCGAACACATTTCCCATACGCAGGCTGGCGATGTACGCGGGGTAGTCCGCCTCCGGGATACCCAGATGATGTCCGAGTGTTCTGGCTGTGCCGCTCGGTGCATCTGCTTTTTTCGTGTGATGCACTTCCACAACGCGGATATCTGCCTTATCGCCCAGTCTGGCTGCGCCAAGCTCTGCCAGCTCGTTCATCGCCGCAATGCCTTGTGAAAAGTTCGTGCGCCGATCGACCGGGCAGATCTTTTGCAGCATACGGATGATTTCCTCGTCTTCTTTGCTGTAGCCGGTCGTAGCCAGCACCACCGGTATGTTGCCGCCGCACGCGCGGCAATAATCGTAGATGGCGCAGATCGCCTGCGGATGGCTGAAGTCGATCAGCAAATCTGGTTTTTCCTCCGGCCAGCTCTCTTTCTGTGTCGGTTCAATCATAAAAATCCGCTCGACCTCAGCGTCCGCTTTGGCACAGGCAAGCAGGGTCTGCCCCATCGCTCCGGTGCCCACAATTCCTAAATTCATAAAATTGCCTCCTGCAAGATCATGTTGTCACATGCTTTCATTCTATGCAGGCAGGCTCGTCCGGTTGCAAAAAAAACTGCGCGCAGGCATCAAAACGAAATGCCTGCGCGCATATCGGGGCTGCGCCCTATTTTTTTCGGATGAGATCCACGATATCGCCGCACTTCTGTCCGATATATTCATAATTGCTGCGTTTGTGCGGCACCAGACAGGCAGAGCAGTCTTTGACTCCATTTTCCAAAATCTTAAAATTGCCGCCGCAGTTCTCGCCAAGCGCATACAGCGGGCAATAGCAGAACAGGCAATTAAAATTTTCCACGTCCTTCGGCTCGTGACAAGGGAAGAACTCACATGTTTTATGTTGGAAAAACTTATAGTTTTCCGTTTCCATTTTTACAAATTTTTCAGCCATATTTTACTCCTTCCTTTTCTTTCTTTGGAAATACATCCCGTTTTTCTTTAGCAATAAATTCCATATTTCACCTTGATGCGTTCGATCTTCTGCATCATCGGTTTACCGATCACAAACATACAAATCGCCGCCCGCCCCGCATGTCCCAGATCATAAATAAAACCGGAAATATACAGGAGCCGCAGGGTGTTGAAGTCGCCGCCCGTCCAGGTCAGCATCGCGGCGTTCATGATGCCGCCGTAGATGATCAGCGTCGTAAAAAACGTAAATAAGGTGATTGTGATATTGTCCACAGGCAGACGTTTGCGCTGCAGCACCGCACCGAGCAGCAGACCTGCGCCGCCGCAGACATACATGCGCCAGCCCCACGGGGTCTGATCCTCGCCGGGCAGGATCAGATACGAGATATAGGCTGCCAGAAAGCCAAACACGATGCACAGCAGCGGACCCATCACCAGACGGAAGGTTTTTTCTTTTGGACGCTCGATCGCTGCTGCGCGCGCGTCTGCCTCCTTTTGTGACTGCAGCCGCAAATGCTGCGCTTCTACCTTGTTGAACGCCAGTCCCGCAAGGAAGCCCAAGAGCCCCCAGCTGAACATCTGCCATGGCGTATACGGGCCGGAGCCTTGATAGAAATTGCAGACAAAGCGTGCCAGCGCACCGACCAGAAAGCCTGCTTCCGGTCCCAGCGAAATGCCGGAGATGATGACCATGGCCGTACCGATTTCGATTGGGATCGTCACATGAAACAAGAGATGTGCCGTCACCGTCAGCGCCGTCATCATCGCGACCAGCACGATTTCTCTGGCTTTCGGCTTGCGCCGCTCAAAGATCATAAAAAACGGAATCATCGCATAGACCACAATCAAAAGTCCTGCAACCATGAACTTGGCACTCCCCAAAAACCGGAAGGTGATGAACAGTGTCAGCGGCACCGCGATAAACAGCAGGGCAGCCGAAACCCGCTCGCGCTTTTTCTGCGCGTTTAATCCCTGCTCGTTATAGCCTGTTCTGCCCAATGCGCCACCTCCTCCCAAGTAATCGCCTCCGGCGCCCATTGGCGCGCAATGCGGTTGGCGGCGGTCGTATAGAAGCTGTTCCCGGCGAAAAACTCGCGCGGTGTGCCAACGGACGCAATATCGCCGTCAAAGAACATCGCGCAGCGATCCGCATATTCGGCGCAGAATTCAATATCATGCGAAACCATGAAGATGGTCACGCCCTCCGCTTTTAATTTTTTGAAAATGCCTGCCAGCGTCAGCTTAAAGAACGGATCCAGACCCTTCGTCGGTTCGTCCAGCAGCAGAATCTTCGGTTTGAGCAGCAGGATCTTACCCAACGCCAGCCGCTGCTGCTCGCCGCCGGACAGATCATAGGGATGCGATTTGCGCAGATGTGCGATCTCCATCAGCTGCAGCATACGCTCGATGGCATCGACCTTTTCCGCATCGGTGCCTGCCTCATAGTACAGCGCCTCCAGCAGTTCCTCCTCCACCGTAATCTCCGTAAACAGCGCCTGCGGATTCTGCGGCAGCATCGCCAGCCGCCCGGCAAAGAGCTGTTTCAAGCTATCCTTTTTGACCTTCAGACCATCGATGATGACGCTGCCGCTCTGCGGCTGTACCATGCCGCTGAGGACTTTGAGCGTCGTCGATTTGCCGACGCCGTTGCCGCCCAGCAGGCAGAAGAATTCGCCCGGTCGGACGGTAAAGCTCAGATCGCGCAGAACATCGCCGGACTCCCGGCTATAGCGGAAGCAGACATCCTTGACAGAAATGATTGATGCCGCGCTCTGTTTGCTTTCTTCCTTTTGTGCCCTCTTTTCTATGCGGCTGCGCTGCCGTTCCTCTGCCTTGTTGACAGGCTGCAGCTCCGGCTCTCCGAAAATCTGCTCCAGCCACAATCTGCCGTCGCGGATCGTCAGCGGCGCGATTTCTTTACCGTCACGCAGACAGACCGGCAGGCCCGCAGAGCGACAGTGCGCATACAGCTTCATCACCGCAGGCAGACCGTAAAACATCGGATGCCGCGCGTGCGCCGCATCACCAGCCAGAAAATTACCAATCTGCCACGGTGTATCACAGGCAATCAGTTTACCCTCGTCCATCACGAGCACCTTGTCCGCCATCGGAAACAATTCCTCCAGACGATGCTCGGAGATGATGACCGTTGTACCCAGCTCGCGATTGATGCGGTAGACCACCTTGAGGAATTCTCCCGCCGCGATCGGGTCCAGCTGCGAGGTCGGCTCGTCCAGAATCAGGACCTTTGGCTGCATCGCCATCACAGAAGCTAAATTCAAAAGCTGTTTCTGTCCGCCGGACAGCTCGCTGACGTTCTTGCGGAACCAGGTCTGAATATCAAAGAAGCTCGCCATTTCCGCCACGCGCCGACGAATGGACTGATTGTCCAGCCCCAGGCTTTCCAGCCCGAAAGCAAGCTCATGCCAGACCTTGTCCGTCACCAGCTGGTTATCCGGATTCTGCTGCACGAAGCCGATCTCCGAAGCGTTGATGCGATCGGGCAGCTCTGCAATTTCCTCGCCATGATATTGTGCGGAGCCGGAAATTTCTCCATAGGGGATCAGATTTTTTTTGAGCTGCCGCAGCAGCGTGCTCTTGCCGCAGCCGGATTTCCCGCAGAGAACGCAAAATTCCGCACGCGCAATGGAAAAGGACACGTCACGCAGCGCCGCCTTCTCCGCCGCCGGATAGGTAAAGCTTAAATTTTTAACTTCAATCATTGCCATTTGCGTTCTCCTGTGATATCCAAAATCAGCGGCAGCGCCTGCAGCACGCAGAAGCTGCCAAAGCTCAGCAGCATCAGTGGGTCCCATACAGGCAGCTTGATCACCGGGTAAAAGTAGATCGACGTCTTGCCGAGCGCACACCCGATCGCTGTGATGCCGCCTGTCACGACGATCGCGCCGAGCAGCAGCTTGTCGGTCCGGGACATATGAAATAAATGAAAGCTCGTTCTGCCCGGCAGTCCGTAACCGCGTGCCTCCATGGAATCCGAAGTTTCGATCGAGGCCTCCAGCGACCAGGAGATCAGAATCGAGATCTCCTTGCAGGTCTGCCGCAGCTTCGCCATAAAGCCACCGGTCATATGCCGACCCATGCAGCGCTGCCCCATCGAGATCTCGCGATAGCGCGCCTGAAGCAACGGAATGAAGCGAAAGACCATCGAGAGCGTCAGCCCCAGTACCGGCGCTGCCTTACCGAAGAGATAGATCAGCTTGTCCGCCGACATGACGATGTTGAAGGACATGAACCAGATCACGATCGCCGACAGCATCGCCGCAGCCGCCAACCCGTAGCAAAAAGCTTCCAGCGTGATCCGCAGCCCATTGATAAAAAAAAGTGTTGTTTTCCCATTATGCGTAAACAAGGTATTGACCACTGCCATGATCAGAAACAGCGGGATCGTAAACAGCAGATTGGTCTTAATGCCGGGCACACCCTTGAGCAGCACCGTATACGCCCAGGAGAAGCAAAGCGTCGCCGCCAGAAAGGCCGGTGACATCGAAAACATCGTGATGCCGATGACGAACACATAAAATATGAAGTTGACCATAGGGTGACAGGCGGAAAATCTGCTGTTCTCGCCCAGTCCGTATCGCAATTTCTGCATGTGTGCCGCACCTTTAACCGAGCTCATGGTTGAGCAGCTTACGCGCCATATCTAAAAGCTCCTCGCTGACCGTATCATCCAGACGCACGTCCTTGACCTCCGGCACAGCCTGCAAAATCGCCTCTTTCACCACATCCTCCAAGGTCTCTGAGGCGGACATGCAGTTTGCACAGGCGCCATGGAACCGCACCCATGCCACACCGTCCGCAAAGTCGGAGAGTGAAGCGCTGCCATTGTGCGCGGCGAGCTGTAGGTTCACCGTTTCATCTAAGATTTTTTGAATTTTTTCCCGTATCGTTTCCATACTATCGTCCCCTATCCAAGTCTCGAAAAAAAGACCGCCGGGCAGCGGTCTTTCTTCCTGAATCACAGTTATTCCTGTTCATCCATGATTTTATCGAATTCAGCTGCAACGGCTTCGAATTCCGCATCATCCTCGATATCCACGATTTCGAATTCTTCCTCGCCGATTTCTTTGTAGCCATAGATGTAGACATCATCGGTACCGTCGTCCGGAATCAGAGCGATGTACTCTTTACCGTTAAAGTCAAAGACACCCATGATTTCACATTCCACTTCTTCCCCTTCGTCAAATTCCAGGGTGATGATTTCTACATCTTCTTCCATTTCAGGATTTTTCTTTTGATCTGCCATTTTTATTCCTCCAGTTCAGTGCGTACCGAGGGTTCGGCACGCATCATCAATTACGAACATCTTACCATAAAACAGGTCCGCAATCAACCAAAATATTCCCGGATCGCCCGCGCATTTTTTTCGGTGATGCCCGGTACCCGCATCAGCGTTTCGACATCCGCTTGTTTAATCTCCTCCACGCTCGCAAAACTGCTCAGCAGCGCGTTCCGCTTGACCGGACCGATGCCCTCGATATGATCGAGTACCGAGCCGATGCTGTTTTTGCTGTGCAGCTTGCGGTGATAATCGATCGCGAAACGGTGTACCTCCTCTTGGATCGCGCCGCAGAACTGAAACAGCAGCGGATCGCCGCGCAGGACGTATTCCTCGCCGCGTCCATTGACCAGCGCACGCGTGCGGTGGCTGTCATCTTTTGCCATGCCTAGCACTGGGATCGCGAGCTGCATCGCGACCAGCACCTTCTCGGCGGCGGTGACCTGTCCCTGTCCGCCATCCATGAGGATCAGATCCGGCAGGGTACTGAAACCCGGATCACCTTCTTTCGCTCTGCGAAATCTGCGATAGAGCATTTCCTGCAGACTGCCGTAGTCGTCCGGACCCTCGACAGTCCGGATCTTAAAGCGGCGGTAGTCCTTCTTGACCGGTTTCTGGTTGCGGAATACCACCATCGCGCCGACCGTATCCACACCGTTGGTATTGGAAATATCGTAGGATTCCACGCGATAAGCCTCCTGTGGCTCCGGCTGTCCGAGCAGCCCGGCGATTGCTGCGCACACCGCCTCCTCCTTTTCTCTGGCAGTTGCTGCCTTGATTTCGAGCGTTTTGCTCATCTCCACGACGTCACGCTGTGCCAGCTCCAGCAGCGCACGTTTGTCGCCCTTCTGCGGCACGAAGATCCGCACCTTGCGCCCCGCGCCGAGGCTTTCCAGATACTGTTCGATCAGTCCTGCTTCCTGCAGCGGCTTCGGCACGATGATCTCGCCCGGCACGTTGGCCCACATGCTGTAGTACTGCTTGATGAACTGTCCGACCAGCGCATCGTAATCGTCCTCGCCCTCCACCTGCAGGTTGAACGTATCCCTGCCGCTGAGCTTACCGTCTCTGACGTTGAAAACCACCACAGAGGTCTGTGCGCCGCTGCCTGCAGGCAGCACCATATCCAGATCCTTGCCGGACACCATGGTCACACGCTGCTTTTCGCTCAGCGCCCGGATGGAGAGCAGATAATCGCGGTAAACAGCCGCTTCCTCAAACTGCAGGTTTTCGGAAGCCGCCTGCATCTTCGCCGTCAGATCATCGGTGATCGGTTTCGTCTTGCCGGAGAGGAAGGTCAGCACCTGTTCGATGACCTTTGCGTATGCTGCCCGGTCGACCTTGCCCGTACAGATGCCGCGGCAGTCCTGAATATGATAGTTCAGGCATGGCTTCCAGTCCTGCGGGAAGCGCTTCGCCGCGCAGCGTTTCAGCGTGAAAATCTTGTTTAAAAGGTCGATCGTCATATTGACTGCCCCTGCGTCGCTGTACGGACCGAAATACCGCGCGCCGTCCTTTTCGATGAGCCGCGTTTTGATGACTCTCGGATAGTCTTCCTGCATCGTGACCTTAATATACGGATAAGTCTTGTCATCCCGCAGGAGTACATTGTACTTCGGCGCGTATTTTTTGATCAGATTGCACTCTAGGATCAGCGCTTCCATCTCTGTCTTACAGGTGATGTACTCGAACTCGGTGATATGCGATACCATCGCGCGCACCTTGGGGCTCTGATTTTTGGAGCTTTGGAAATACTGCCGCACGCGGTTTCGCAGGGAGATCGCCTTGCCGACGTAGATCACCTGTCCGAGTGCGTCCTTATGCATATAAACTCCCGGGGAGTCCGGGAGTTTTTTCAAATTTTCCTGAATATCAAACATTTAATATGGCCAATTCCTTTGTTTTAAGTCTCTTTCGCGTTCCATCTGTCTGCGGGCAGCCTCCATGAGCCTGCGCTGTCTGGCAGCCCTGCGCTTCCGCTTATTGATGGTCCGCAATACTGCGATCAGGATGATGAACGCCAGAATCAAGGCCAGCACGAAAAAAAGGATCACCGTCTGCAGATTGGTAATGCCGAAGCGGGAAAGGAACCAGCCCTCCTTGACCGCCGCAGCTGCCGTCAGATCGATTTCCCGGATCTTTTCATCCGCCAGATAGACCGCAGCGGTGCCGATGACCTGTCCTTTTGTGATTGGTGCCTGCAGGTCCTTGTCAAAGCTGACCTTCGTGGAGACCAGTGATGCCGATGCACCCTCCGGCAGATTGATGAGTCCGTCCGCAGCTGCGACCGCATCGACCCGATTGGTCGCGCCGCCCTTCAGCTTCGCACCTTCAAACGTATCTCCTTTTTTGAACGCGTTGTACGGTGACAGCGTCGCCTTGGCGTAATTAAGTAATTTTCTGACATCTCTGTAGCGCTGCTGCAACGTGGAATCCAGAATCACCGCGTAGATGTCGAAACCGTCGATTTTGCAAAGTACGACCATCGTCGTGCGGTTGAGATTGGTGGTTCCGGTCTTGCCGGCCACCATACCCTTGTATTTTTTGACCTTGATCTTACCGTTTCCGGTATCGGCTTCCCCTCCGTTGAGGAAAAGATTCGTTGTCTTGATGGTTACCGCGTCGGTCTTGTTGGTCGCCGGAACGGTATACGCTGTGGTTCTTGCAATGCGCAGCACATCCGGGTTGGCAAACGCCGCTTTGGCAATTTTGGCGATGTCCTCCGCGGTGGAATAGTGATTTTTGTTGTATACGCCGCTGGAGGTCACAAAGTTTGTGTTCTTGCAGCCGAGCTCTTTCGCTTTTTGATTCATCAGCTTGACAAATTTTTTCTCGCTGCCGGAAGCCGTAATTGCCAGCGCCTTTGCCGCATCGTTGGCTGAAGCCAAAAGCGCTGCATACATCAAATCCTCGGCTTTGATCTTTTCACCCGCGAACACAAAGGATTCGGTCTTGATCACCTCGGTCGCCGCCTGCGTGACCGTCACCTCCTCGGAGAGATCCAGTTTTTCGGCTGCGATCAGGCAGGTCATCAGCTTCGTGATGCTCGCCAGATTATACTGCTTCGACGCGTTCTTCTGCCACAGGACTTCATCGGTGGTCGCGCAGTAAACATAGGCTGCGCTTCCGGTCACATCCGGTCCCGACGCAGCGGCGAATGCCGCAGTCGGAAGCAGCCCTGTTGCCAGAACGACGATCAAAACAAAAGTCGTAAAAAATTGGAATCTTTTTTTCATACTACTCCTCTATGCTTTCCGTTCAAAAAATCGATCTGCCATCGTATAGCCTTCCGCGCAGAGATTGCCCGATGCCGCAGCCGCACGTTCGTTGAACTGCTTCGACGCATCCGGCGCGGTTTCGTGCCTGCTGTCATAAAGGACATATGGTACCGGATCCGAAGAATGGGTCCGGATGGCAATCGGGGTCCGGTGATCCGGAATGATCAAAATGCGGAAATCATCTCCTGTCCGCTTGAGATATGCATAGAGCGGACGTACGACGCGGTCATCGATATACTCTGCACATCGCATCTTCGCCTCCAGATTACCCTGATGGGAGCATTCGTCGGTGCCCTCGATGTGCATGTAGACAAAGTTTTTGCCTTCCTCATAGGTCTCGATGGCGCGGCGCACCTTCGCCTCGTAATCCGTATGGATCGTGCCGGTCGCACCGGGGATCTCCGGTGTTTCCAGCCCTGCAAAGGTGCCGATGCCCTTGATGAGATCCACCGCTGAGATGACCGTCCCGCGCACGCCGTATTTCTCTTCAAAATTCGGCAGGGACGGCCGCACACCCTGACCCCAGATCCAGATTGCGTTCGCCGGATTGAGGCCGCGCGCTTCGCGATCCCTGTTGATCGGATGATCCTTGAGCAGCTCGTAGCTCCTGCGCATCATATCGGTGAGAAAATCCGCGTCCTTTCCCTGCGGCAGATACGCTCCGATCTGTCTCTCCAGGATATCGTGCGGCGGCACGCATTGATAATCGGTATGCCCCTGCGGGTGCTTGCGGTTGATCAGCATGCAGTGCCGATAGCCGGTACCCGGATAGAACTGCAGATTTTCCTGGCGGAACGCCTCTGCGATCACATCGAGCAGCACGCGGCAGTCCTCGGTTTCAATGTCACCGGCGGCATGGTCGCGCATGATAAAGTCTTCATAGCGGTCATGCCCCGCCGGATCGACGGTCACAAAATTCACACGGAACGCGATATCGTCCGCCTGCATGTTGACGCCGATGGCCGCTGCCTCCAGCGGTGATCGGCCTGTCAGATAGACGCGCGGATCGTAGCCCATGACCGACAGGTTGGCAGAATCGCTGCCCGGGCTGATGCCGTCCGGTACCGTCTTGCAGAAGCCAATCTCGCCTCTGGCAGCCAGCGCATCGATATTTGGCAGCGCGGCTGCCTCCAGCGGCGTCTTGCCGCCCAGACTGTCGATCGGGTCATCTGCAGAGCCATCCGGCACTACAATCAGATATTTCATGCTATTTGCTTCTCCTTACTTGTTTTTCTCTTCAAATTCTTTCATAAATTGAATCAGCGCTTCTACGCCCTCTTTTGGCATCGCGTTGTAGATGCTGGCTCTCATGCCGCCGATCGAACGGTGTCCTGCCAGATTGACCAGACCCTTTTCCTTCGCCTGCGCGACAAACTTTTTGTCAAGCTCTGCGTCTCCGGTCACGAATACCACGTTCATCAGAGAGCGATCCTCCTCCGCGACCGGGCATTTGTACAGGCTGCTGGCATCGATATAGTCGTAGAGCATCGCCGCCTTTTCTTTGTTTCTTCTTTCCATCTCCTTGATACCGCCGATGCGCTTCAGATACTTGAAAACCTCGCCTGCGACATAGATAGAGAAGCACGGCGGGGTATTGTACATGGAACCATTGTCCGCGTGGATCTTGTAATCCAGATAGGTCGGAATCTCTGCCGCCGCCTTGCCGAGCAGCTCCTCACGAATGATGACGATGGTAACGCCTGCCGGAGCGACATTCTTCTGCGCACCTGCCCAGATTACGCCGAACTTCGTCACGTCGACCTCTTCAGAAAGAATATTCGAGGACATGTCCGCAACCAGCGGAATATCACCTGTCTCCGGTACATAATTGTATTTCGTGCCGTAGATGGTGTTGTTGGACGTGATATAGACATAGTCTGCATCCGGACGGATATCATCTTTGGTAATTTTAGGAACCCATGTGAATGTGTCGTCCTCGGAAGAGGCGATGACTTTGATGTCGCCGAACTTGGTCGCTTCTTTATATGCTTTTTTCGCCCAGGTGCCGGTCAGCACATAGTCCGCCTTTTTGGACCCGGTCAGAAGATTCAGCGGTACCATGGCAAACTGCAGCGTACCGCCGCCCTGCAAAAACAGAACCTTGTAGTTATCCGGAATGTGCATCAGCGCTCTGAGATCTGCCTCTGCGTCATCGATAATCCGCTGGAACTCTTTGGACCGATGGCTCATCTCCATCACAGACTGTCCGCTGCCTTGGTAGTTCAGTAATTCCTTCTGTACATTTTCCAGAACCTCTACAGGAAGCATGGACGGACCTGCAGAGAAGTTAAAAACACGATTGTATTGCGTCATTTTTTTCGCCTCCAATGATTAAAATATAGATAATCTTATTGTATCACTTTACGCGCCATTCGTAAAGTGGTAGAATAAATACTAAGCAGAACATGAAAACATTTTATCATAATATAAAGGAGGCAAATTCATGTATCAAGTCAAGACATTAAATAAAATTTCTCCGGTCGGTCTGGCGCACTTGACCGAGAGCTACCTGTTGACGGAAAAAACCGAGGACGCGGATGCGATCCTGGTGCGCAGTCAGGATATGCACGAAATGGCGTTTTCCGACAAACTCAAGGCGATTGCCAGAGCCGGTGCGGGTGTCAACAACATTCCGCTCGACCGCTGCGCCGAGGCAGGCATCGTGGTGTTCAACACGCCGGGCGCCAACGCGAACGCTGTCAAGGAGCTGGTGCTCTGCGGCATGCTGCTCGCCTCCAGAAACGTGCCTGCTGCCCTCACCTGGGCGAAGGGTCTGACCGAGGATGTCAGCAAGACTGTGGAAAAGGGCAAGTCGCAGTTCGCAGGGCATGAAATCATGGGCAAAACGCTCGGCATCGTCGGCTTGGGTGCGATCGGCCGCAAGGTCGCGGAGGCTGCCAACGCGCTCGGCATGCAGATCGTCGGTTATGACCCGTATTATGTATCCGGCGGTGAGGGCATCACGGTTTATCAGGATCTTGCCGAAATGCTGCCGCTCTGCGATATCATCACCCTGCACCTGCCTGCCAACGATGCGACGAAGGGCATGGTCAACAAGGCATTCCTCGCTGCTGTGAAGGACGGTGCGATCCTGCTGAACTTCTCCAGAGATAAGCTGGTCAACGACGTGGATCTTTTGGTCGCACTGGAATCCGGCAAGCTGGCGCAGTATGTGACCGACTTCCCGAACGATGCGCTGGTCGGCAGAGAACATATCACGCTGCTGCCGCACCTCGGCGCTTCTACCGCGGAGGCGGAGGACAACTGCGCGTCCATGGCGGTCATGGAGCTGCGCGATTTCTTCGAAAACGGCAATATCATCAATTCTGTCAACTTCCCGAAGGTCGACATGGGACCGCTCGGCGGCGGTCATCGCCTGGCCTTTTTCGTCAAGGATATGGAGAACCCGGTCGAAGAAATCATGCATATGCTCTCTGCCGCCGAGATCAAGGTTTCCAAGATTCAGGCAGGTCGCAGGGCTGCTGACGGGATCGCCTATGTGCTTGCAGAGGTCGAAAGCACCGATGCGCACAATCTGCTGTTCGGCGGCGAGACCGGGGCAAAGATCCTCCGTCACAGAGAAATCGGGGACAAGCGTGCGCATCACGAAATCTAAGATTTCTATGCGCACATGCGCGCATGCATGTGCGCCGCGATATTTCTTACATAATCAATAGAGCGGTTTTCGATGCAGCGCTTCGCTTGAAATGCACCGTACAAAAAAACAGAATAACCACACCAGCGTATTGATTTACTTCGGTGTGGTTATTTTCATTTCCTTGTCCGCCTTGCTGCGCTCAGCCTTGCTGATCAGCAGGCTTTTCGCCTCTTTTTCCTGCTTCCTACATTACTTTTTTGAGCGCAATCGGGGTGAATATTGTCGTTGCGATAACAACGATAACGATCGGCGGGAACATTGCCGCATCGATCAGTCCGATCGCATAGCCTTTCTGTGCTACGATCAGGGCTACTTCGCCTCTGGATACCATGCCGATACCCACATGCAGTGCCTCACTGCCGGTAAAGCCGCAGAGCTTTGCACCCAGCCCGCAGCCGACAATCTTGGTCAGGATCGCAACGACCAGCAGGATCAGAGAGAAGATGACCAGGCTCTTGTTCATACCATCCAGATTGACCTTTAAACCTACGCTCGCAAAGAAGATCGGAGAAAAGAACAGATAGGACGGAACAGCGAGTTTTTTTGCAATCTCCCGTTTGATCTCATGCTGCGACAGGAACAAGCCTAAAAGATACGCGCCTGTGATGTCTGCCACGCCGAAATAGATCTCCGAAATATATGCGATGATAAAACAAGCCGCGACCACATAGGTGGTGATTCTGCGGCGGCCCAGATTGCTGTCAATGCGCGCCTGCGCACGTTTGCAGGCAATGCCAAGAAGAATCATCAGCACCGCGTAGAGCAGAATCTTGCCGAGTACCAGCAGAATGGATACGCTGGAATCCTTCATGCTGATTACGATCGTCAGTACTACAATCCCCATGATATCGTCGATGACCGCTGCACCGAGGATGGCACTGCCGACCTTGCCGTCCAGCTTGCCCATCTCCCGCAGAGCCTCTACTGTAATGCTGACAGAGGTTGCCGTCAGTACCACACCGATAAAGACTGCCTTGAGAATTTCTTCGTAGTCATTCGCGCCTGCTTCAAAATAGAAATAGTATGCCATCGCACCGCAGAGCAGCGGGACCAGCACACCGATGGATGCAATGACAATACAGGCAACGCTGTTCTTTTTGAGCTGCTTCACATCGGTATCCAATCCGGCTGTGAACATCAGCAGAATGACACCGATCTCCGCAGCCTTTTCCACAAAGTCGGTCTCTGTAACCCAATCCAGACAGGACGGACCGATCAGCACGCCTGCCAGAAGCGCGCCTACGACCTGCGTCATATTGACTTTATTTGTTACATCGCCTAGAATTTTTGTTGTTAACAGTATAATGGCTAAACTGATTAGAAAAATATACTCGTTCATCGCTAAACACCCTCCTCATTGGTTGATTTGTCCCGGCATTGTTTCTTGTTCTTTGTATACACATTTTTGCCGAACTTTTGTATTTTACCTTTTTCAGTGCAGCTTTGCAAGCAGTTTCACAGATTCTTAACAGAACATTTACCCTCTCTTGACACAGATCTCATCCGATCCTGTGCGGCTGCGATTCCTCTATAAAAAGTCAAGTATATTTTTCAAATCTTTTTATTTATTTGTGTGCTTTTTCTCGTACAATCAGCAGTTTTCCTGTACGCGGCGGATTGCCTCTGCGATCAGGTCGGAAGTACTCTTGTCCGCCGTACCGACGATGATGTTATTGCATTTATTGACCGGCAGCAGGATCTTCCTAACCGGACTGCTGCCGATAGCCGCCGCCATCTGCGGCGTCACCTCGCCGAGCAGGGAATCCGCAATGACAATACCGATCGGACCGATGATGACATCCGCACTGCGCGTGCAGACGATGACCGCATTCTCGCCGGTGGCGCCGCTATCTGCGCCCGCCTTGAGCATGCTGGCTGTCGCCAGCGTATTCGTGCCGACAGCGGTGATCTCGACGTCAGACATGGTCCTGCGGATCTCCGTGATCAGCTGTCTGCCGATCATGCCGCCCTGTCCGTCAATGACTAAAATGTTCATACCTTGTATTCCTTTCTCAGCCTGCGCGCCCGCAGGCGCGCAAATCTCAGTTGATCTTACCGGTGCCCTCGGTCACGCTGGCCTCTGCCAGCCTTGCCTTTTTCTCCGCACGTGCCGCCGCGTTCTCCTCCGCCAGCCTGCGGTCCTCTTCCGCGTTTTGGCGTACGATTTCAAGCTTCTTGCTGTATTTTTCCTGCATGTCTGCCATACCCAGCTGACCGTAGAGATGCACCAGCTCCTCCATCGCGTCCGTATTGCTCGGTGCGTACTGCAGTACCCGTTTGAAGCAGTTCACCGCCTCCTCTCTGTGCTCTAAAACCTCATGCGCTGTTCCCAGATAGAACCAAAGCGGCCACCAGGACGCGAACGCGCCCTCGCAGTACGGCGACAGCGCCGCGATACCCTCTTCATATTTTCCGGAAAGGACCAGATTATAGGCCTCCTCGATCTTAACCGGCTCTGCAAGCTGCAGGAGGCGTCCGCGGATCTCCTTGCGCAGCTCCTCGATACCGTCCGCGGTGCGCCCTTCCGTCAGCTTCAGATATTCCTCCCAGGTCAGCTTCGCCTTGACATACAGCCCCATGTTGACATAGCCATAGCCCAGGAAATAATAGGCCTCCGCGAGCTGCGGGTTCTTGATGGTCGCGATCTCAAATGCCTCTAAGGATTCTGCCTTAAAGCGCCCGATAAATTCCTCCTCTTCACCGAGCTCATAGGCATCCTTGCAGGCACGACCATAGCAGTAATACGCATCCGCATTCTCCGGATCGATCTGAAACGCCGCCCGGAACTGAATGCAGGCATAGTCAAAATCGTTCTTGGACGCCCACTCCACACCATCCGCGATCAGCCCCTCCGCGAAACGCTTGTCAAACGCCCGCAGGATATAGGCGATATAGTTATCCCGATATTGAAAAGCCGGGTCCACACCGATCACAAACGCCATGTTGCGTGCGATGGTCAGTGTCGTGATATTGTTTAATTCCGTTTTGCGCAGCGGGACCGGCACATCGCGCAGAATGTCCGCGAGTCCGGCGCGCTCTAGGTAGCTTTCGGAAAGCTCGTCAAAAATGATCTGTCCGAGATGAGGTCTCAGATACTGTCCGATTCTGTCTTTCTGTTCTAAATTCATCTTGTTATCTCCCAGCCCTTTCTCAAAAATCGTTTCAGGTTCTCCGGATTCATACTTGCTTCGGTATCGCGCGTCAGCATTTTCAGCGCGGTTTCCTCGATAGCAGGCTCATCCCGTTCCTGCGCGAGCGTTCGCGCGAACGCCAGCAGAATGCGATACTGATCATCCTTTTTGCGGTCTCTGTGCTGAAAGCCGCTCGTATAATAAAAATCTGCCAGCTTTTCGTAAAAGCGAAACGCGCCTGCCCCCACCGTTTCGATCAGGTATGCGATCGTATACGAAAACCCGCCGCGGTTGTAGTAGATGTCCAGCATTTCCTCGATCATCTTGAGCCGCACGAGCTCCGCCGCGCTGATGTAAGCGGTCGAGATCACCTCGTACGGCGCGTATTGTCTATAGACGATGCTGTGCCGCTCGACCTCCGCCGCCAGCGGCGTACCCGCCAAAACCTTCAGAAAACCCAGCTGCAGTGCATCGGCATGCAGCGCGTAGACCTTGTCAAAGGACCGGCGGAACAGCTCGTAGCTTTCATACGGCAGCCCTGCGATCAGATCCACATGGACATGCACATTGCCAAGCGCGATCAGACGTTCCAGATTGTACAGCACCGGATAGACGTTTTCCTTGCGGTTGATGGCTGCCAGTGTCGGCGGATAGGTCGATTGAATCCCCGCCTCAATCTGAAACAGACCCTTGCGGGCGGTCCCAAAGAGTGCCAGTGTCGCGTCATCCAATAAATCCGCGCAGATTTCAAAGTGAAAATTGGTCACGCCGTTGTCATTGTCAATGATGTATTGGATGATCTCGTACGCGCGCTTCGTATCGTAGTTAAACGTTCTGTCTATGAACTTCACCTGCATCACGCGTTTATACAGGAAGTACCCAAGGTCTGCCTTGACGCGGTGCATTTCCAGCGCCCGCACCGTCTTGTCGATCGATGACAGGCAGTACGAACAACGGAACGGGCAGCCGCGGGTCGATTCATAGTAGACCACCTTGTCCGGCTCGCAGTCCAGCATCGAGTACGGGAACGGCACCGCGTTGAAGTCGATCGGCTCGATTTCCGCATTGACGTAAATTTTACCCGCCTGCCTGTAAATCAATCCCGGGATCGTTTCCAGCGCGCGCTGCGGCGCATGTAGCACCTGACAAAGCCGATAGAATGGATACTCGCCCTCGCCGCGGAGTAAAAAGTCGACCCACGGATTTTGCTGTACGAACGCCGGTCCCTGGCTGCTGACCTCCGGTCCGCCGACCGCAAGCAGCAGGTTCGGGCAGGCCAGCTTCAGATCTGCCGCCAGCTTTCGGGTCTGTTCGATATTCCAGATATAGCAGGAGAAGCAGACCAGATCATAGCCGCCCCGGACGATCTCGCCGTAAACATAGTGCGGATCATTGTTGATGGTAAACTCTCGTACCTCCAGATCGCTGTACTCGCCTGCCGCAACGGTGTACAGGTATTTGAGTGCCAGATTGGAATGTACGTATTTTGCATTTAATGTTGTCAGTAATATTTTCATTTTCCTTTATTGAGAAAGCAGACAGCAAGAGTTCCTGCTGTCCGCATCACAAATCCTGTTATAGCATCCGGAAGCGCTCGTCCTTGAGCAGTCCTCTGTCCTCCATGCATTTTTTAAGCGAAAGAATCATGCTTTCATTGTCCATCGGCAGATTGCCGCGCAGCGAAACATAGTTCGATGCGTGATTACTCCGAAAAACGCAAGGCTTCGATGGTCGTGCATACTGCAGCAGGAGACAGGTCTCCGCCAGAACCTCCTCCGGTGTGAGGAACTTGAATTTGCCCGCCCGGTAATCATCGAGCATCGGGCATGGCGGCTGCAGCATCAAGGTCAGCAGGCTGACGTAGGATGCGTTCATCTCTGCAATCATCGTACCGCTCTCGATCGCATGCTCCTGCCAGAGCTCCGACCCTGCCAGTCCGCTGATAAAGGTGACCGAGGTCTGTATGCCCGCCGCCTCCAGACGCTGTACGCCTGCGATCAACTCTTCCCGCGTCTCGCCTTTTTTGATCATATCCAAGACCCTCTGGCTGCCGGATTCCGCGCCCATGTAGACCATCTGCAGTCCATGCGCCCGCAGCTCACGCAGCTCCTCCTCAGTCTTGCGTAGCGCATCCTTGGCACGTCCGTAGGTGGTTACCCGTTCACATTCCGGGAACTTCTCCGCGATGTAGTCTAAGATCTTGAGCAGCTTGTGGTTCGCCAGACAGAGCGCGTCGCCGTCACAGAGAAAAATCCTTTCAACGCGGCGGTACTGTGCTCTCGCCCAGTCGAGGTCCTCCAGCACCTCGTCTACATTCCGTACGCGGAACTGCTTCTCCTTATACATATTGCAGAACGTACACTTGTTATGTGCACAGCCGATCGTCACCTGCACCAGCAGGCTGTAAGCCTCACTGGGCGGTCGATAAATATCTCCTACATATCGCATGATTCTATTTCTCCACTTATTGTCATCATTCTTGTGCTGCATCGACTCCGCTATCATTTTCGAGCGCAGTCGAGAAAATTATGTCGCATCTTCCTTACGCCAACGGCGCCTCGCGGCGCGCGCCGCCGCATAAAATCGGAAGCTTCGCTACATCCGTTCCGGCGCTTCCATCCCCAGCAGCGCCAGTCCGTTTTTGATCGCCGTCTTGGCCGCGATGACCAAAGCCAGCTTCGCGCTTCTTTCTGCCTCGTCATCCACCAGAATGTGCTCATCGTGATAGAAGCGGTTGAACGCCTGCGCGATGTCCACAATATGTCTGGTGACGATGGACGGCTCATACCTTTCGCCCGCATCGATGACGACCTCCGGCAGCTTATAGATCAGCTTTGTCAGCGTATAAGCGCTCTCGCCGGTGAGATAGGACGCATCGATCAATCCGCGTGCCTGTTTGACCGCCTCTTCACCGGCATTGCGGAGAATGCTCGCTGATCTCGCATAGGTGTACTGTACATAAGGACCGGTCTCACCGTTGAAGTCCAGCACCTTATCCCAAGAGAATACATAGTCCTTGATCCGGTTGTTGGAAAGCTCGTTGAACACGACCGCACCGATGCCGACCTGCTTGGCGGTTTCTTCGATATTGTCGGTCGCAACACCCTTTTCGCGGATGATTTCACGCGTTTCCTCAATCGCCCGGTTCAGTACATCCTCTAGGAATACGACACGACCCTCTCTGGTCGACATCGTGCCATCCTCCAGGCTGACCAGCCCGAACGGAACGTGGATGATATCCTTTGCCCATGCGTAACCCATGAGCTCGAGGATCTTTTTGAGCTGCTGGAAGTGCAGATTCTGCTGGGAGGCAACAACATAAATATTCTTATAGAAATCATAGGTGTCTTTCCTGTATTTCGCACAGGCGAGGTCTCTGGTGATATACAGCGTCGAGCCGTCCGATTTGAGGATCGGCGCAGGGGTCAGACCGTAAGGCTCCAAATCAACGATCATCGCGCCCTTGGATTCCACCAGGAGATTCTTTTCTTTCAATGTCTCCACGATAGCCGGCATTTTGTCGGAATAGAAGGATTCACCCGCATAGGAATCGTAGGAAATACCCAGCATATCGTACACACGCGTAAACTCCTTCAGTGACTCATCGCGGAACCACTGCCAGAGCTTGGTTTCCTCCGGTTCGCCATGTTCCAGCTTGGTAAAGGTCGCACGCGCCTCATCCTCCAGCGTCGGGTCTTTTTCAGCCTCGACGTGGAACTTGGTATAGTAATGCAGGAGCGTCTTGATCGGTTCACGCTTCACATCCTCTTCATTGCCCCAGCGGCGGTAAGCGACGATCATCTTGCCGAACTGCGTGCCGTAGTCGCCGAGGTGGTTGATCCGCGTGACCTTGTAGCCCATCGCGTCATACAATTTGTAGATGGAATTGCCGATGACGGTGCTGCGGATGTGACCGATGTGGAACGGCTTGGCGATGTTCGGGGAAGAAAACTCCACGATGACCGGGGTTCCATTGCCGATGTTGGTCTTACCGTACGCGCTGTCTTTTTCGAGCACGTCCGCAACGACATCCTTGACGAATTCCGCTTTGGAAATAAACATATTCACATAGGCATTGACCTGTTCGACCTTTTCAAACATCGGTGCGTCCTGTATGCCCTCTGCGATGCCCTTGGCAATCAGCGGCGGCGCTTTTCTCAGCACCTTCGCGAGTTTGAAGCAAGGGAACGCATAGTCACCCATCTTCGTATCCTGCGGGACTTCGATCATGCTCTGAATTTCAGCAAGCTCCAGGTCGGCCACCTGCGGCGCGATCAGCTTGGCGATTTCTTCCTTAAAGTTTACCATTCGATTTTCTCCTTTTCTGTCATCACTTCGATCCTGTGTCTATCCAACAGCGCCGCGAATACACCGTTCCCATCCGTCAGGCTGCCGCTGAAGGTGCCGTCATAGATTTTGCCGAAACCGCAGGACGGGCTGTTCGCTTTGAGAATCGCACCCTCAAGCGGCTCTCCCGCAAGCTCCGCTGCTTTCGTGCAGATTTGCCATGACACCTCTGCACCCTTGCGGAATGCATCGGTCAGGTCCTTGCCCTCCCGGTCAATGATCCGGTCGCCGACCCGCTCTGCAGGCGGGCGTGGTTTCGGCAGCTGTGCCGCACTTTCGGGACAAACGGTTACATATTTATGCGTCCGGCAAAATTCCAAGACCGCTTCACAGCGGTTACTGCCGCCGTTATATTTGCAATTATGCCCCAATAGGCATCCGCTGATAATATACATCTGTTACTCCTTCAGCGAAACGATGGTCACACCGTCTCCGCCCTCATTATATGCACCCTTGCGGAACGTATCCACATGCTTATGTCTGCGGAACGCCTGTCTGAGCCCGGTACGCAGTACGCCGGTGCCGAGTCCATGAATGACGGTGACCTCTCGGAGACCTGCCATGTAGGCGTCGTCCAGGTATTTATCGACGTCCATGATCGCCTCATCCAGCGTCTTGCCCTGTACATTGACCGAGGACGAGATGTTCTGCGCCTTGCTGCGGTACAGACTGCCGTATTTCGCAGAGCGCGGCGGTTTTTTCTGTTTGCCGCCGTCGCGGATCAGCATCAGATCCTGCACATTGGCATTGATCTTCATGATGCCTACGCTGACCATCAGATCGCCCCTGGAGTCTGGCAGCGTCAGCACCTCGCCATTCTGATCGAGCGTCAGCAGCTTGACGCGATCGCCGACCTTGAGCTCTTCCGGGAGCACCGGGTCGTAGTTGACGAGCTTTTCCGGTGCGACCGCATATTTGTTTTCACTCTCACGCAATTTGCGCTTGCTGTGTTCCAGCCGCTTGGTACGTTCGCCGAGACTCGGCTCCTTGGCAAGCGCCCGCAGTTCTTTTTGTACCTCTGCCGCGGTGTCCTTCGCCTCGCGCACGATGGCGCGCGCCTCCTCTCTGGCCGCCGCCAGAAGCTCTTTTTCTTTCTTTGCGAGCACCGCTTCACGTCTGGCGAGCGCCTCCTGCTGCTGCTTCATCGCGAGACTGATGGCAGCCGCCTCGTCGCGTTCCGCCTCTGCCCTCTGTTTATCCTTCTCGATGGCGCTCAGCACATCTTCAAAGGCGATATCGCCGCGTTCCAAAAGCTGTCCGGCGCGGTCAATGATGCCCTCCGGCAAGCCCAGCTTGCGGGAAATCTCAAAGGCATTGGATTTGCCCGGTACACCGATGAACAGGCGATAGGTCGGACTGAGTGTTTCGACGTTGAATTCCATGGAAGCGTTCTCCACGCCCGGCGTGGAAAGCGCGTATTTTTTGAGTTCATTGTAGTGGGTCGTCGCTACCGTCATCGCACCCTGCGACGATAGCCGCTCTAAAATCGCGATGGCCAACGCAGCGCCCTCGGTCGGGTCGGTGCCCGCACCCAGCTCATCCAGCAGCACCAGCGTATCCCTGCGCGCTTTCTCCACCAGTTCTACAGTGTTGCGCATGTGCGAGGAGAACGTACTGAGGCTCTGCTCGATGCTCTGCTCATCGCCGATATCCGCGAAAATATTGCGGAAAATCGGCATCAAGCTCGTACTCGCCGCCGGAATATGCAGACCGCTCTGCGCCATCAGCGCAAGCAGACCGATGGTCTTGAGTGTGACCGTCTTGCCGCCGGTATTCGGTCCGGTGATGACGAGCGTCCGGTAATCTCTGCCGACCGCGACATTGATCGGTACGGCTTTTTTTCGGTCCAGCAGCGGATGTTTTGCCTGTTTGAGATCCAGCACCCCGTCCGTATTCATCTGCGGCGCCTCCGCCTGCATCTGACAAGAGAGTTTCCCCTTGGCAAACATCACATCCATGGCGATGAGCAGCTTCTGATTATTCATCAGTTCATGAAAATGCTCCGCCACATTGGAGGAAAGCTCTGCCAGAATACGGTCGATCTCCGCGCGCTCCGCCAGCTCCAGCTCCCGCAGCTCGTTGTTCAAATCAACGATCACCTGCGGCTCTACGAAAATCGTTGCGCCGCTTGCAGACTGATCGTGAACGATGCCCGGCATCTTGGCGCGGTGTTCGGCTTTTAGAGGAACGACATATCTGCCGCCGCGCATCGTCACAAGGCTGTCCTGCAGATACGTCTGGTTGTCCCGATTGTTCAGAATCTGATTCAGCCGATTGCGGATCGCTTCGTTCTGCCGCACGATGCTTCTGCGGATATCCTTGAGCTCCGGCGATGCGCTGTCCGCCATCTCATCCTCCGATAAGATGCAACGGTCGATGCGGTCCGCAAGCCGCGGGAACGGCACCAGTACCTCACGCATGCCGTCCAAAATCGGCAGCTCCGGCAGATCACTGCGCAGGAAACTGACGATCTCGCCGGTCACCTTCATATTATATAGGACCTGCAGCAGCTGCTTCATCGTCAGGCTGCCGCCCTTGCGGGCAAAGTGCAGCGCGTTTTCGATGTCGTAGATCTGCCCGACCGGCAGCGCACCCTTGGCTGTGATCACCGCCACAGCCTCCGTCGTCTCCGCCAGTCTCTCCTTTATCTTATACGGGTCGGAAGACGGACGGAACATCGCGATGCGTGCCTTTGCCATCTCCGAACCCGCGCAGTCCCGCAGCATGTTTATGATCTTGTCATATTCTAAAACTGCAAGTGCTTTTTTATTCATCTTGTTTCCTGCTCTTTTCCAGTTCGCTCTTCAGACGGATATTTTCCATCTGAATATCAAAGAACGAGCTTTCAAATTCGCTGCATTTTTCCTCCAGCAGGCGATATTTCTCTTCGCATTTCTGCTTTTCGGCGGCAGCAGCGGCTGCCTCGTCTTTATATTGCATGAAGCTCTTTTTCGCCTCATCCCACATTTTGAGGTAATGCTGCGCATCCTCATTGGCTTGTTCCTTCGCCGCAGTCAGCGCAGCGATCTTTTCGCGGGTCTCAAAGAGTTCGTCAGCGATATTGACTGCAGCCAGAACAGCCAGAGAACCTTGGACATTCCCCGAAAAATACTTGCTGACTTCCCGGATGCTGCTGTCTACATAGTCTGCGATCTCACGAATGGTCTCTTCATCGCGTTCCCCGGAAATGATGTAATCCTGACCGTATATTCTGACTTTGACTCGATTGTCTTCCATTGCGTTTCCCTCTGATCTACATTTCTCTCAGATTGATGTTGAGCTTATCCTTGAGAGCTGCCAGCACCTTGCTGTGTGCAGCCTGTACGTCCTCGTCCGTCAGTGTTCTGTCATTATTTCGATAGGTCAGCGCAAAAGCAACGCTCTTCTTACCCGGACCGACCTGGATGCCGCGATAGATGTCGAAGAGCTTGACTTCTCTGAGAATCTCCGCGCCTGCATGCCTGATCACGTCCTCGATCTCACCGATCGTCATATCTTCGTCTACCACCAGCGCAATATCTCTGGACATCGCCGGATATTTCGGCAGCGGATGATAAGCCTTGGTTGTATCGGAAAGCTCGGTCACAGTGGCAAAGAACAGTTCCGCCGTATAAGCGCGTACACCGATGCCGTATTTTTCGGCAACATCCGGGTGTACCTCGCCCATGATGCCCAGTTCCACTTCTTCCGCCTGCGGACCGTTCTCCAGCTCTGCCATATGTCTTGCGACGATTCTTGCGCATCTGCCCGGATGGTAAACGCCGTATGCGGTCTCCGGCACAAAGGTCAGGTCGCGGATGCCCAGCTTGCTGAGCAGTTCGACGATCATGCCCTTGAGGGTGAAGAAATCATCACCGCCGCCATAGATACCGATAGATAGATTGTCGCTTTCAAACGGCAGTTGGTGCGCGTCGATCATATTGGCCATGAAGGTATTGCCGATCTCGAACGCCCGCATTGCCTCGCGGTTTCTCGCATAGTTTCTGCCCATGACTTCGAGCATCTCCGGTGTGAGGATGGTTCTCATAACGGAAGTATCCTCGCCGAGCGGATTGAGAATCTTGACGAAGCCTCTTTCCCAGGAGTCCTCTGCGATCCGTACATTGTCCACGCCCTTCGGGCTGACAAAGGAATAGGTCTGGATCTCGTTGGCGCCGAGCGCGCAGAGCGTATCTCTTGCCAGATCCTTAATATCTCTTTCGTAGGACTGACTTGCCTCGTTGTTTCCTTTCGGAATGGTCACCGGCAAATTGTCATAGCCGTAAAGTCTTGCGACTTCTTCTACAATGTCTTCTTCGATTTCAATGTCCTGTCTGACGGTCGGCGCGGTCACATACAGATCGTCGCCGTCACCCTTGACGATCATTTCCAGACTTTCGAGGTAGTCCACCATCTGGTTTCTCGAAAGCGTGATACCCAGCACATGGTTGATACGGGAAACTCTGGCGTGTACCGTCTTTGGCTCTGCGACCTCCGGATAAACATCCACGCTGCCGCCGACGACCGTACCTGCGCCAATCAGCTCGATCAGTTCGCAGACTCTGTCCGCCGCTCTTTCGCAGAGGTTCGGGTCGATGCCCTTTTCATACCGTCCGGAAGCCTCGGTCCGCAGCACCAGTCTCTTGGATGTGGTTCTGACGCTGTTTGCGTCGAAGTTCGCGGATTCAATCACGATCGTCTTTGTTGCCGGTTCGATCTCGGAGTTGAGACCGCCCATCACGCCGGCAACTGCGACCGGCTTCTCGGCATCATGGATCATCAGCATTGCATCATCCAAGGTTCTTTCGGTACCGTCGAGGGTCACGAATTTTTCGCCGTCACGCGCGGTATCGACGATGATCCTCCTGCCCGCGAGACTTTCAATGTCAAAGGCGTGCAGCGGCTGTCCGTATTCCAGCATGACGAAGTTGGTGATGTCGACGATATTGTTGATCGGCCGCATCCCCGCGTGGATCAATCTTCTCTGCAGCCACCATGGGGAATCCTCCACCTTGACGTCCTTGACGACTCTGGCAACATATCTTCTGCAGAGCGGGGACTTGACTTCAACCTGGATATAGTCTTTCGCGTGTCCTTCCTCCTGCTTGCAGGAGGTCTGCGGATAACGCAGCTTCGTGCCAAAGGTCGCGGCAGCTTCTCTTGCCATGCCGATCATAGAAAGACAGTCCGGACGGTTCGGTGTGATTTCAAAGTCGATGATGGCGTCCTTGAGCTCCATCGTTTCCGCAAAGTCGCTGCCGAGCGGATATTCCTTTTCGAGGATCCAGATGCCCTCTCTCTGATTGATCGGCACGACCTTGTCCTCAAAGCCCAGCTCGCCAAAGGAGCAGAGCATACCGTCGGATTCCACGCCTCGAAGGCTGCCCTTGGTGATGAGGGTGCCGCCCTCCTGCTTCGGCTGACCATGCAGCGGTCCCGGAATCCGGCTGCCGTCCAGTGCGACCGGCACATATGCACCTTCAAACACGTTCGGCGCACCGGTGACGATCTGAATCGGCGCGTCCTTGCCGATATCGACCTGACAAACAACTAATTTATCTGCATCCGGGTGCGGCGTGATCTTGACGATCTTGCCGACCACGACATCTTTCATATCTGTGCCGACCAGCTCCATCGTTTCTAAATTGGAACCGGACATGATCATGCGCTCACAGAATTCCTCCGGGCTGACATGCACATCTGTATAATCTTTTAACCATTCTAATGAAACTATCATATCTATTTATCCTCCCGTTATTTGAACTGCTCGATGAATCTCATGTCGTTTTCATACAGAAGTCGGATATCGTCGATACCGTACTTCAGCATTGCGATACGTTCCACACCCATACCGAACGCAAATCCGGTATATTTCTCGGTGTCAACACCACCGACCTTGAGCACGTTCGGGTGCACCATACCGCAGCCGAGGATCTCGATCCAGCCGGAGCCCTTGCAGACTCTGCAGCCCTTGCCGCCGCACTTAAAGCAGGAAACGTCCATCTCTGCGGACGGCTCTGTAAACGGGAAGTGGTGCGGACGGAACTTGGTCCTGACCTCGGAGCCGAACATCTGCTTCGCGAAGCTGTCCAGTACGCCCTTGAGGTCCGCCATCGTGATACCCTCGTCCACGACCAGACCCTCTACCTGATGGAACATCGGAGAGTGCGTCGCATCCGGCGTATCACAGCGGAAGCATCTGCCCGGTGCGAATACACGGATCGGCGGCTTCTGCTTGAGCAGCGTCCGGACCTGTACCGGAGAGGTCTGCGTCCGCAGCAGAATATCATCGTTGATATAGAAGGTGTCGGTCCAGTCTCTGGCCGGGTGGTTCGGTCCTGCGTTCAGTGCATCGAAGTTGTTGAATACGGTCTCCACCTCCGGACCCTCCGAGAGCGAAAATCCCATCGACTTGAACACGCGTGCGATCTCTTCGACGGTGATCGTCAGCGGGTGCTTCGTGCCGACATGGAACGGCTTGCCCGGTTCGGTCACGTCAATCTTCTCCGCCTTGAACTTCGCCTCTTTTGCCTTTTCCTTTAACTGGGAAAATGTCTCATCCAGAAGACTTTCGATGTCTGCGCGCACTTTGTTAGCCGCCATGCCGAGCTCTTTTCTCTCCTCCGGCGCCAGACCGCCCATGGAGCGCAAGATCTCCGTCAGCTGACCCTTTTTGCCCAGCACCTTGATTCTGATGTCCTCTGCGTCCTGCATGGAAGACACTTCATTCAGTTGTTTTTTTGCATCTTCTAATATCTGTGATAATCTTTCCTGCATCTTTCTAAACCTTTCGTTCTCTTTTGGATTCTATCTTCATTTCGGATCGTCGTTCATCGTCTCCCCCGCATAGCCTCATACATCAGCACGCCTGCCGCCACTGCGGCGTTCAGCGATTCGATATTGCCCTGCATGGGTATTTTGATCCTGAGTTCTGAGCTTTCGATGAGTGCGGGCGCGACGCCGCTTCCTTCGTTGCCGATGACAAGCGCGATGTCGTGCGTCAGGTCCTCATCGTAATAGCAGCGCTGCGCGTCGAGGCAGGTTGCTGTGAGTTTCTTGCCGGCTGCCCTGGTAAACTCCACCAGCTCTTCTGTGGAGGCCATGGATACAACCGGCATTCTAAAGAGTGAACCGGTCGCCGCCCTTACCACTTTCGGGGCATAGACATCTGCCGTCCCCTTCATCAGGATCGCCAGCCGATAGCCCGCCGCGTCCGCCGTCCGCAGGATCGTCCCGATATTGCCCGGATCCTGCAGCCTGTCGAGCACGATAAAATTGCTCCCCGGCAGCCCGATAAAGTCTTCCTTGCGTACTTCCGCTTTTGCGACCACTGCCAGAATGCCCTGACTGGTGACCGTCTGCGCCAGCTTATCGAACAGCCTGGCGTCCAGCAGGAAAGCCTTGTCCGCCGCCTCCGGCGGCAGCGCCTTTTGGCAGTCCTCGCGAACCAGCACTGTTTCGATCCGCACATGATTTCTGATCGCCTCATCGAGCAGATTTTCGCCCTCGATCAGATACAGCCCGGACCGGTCGCGATACTTGCGCATCGTCAGCTGCTCGCAGCGTTTCCATATTTTGTTGTCCTTTGACCTGATCTCACGCATGGATGGCTTCCTCTTATTTATCATACAAATCTAATACAAAAGCCGGTTCTCACCGGCCTTGTGTCAGTCTTTCAAGAAACCGGGGATCACAAAGCGGGAGGTCCCTTTTTCCTCTTCCTCTGTCTTGAGGATATCCTGCAGATCCACTTCTTTTCCTTCCAGTCCTTCTACCCTGCCAAAGACATCGTAATTGTTCAATCCGCGGCCTTCGTCTTTTGGCGTGGCAGGCGCTTGTTCCTGTTCCTTTTTTACCTCCGGCACCGTCGGCGCCTCCAGACCCTCGTCGAAGCCGGTCGCGATGATGGTGACATACAGTTCATCCTCCAGCGACTCATTGATATTGGCGCCGAAGATGATATCGCAGGCATCACCTGCGCTCTCGCGGATCGCATCGGTGATCTCCTTGACTTCGAACATGCTGAAGTTCATGCCGCCGAGTATGTAGAGCAGCATTTTCTTCGCGCCGCCGATGGTGGTCTCCAGCAGCGGACTTTCGATGGCTGTCGTCACTGCGTCGGTGACTTTCTTCTCACCCTTGCCGTAGCCGATACCCATGTGCGCGATGCCGCTGTCGGTCATGACGGAACGGACGTCCGCGAAGTCGGTATTGATGAAGGCCTCGTCCGAAATAATATCGGAAATGCCCTGTACGCCCTGCCGGAGTACATCGTCAGCCATGCGGAACGCTTCTTTGACCGTCGTGTTCTTTTCGCAGGTCTCCATCAGCTTGTCGTTGGGAACAGTGACCAGGGAATCCACATATCTGCGCAGGTAGCTGAGTCCGAGCTCTGCCTGTTTCTTTCTGCGCGGACCCTCGAAGGAGAACGGCTTGGTGACAACGCCTACCGTCAAGATGCCCATATCCTTGGCCGCCTTGGCGATGATCGGCGCTGCGCCCGTTCCGGTGCCGCCGCCCATGCCTGCGGTGATGAATACCATGTCTGCGCCGTCCAGCAGCGAGGTGATCTCGTCCAGACTCTCCTCTGCGGCCTTCTGTCCGACCTCCGGGTTCGCGCCTGCGCCGAGCCCTCTGGTCAGCTTTTCGCCGATCTGGATCTTCGTCTCCGCCAGACAGTTGTTCAAGGCTTGTCTATCTGTATTGGCAGCAATAAACTCGATGCCCTTGAGTTCGGACTGCACCATGCGGTTCACCGCATTGCATCCGCCGCCGCCGACACCGATGACTTTAATGACTGCCGATTTTTCCATACTCGTTTCAAATTGTAGCATGCTACTACCTCCCTGTGTTCCCCTATGATTTATTTTCAATGTATTTTCATGTATTTACGCTGCTATGTCTGCGTGATCGCAGTACTACATCTATCGTCCGGACGCTGAGCGGCTCTGCTGTCGCCAGTGGCTCCGCCCTTAAAGCGCCACGTGCTAAAGCACTGCGCTTTTTGGCGTGAGACCTGCCTCGCTTCTGTCTTCGCCTTGCTGCTCGCCACTCAGCGGGCTAGGGCTGCAAATCGCCTTCGCTCGGACACCTGTCTTATAACACGTTTACGTGTTTCAATGATTCCTACCTTGCGGCAACGCCGTAAGGACAATCGAGGGAATCATTCCATCTACTCTGCCTGCGACTACGTCTTGGCAATCGTAGTGACAAGGACATTGTACCATAAAAACATTCGCTTTGCACCTGTTTTTTACTCCAATTTCGGTGTAAATGAGATATAATTTTCGCCGCTGATCTGGATCTTGCCGCGTTCGATCTCGCGGTCAAAAAGCTCTGCGGTCACAGCCTGCAGCTTGCCGTCCTCCATCGCTTTTATCATGGTTTCCGGCGTCCCCTCGCAGTAGAGGGAATCCAGAATATAAGCCCTGGTCTCTGTCTTGGAGATCACAATGGATTTGAAATACATGTCGTTCTGCCGCATGACAGAAATCATTTCCAGACACTGTCTGAACAGGACCTTTTCCTCGATCTCGATCGGCTCTCCCATGGAAAGCTTGCTGATGGTCAGACCCTTGAGCACCGTCACTTTGGGGTCCACGCCTGCCTTGCGCAGTACGATCCCCGCTGCGTCGATGACGACATACCGGTCACCGTAGGCGATGGCTGCGACCTGCGCGCGTTCCGTCACTGTGATCTTCACCGTATCCGGCAGCTTGCGGCGCACCTCGACGTGCTCCATATAGGCGTCCTGCTGCAGACGGCTGCGGATCTTTTTGCTGTCGATGCCCCAGAATAGATTCTTGCCGGTTTCGCAGCCGCCCATCAGTAAAATTTCATTGTCTGTGTAATAAGCGTTTCCTTCGACCTCGAACTGTTTCACTTCAAAGAAGGAGGTGCGTGAAAAAATCAGTAAGCCAACGATCAGAAGAACGAGGACAAAAATCACAAGAAACGGGTTTATTCTTTTTTTTCTTCTTTTCTTACGTTGTTCGTCTTTCAATCACGCCACCCAATGTGCAGATTCCTTCCTGTAGTGTTTCGTAGCCGCGGTCAATATGTTCGACGCCGCTGAGAATCGTACGACCCTCTGCCATCAACCCCGCGATGACGAGCGCCGCGCCGCCGCGCAGATCCTGCGCCGCGACCTCGCAGCCCTGCAGCTGCCGTATGCCTTTTATTATAGCATTTTTCCCACAGATTTCAATATCCGCGCCCATTTTCGCCAGTTCTTTTTTGTGCGTAAAGCGATTTTCGAAGATCTCCTCCCGTACCGTCGTCAAACCGGCCGCAGCGGCTGCCAGGCTCACCAGCTGCGGCTGGCAGTCCGTCGGGAAGCCCGGGTACGGTGCAGTGATAACGATGCCAGGGCTCTGCAGGCGGCGCGGGGCACGCAGCTCGATGAGATCCTCGCAGCTGCGTATCTCAGCGCCCATGCGCTGCAGCACCGTCAGCACCTCCTGCAGCAGTTCTGCCCGCGCGTTGGTCAGCAGGAGGTGTCCGCCGGTCCCCAGCGCCGCCATCAGGTAGGTCGCCGCCTCGATACGGTCCTCCACGATGAAATAGGTCGTTTCGCGCGCCAGCCCGCTCTGCCGCTGCGCGCGCAGAAGCGTGGCGGCACCCTTGACGAAGATCGTATCGGTGCCGCCCCCGTAAACCGTAAACCCGCAGGTGCGCAGGAAGGCTGCCAGATCTGCAATCTCCGGCTCTGCCGCGCAGTTGCGGAGGATCGTGTCCCCCTTGCCCGCCAGCGCTGCCATCATCAGGTTCTCCGTCGCGCCCACGCTCGGATAAGGCAGCGTGATCTCACCGCCGCGGCAGGTGCCGCGGCAGGTCACCGCGCCGTCCGCCTCCTCGACGGAAAAACCGAGCTGCCTGAGACCGTCAAGGTGCATGTCGATCGGGCGGCTGCCGATCCGGCAGCCGCCGGGCTGGTGAATCTTCGCCTCGCCGCAGCGTGCCAGCAGACTGCCGAGCAGGAAGACCGAGGACCGCATCGCTTCCATCATGCTTTTCGGTACTTCTGTCTGCCGGAGTGTCTGGCTGCTGACGACCAGCGCGTCATCTTCCCATTCCGTTCTGACACCCAGATGGTGCAGAATGCTTTGCATGGCATACACATCGCCGATGCGCGGGCAGTCCTGCAGACGATGCACGCCGGGGCAGCATATGCAGGCCGCCATGATCGGCAGCGCCGCGTTTTTCGCGCCCTTGACCCTGTATTCTCCGCGCAGCGGCACGCCGCCGTCTATCTGATAAAAGTCCAAAAAAAGCACCTCCCAACGCTATTATCCTATGTGGTAGGTGCCTTTTACGTGCTTGGCCTGCTTGTGCAAATCTCTGTCCGGCAGAGAATCAGCAGGAGATAGGGCAATCAACCGTTGCTGCTATCTCTGCCGCTGCGCAAGCGTGCTTGAGATCGTATCATAAATGATATCCAGCGCCTTGACCGGTGCGCAGGCTCTGCTCGCCTGCCCCATAGCTACGGTCAATGCCGGATTATTTTTCAGCTTCATGACCTCGCTGATCAAGGTCTCTGCCGTCAGCTCCTTTTCCTCGAGCAGAATCGCGCCGCCGCGGTCGGCGACCGCTTTTGCGTTGTAATACTGGTGATTTCCCGTTACGTTCGGCGACGGAATCAAAATCGCCGCCTTGCCGCAGACCGTCGTTTCCGCGACCGACAGCGCACCCGCGCGGCTGATGACAAGGTCACATGCCGCCAGATAATACTCCATATCCTCGATATAGTCCTTGATCAGAATGTTTTCGCGGATCACAATGCCGCGCGCTGCTGCCTGATCGAGCATCTGCTGATAATACCATTTGCCGGTGCCGAAGATCATCATGGTTTTTTCGTGACCGTTGAGGACCTGCATCAGTTCGAACGCAACCTCGTTGATCTTCTCCGCGCCGAGGCTGCCGCCAAACGAGAATACGATAAAATCGTCCGCCGCAAAGCCGAGTTTTTTACGTGCTTCTGCTTTCGTCAGTGTGAAGAACCGTTTGCGCACAGGATTACCCGCCTCGACCATTTTTTCCGGCTGCTTGAAATATTTTGCCGCGTCCGCGAAGCCCAAAAATACCTTATCGACATAGCGTTCGAGGCTGCGGTTGGCAAGACCCGGATACGCGTTCTGCTCATGCAGGAAGGTCCTGGCTCCGTAGAGCTTGCCCGCGACGATGACCGGGAAGCAGACATAGCCGCCCGTACCGATGATCACGTCCGGCTTGAAGCGGCGAATCACCCTGCTTGCTTCCAGAATGCCCTTGGTCACACGTACACCGGTACGCACGAGCTGCCAGACGCTGGACTTATTCAGCCAGCGCGCGTCGACCAGCTCCAGCCGATAACCGGCTTTCGGCACGATATCCTTTTCGATGCCTTCGTCGTTGCCGACATACAGAATTTCGCCGCTTGGGTCCATTTCTTTGCATTTATCCGCGATAGCGAGCGCCGGATAGATATGCCCCCCGGTACCGCCGCCTGTTACAATGACTCTCATAATGACTCCTGTGATTTCCTAAAGCTCCGCTGATTTGGATATATTGAGCAGAATACCCATCGCGCCCATAAAGATCAGGAGCGCGTTACCGCCGTAGCTGATAAACGGCAGAATGATTCCCGTCGGCGGCATGGAGGAGGTGACAACGGCGATGTTGATCACGACCTGCAGCCCGACCATCATGGTGATGCCGCTCGCCAGCATCATGCCGGTATAGTCCCTGGCATTCATCGCCGTATGGCAGCCGCGCCAGACCAGCAGCACATAGACGAAAACCAGCGCAAGAATCCCGATAAAGCCCAGTTCTTCGCCGATGATTGCCAGAATGAAGTCGTTCTGCGCCTCCGGCAGATAGAGGTTCTTCTGCACACTGTTGCCAAGTCCCAGCCCGGTCAATCCGCCGGTTCCCAGCGCCAGCAGCGACTGCACGACCTGCCAGCCGTCGCCGAGCGCGTCCGCAAACGGATCCAAAAAGCTGAGCAGCCGTCCGTAACGATAGCCTTCACGGTCAGCAAACACAAAGACAACAGCCGCCGCGGCTCCCAGACCGGCCAGCACGCCGACATGCTTCCACTGGATGCCTGCCACCAGCAGCATACCGCCGGCGATCAGCGCAACAGTAAAAGCGGTTGACATATTTGGCTGCTTCATGATCAGCGCAAAATAGAGCCCGGTCACGATCAGCACCGGCATGACGCCCTTCCACCAGTCTGTAGCACTCTTTGGTTTTTTTGAAAAATGTCCGGTGATGTACAAAACAATACCGACCTTGGCGAATTCACCCGGCATGACAGTGATTGGAAAGCTCTTGTGACCGAGCCATCTGGTCGCACCGTTGACTTCAATGCCAAGCGGTGTGAAAATCAGCAGCAGCAGGATCAGACAGATCACCGGAACAATGATCCACAGGCGCAGCCAAAAATGATAGTCGATCTTGGAGGTGATCCACATCCCGATCGCGCCTGCGATGACCCAGATGATCTGCCGCTTCAGATAGTGGTAAGGATCATCATACTGGCTGATTGCATAATAATAGCTGGCGCTGAAGATCATGACGATACCAAAGATTACTAGAATCGTCACCAGCAGCACGATGCTCAGATCGCCGGTCTTCTGTTTTGTGTGAACTGCAAGTCTTTCCATAGGTTTTTTCTGTCTTTCTTTCTTAAAACGTCAATGCCTGCCGGATCATTCCGCAAGCCGCGCAACGCAGGTCTTGAAGTGATCGCCGCGCTGTTCGAAATTGTCATACATATCCCAGCTCGCACAGGCCGGAGAAAGCAGCACCGTATCGCCCGGCTCTGCCATGGCAAAAGCCTTTTTGACACACGCCTCCATATGCGGCGCAAAGGAAAAGTCCGTAAACCCTTGCTTCTGTGCAGCTTCTGCGATCAGCTTGCCGTCTCTGCCGAGCAGGAGCATGTGCTTGACACGACCCGGGAGGTTTGCGATCAGTTCGTCGAATTCCTGCCCCTTGCCGTCGCCGCCGGCGATCAGAATGATATTTTTTTGAATGGCTTTCAGTGCGATGACTGCTGCATCTACATTGGTTCCCTTGGAATCGTTATAGAACTTTACGCCGCCGATTTCGCCGCAATATTCAATGCGGTGCGCCACACCGCCGAAAGCCCGCAGGCTTTCGCTTATCGTTTTGACATCGATCCCTGCGAAATAGCTGATGGCTGCCGCCGCCAGTGCATTCTGCACATTGTGGTCGCCGATGATCTTCAGTTCGTCCCGACGGCAAAGCTCCAGCACCTCGCCCGCCTCATTTTTGATGACAAGCATGCCGTCCGCACGCAGATAGGCGCCCAGCGGCAGTTCCTCCTTGATAGAGAATGGGATCACCTTTGCTCTGCAGCTCCGGGTCAGACCGAAGCTCAGCTTGTCGTCGTAATTGGCGATGCAATAGCCGCTTTCGTCCTGGTTCTCGAAGATGCGCGCCTTTGCCGCACCATAGGCCTCCATCGTATGATGGCGATTCAAGTGGTCCGGCGTCAGATTGAGGATCGCAGAAACCGCCGGTTTGAAATAGCGGATGGTCTCCAGCTGGAAGCTGCTGGTCTCGGTCACCAGCCAGTCGTCCTCGTCCGCCTCCAGCGCCTTGGAGATCACTGCCACACCGATATTGCCGACCACATAGGTCTTGCGTCCGGAACGTTTGAAAATTTCCCCGGTCAGCGTGGTTGTCGTCGTCTTGCCGTTGGTACCGGTGATCGCCACGAAGGTACCGCGTGCGATGCGGTAAGCGATCTCCAGCTCACCGATGATCTCCGCACCGTGTGCCTTGGCCTCCTGCACGAACGGGAGTGCCGGGTCCACGCCCGGACTGAGGATCAGCATATCGAATCGTTCTTCCGCTACCGGAACTGCATGGAAATAGCAGGTCACGTTCTTGCCCTCCAGGAAATTCAGCAGCTGTCCGTCGATAGCGCTGCGGTCCTTGGAGTCCTGGATCGCAACCTCTGCACCGAGCGCAAGCATCGCCTGCACAGCTGCGATACCGGATTTACCCATGCCGACAACGAGCACTTTTTTGCCTTTGATATTTTCCAGATTCTTGTTTTCCATAGGATTGCCTCTTTGTTTCCTTATTCTTGTCATTGATGTGATTTACAGATTGCTTACCAGAATTGCCAGCATGCAGAACACCAGCGTCATACCCCAGAACAGGTAGACAACGTTCTTTTCCTTCATGCCGCAGAGCTCAAAATGATGGTGGATCGGCGCCATCTTAAAGAAGCGCTTGCGCGTTTTTTTGAAATATGCCACCTGGATGATGACCGAGAGCGCTTCCAGCACATAAAGCAGCCCCGCGATTGCCACCAGAAATTCCATCTTCAGCATGACCGCCGCCGCCGCCAGAACGCCACCGAGCGCCATCGAGCCGGTGTCTCCCATGAAGATGCGTGCCGGGTTCTTGTTGTACATCAGGAAGCCCAGACAAGCACCTGCGACTGCACCGTAAACGATCGGCGCCGCAGTGATCATCGGATAAGCACCCACGCCTAAAATGACCATGCAGAACGCCACCAGCGCTGTCACGCCGGAGGCCAGACCATCCAGACCGTCCGTCAGATTGACCGCGTTGCTGAATGCGATCATGACGAAGATGATGAACGGGATGTACAGCAGTCCGAAGTCGATATAGCGGTCCACAAACGGGATCCACACTGCGCTGCCGGGTACCGTTCCGAAGCCGGAATACAGATAAGCATAAATCGCGAAAGCCCCGGAGAATACGAACTGCAGGATGATCTTTTGCTTCGGGCTGATGCCCGCGTTATTCTTTTTGATCGCCTTTTCGTAATCATCGATAAAGCCGATGCAGCCGAACAGTACCATGACGAGCAGGATGACGACCAAATGCCAGCCGTCCGCAACGCCTGCCGCAAGGCCGACGCCTGCCGATGCCAGCACAGACGCGCCGATGATCGCCAGTCCGCCCATGCTCGGCGTGCCCGTCTTAGAGAGATGTGACTGCGGTCCGACCTCTCTGACAAACTGCTTGAATTGCTTTTTTTCCAGATACGGCAGCAGCAGCTTCGTAAAGCCTGCCCCCAGAATCCAACCGATGACCAGTGCTATGATCGGGTATCGTAACATTTCCATTTTTGTATCTCCTTGTTTTTATCCTGTTTCCTGTCGTCTGCAGCGATGCAAGGCATGCCTCTGCCTGCCTGTTCATCGATCTGCTTCGCTGTCCGCTGCTTCCTGCGCCGCCAGCATGCGGTCCGCGATCTCCTCCAGCGCCATGCCGCGTGAGGCTTTGACCAGCACGACATCGCCCGCCGCCAGCAGTCCGGGCAAGTGCGTCAGGAACTCGTTTTTGTCCGGGAAATATTGAATCTTTGCCGCATCCATATGCGCCGCCGCGCCCTCTGCGTAATACGCCGCGTCCTTACCGATCGCGATCAGCAGATCCAGATTCTTTTGACCCGCAAATGCGCCGACCGCCAGATGTGCGCCGCGGCTCTCACCGCCAAGCTCAAACATATCCCCTAAAATAGCGATTTTACGCTTTCCTGCGGTCGCTGTCAAGGTCTCTATCGCAGATTTTACGGAAACCGGACTGGCGTTATAGCTGTCATCGATGACCTTGATGCCGCCTGCCTGCCTGATTTTGAGCCTGTTCCCGGTCAACTCCGCCTCCTGCATGCCGACAGCCGCTTCCTCCGGCGTGATCCCCAAAAGCTCCGCCGCTGCGATGACCAAAGCTTGATTGCCCGCGTTGTGTGCGCCCGGCAGCGGCGATGTGATCTCATATGTTTTATCTTTACGTCTTAGACAGTATTTTATACCTTTATCGCCAAAATCGCGTATGTCCGAAACCACGAAATCGTCCTGCGGCTCACTGCCGACACAGACCAGATGGTAATCGCCCGCCGTATACGCCGGTGTCAGCAGGTCGCAGTCCGCATTGACGATCAGCGTATCCTTTGGCGTGAAATAGGTCGTGACCTCCATCTTCGCCCGCAGAATGCCTTCGCGGCTTCCCAACTTTTCGATATGCGAAATGCCGATATTCGTGATCAGCGCGATATCCGGCCGCACCAGATCGGCAAGACGCTCGATTTCACCGAAGTCGTCCATCCCCATTTCAAGGACTGCCACCTCGGTGTCCGGCGGGAATTCCAGAATGCTCAGCGGCAGACCGAAACCGTTGTTGAAATTTTTCATGCTGCGCGCCGATTTGCAGTGGTTTCTGATCGCATAATACAGCAGGTCGCGCGTGCTCGTCTTGCCGACACTGCCTGTCACCGCGATCTTATGCTGCAGCGGCAGCATTGCCAGATAATATGCCGCAAGATCCTGTAAGGCACGTGTCGTGTCCTCGACAACGATGACGTCCGGCTCCTCGGAGGTCTGCAAAAATGCCTCTTTTGGGATTTTCTCCGGGTCCGATACGACCAGTGAACGGCAGCCGCCGCGCAGCACGCCGTCCAGATACAGATGGCCGTCGGTCACCTCCCCTTTTAAGGCGAAGAACAGGTCGCCCGCTTTTGCCTTGCGGGAGTCGGTCGCGATACCCAAGATACCGCTCTCCGCGCTTCCGCAGTACAAGCTGCCGCCTGTTGCCTGTAAAATCTCTGCAATGGTAAATTTCCTCATAGCCTTCGCCCTTTCCTCAGTTCTTCTCTATCGTCAAAATGTCGAACTTCCGTCCCGATGATCTGATCAGTCTCATGTCCCTTGCCCGCGACGACGAGCATATCGCCGGGTCCTGTCATCTGTACCGCTGTGCGGATGGCCTCCCGGCGGTCTGCGATTACTTGATAACTGCAGCCGCCTGCTACATCCATCGCCGCGGTAATGTCGCCGATAATCCCAAGCGGATCTTCCCTGCGCGGATTGTCAGACGTTACAATGCAGAGATCTGCCATCTGCGCAGCCACGCGCCCCATCTCGGTCCGCCGCTTGGGAGCCCGCTCACCGCCGCAGCCGAATACCAGCAGCAGCCGACGCGGCTCGTAAGTCCGCAGCGTTTCGAGCAGGTGCTGCAGCGCCACCCCGTTATGCGCGTAGTCAACCAGCGCAATCCGGTCGGGACCGATATCCACCGTCTCCGTCCTGCCCGGAACAAAAACCGTCCGCAGTGCCTGCCGTATCACATCGTCCGCAATGCCGAGGTCTCTGGCAACAGCAATCGCGCCCAAGGCGTTTTCGACATTATGCATGCCCGGCAGTCCGATCACAAAATCAGCACCGTCCTGCAGCCGAAACGCAGAGCCAAGCCTGCCGCCCGCGCTAAAAAGCCGGACCTCGCAGGCATGCACCGTATCTGCCGCCGATATGCTTTCACCGGCAGCGCCGCTGTCCGCAGTGTCATTGCTGTGTGCAGACCCCGTAATCCCAAAAAAAATCTTTTTTTTGGCACTGCTGTGCGCCGCCATGCTGGCCCATGCCGGATCGCCGTCATGCAAGACCGCGGTCTCGCATTGCGAAAACAGCCTGCTCTTCCAGTAAGTGTATTCTGCAAAGTCGCGATGCTCTCCGATGCCGATGTGATCGGGACTTAAATTGGTAAACAGCGCATAGTCGAAAGGGATGCCCGCTGCTCGGGAAAACTTCAGTCCCTGCGAAGAAACCTCCATGACGACAGCCTTGCAGCCGCCGTCTGCCATTTCCCGCAGCATTCGCTGCAGCTCGCAGGACTCCGGCGTTGTATTCGCCGCCGCATGATAATGTTCCTCATAGCCGCAGTGTACCGTCCCGATGATGCCTGTTTGCATCCCCGCTGCTTCAAAAATCGCCTGCAGCAGGAACGCAGTCGTCGTCTTGCCTTTGGTGCCGGTAATGCCGACAGTCAGCAGCTCGCGCGCCGGATAACGGTAAAACGCCGCCGCGGTCAATGCCAGCGCCTGCCGCGTGTTCGGCACCTCCACAAGGGTCAAGTCCGGATTGTTTTTGATATCGGAGGCGCATGCCGCAGCATCTTCGACGAAAATCACCTGTGCACCGCGCGCCGCAGCATCCGCGATGAAATCATGACCGTCTGCATCTCTGCCGCGCAGGGCAAAGAACGCATCCCCCGCTTCACATTTATCTGATCGGTATTTCAATGCTTTCACATCTTTATCGGCCGTACCAAGGAGGCGCTGCACCCGCAGCGCTCCCGTCAGATCGGTCAGCCTCATACCCTCTCCTGCTACCTTCGGTTGACAAGAGCACACGCGCTTGGACGGTTTGAAATTTCAACGCATGCTGCGTTCTCATCCTTGACCTGCGTCCAGTAGGACTTCGTCCTGCGGTCTTGCCTGCGCCGAAATTTCAAGCCGCCAAGTTCCAAAGGAAGTTTGCAGAGAGAATATTTGCCTCTGTGCAAGGCGGATGAGCGAGGCGTAGTGGTGCTACGGTGA